>Ga0068855_100011996_pt1 | contig 10477 bp, 9 predicted proteins | sample KBSCornC52_FD_66592 | JGI IMG/M metagenome (GOLD analysis project Ga0068855, IMG submission 66592) | Corn rhizosphere microbial communities from Kellogg Biological Station, Michigan, USA - KBS Corn C5-2 | ecosystem: Host-associated > Plants > Roots > Rhizosphere > Soil ... | reverse complement strand
CCCCAGATCTGAATGGCGCTTACACCGGGAATAGTCTGCAGGCGTTCCTGCAATACGTTGGTGCCATATTCGGTAATTTCCAGCTGATTGCGCGTATTGCTTTGTACCGTCATGGAGATGATGGCATCTGAACTGGCATCGGCCTTTGATACTACCGGCGGAGCGGGCAGATCTTCGGGCAATGACCGTACAGCCTGAGATACCTTATCGCGCACATCATTGGCGGCAGCTTCCAGATCGATGCTCAGGTCAAACTCAACGTTGATACTGCTAACGCCCTGGCTGTTGGTAGACGTAATATTTCTTACACCCGCAATACCATTGATAGATTTTTCGAGTGGTTCGGTTATTTGCGATTCAATAATATCGGCATTGGCGCCGGGATAGCTGGTACGTACGCTAACATTGGGCGGATCAATAGCAGGATAGTCGCGCACGCCCAGATATGTAAAGCCAATGATACCGAACAACACGATCATGATGTTCAGTACCGTTGCCAGAACCGGCCGCCGCAAACTAAGCTCAGAGATGTTCATTCTATAACCTTATTGTACTTTGGTTAATTTAATTTTACTGTCGGGTCGAACGGAAAGCAAAGCGGTAGTAAGTACAGTATCACCTTCGCGCACGCCATCGAGCACCTGTACATATGATGAATCGCGAATGCCTGTGGTAATCACAGCAAAGCTGGCGACGCCACCCTTATATACAATTACCTTTTTATTGCGGGCCTCCGGTATTACCGACTGCGACGGGACAATCAGCGAGCGGTCGTTCTTCCCCATCTGGAGAGATACTTTGGCAAAAGCGCCTGGCACCAGCAGATTGTGTTGTCCCTGCACTACCGTTCTTACTTTAAGCGTACGGGTATTGGCCTCGATATTCGATTCGGTGGCCAGTACCGAAGCGGTAAAGTCTTTATCACTACCGGCTACCGTAAATTTTACCGGCCGGCCCTTACGCATGTATTCACTGTATTTTTCAGGTACAGAAAACTCCATTTTCAATTGACTTACCTGACTGATGGTGGTAAGCAGGGTGGTGGGAGTAACATAAGCACCATTGCTGATACTCTTTAAGCCAATGCGCCCGGCAAAAGGCGCCCTGATCTCTGTTTTGCTGATGCTTACTTTGGTGAGCTCAATATCTGCATTCAGGTTGCTTACATTCAGTTCGCTCAGATCATATTCCTGCTGGCTGATACCATTGATCTTTAATAATTCCTTTTGCCGTTCGGCTGTTTTTTCAGCGATCTGCAATTGTACCTGCAGTTTTTTCAGCTGTGCCTGCAGGTCATTATCAAACAACTTTACAAGCAGTGTTCCCTTTTGTACAAAGCTTCCTTCGGGAATATTCAGCCATACTACCCGGCCTGATATTTCAGGACGGATCTCTGTTTCTTCGTACGGTAACAGGGTGCCTGGTATTTCCAGGTTTTCACTTAAGGGTTTGGTTCTAACTACAAAAGCTTCTGCCTGTACGGCTTTGTCGCCACGGGCTGGCCCTGCTGCAGCAGCGCTATCTTTTTTTTCGCTTTTGCAGGAGATGAAAATAAACGACAGAACAAAACCGATTACAATCCGGCATTTACGGTCCATTAGAGTTGTTATAAGTTAAATACTAAGTAGTCCGAAAGTCGGAAAAGTCGGGAAGTCCGAAAGCAAGGCAAAATCCGGGAATCTTCTTTCGGACTTTCCAACTTCCTGACTTTCGGACTATTTTCCGGCCCGCAAAGCTACAATTTTCATTGTGCCAGAGTGGCAAAAAGGTTATGAACGGCAGGCTAAACGGATAGCTAACTCACTACTTTTAATATGTTTTTAATACGGTTGGCTTTATAGGTCAAATCCTGTTTCTCTTTACTGATAATTGTAACATGTCCCATTTTACGGCCGGCCTTGGTTTGCTTCTTTCCATACAGATGAACAAATACATTATCCATTTTGAGCACTTCTTCCAGACCCTCATATTTAGCATCCCCTTCATGGCCTTCGGCGCCCAGTATATTTACAATGGCGGCCGGTAAAATATGTTCCGTATTACCCAGCGGATATTCGAGCATTACGCGCCACAGCATATCGAACTGTGAGCTGTAATTGGCCTCAATGGTATGGTGGCCGCTGTTGTGTACTCTGGGCGCAGTTTCATTTACAAATACATCGCCCTGTTTATCTATGAATAATTCCACGGCAAAAATGCCTGGGCTTTTCAGTCCTTTTACTACAGCCAGTGATATAGCTTCTACTTTCCAAAGTATTTTTTCGGTAAGATCAGCCGGACTGATCTGATAATCGAGCAGATTAAGGCGTGTATCGAACACCATGTCAACAGGCGGATATAAAGCGGTTTCGCCTTTCGCATTTACGGCTATGATCTGTGATATTTCGCGTTGAATGGGCACCATTTTTTCAAGAACGGCGGGCGCGTCAAAACCCTTTTGAAGATCATCGGGAGTTTTTAAGACCTGAACGCCGCGGCCATCGTAACCTCCAAGTCCCACCTTATGTACTGCCGGCAGGTAAGATGCATTGGCTTTCAGTTCTGACAGGTTTTGTGTTATAACAAACGGAGCCGTGGGTATTTGCAGTTGCTGATAAAATTGTTTTTGAACGATTTTATTTTTGATAGTGCGCAGGGCAGCAGGGCGGGGATATACTTTTACGCCTTCCTGTTCCAGTTTTTCGAGTGCATCTTCATTAACAGATTCAATTTCTATGGTAAGTGCGTCGAGTCCTTTGCCGAAATTATACACATCATCGAAATTGCGTATATCGCCTTTTACAAAATGGTGGCACAGGTGTGCCGCGGGGCATTGCTCATCATTTTCCAGAACAAAAGTTTCAACAGGGTAATTGGCAGCTGCCTGTAATAACATTCTACCTAATTGGCCGCCGCCAAGGATACCAATTTTTTGCATGGTTAGTTTTATTGAAGGGGCAAAGATAGGGAAGTACGACCTGAGGGGCGAAGGAGGTGGTCATAAATTGAAAGATATCTGAGTGGTGGCAGATTGATAACTCAATGAAAATGGAAGGAGATACAGGTTATTTACCTTTCTTTTTAGGTTGTGTAAATTCTTTTGGTAAGGTATGTCTTTTTAAAAAAGCTTCTGCCCTTTGTGCTGCTTTTATAAAGGCGGGTTCTTTACTATAGTCTCTCATGTTTTCATCCATAGTAATATGGGGTCGCTTTATATCGATCAGTTTTTTCGACATAATACTTAAGTTTTTTTAGCCGATACATTTAAACATCAGAGCCAATACTTCGCAAACAGCCTCAGCTTCAAAAGTTTCCAATTTACCTACTTTCTTTTTTAATCTTTTTTTATCAACACAACGTAACTGATCAAGCATAATTTCACCTGCCTTATTTGCAAAAGTAGCCATGACTCTTGTGGGATATCCTCCTCTGACGGTTGATGTTAAAGGAGCAACAATAACGGTCTGCAAATTATTATTCATAGCATCGTGAGAAATTATAACTGCCGGTCTCGTTTTCTTTATTTCTGCGCCATAGGCAGGATCAAAGTCCATTACCCAAATTTCAAATCTATTCATAGGGAAGTGATTTTACCAGGTCCAGTCTTTATCTCCTTCTTCCGAAACATTATCGGGCCACACTGATTTTTCAGGCTTCTTTCCTTCTTTAATTGCTTTTTTAAACTGAGCATCCCATGTTGAAAGGTCGCGATTAACAGGAATATGTTTTTTTATTGCGGCTATTACAATTGTACCGTCTTTCTTTACATCTATACTAAGTTTGTTTGACTCTGTAAATCCTGCTTCCTTTAGTAATTTTTTATTTATGATAACACCCAGTGAGTTACCAATTTTAGTAAGATTTGTTATTTGAGCCATGAATTTACCGTTTTAACAAAAATAAGAAATTGTTATAACAGTTTCGAAGTCAACCTTATTAGAGTTCTTTCTCAATTTTTATTATTTTTGTTCCATACAATGCAACCCGATTACCCACATAAGATCTTTAACGACAAACGCATGGGCTACTGCCTGCTCATGGAAGCATTGGCTATGGATAGCCACAGGTAATATCATTTCATTTCTTTCCGCTGCTTATTGCAATCGCATTGACCCAAACCCCAAAGACGAATATCAGATCCAAACAAAACGATGGACTGCATTTTGCTACTTGAGTTTTGATATTTGATTTGCTATTCGAAACTTGATATTTGAATTTTTAAACTACATGATATGTCAAACACATTAATGACATCTGCACCTGCTGCACAAACTGATTTTTTGCCGCTCGAAGGCACAGACTATGTTGAGTTTTACGTAGGAAATGCCAAACAGGCCGCCCATTTTTATAAAACAGCTTTCGGCTTTCAGTCCCTCGCATACGCAGGGCCCGAAACAGGTGTAAAAGATCGCGCCAGTTATGCCATTCGTCAGAATAAACTCACATTTGTTTTAACTACACCGCTTCGTGCCGGCAACCCCATAGCCGATCATATTTACAAACATGGCGATGGTGTTAAGATCTTAGCCCTTCGCGTAGCCGATGCTACCAAAGCATGGGAAGAAACTACCAGCCGCGGCGGTAAAAGCTATATGGAACCTACCCGTTTAAAAGATGATCATGGCGAAGTAGTATTAAGCGGTATTCATACCTATGGCGAAACAATACATCTGTTTGTAGAACGAAAAAATTATCAGGGCGCTTTTATGCCGGGGTATGTGGAATGGAAAACGGTATACAATCCCACATCAACCGGTTTACAGTATGTAGACCACTGCGTAGGTAATGTTGGCTGGAACCAGATGAACAAATGGGTACAGTTTTACGAAGAGATAATGGGTTTTCGCAATATTCTTAGTTTCGACGATAACGACATCTCTACCGAATATTCAGCCCTCATGAGCAAGGTAATGAGTAACGGCAATGGCTTTGTAAAGTTCCCCATAAATGAACCGGCCGAAGGCCGTAAAAAATCGCAGGTAGAAGAATACCTCGATTTTTACGATGGCGAAGGATGTCAGCACGTAGCCCTTGCTACCAACAACATCGTAGAAACAGTTACCAGTCTGCGCGACAGAGGGGTCGAATTTCTGAAAGTACCTAACAGCTATTACGACGATCTGCTCGACAGGGTAGGGCATATCGACGAAGACCTGGCTCCCCTTCGTGAACTGGGAATCCTGGTCGACCGCGACGATGAAGGCTATCTGCTGCAAATCTTTACCCGCCCGGTAGAAGACCGCCCCACCTTATTTTTTGAGATCATTCAGCGAAAAGGCGCCAAAAGCTTCGGCAAAGGCAATTTTAAGGCCCTTTTTGAAGCCATTGAGCGGGAACAGGAATTACGCGGAAATTTATAATATGATAAAATTTTTCTGTAAAACACTCAGGCGCAGAGGAATACCTCTGCGCCTTAATCTATAAATTCCTCCTAATATTTGACCTGACCCGATAAGGGTATTCTTTAGCGGGCTTCTGCTACATTTACTTTAGCACTTTTCATTAATTGTTGGTGAAATCCCTGAGTATTAATAACGATTAAGGGTAATTTGTAATTTATAAGAAAGTCAGTGTCTTTTCCTGATTCCCGCCTATGCTTTCTAACCCGCCAGCTTTTCCACAATGTGAATAAGCACAAATGATTTTTGGAGCTTTGTTTGTATTAATTTTAACATCGAAATGCATGTGAGAAGTAAATAATCATAACCTATTTTTCGTTTTAATTCCAGTTACCTTCAATGAGATACCCATTTATAGTTTTACTGGTGGCCATAAGTATGGCAAAAACTGCAACCTCGCAAAATATTGCGACGGCTGCCAGTTATAGCTTTATCGATTATCAGAAATCGTTTCCGCGTATGAGCGAAGCGCTTAAGCACAAGGAAGATACGCTGATGAAACAATTTGAAGAGAAGAGATTACCATGGCCCGCCAAATACATTTATATACGTTCCTTTAAATACGACAGCCAGATCGAAGTGTGGGTGAAAGGCGAGAAAGGCGATAAATTCAACCTGTTTAAAACCTATCGTGTATGTGCGCTGGCCGGTTCATTAGGTCCCAAACGTATGGCAGGCGACTATCAGGTACCCGAGGGTTTTTATTATATTAATGAATTTAATCCCAAAAGCAACTACCACCTCGCGCTTGGTTTAAACTATCCCAACGCTTCTGATAGAATTCTCAGCGACTCCCTGATGCCAGGCGGCGATATTTATATCCACGGCAGTTGCGTAACTACCGGTTGTATTCCGGTCAACAATGAACAGATCGAAGAATTGTATATCCTTGCTGCGCACGCCAAAAGCGAAGGGCAGGATTTTATTCCGGTGCATATTTTCCCCATCCGGTTCGATAACCCCCGCAGCAGCGAATACCTGAAAAAATATATAAAAGATTTTCCCGAATATCACGAACTGGCCGATGAATTAAAGCACGCCTATCTGTACTTCGAAAAAACCCATAAACTGCCGGTGATCATGGTATCAAAAACCGGTGACTATGTGGTGGAAGGCGATGTGCCAAAAGAAAAAGAAGCGCCGGTAATGGTAAAAAAAGAACGCCGTCCGCTTAAAACCTATAATGAAGCAGATATTTCAAAAGTAGTGGAACGCCTGCCAGTTTTCGCCGGAGGTAACGACAAATTCCAGCCTTTTCTGGATAAGCTGAGTAAAGACATGATCCCTTATCTGCAAACAGGTCAATCGAAAACCTTCGCTATGGTAGAGTTCGTAGTAGATAAACAGGGAAAGGTGATCTATGCCAATGTTATTAAAGGCGGCAACGACGAAATGAACGACCACCTTATTGAAGCTTTTGAAAACATGCCTTCGTGGACACCGGCCGTAAAAAATGAACAACCTGTAGCCGTTAAATTAAAACAGACTGTTGTAGTTGAAAAGCCCGAAACAGCAGAAGTAGTAAATCTGCAGCCACCGGTCAATCAAACAGGCAACTGACGGCAATCGTGAATCGGCAATCGTCAATGAAAAAAATATAAACTTTCTGATAAAACAAATGCCACCGTTATGGTGGCATTTGTTTTTATATATCGAAATCAAATTAATCGAATCAAAGATGTTCTATAGCAGCAATAACAACCAAACAACTTTTTGCCGATTGCGGATTGCCGACTGCCGTTAAATAATATCCATTGCCTTTACAAAAAAGGTGCACATGAAGGGGAGGATCATAGTAAGATATTCAAAACGGCTTGCAATAGCAATAAAAAGCAGGGCTACAGTTGCTAAAAACAATATCCAGTAAATAAATCTTGATGTGCCTTTTGCCATAGAGTAAATATTTTGCGCAAAAATAGCACGAAAGTTCTTATCAAGGTAGAAATTCATGCAGTATTTTTTGCTACCTTCCGCCAAATATCAAACAGCATCGCTGGCGCACCGGAAAAAGCAAATAAAGTATATGAAAGCAAAAGGTGCGATATTTGATAGTCAATTCTGCATGAACAATGAACAGGAAACCAACATTTTAGGAGGTTGTTTTTACATCATCCGTTAACCTTTCTGTTTCCTGCTCAGAAATTCAAATTCCCGGTAATGGCCTGATCAACTAACGAATGATTGCTTTGCTCAACCCGTAATTAGGAAAGTTTACAGTTAAAAACTGCATTATGACGATTCATTTTTATTTGAAATTTTACACAAGGCCGGGCGAATCCCTGGCAGTAACAGGCAATACAGAAGAACTGGGAAATTTTAATATCGAAAAGGCTGTTCCACTAACATGGCTGAGTAACGATTTTTGGACGGGCACCGTAACCATCAATTCTCCCCAAACAGATACCATTCATTATAGTTATATTTTCAAAAATCAGGAAGGTTTCAGCATGCTGGAATGGGACGACAAAAAAACCATCGCTGTTACCAAAAGCCCCATGCAGGAGATCAGGGTCATCGATACATGGAACCATCCCGGTGAATATGAAAATGTATTTTATGCCGATCCCTTTCAGGAAATATTGCTGAAAGAACATGAAACAAATACCAAAGCAAAAGGCGTTAAACGGCCCACCCACGTTTTTAAAGTAAAAGCGCCGCTGCTGAAAAAAAATGAAGTGATCTGTTTGCTGGGCAGCACCGATGAACTGGCCGACTGGAACGAATCAGCGCCCGTGCTGATGCACCGCGAAAACAACTGGTATACCGTTAAACTGCATCTACCGAAGGAAACTTTTCCCATTCAATACAAATACGGTGTTTACAATACCAAAAGCAAAAAATTAGAACGATTCGAAGATGGCGCCAACCGCTGGTTATATGGCGACGCACTGTCCGACACCCTCACAATTCTGCACGACGGCTTCGCACACCTGCCCAACAGCACATGGAAGGGAGCAGGCGTTGTAATACCTGTATTCAGCCTGCGCAGCAAAAATTCATTTGGTACCGGCGAATTCACCGACTTAAAATTACTGGTAGACTGGGCCGTGAAAACCGGTATGAAACTGATCCAGATCTTACCGGTAAACGATACCACTGCTACGCATACCTGGGTAGATTCATATCCCTATGCCGCTATTTCGGCATTTGCCCTTCATCCGTTATATCTCAACATTACCAAACTGGCCGGAAAGGAATACGCCGACATCATAAAACCACTGAAGAAAAAACAAAAACAGCTCAACGACCTGGCCGAAGTGGATTATGAAGCTGTAACAAAATTAAAACTGGCCGCAGCAAAGGAATTGTATTCAGTGATGAAAGATGAATGGGCTGCTGATGCGGATTATCAGGACTTCTTCGAAAAGAACAAACACTGGCTGGTTCCGTATGCCGTTTTTAGTTACCTGCGCGACTTCAATGGCACATCCGATTTCAACAAGTGGAAACAATACAATGCTTACAGTAAAGACGCCATACAAAAACTGGCGTCTGCCAAAGGCAAGTCGCACGACTACATATCGCTTCACTATTTCATACAATATCACCTGCATAAACAATTGCAGGAAGCAGCCGAATACGCTCATAAAAACGGTATTATACTCAAAGGCGATATTGCCATTGGTGTTTACCGGTATGGTTGCGATGCCTGGGAAGAACCTGAATTATACCACCTCGATAAACAGGCAGGCGCTCCACCCGATGATTTTGCTGTACGCGGACAAAACTGGGGTTTCCCAACCTATAACTGGGACCGTATGGCGGCTGACGGATTTGAATGGTGGCACCAGCGCTTTGTTCAGATGAGCAATTATTTCGATGCTTTTCGCATAGATCATATCCTCGGATTCTTCCGCATCTGGAGCATTCCCCTGCACGCCGTAGAAGGCATCATGGGTAATTTTGTTCCTGCCATTCCGGTACGGGCAGAAGAATTTGAACAACGCGGCATCTGGTTCAATCAGGTAAGATATTGTCAACCCTTTATCAATGATAATGTATTATGGGAACTGTTTGGCCCCAATAAAGAAAAATTCAAACCCTTTCTCGACGGTGCCGGCAACCAGTATACGTTAAAACCTGAATTCGCCACACAGCGACAGGTAGAAGCATATTTCGACAACCTCGAAATAAATGAAGAAAACAATCACCTGCGTCAGGGTTTATATGATCTGATCTCGAATGTTATTTTGTTTGAACAGCCGGGGTCAGACGGAAAAGAATTTCATTTCAGAATAAATATTCAAAGTACTACTGCATTCAGGCATCTCGAAGGATATCTTCAGGAGAAATTACAGGACCTGTATATTGATTATTTCTTCCGCCGGCAGGATGCATTCTGGATGAAGGAAGCCATGCACAAATTACCCGCTCTTAAGCGATCTACCAATATGCTTATCTGCGGTGAAGACCTGGGTATGGTTCCTTCCTGTGTTCCTGTTGTAATGAAACAACTCGGCATATTGAGCCTCGAAATTCAGCGGATGCCCAAAGACCTGCACTTCGAATTCTTTCATCCTGCACAGGCGCCCTATCTTGCCGTAGTAACGCCATCAACGCATGATATGAGCACCATTCGCGGATGGTGGGAAGAGGACCGCACAAAAACGCAACGCTTTTATAATACCATCTTAGGGCAATGGGGCGAAGCACCCGCCACCTGCGAAGCATGGATCAATAAAGCCATCGTATTGCAGCACCTGCAATCACCTGCTATGTGGGCTACTTTTCAGCTGCAGGACCTGTTAGGCATGAATGAAACGCTGCGCAGAGAAAATCCTAATGATGAGCGCATTAATATTCCTGCCAATCCCAAACATTACTGGCGTTACAGAATGCATATAACACTTGAACAATTACTCAAGGAAAAAGAATTTAATACCGAACTCGAAGAGTATGTAAAAGACGCCGGCAGATAAACGCAGCGGCTTCGCTACGCTCAGCCGTTTTTTTGCCACAGATTACACAGATGAACACAGATATTTATATAGAGGTTTAAAATAAAAAGCGCGCATAGTAAATTATAAGCTGATTTCGTCTGTGTTGATCTGTGCAATTTGTGGCAACAAGGTCTTGTCGAGCGCAGCGAGACACATTTG
>Ga0068855_100011995_pt1 | contig 10477 bp, 9 predicted proteins | sample KBSCornC52_FD_66592 | JGI IMG/M metagenome (GOLD analysis project Ga0068855, IMG submission 66592) | Corn rhizosphere microbial communities from Kellogg Biological Station, Michigan, USA - KBS Corn C5-2 | ecosystem: Host-associated > Plants > Roots > Rhizosphere > Soil ... | reverse complement strand
GCTCTTCGGGGCGGACGAAATTCGCGACCGAGAACAAACCGGGCTCTTTTTTGGCCGCGCACAACGGCAGCCCGAGTGGCTGCCTGTGCGCTTGCGTAGCGTTTTGCGAGACGCGGGCGAGGCCTTCGGCCGTGACAGGGCCGCGGGACCTTTCGGCGTTCTGCCGATTGGCCAGGATTTGGGCGGTGGTAGCCATGAAACGGAACTATAGCCCGGAGTTTTGCAGGCGAGTTGCCAACTGATTGAAAAGAAACAGCAAGAAGGCGGTGAACGCCGCCCGTTCAAAATTCAAATCTGCCCGAGATTTGCAGGCGGCGCGGGGGCTTCGCGGTCACCGGCTGGCCGAAAAAGGGCGAGCTAAGGTCGCCCACGTACGTGAAGTAATTGACCCGATTTACGGCGTTGAAGGCGTCGAGAGCGATCGTGAACCGCGGGCCTTCCTTTTTGTGCCGGAGCAGAAAAACGTGGGACCAGCGCAGGTCGAGTTCGGCGACCGCGGCGCCCTGCAGCGAATTGCGCGGCACTCCCGGCGGCCGCGCGTTGGCATAGCCGGTGTGATACTCGTCCAGCCCGGTGGTCTCGGTATAGGGCAAACCCGAACTGACATACAGCCCGGCGCCAAAATCGAGATACTTCGCGGCGTGCGTGGTACCCAGCAGATTGAGCCGATGCCGCGCGTCGTAATCCGCCCGCGACCATTCGCCGGAAAGATCGTAGTTGTTCGCGGGGAAAGAGTTGATTCCGCTGCCGCGCGTACTGATGGAATAGTTCCCCGGAACATCCGTCATGGTTTTGCCGAACGTGTATTGGACCATGCCCTCGAAATAGCGGGTAATCCTGCCGCGGAAAGAAAGCTCCAGTGAATTGCTCTCGAGGTGACCCGAGGACTCGATCTGGCGATAGACGCCTATGTCAGGGTTCGGCCGCACCAGATAGTCGGGTGGCGGCGGAGCATTCACGTCGCGTGAGCGGAACAGGTCCACGCCGCGGCTGGCCCAATACGTGATCCCCAGCGTGGTGCCCGCATAGAGTTGCCGTTCTACGCCTGCGCTGAATTGCGCCAGATAAGCGATGTTGATGTGCGGATCGAGCCGGACGAGGGTGCTCGGCATGGCTGCAAGGCCAGCGGGCGAAGGAATCACCGGGTAACCGGGATCGCTGATAACAATCTGCCGAAGGCGTGCGCCGTTGTAGCGCTCGAGGTCGAAAATGGGGGCGTTGCCGGTCCGGTCAAAGAAGAGACCGCCGCCGGCACGCACCACGGTTTTATGGCTATGCCCGGGCGACCAGGCGAGCGCCAGCCGCGGCGAAAAGTTGTTGTTGTCGTGGAAGAAATTCTGCCAGTCGTAGCGAAGGCCCGCGGAGATGGTGAGATCAGGGCGCAGCCGGTAATCGTCCTGCACGAAGCCGCCCGCCACCACTTCCAAAAAGACGATATGCCCGTTGCCCTGCTGCTGGATGAACGAATAGGGCCGCCCGAGACTGAAATCCTGCAGGCTTGAAAAGTAATAAGTCCCGCCCGTGTTGGTGTTGTCGTCCATGCCGCGCCGACTGATGTCCGGCACGTTGATGCCGGCGCGTACGTTGTGCTTCCCCGGCGTCCAGGTGACGATCTCGTTCAGGTTCATGTGGTTCTCGGTGCGCAGCATGTCAGATTGCGCGCCGCCGCCAGTGAAAGCCCCGGGAACCACAAGGGATGGCGCGTCGCTGAGGCTGCTGACAGGAGCGTGGTCGCGGCCGAAGACCACCCGGAACTGGTTCAGCAGGCGCGGCGAGAGGGTCAGGCTGTCGTTGTAATAAAGCTCGTCTTCGCGGTTGCGCGCGTTCGTCCCGGCTTCCGGCAGAACGAAGCCGCCTACGCCCTGATTCTTGACGCTGGATGCATTAAAGTTGATGCGCGCAGTGGCCAGGTGGTTCGCCGAGAACTGGCGCGTGAGAGAGGCCGAGATTTCGGTGGAGCGTTGCGGATTGGGCGCGGTCTGCTGGAGCAGACCCCGTGGCGTTATAGCGAACACCACGGCCTGCAGGTCCTGCTCCTGACGATCCACGGAAATCAGGAAGGAATTTTTCCGGCCATGGCCGAGCGGCCCGAGGAGGCTGCCTTCGTAGATGCGCTTCTGCTCCGGCGGACGGATGGCAGCGAAAGGATTGCGCGCGTCGAGGTTCGAATCGCGGAAGAGGAAGTTGAAGGTTCCGTGATAAACCGGCGAATCCGGCTTGATGATCACCTCGATACGGCCGCGGCCCGGCCGCGAGAACTCCGCCGAATACGGGTTCTGGTTGATCTTCACTTCCTGAATGGCCGATGCGGTGACGCCGACGTTTCTCGATTCCATTCCATTGACAACCAGCGCCGCGCCGTTCGTGCCGATCGAGCCAGCATCCAGGAATTGCGACATGGCGGTGATGTAATCCTGGTCAAAGACCGGAAGGTCGTTCAGGGCCTCACGATCCATCGTGACCACGTCGAGGTTGTCGGATGAATCGGTGCTCACCTGGGCAACCGAACCGTTTACCGTCAACGTCTGGTGCACTCCAGCAAGTGGAAGCTCGATGCGCAGCAGGGCGGGCGCGCGATTGCCGATCGCGATGCGAACGGTCCGGGTGTCGAACCCTTCATGGCTGATATCGATCTCGAGCGAGCCGGGCGTTACGTTCGGAACATAGAAGTTCCCGCCGCTATCGGTTCGCGCTTCCGCGATGGAGATGGCGACCCCGCGCCGCCGCACTTTTACCTCCGCGTCAGGAATTCCGGCGCCTGTGGGGTCGCTCACGATGCCGGAAATGGGATAGCCCACTACTGGTCGTTGCGCGCAAAGCTGCACCGCCAGAATCGCGCAGAGAACGAGGAACCAGGCGGCCGGGCGCATTTTTGAACTTATATAGAAACCATAGAGTCTAATTCTGAAGAATCGCTGACGCGCCGAGGTCCGGTACTCATGCCCGGTATACTGCCACAATATGAAAACGATCGTTCCGCTGTTCGTATTTGGCGTCGCGCTATCTTTCGCGGCGGATGCGCCTTCGCTTACGGGGAAATGGCACGTGCATAACTCGATCAGCGGCAATGAGAGCGATCAGGTCTGCACGTTCACGCAGAAGGACGCCGGCATCAGCGGGAGTTGCACGTCCGAGCGGGGCACGGTGGAAATTACGGGCAAGGTGGATGGCAACAAGATTACCTGGTCATACAAATCCGAATACGAGGGCACGCCGTTAACCGTGAATTATCAGGGCGTGATGGATGCGGCGAAGATCAGCGGAAGCGTGAGTGTCCCGGAGTTTTCAGCCGACGGCGATTTTACGGCAACGCCGGAGAAGTGAGCGGCGCGTTTGCTGCTCGAAAAATCCCCATCCTCATCCAATCTTCAGGTTGCGCCGGCATAATCCGGCAGAGAGGCGGAGACGAGGCGGTAAATGCCGACGAGTCGCGGCATAAGAGGACTAACCGACATGAAGATTTCGACCGTGCTTCTGATGGCTGCGAGCTGTGCGCCGGTTTTCGCGCAGACGGCCGGGCAATATCACATCGCTCATACCTGGGCGCTCGGCGGAGAAGGCAGCTGGGATTACGTTGTGCCGGATGAAGCGAATCACCGGTTGTTCATCGCGCGGCAGAACCGGGTAATGGTTGTCGACACCAGGAGCGGCAAGCTGATGGGCGAGGTCACCGGAATCAACGGAGCGCATGGAACCGCGATCGCGGGCGCTTCGGGGCATGGATTCGCCACCTCTGGCAATGATCAATCTATTGTGATGTTCGACGCGAAGACCTTGAAAACCCTGACGCGCATTCCCGCTGCTGAAGATGCCGATGCGATTCTTTACGACCCGCCGTCCGATCGCGTTTTCTCGCTGAATGGAGATGCGCACTCCTCAACCGTGGTCGACCCGAAGGGGAAGCTGGTCACGAACATTCCGCTGGGCGGCAAGCCGGAATATGGGGTGTCTGCGGGCGATGGCCACGTATACGCGAATCTGACCGATATCAGCGAGGTGGTGGAAATGGATGCGAAGAACGCGAAGGTGACGCGGCGCTGGCCGACGGCCCCTTGCAAACAGCCGGTATCTATGGCGATCGACAAACTGCACGAGCGACTCTTCAGCGGGTGCCGCAGCGGCGTGATGGCGATTTCCGATTACCGTGCAGGCCGGGTGGTGGCCACCGTTCCGATTGGCGCGGGCGTGGATGGCGCGGCATACGACAGCGCGTCCGGCAACGCCTTTGCTTCGAATGCGGATGGCACTCTCACTGTCATTCACCAGGATTCGCCGGATCACTACAGCGTGGCGCAGACGGTGGAAACGCCGAAGGGCTCGCGGAACATGGGACTCGACACTTCCACCCATCGCCTGTATTTGCCGGCGGCGAAGTTCGGACCCGTGCCCCCCGGCGGAAGGAGGGGGCCTGTACTTCCGGGTTCGTTCGTAATTCTGGTGATTGAACGATAGCAACTACTTCCGGACTACAATCGTCATATAAGCGATGCCCAGATTCCCGGTGTTCGTTGCGGCCATCCTTGTGTCCGCTCCCTTGTTTGCGGGTTCAGCGCCCGGCATCAGGAACTTCGATGAGGTGAACGAGCATCTGTATCGCGGCGGGCAGCCAACCAACGCGGGCTTCGCTTACCTTGCGAAAGTCGGAGTGAAAACGATTGTGGACCTGCGCGAGCCGGGGGAGCGATCGAAGGCCGAGGAGCGCACTGTTACGGCCCTTGGGATGCATTACGTGAATGTTCCGATGACGGGGCTCACGGCTCCGAGCGATGCGCAGTCGGCGAAGATTCTCGGGCTGCTCGAGGACGGAAGCTCAGGGCCGGTGTTCGTGCATTGCTGGCGCGGGGCGGATCGCACCGGAGCGGTGATCGCCGCGTATCACATCGATCACGACAACTGGAATAATGCGCGGGCGCTCCAGGACGCGAAGGCGCACGGAATGCGTTTTTTTCAGATCCCGCGCGAGCACTACATCAGCGAGTTTCATCGCCGCCTTGCGACGGCCGTTTCGTCGCACGCTGCTGTTGCGGCTGCAATGCCCGTACGGGACGCGGAACCGAAATAGAGGGCTTCAGTTTCCCGCGCCCTCGAGAAACTGATTTGGCGCGGGGGCCCGCGCGCCGAATCGGACATTGATCACGGCGTTCTTCGGAAAATCGACCTCACTGCCGCGCGACACGATGGCGGTGAACACGCTGACGCCCAACCCGTAATAGCCCAGAACGGCGCCCAGGGTTTTGGAACTCTGGGCCGCAGCGGTCCCGAGATATCCGAATCCGGAAAATCCTCCGAGGGACCGGCCGCCGTAATTGCCGGTGGCGCTTGTGGTTCCGTTTCGCCCCGCATCGTTATCCGCGGCGCGATTTGCCATCACGAGCGCAATGGCCGTAGAAAGCAGGCGTGTCTTTGGCGCCGTGGCTTTCGCGTTGCCTTCGGAATCGACTTTCACGTGTGAATTCGGATCACTTTCGGCTGCTGCGAGCTGGATCTGGCTGCGGCCGGCCGGGATGGCGGGAGTCTGGAGAAAGCCGGGCGGCTCGACGCGATCGAACGTGAACCGCAACTGACCGCCGCGATGGAACCAGCGCGCGCGCTGCACCCGCCGCACATGTCCGCTAATGAGCACGCCCTCCGGGAGCAGCAGCCGGTGGTTCGGTGAAAAGATCGGTTGCTCGACTACGCCCTGCACCGGTCCGTTCAGCACGGCGGTACTGGAATTGAGCGGGGTGAGCAGGCGGACTTCGGCGAGAGTGTCGCCCGCAGGGAGCCCGATCTCCCGTAAGGATGCGGAGGGGATCTGCGCGGTTCCGAACCACAAGGGCTGGCGCAGCACTGCGTCAAACCGGGTATTGCGCCGATACCACTGCGGGCGGTAAGGCAGCTTCTTCACCAGGAATTCCTCTACGCGTTCTTTCTTGTCCGGGCCGCGCACCATGCCGATCACACCCTGGGTTTTGGACTCGATCTGCTGCTGAACCTGTTGTTTCGCACGGCTCAGAACTGCGGAGCGCGAGCCGCCTTTGCCGGTCTTGTCGTTGGGCCGCCGCGGCGAATAAAGAGTTGGCAGTCCTTCGGAATCGTACGTCCGTATGGGCAGAGTGCGACCGTCCGGCATTGTCAGTTCGGTGAACTCGACTCGCGCGAAATGGAGCGGCGTGAAATCGCCACCGATAATCGCCTGGATGCGCCTTCCTTTGGATACCGGATCGAGAGTGGTTACGTGTCCCCGGACCACGGCTCCGACTGGTATGACGATTCGATCGAACGCATATACCGGCGCGACTAGTTTGGCCTCTACCGGCTCGTCCGCGCGCATCGGCAGGCGCTTCGTTATGTAGAGGCGGAGAGGCGCACCGACGTTGAGAGTGAGGGGAATTTTCAGTTCCTGAGGTGCTGCCGTGCCGATGGCAAAGCAGGAAAGGAGAACGAGGGGAATCAATTTTGGGGACACAACCGAACCACGAGAAGAGATTCTACTACCGGGCCTCAGAAGTATGGCACAGTTTTCCGCACGCGCGGCGGGTATTGCGGCTTGCCTGCGCATAGCCCGGGCGGGCCATTCGCGTGAAGGGCCACAATCCTTTGGTCTGGATGTTGCACCCCTTCCCTGCAGAGGACTAGTGAAGCCTCAACCGGCGCAAACCGGTATTTATGTATGAAGCGCAGAAAGGAGACATCCGTGCGATTTCGTTCACGATTCAGTCTCATGCTCGCAGTCGCCAGCCTCAGCGGCGCTGCCATCATGTGGGCCCAGAACCCGGGAGGCTCCCCGCAGGGAGGCGCGGCGCCGCCATCCGGAGGCATGTCGGGCGGCGCTGGCGGACCTGCGGCAGCCGGCCCGGGGGCGCCGGGCGCGGGGCCGATGGATACGCCCATGCAAACTCGCGTCGATGACAAGAAATTTCTCAAAGACGCCGCCATGGGCAGCATGACAGAAACCCAGATTGGAAAACTCGCCGCCGAGAAAGGTTCCTCGGATAACGTGAAACAGTTCGGCCAGAAGCTAGCCTCCGATCACGCGAAAGCGGCCGAGGAGCTGAAGCAGGTTGCGGCGAAGGAGAACGTTCAGATACCCGAGTCGCTCGATTCGAAGCACCAGTCCAAAGTCGACAAGCTATCCAAACTGTCAGGGCCGCAATTCGACAAGGCTTTCGTTAAGGATCAGATGAAAGATCATGAGAAAGATGTCGATAACTACAAGGCGGAAGCGCAGTACGGGACAAATCCAGATGTAAAGATGGTGGCCGCGAAGCAGCTGCCCACTTTGCAGCAGCATCTGGCTGAAGCAAAGGACCTGAACAAACAGAAACCCGGCAAATAACGCCACATCCCGAGGGCGGCGGCGTTGTTGTGACGTTTTACAGGTGCGCGTGTCATGCGATGAGCGCCGCGCACCCGGTTACGATCAACGCTACTGCCCACACAAAATCCAGGTTGAACCACGCGCTCCGTAACATCGCGAGCCCCAGCTTTTCAAAGACAAGCAAAGCCACCGCGGCAGTTACCACGAGATAACCGGCGGTATGCGCCAGTGTGGCCTCCACTCCGCCGATTCCTCTTTGCGCCATGTCGCCATGCATCATCCCGGAATGGCCGTGGGTTCCGAAGGTGGTCACGACGGGCAGCACCATCAATCCGGCCCCATGCGCTGTCGCCATCAGAAACGACCAAAGAGTGAGTTGCGCAAAACCTACCTGCATGCGGCTCCATCCGAAATGCCTGCTTCGATAAAGCCTGTACAGGCCATAGCCGATCAGAACAAAACCGATGGCGAGATTCAGGTACCTGAGTGGAACTACCATCTCAACGAGTCCGACGACCAGCAGAGCGGCCCCTATCGCGAGCGCATGGCCAAGCGTGATCGGAACGAGCGCACCAACGACGGCCCGGGAGCGTTTCTCCTGCATCCCGCGCGCGACTGCGAACAACCAGCCCATGCCGGGATTGAGCCCATGGAATGCGCCGAGCAGGAACAGGACTGTCCAGCGCGTCATGAACAACGGGCCGGGCCCGTCATGAATAGCAATAGGAATCGGACGAAGCGTCGCCGCCCTCGAGCCTCACCTGATGTCCGCGCAGCGCGCCGAATTCAACGAAGAAATTCGGATCGAGGGTCATGCCGCCATCCGGCGCCGCATCGAGCTTTACCATCCAGCTTTCAACGCCCGCAGGATAGAACTGCCGGTCCCAGGGAGCGTAGAGCGAGTTTGTGAAATAAATGCGCTTGCCATCGCGGCTTAGTTCGACCATCTGGGGACCGCCGCTGAGCGGCTTCTTCGGGTCCCGCGGATGCGCCGCCTGGCGCGTGATTCCACCGAGATGGATGGAGCCGGTCTTTTTCGGGCGAAAGGGATCGGAGACATCATATTGGAGGAATTCGCCTGTGCCCCAGCACGATACATAAAGATAGCGATCGTCCAGCGACAGGTTGATATCGGTGACCAGAGGAGGAACGGCTTTGAAACCCTGAAGCAGGGGCGGGAGCCGTTCGGGGTCGGCTGGTTCCGCGGGTATGTCGATAATTTTCTGAATCGCCCACGAACCGTTATCACGATGCCAGACCCAAATGGATGCGGAAAGATCCTCGAGTGAAACGACCACGCCGAGAAAACCGTAAGCGCGCGCCGGATCGTGAGCAGGGCGAAGTTCGAGCGCCATCTGATATTCGGATCCGAGATCGAGTTCCTGAATGTGCCTGCGGCGCGGCAGGTCCCAGATGTGCAGTTTATGGCCGTAACCGCCCGCCAGCAGGATCTCCGGATTCACGCCCTGCCCCACCATCTTCGGCGTTCCCCATTCGCTGGTAATGACCGTGTCGAAGCCGAGGTGCCACCAGAAGTCATAGGCCAGGTACTGTGGGCCGCGATCGATCTCCCATTTGCCGAGCACATCGAAGCTTTCGTGGTCCATTACGAACATGCCGCCCGGACCATCGCCGCCCGTTGCGCCGAGCGCGCTCAGGTAGATGCCGTCCGGCCCGCAATGGACCGTGTGCGGGGAGGAATATCCGGTACGGGCCGCGAGAGTCTCGGGCTCGATGACTTTGACGATCTGCGGATTGCGCGGGTCGGGTTTCGTGTCAACAATGTGAATGCGCGACGATTGCAGGCCGGGAACGATCAGGTATCGCCGTTCGACATGCGGGTGCGGAGAATACGGACAAAGGCAGGCGCTGCACGCGTTCCATCCAAAATGGTGCAGCTCATCGCCCGCGTTCGGCATGTCTACCTGCCCCACGACGCGGCCGTAACCGGAAGAGGAAGGGTCCAAATCCACAACGCCCAGCGCGTCCGGCTTGTTCGCATCGTCGGCGCTCAGCATGGCCACGTAAGCAAGCTTCTCGGGAGGCGCTTCCATCGCGAGCCGCGGCGAAGGATAAAAGGTAGGATCAGGTCGCCATAAAGGCATGTGCACTCTCCGTTTCCGAAGATAATACTTTCCCGATCAAAGATGCGTGAATTTGTGGAAACTGGAAACAGATGGAATTCCGCCCTTTCGGTTGTGCCAAAAGGTCCGCTCCTGTAATCGGCCAGGGAACCTGGTATGGCGACGATGACGACCGCGACGCGGCGATTGCGGCGCTCAGGCACGGAATGGATCTCGGGATGACGCATATCGACACGGCCGAGATGTATCTGGAGGGAACCGCCGAGAAATGGGTGGCGGAAGCGATTGTGGGGAGGCGGAACGAGGTCTTCCTCGTTTCGAAGGTTCTGCCTTCGAACGCCTCGCGCCGCGGAACCGTGGCCGCGTGCGAGCGATCGCTGGCTCGCCTCGGTACGGACCGTCTCGATTGCTACCTGTTGCACTGGCGCGGCTCGCATCCGCTCGACAAAACCGTTGCGGCTTTCGAGCAGCTTAAAGAGGAGGGAAAGATACTCTCGTGGGGCGTAAGCAACTTCGACGATCGCGACCTGATGCAGATCAAACAAATGGTGGGCGGCTCCGGACCTGTTTGCAATCAGGTTCTCTATCATGTGGAGGAACGGGCTATTGAATATGCGGTGCTCCCCTGGTGTGAACGGAACGGCGCGGCGCTGGTAGCGTATAGTCCGTTTGGGCACGGGAATTTCCCGGATCCGCAATCACCGCGAGGAAGAATACTAAAGCAGATTGCCGGAGACCACGGCGCGACGCCGCGCCAGGTCGCCTTGCGGTTTCTTCTGCGGAATGCGGCAGTATTCACGATTCCGAAATCGTCGAATCCGGATCACGTTGCAGAGAATGCGGGCGCAGGGGATCTGCGGCTGTCCGACGCCGAACTGGAGCAGATCGATCAGGCGTTTCCGAGAGGGCCGCGTCCGAAGGAGTTGCCGATGCTGTGAAGCCGGGGGTTGCGGCACGGAAACTGCACCGGAAGACAGTATGACGACATCAGGCCCTGCGCCCAATCGGAAAACACAGGAGATTGCTCCGGAACAATGGAGTCCGTTCCTCGCAGAATTCACGCGCGAGAACCGCGGCGCGCACGCCCGGCTCA
>Ga0068855_100011989_pt1 | contig 10480 bp, 8 predicted proteins | sample KBSCornC52_FD_66592 | JGI IMG/M metagenome (GOLD analysis project Ga0068855, IMG submission 66592) | Corn rhizosphere microbial communities from Kellogg Biological Station, Michigan, USA - KBS Corn C5-2 | ecosystem: Host-associated > Plants > Roots > Rhizosphere > Soil ... | reverse complement strand
CAGAACCACTGCGAATATGGTGGGGATGCCAATGATCACCGCTATGAATGGGCCGCTGGTGATATTCATGACAGCGAAAGCGATCCCCACCCCGACGACAACAATCAGCAGCGGTATGAAGGCGATAATGACGGTTGCGTATATTTTTAGGTTTGCAGCAATGACGCTGCCTTCCAGACCGCTAAAAACAAATAATGGTCGCGTCCGTGCCTCGTCCGCGCCGACAAAGATGGATTGGTACCAGGTCACTGTAAAAGGCGCATAAACGACCAAGGCCGCTATACTGATCGCAAAACTCCAGAGGCGGTTTCCGTGGATGCCTATGAGGATTGCGCCGATATACAGAATAACCAGAATAGCCATCGGCAGAGCGGCATAGGTAAGCGCCAATCGACGCTCCAGCCAGCAATAGGCCAGGATCGACTTGGTTGTAGACCAGACGGGCAGCTTCTCCGTCATGGGTTGTGATTCCCGCCGATTCCGCGAATATCCCCCGCTACGGGCAAAAGCATGCCCTTTTGCGCGGCCGAAGATCAACCGGATTGCGTCATTACGGCGATGAAACAAACTCCTGATTGACCTTATAGAGGCGGGATTCCATGTATGAGGCCTCTCGCGCCCAGGAGGCCTTCCGAATGCCCGCCCGTTTCCGTCATCTGGCTGTGGTGGCAGCCACGCTGGCAAGTCTTGCCATTCTGCCGGTGTATGCCAAAGCACCCACGGCCATGCCAGCGGTCACGAACGGTCCGGTCTTCGGCGCCGAGAGTTTCACGCTCCCCAATGGTCTGATGGTGGTGGTCATCCCCAACCATCGCGCGCCCATCGTCAGCCACATGGTCTGGTACAAGATCGGCGCCGCTGATGAGCAGCCAGGAAAATCGGGTCTCGCCCACTTCCTTGAGCACCTGATGTTCAAGGGCACGCCCCGCTATCCCGCGGGCAAGCTCACCGATGTTGTCGCCCGCAATGGCGGCGAACAAAACGCGTTCACGACGTATGACTACACCGCCTACTACGAAAATGTCGCCGTCGACCGTCTACCGCTCATGATGGACATCGAGGCGGATCGCATGCGCAATCTCGTGCTCGATGAGCCGGCGGTGAATACGGAACGCGAGGTGATCATCGAGGAACGGCGCATGCGGGTCGACAATGTCCCCAGCGCGGTCCTGAATGAAAGGCTTTCCGCCGGTTTGTGGATGACCAATCATTACGGCATCCCAGTCATCGGCTGGGAAGCTGAGATGCATCAGTTGTCGCGCGAGGACGCGCTCGCGTTCTATCGCAATTATTATGCCGCGCATAATGCGATTGTGATTGTCTCGGGTGACATCACCGCCGCGGCGCTGAAGCCGTTGGCGATGAAATACTATGGCGCGATCCCCAAGACCGGCGGTCCCACGCAACGGGTGCGATCCACTTTCCTTTCCCATCGCGCCGACGTGCATGTCACCATGACTCACGAACGCGTGCAGCAACCGGAATGGGAGCGCGAGTATATTGCGCCCAGCTATAACGTCGGCGACCGCAGCGATGTGCATGCGCTCGAGGTGTTCGCGGTGATCCTGGGCGACGGCGCGACCTCGAAACTTTATCGGTCGCTGGTGGTTGACCAGAAACTGGCCGCCGAAGCCAGCGTCAGTTACGACCCGCAGGCGATCTCCTACGGCACATTCGCTGCGGCCTTGACGCCCAACCCCGGCATCTCCCTCGATACACTTGAGAAGGCATACGATGCCGAAGTGGAGAAGGTCATCCGCAACGAGATCACCGAGGCCGAAGTACAGCGCGCCAAGAACCGTATGATCGCGCGATTGGCCTATGCGAAAGACTCGCCGATCAAGGCTGCCTATGAAGTCGGCAGTGCGCTTGCCGTGGGCATCAGCCTTGATGATGTGGAAACATGGCCCAAGGCCATCGCCGCCGTGACCGCCGATCAGGTGCGCAACGCTGCGCGCGCGTTGCTCGCCACTGCCGCCACGGGGACCGGCGTGCTGTTACCGGAGCCGCGCATGCAAACGCCGGCCGCGGGAGCCGCGCCATGAGATACCCTGTCATGACAAACGGCTTGCGCGCTATTGCCGGGCTGCTGATGCTGACTCTGCCGTGGGCCTCAGCCAACGCCGTATCCGTTGTCGAAGTGAAAAGCCCGAATGGCATCTCAGCCTATCTCGCCGAGGACCATACCGCGCCTATCGTCGCGATCTCGTTTGCGTTCGCGGGCGGCACGGCCATGGACCCCGCCGATAAGCAAGGCCTATCCAATCTTGGCGCCAGCCTGTTGGACGAAGGCGCGGGCGACATGGATTCCCTGGCCTTTCAAACCGCCCTGGAAGACCAGGCTATCACGCTTCATGCCAGCGCCGACCGCGACCAGATCCGGGGGCAGGTCGTCACCACCACCGCCACGCTGACCAATGCCGCCCGGCTGCTGACGCTGGCCCTCAACAAGCCGCGCTTCGATCCCGATGCGGTCGAGCGGGTGCGTCAGGAGATTCTCGTGAACCTGGCGTCGGAAGCGGAGGTGCCGGGACATCTTGCCCGCAAGGCGCTGTTCGCCGATCTGTTCGGCAATCATCCGTATGCGCGTGAAGAGGACGGTGAGCCCGCTACGGTCGCCAAACTGACCCGCGCCGATGTGGCGGAGTGGGCGAAGACACGGCTGGCGCGCGACCGCCTGCTGGTGGGTGTGTCCGGCGACATCACGGCGGACAAACTTGCGAGTCTGCTGGATCAGATTCTCGGCGGATTACCCGCGACATCACCTGTATCGCCCGCATTACCGCAGGCAACCGTGGCGACCAAGGCCCGCACCGACCGCGTGGTGCGCGATCTGACCCAGACCACCATCTTCATCGGCGCGCCCGGAATTGCCCGCAATGACCCCGACTGGTATGCGGCGACGGTGGCCGACTATGTCTTTGGCGCGGGCTCGTTCTCGTCGCGCCTTATGAACGAGGTGCGGGAGAAGCGCGGCCTTGCCTATACCGTGCGCAGCCAGTTACTGCCGTTCGATTATGCGCCCATCATGGTGGTGTCCGCAGGCACGCGCGCCGATCAAAGCAACGCCAGTCTCGGCGTTATCCGCGACGAATGGGCCAAGATGACGTCCCGCGGTCCGACGGCCGAAGAGATCGACGGGGCCAAGCAATATCTCACCGGCGCATGGCCACTGCGCTTCACGTCGACGGAAAGCATCGCCGCGCTGCTGGTGCAGATTCAGCACGATCACCTGGGTCTTGATTACATCGATAAGCGTAATCAGTTGATTAATGCCGTCACGGCCGAGGATGTAAGCCGTGTCGCCAAGCGGCTCTATAAGCCCGATGAGATGACGGTTGTCATTGTCGGCCGCACGCCCGATCCCAATGCCAAGCCGGCACCGGCCGTGCCGCTTAAACCTTTGCGCCGCGACGAGCCACAATGATGACGACGGACGCACTCACATCGCTGCCCTCGTGGACCGCGCTTTGCAATCACGCCCGCGCCATGACCGATCGGCCCATGCGCGCTTTGTTTGCCGCCGATCCAAAGCGCTTTGAACATTTCTCGCGCCGCTTGGGTCCTATGCTTATGGATTATTCCAAGCATCGCATTACTGACGAGACGATGGCGCTGTTGATGACGCTGGCGCGTGCGCGGAACGTGGAAGGCGGGCGTGCCGCCATGTTCGCCGGCGAGCGCATCAATGTCACCGAGAACCGTGCTGTGCTTCATGTGGCGCTGCGCAATCTCTCCGACCGTTCCATGGTCACCGACGGCAAGGATGTCATGCCCGACGTGCGCGCCGTCCGTGCACGCTTGAAATCCTATGCTGAAGCGGTGCGCAGCGGCGCGCGCAAGGGCGCCACCGGCAAGGCGATCAAGCATATCGTCAACATCGGCATCGGGGGTTCGCATCTCGGCCCTATGTTCGTCGCCGACGCGCTCAAGGATTATCAGCGCGACGATCTTTCCGTGGCGTTTGTGTCCAACCCGGACCGCGCGCTGATCGATGATGTGCTGAAGCCGCTCGATCCGGCGGCGACGCTGTTCATCATTTCGTCCAAAACTTTCACGACCGCCGAGACGATGGCCAATGCGCGCGTCGCCCAGGGATGGATCAAGGACGCCTTGGGTGCGGATGCGGTCCGTCATCATTTCGCGGCCATTTCCACCAACCTCAAGGCCGTGGCCGAGTTCGGCATCGACCCGGAGGCGGTGTTCCCCATCTGGGACTGGGTGGGGGGACGTTACTCCCTATGGTCGGCTATCGGACTGGCGGTGATCCTGGTCTGCGGTTACGACGTGTTCGAACGCCTCTTGGCCGGTGCCGAGGCCATGGACCGCCACTTCGAACAGGCGCCCTTGGACCAGAACCTGCCGGTCATTTTGGCCATGCTGGGGCTGTGGTACGCGGATTTCTTCGATGCCGGCGCCATGGCCATCCTGCCCTATGACCACCGTTTGCGCCTCCTGCCGGCCCATATCCAGCAGGTGGACATGGAGAGCAACGGCAAGGGTGTCACGGTCGAGGGGGTGGCCATCGCCAGTTCGGGCCCCGTGGTGTTCGGGGGCGGCGGCCCTGATAGCCAGCACTCCTTCTATCAGCTCCTGCACCAGGGGCCCCAGATCGTACCCTGCGACTTTATCGTTGCCTTTAAAGGGGGCGATCAGGCGAGCCGCGAACTGTTGCTGGCCAATGCCTTTGCCCAGACTCAGGCCCTGATGCAGGGGCGGTTGCCCAGTGAGGTCACGGGCACAGCCGAGGCCCTGAAGTCTCACCGCAGCTTTTCGGGCAACCGGCCTTCCACTACAATCGTACTGGATGAGGTGACCCCGGAAAGCCTGGGGATGCTGATCGCCCTGTATGAGCATAAGGTGTTCGTCCAGGGTCTGATTTGGGGAGTGGATTCCTTTGACCAATGGGGTGTGGAGCTTGGCAAGGAACTGGCGACCGGACTGCTTCCAGCACTGCGCGGTGCGGGCAGCGCAGCGGCGCTGGACAGTTCCACGGCCGGGCTGGTCGCGGTGTATCGCGCCAAGTGCGGGACTTGAGGCCATGGCAGTACGGCATCGCACCCTGAATTTATTTGCACGGCGGAGCTGCTGATGCCCATCCGGCTCCTGCCGCCCAACCTGGTCAATCAGATCGCCGCCGGTGAGGTGGTGGAACGGCCCGCGTCGGCGGCGAAGGAACTGGTTGAGAACGCAATCGATGCGGGCGCGACGCGCATCGATGTCATCCTTAACGACGGCGGCCGCGCCATGATCGCCGTCACCGACAACGGCAGCGGCATGACGCCGCAGGAATTGACCGTGGCGGTGGATCGCCACGCCACATCCAAGCTTCCCGAAGACGACCTCGGCAGCATCACCTATCTCGGCTTCCGCGGCGAGGCATTGCCGGCCATCGGTTCCGTGGCGCGCTTGTCCATCACCAGCCGCACCGCCGAAGCGGATTCCGGCTGGTACATGGTCGTGGCTGGCGGTCGCAAGGACGGGCCGGTGCCGGCGCCTCATCCGCGCGGCACGCGCGTGGAAGTGCGCGATCTGTTTTACGCTACGCCCGCGCGGCTCAAGTTCCTCAAGGGCACGAGCACCGAACTGTCCTATGCCGTGGATGCCATCGAACGGCTGGCCATGGCTCATCCGGACATCGCCTTCTCCATCACCGCCGACGGCCGTTCGCGTCTCAATCTTCCCGCTGGTATCACGCAGGGCGACCTGTTCGATGTGCATCTCGAACGTTTGTCGGCGATCCTGGGCAAGGATTTCGCCGCCAACGCCGTGCCTGTGGCGGCGGAGCGGGAAGGCGTCAAGCTGTACGGCTACATTGGACTACCCACGTTCAATCGCGGCAACGCCTTCGCGCAGTATCTGTTCGTGAACGGACGGCCCGTGCGCGACCGCGTGCTCACAGGCGCGGTGCGGGCAGCCTATCAGGATTTTCTCGCCGCCAGCCGCCATCCCTATGTGGTGCTGTTCCTCGAGGTACCGCCTGCTGAGGTGGATGTGAATGTCCATCCCGCCAAAGCCGAGGTGCGGTTCCGCGACGCCAGCCTGATTCGGGGTTTGTTGGTGGGCGCGATCAAACATGCGCTCGCCGACGCCGGGCACCGCGCTGCCACGACCACGGGTGCGTCCGCGCTAGCGGCCTTCCGTCCGGAAGGCGATGGACGCTCATTTGTGCCGCGCGGTCCCATGGTTCAGGGCGCGACAGCGTTGGATACGGCCTATGCCATGCAGGCGCCGTTCGGTGAGCACGAAGAGGGCTTGGCCGAGGCCGCCACGGTGTCGCTGTTCGATCTGCCGCCGTCGGCGCCGTCGGTTGTGCCGACCGCGCAGGCGGAAGAGGCCATTTCCCATCCTCTCGGCGTGGCCCGCGCGCAGGTGCATGAGACCTATATCGTCGCCCAGACGGCGGATGGCATTGTCATTGTCGATCAGCATGCGGCCCATGAACGGTTGATCTATGAACGCATGAAAGCCGCGCTCGCCGCCGGCGGCATCCAGCGGCAAATCCTGCTGCTGCCGGAAGTGGTGGAACTGGATCAGCCATCCGTGCAGCGCTTGACGGCGCGGGCCGAAGAATTGGCGGAGCTAGGCCTTGTCATTGAGGCCTTCGGCCCCGGCGCAGTGGCGGTGCGTGAAGTCCCATCCTTGATCGTCGACGGCGACGTGGCTGGTCTGGTGCGTGATCTGGCCGGTGATCTGGCGGCGCTGGACGAAGCGTTGACGCTTAAGGACCGGTTGGCGGACGTGAGCGGCACGCTCGCGTGTCACAGCGCCATACGGGCAGGGCGCCGTCTCAACGGTCCGGAGATGAACGCGCTCCTGCGCCAGATGGAAACCACGCCTCATGCCGGCCAGTGCAACCATGGCCGTCCCACTTATGTGGAGCTGAAACTGAAGGACATCGAGCGCCTGTTCGGGCGTCGTTAGCACATCAGCCCGCTCGAGGCGTCGACAACAGGACGTGCCGCGGTCCGCATCATGATCGCTGAATTCATCCGATACTGGACGACCCTGGCGCCCGAGCGGGTGCGCAAGTACGGATATCTCAAGCGGCTTATTGCCTTGGAGTTCCGTGAACGTCGCTGTCGCGGCGCATGGGGGCCCCATCTGGTGCGCACGCGGCAATACATCGTCAAGGCCATCGGTCTGGTGCCCCGTCCACGCACGGCGGTGATCATTGGTTCAGGGCTTTTGTTCGACGTGCCGCTGGAGGATCTGGCGGATCGCTTCGAGCGCGTCTATCTGGTGGACATTTTCCATATGCCGCACGTCCGGCGCGCCGCGCGCCGCTATTTCAATGTCAAACTCCTGGCCGGCGATGTCACCGGCATCTTCGCCATGTTGAAGGAAAACAAGGCCCCCGGTCCGCGTACCCCCGCGCCGCCACCGCGTATACCGCATCTGGCCGATGCCGACCTGATCGTGTCGTGTAATTGCCTTACCCAACTGGCGGGGCCGTTCAACGAGCTGTTCCGGAAAACACGCGGTTTCGCCGAGGCCGATTGCGACACGCTGGCGGCAGAGGTCATTGAACGGCACCTCCATGCCATCGCCAACGACGCCAAGGGCGTGGGTGTTATCATCACCGATACGGAACGTTTCGCCATGCAGGGCGACCGCATCGTGGCGCGCACGGATCTGCTCAAGACGGTGCGTTTGCCCACGTCCACCCGGCGGCAATGCGACGAGGAATGGGATTGGATGATCGCGCCCTCGCCCGAAGAGCATCCGACCCAGGACATGCTCCATGCGGTGTCGGGACGCATTTTCGAACGCAATGTGGTCGAGGAAGCGGCGGAAGCGAATGCTGAAACCGTGGACGAACCGGCCGCGGTGCCGCCACCCGAAGATGGTCTTGCCGATGTGCCGCCGCCGTGATGATCAGGCGGCGTTGCGCGGACGTCCCCGGTCGCGGCGCACGTAATCCGCCGACAGCTCGCCGCATCCGTTGGTGGCGTTGCGGATGGTGGCGAGGACGGTGTCGGAAAGTTCGTCGTTGAACAACGCGCGGTAAGCGCCCTGGCGCGCATGAGGGTCCGGCCCCAGGGAGTCATAGATGGCATGGGGCGTGACCAGCCCATCGATTTGACCATCAGCGTTGGCGCGATAACTGGTCCAGCGATAGGCGCCCGGTGTCGCGGCAAGTCCGGCGCGTACCGGGTTCATCTCAATATAGCGGCAGCAGTGGAGGAAATAGCGTGCGTCGGTGATGGCGGCGGCGCGGTAGGGGCCGTCCCACAATGTGCCCGTGCGCTGCTGGGCGTTGTTCACATGCCGGGTGTAGCGGATGCCCAGCGACTGCATGCATCGGCCCAGGGCGGCGGGCGTGCCGCCGGTCGCCAGCAGATGCACATGGTTGGTCATGAGCACATAGGCATGGATGGCGACGCCCTCGGCGCTGGCCGCCTGGGCCAGCCATTCCAAATACACGCGGGCGTCCTGGGGACCGAAAAAGACCGGGTTGCGGTTATTTCCGCGCTGAATCACGTGCACGGGCTGGTCGGGTGGGTGATTTCGGCGCATGAAAAATATCTCCGAGATATTTTCGAGGGCCTTCATAAATATATCGGAGATATTTTTGAGACAAGAAGACTTTGGATTACAGCCGTTGCAGCACGGTGATGGCGGTCTGGCCGGTGACGCGGCGGTCGATGACGGCGTACGCGGACGGCGCGGCGAATGTTTCGTCCGCAGCGGTTTCCACCGTGACCAAAGCGCCGGTCCGCAGCCAGTTCGGGCCGGCCAGGGCGGTGAGGATTGGTTCCACCAATCCCGTGCCATATGGCGGATCGATCAGGGCCAGATCGTACGGCGTGGCATTGCGCGGCAGGGATCGCGCATCGGCGCGGACGATACGCGTGCGCTCTTCCGCGTTTAACGCGGTGATGTTCCGTTGCAGCAGATCGAGAGCTGCCGGCGCCTGTTCGACAAAGGTGACGTGAGCCGCGCCGCGCGACAAAGCCTCGAGCCCCAGCGCGCCGGAACCCGCACAGACATCCACCACATGTGCGCCCGTCAATGAGAACCCCTGGTCCGCAAACGCATGCAGGAGGCGGTTGAACAAAGACTCCCGCGTCCGCTGTGCCGTGGGGCGGATATCGCGGTCGTCCGGTGCGGCGATCACGCGCCCGCGCCATTTGCCGCCCAAAAGACGCAGCCGTCCCGCGCCGGTGTCATTGGCCGGTTTACGCCGGTTCACGGCGGCATGCGGCGCGCGGCCATGGGACGCCGTTTCTTCATCTGGCTTTTCGCCGTGTGGCTTTTCGTCTTGTGACTTTTATCCTTGGGCCGCGCCTTGGCCCATCCCTTGCGGGTTTCCGCGCTTTCACCAGCGGCGGGCGCGAGGCCAAGCTGCTCGCGCAGAATATGACGCGGTACTTCTTCCAAAGTGCCCGGCGCCAGCGGGCCCAGTTGAAATGGCCCATAGGCAACACGGATAAGCCGGTTCACGGTGAGATTGAGCCGTTCCAGCACGCGGCGTATTTCGCGGTTCTTGCCTTCCGTCAGGGTGACCATGAGCCACGTGTTGGCTTTGGATGCGCCGCCGGGCGCGGGCGCATCGACGGTGGCTTCGATCGGGCCATAGCGCACGCCATCCACGGTCATACCGTTCCTGAGGCGCTCAAGCGCCGACGTCTCCACCCGTCCATGCACGCGCACGCGATAACGCCGCAGCCATCCCCGTGACGGCAGCTCCATTTCCCGCGCCAAACCGCCGTCGTTGGTGAGCAGGAGCAGGCCCTCGGAATTGAGGTCGAGGCGGCCGACGCTGACCACGCGCGGCAGGTCCGGGGGCAAAGTGGCGAACACGGTAGGGCGGTTCTTCTCGTCGCGATGGGATGTCACCAGTCCGGCGGGCTTGTGATAGCGCCACATCCGCGTGCGGTCGGCGGTCGGCAAAGGCGTCCCGTCCACCAACACCGTGTCGGCGTCCGTGACATTGCGCGCGGCGGAGGTGAGCACCTGCCCGTTGACGCTGACGCGGCCGGCGGTGATCCAGGTCTCGGCGTCGCGGCGGGAACATAGACCGGCGCGGGCCATGACCTTGGCGATCCGCTCGCCCTTTGGGGCGTCGTCCGGCTTGGTCACGACTCCCGCTCGGCGAACATGCTGCCGGGACGGCAGGCCTCGATGAAAGCCGCGAACAGACGCACGTCCGCCGCGCTGATGTGGAACTCAGGATGCCACTGGACGCCGATGCAGAACCGGCGTGTGGGATCTTCGATGCCTTCGATCACGCCATCGGGCGCCACGGCGTCCACAACAGCCGGCTCCGGAATATCGCGCACGGCCTGATGATGCGCGCTATTCACCGGGATCAACTCGGTGCCGACGATGTGGGCCAGCATGGTGTCGGGCGCGATCGCCACGTCATGGCTTGGCTCGTTGCGCGGATTGGTCTGCTCGTGGGCCAGCGCATCGGTGATGCTATCGGGAATATGCTGGATCAACGTTCCGCCCAAGGCCACGGCCAGGAGCTGTT
>Ga0068855_100011986_pt1 | contig 10481 bp, 10 predicted proteins | sample KBSCornC52_FD_66592 | JGI IMG/M metagenome (GOLD analysis project Ga0068855, IMG submission 66592) | Corn rhizosphere microbial communities from Kellogg Biological Station, Michigan, USA - KBS Corn C5-2 | ecosystem: Host-associated > Plants > Roots > Rhizosphere > Soil ... | reverse complement strand
CTCGACCGCGCCTTCTTCGGCATGATCGCCGAGCGCATGCCCGATGCGCTCCTCCTCGTCATCGCCGAGCGCGACGGCCGCCCCATCGCCTCGGCGCTCGACGTCTTCGGCGCGGACGTCCTGTACGGCCGCTATTGGGGCAGCGTCGAGCACGTCCCGGGGCTGCACTTCGAGGCTTGCTATTACCAGGGCATGGAGTTCTGCATCGAGCGCGGCATCGCGCTCTTCGAGGGCGGCGCCCAGGGCGAGCACAAGCACGCGCGCGGCTTCCTCCCCGAAGCGACCCGCTCCTTCCATTGGCTCGCCCATCCCGCGTTCAACCGCGCCGTCGACGAGTTCCTCGCGCGCGAAGGCGCCGGCATCGCCTCCTACGTGGACGAGCTGAACGAGCGATCGCCTTTCAAGAAAACCGGGGACAGACCACATTTTCCAAACGGCGAAATGGAGTAGCGCCGCTCTCCTCGATCCATTTCGGTCTTTGGAAAATGTGGTCTGTCCCCGGTTTTCATTTCCAGGCGGCGGCGAACTCGCGCCAGTGGGGCGCGTCCTGGGTGGTGACGAAGGCGCGCAGCATCTCGACCTCGCGCGCGTAGGCGTCGGGGGCGAGGAGGCCGCGGATCAGCTGGAAGCGCTGGAAGAGCGCGTAGGTGTTGGCGACGTCGGTCTCGCAGTAGTTGCGGATGGCCTCGATGCGCCCTTCCTTCCACGCGCCGTAGACCTTGGAGCCGTCCATGCCGAGCTTTCCCGGCAGGCCGCAGAGGAGCGCGATCTCGTCGAGCGGCGCCCAGGCGCGGTTCTGGTATCCCGCGAGCACGTCCATCAGGTCCAGGTGCCGCATGTGGAAGCGGTTGAGGTAGTTGTTGTAGCGGAACTCCTTGTCGTTGTCGCCGAGGTCCCAGTAGCAGCAGCCGGCGATGCCGTGGATGAGCGCGCGGTAATGCAGCACCGGGAGGTCGAAGGAGCTCCCGTTCCACGAGACGAGCTGGGGCGTGTACTTCTCGATGCCGTCGAAGAAGCGCTGCACGATGTCGCGCTCGCCGTCCTGGGCGGCGCCGAGCGACCAGATGCGCAGCCCCTCGGAGCTGCGCAGCGCGCACGAGACCGCGACGACGCGCTGCAGGTGCACGGGCAGGAACTCGTTCCCCGTCGCCTGGCGGCGGCGCTGGGTCGCGAGCTCGACCACCGCTTCCTCGCTCACGTCCTCGGCGAGCCCCCAGACCTTCCGGAGGCCCGCGGCGTCGGGGATCGTCTCGATGTCGAAGACGAGGATCGGCGTCATCGCGCGCCGGCCTCAGCCGGGGAAGACGCCCGTCGAGAGATAGCGGTCCCCGCGGTCCGGGACGATGTGGACGATGACCGCGTTCCTCACCTCCGCCGAGAGCTTCATCGCCGCCGCGAGCCCGCCGCCCGCCGAGATGCCCGCGAAGATGCCTTCCTCGCGCGCGAGCCGCCGCGTCATCTCCTCGCTTTCCTGCTGCGTCACCTCGATCACGCGGTCGACGCGCGACCGGTCGAAGATCTTCGGCATGTACGCCTCGGGCCACTTGCGGATGCCGGGAACGCTCTGCCCCGGCGCCGGCTGCACGCCCGCGATCTGGATCGCCGGGTTCTTCTCCTTGAGGAAGCGCGAGCAGCCCATGAGGGTTCCGGTGGTGCCCATGGTCGCCACGAAGTGCGTGACCTTGCCCTCCGTGTCCCGCCAGATCTCCGGTCCCGTGCCCATGTAGTGGGAGAGCGGATTGTCGGGATTTCCGAACTGGTCGAGGATCACGCCCTCGCCCGCGTCGCGCATGCGGTCCGCGGTGTCGCGCGCGAGCTCCATGCCGCCCTTCTCCGGCGTGAGCACGAACTGCGCGCCGTAGGCGGCCATGGTCTTGCGGCGCTCGACCGAAAGGTGCTCGGGCATGACGAGGATCATCCTGTAGCCGCGGATGGCGGCGACCATCGCGAGCGCGATGCCGGTGTTGCCGCTCGTCGCCTCGATGAGCGTCGCCCCCGGCTTGATCTCGCCGCGCCGCTCGGCCCCGAGCACCATGGAGAGCGCGGGACGGTCCTTCACGGAGCCGGCGGGATTGTTCCCCTCGAGCTTCGCGAGGAGGACGTTGGTGCCGGAGCCCGGGATGCGCTGCAGGCGGACGAGGGGGGTATTGCCGACGAAGGTATCGAGCGTCTTCATTGCAGGATCTCCAGTCGCGCGGGCGACGCGTTCATTTCCCGCCCGCCTCGGCGAGCCGGGCCGCGACGTAGCGGCCCACGCCCTGCTCCACGTCGAGGAAGGGCGCGGCATACCCGGCCTTGCGCAGCGCCGAGACGTCGGCTTGCGTGTAGCTCTGGTACTTGCCGACGAGCTGCGCCGGAAACGGGATGTACTCGATGGCCCCCGCGGCCCGGAGCTCCTCGAGCGAGAGCGCTTTCTCTCCCCGCCCGCGCCGCACCGCGTTCACCGTGGCGCGCGCGACCGCGTTGAAGGTCTCGCCCCGCCCCGTGCCCACGTTGTACACGCCGGAGAGCCGCGGGTTGTCGAGGAAGTGCAGGTTCACCTTCACGACATCCTCGACGGAGACGAAATCGCGCACCTGCTCGCCCGGCCCGTACCCAGCGCTTCCCTCGAAGAGCCGCACGCGCCCCTCGGCGCGGTACTGGTTGAAGAAGTGGAACGCGACCGACGCCATGCGCCCCTTGTGGGCCTCGCGCGGCCCGTACACGTTGAAGTAGCGGAAGCCCGCGACCTGGGATGCGCTCGATGGAAGCCGCCGGCGCACCGCCTGGTCGAACAGGAACTTCGAATAGCCGTAGACGTTGAGCGGCCGCTCGTTCTCGCGCGACTCGCGGAAGGCGGTGCCCGCCCCGTACACCGAGGCGGACGAGGCGTAGATGAAGGGCACGCCGCGCGCCTGGCACCAGTCGAGGAGCGCCAGCGAATAGCGGTAGTTGTTCTCCATCATGTAGCGGCCGTCGGTCTCCATGGTGTCGGAGCACGCGCCCTGGTGGAGCACGGCGGAAACCTTCGCGTCGAAGCGGCCCGCGGCGATGCGCTCGATGAAGTCGCGCTTGTCGATGTAGTCGGCGATCTCGCAGTCGGCGATGTTCGCGACCTTCTCCGCGCGCTGCAGGTTGTCGACGGCGACGATGTCCGCCTCGCCGCGCGCGTTGAGCGCCTTCACGAGGTTCGCCCCGATGAACCCGGCCGCGCCGGTGACGACGAGTGTCATGTCCCCTCGCTCATGCGTGGTCGGCGAGGCTCGCGAGGAGCTCTTCGCGATGCACGACCGCGGTCCCGAGCTTGCCGACGACGATGCCCGCCGCGTGGTTCGCGACCCGCATGGCCGAGCCCAGGTCGGAGCCCGCGGCGACCATGAGCGCGAGAAGGCCGATCACGGTGTCGCCCGCGCCGCTCACGTCGTAGACCTCGCGGGCGCGCGTGGGCTCGTGCCGGCTCTCGCGCGCGGTGAAGAGCGACATGCCCTCCTCGCTCCGCGTCACGATGAGCGCGTCGAGCTCGAGCTCGGCGCGCAGCTTCTGCGCACGGCGCGCGAGGTCCTCCTCGTCCTTCCAGCGCCCCGCGACCTCGCGGAATTCGACGCGGTTCGGCGTGAGGAGGGTCGCGCCCCGGTAGCGCGCGTAGTCCCAGCCCTTCGGGTCGACGAGCACGGGCTTGCGGTGGCGGCGCGCGAGGGCGATCATCTCCTGCACCCGCTCGAGGCCGCCCTTCCCGTAGTCGGAAAGCACGACCGCGTCGGCGCCGTCCACGAGCCGCTCGTACTCGTCGAGCTTCGCCTCGAGCACCTCGTGGCTGGGCGTGCGCTCGAAGTCGATGCGCAGGAGCTGCTGCTGCTGGCCGACGACGCGCAGCTTCACCGTCGTGGAGAGCTGCGGATCGCGATGGAGCGAGCTCTTCACGTGCTCGGCCGCGAGGAGCCTCTCGAGGGAGGAGGCCGCCTCGTCCTCGCCCGCGACCGCGAGGAGCGTGCACGATGCCCCGAGCGCGGTGATGTTGCGCGCGACGTTCGCCGCGCCCCCGGGACGCTCCTCGGTGCGCCGCACGTGCACCACGGGCACCGGCGCCTCCGGCGAGATGCGGCTCACGTCGCCGAACCAGTAGCGGTCCAGCATGACGTCGCCCGCGACGAGCACCCGCGCGCGCGAGAAATCGGGGAGCGCCGCCGCGTCCATGGTCAGTCGGGTCCGCCGCTTCGCGACGACGGGCCGGCGCTTCGCACCGAGGCCATGGGCCTGCCGATCGCGTGGTACTCGATGCCGTGGGAGCGCACGACCGCGGGCTCGTAGAGGTTGCGCCCGTCGAAGACCACGGGCTCCTTGAGCGCGCGCTTGAGCGCTTCGAAGTCCGGGCTCCGGAAGGCCTTCCATTCGGTCATGATCACGAGCGCGTCGGCGCCCTGCGCCGCCTGCATCGCCGAATCCGCGAAGGTGACCGCGTGGACTCCCTGGTAGATCTTGCGCGCCTCGTCCATCGCGACGGGATCGTAGGCGCTCACCGAGGCGCCGCGGCGCATGAGCGCGTCGAGCACCACGCGGCTCGGCGCTTCGCGCATGTCGTCGGTGTTCGGCTTGAACGCGAGCCCCCACATCGCGAAGCGCCGGCCCGCGAGCCCGTCGCCGAAGCGGCGCACGATCTTCTCGGCGAGGACGCCCTTCTGGCGCTCGTTCGCCTCCTGCACCGCGCGCACCACGAGGAGGTCGGTGCCGCATTCCTCGCCCGTGCGGATGAGCGCGCTCACGTCCTTGGGGAAGCACGAGCCGCCGAAGCCCGCGCCGGGATAGAGGAAGTGATACCCGATGCGCGGATCCGAGCCGATCCCGATCCGCACGTGCTCGATGTCGGCGCCGAGACGCTCGGCGAGGAGGGCGAGCTCGTTCATGAACGAGATGCGCGTCGCGAGCATGGCGTTCGCGGCGTACTTCGTGAGCTCGGCCGAGCGGATGTCCATCACCTGCAGGCGATCGTGGTTGCGCTGGAAGGGCTGGTAGAGCTCGCGCATGATCGCGATGGCCTCGGGGTCCTCGGCGCCGATCACGATGCGGTCGGGACGCATGAAGTCCTCGACCGCCGCGCCTTCCTTCAGGAACTCCGGGTTGGAGACCATGCTGAACGGAATGTGCGCGCGCCGCTCGGCGAGCGCGGCGGCGATCGCGTCGCGCACCTTGTCGGCCGTGCCCACGGGCACCGTGGACTTGTCCACCACCACCCGCGGCCCGTCCATGTGCTTCGCGATGGCGCGCGCCGCCGCGAGCACGTACCGGAGGTCCGCGGAGCCGTCCTCCCCGGGCGGCGTCCCCACCGCGATCATCTGCAGGCGCGCGAAGAGCGCGCCTTCCTTCGGATCGGTCGTGAACGCGAGCCGGCCGCTCGCCACGTTCGCGCGCACGATCTCCTTCAGGCCCGGCTCGAAGATCGGAATCTCGCCGCCCCTCAGCATGTCGATCTTGCGCCGGTCGACGTCCAGGCACAGCACGTCGTTGCCGACCTCCGCGAGGCAGGCGCCCGTGACGAGGCCGACGTAGCCGGTGCCGATGATGCTCACTTTCATGCGGTGTCTCTTTCGTGGAGCGACGCGCGGATCGCGGCGAGCGCCGCCACGGGGTCCCTCGATCGCGTGACGGGACGGCCGATCACGAGGTAATCCGCGCCGAGGCGCACGGCTTCCGCGGGCGTGACGGTGCGCGACTGGTCCGCCATCGCGTCCGCCGGGAGGCGGATGCCGGGCGTGACGAGGGCGAAGCCCTCGCCCGCCGCGGCGCGAATCGCCGGCGCTTCCTGCGCGGAGCAGACCACGCCGTCGAGCCCGCTCTCGCGCGCGAGGCGGGCGAGCCGCACCGCGTTCTCGAGGGCGCTTCCGGCGAAGCCGATGGGCGCGAGGTCGGCGTCGGCGAGGCTCGTGAGGATCGTCACGCCGATCACGAGGGGAGGACGGCCCGCGCCGGCGACGGCCTCGCGCGCGGCGCGCATCATCGCGACGCCTCCGCTCGCGTGCACGTTGAGCATCCACACGCCCAGGCGCGCCGCCGCGCGGCAGGCGCCCGCGACGGTATTCGGGATGTCGTGGAACTTGAGGTCGAGGAAGACTTCGAAGCCGCGCTGCCCGAGCTCCGCGACGACGGACGGGCCGGCCGCGACGAAAAGCTCCTTGCCCACCTTCACGCGGCAGAGCTTCGGGTCGAGGCGCGCGGCGAGCCCGAGCGCTTCCTTCGCGTCGGGAAAATCGAGCGCGACGATGATCGGCCTCTCATCCACCGATCTGCATCCTCGCGAGGTGGCGGCCGGGGCTTTCGAGCTCGGCCGTGCGCCGCGGCGGGAACGTCTCCCATCCGCCGCACGCGGGGCACTGCCAGAAGAACTGCCGCGCCTTGAAGCCGCAGTTCGCGCAGAGGTACACGGCGAGCGCCTGGGCGTGCGAATGCACGAGGTTCTTCATGAGCTGCAGGTCCTGCCGGCGCTCCGGCGGCGCGCGGACGAGCTCCGCGTCGATCAGCCGGTCGAGGCCCACGAGGGTGGGATTGCGGCGCACCTCGTCCCTCACGAGCCGCCACGCGGCCTCGTCGCCCTCGTGCTCCGAGGTCGCCTGGTAGACCACGTTGAGGAGGTCCAGCCCCGGGTAGCGATGCTGGAGGCCGCGGAGCAGCGTGAGCCCCTCGCCGAGGTTCCCGAGCGCGCGGTAGCTCTCGACCATGCCCTCGGCCGCGAGGCCGAAGTAGGCGGGATCCTGCTGCTCGATCGCCTTCCACGCCGCGATCGCTTCCTCGTGCCGCCCCTCGCGCGCGAGCCACTCGCCGCGCAGCAGGTTCGCGCGCACGCACTTGCGGTTCGCCTCGAGGGCGTTGCGCAGGCACCCTTCCGCGTCGGCCGCGCGCCCGTGGACGTGCGCCGTGATCGCGAGCTCGCAATAGTAGTTCGCGATCTCGCGCTGGTAGTTGCGCTTGGCGCTCACCTCGAGCTTCTTCGCCGCGTCGATCGCCTTCCCCCAGTCCTTCTCCTGGATGTAGATGTCGAGGAGATGGCTGTGCACCTCGGGCGACGGATCGACCTGGGCCATGCCCGCCAGCACCTGCTCGGCGTGCTCGAGGAGGCCCGCCTTGAAGTAGTCCTGGGAAAGCTCGAGGGAGGCCTCGCGCCGCTGCTCGGGCAGCAGGTCCTCGCGGTTCACCAGGTCCTGGTGCATGCGGATCGCGCGGTCGACCTCGCCGCGGCGCCGGAAGAGGCTCCCGAGCGCGAACTGCAGCTCGACCGTCTGCGGATTCTCCTTCGCCACCTGCAGGAACGATTCGATCGCCTTGTCGGGCTGCTCCTTCAGGAGGAAGTTGAGGCCGCGGAAATACGACGACGGGAGCGCGCGCGACTCGGAGAGGAGCGACTTCAGGTCCACGCGCGCCGCGACCCAGCCCATGCCGAAGAAGACCGGCAGGGCGAGGAGCCACCAGAACTCAAACTCCATGGGCCTCGCCCCGGGCGCTCCTGTCGGGGACGTCCGCCCCCGCCGGCTCGGCTCCCGGCACCACGGGCGGGGCCGGCATCGCCGCGAGCTGGGCGACGGACTTGCGCAGCCGCCCGATCTCGCGGCGCTGGCGGATCACCGTGGGCACCCAGGCGAGGAGCCCGATCACCATCCCGCCCACGAACGCGATGAGGAGCACGAAGACGAGCGGCGCCTCCCACGACTGGTCCAGCAGCCCCTTCACCGACACCGGGTGCGCGTTCTTGACCGCGAACCAGACGAGGAAGAGGACGACCAGGAATCGGACGATCCAGACGAGTGCTTGCATGGCGGACCGGTGAGGGGGCCATCATTGTAACGTGGGCGGGAAAAGAAAACGGGGCGCTCCCGCGCCCCGCCCTGCCGCTTCGCGAGGACGATGCTTCAGCCCTCGTGATAGTCCACCCGCTCGCGCAGCTCCTTCCCCGCCTTGAAGTGCGGGACGTACTTGCGCGGGACCTGCACGCGCTCGCCGGTCTTCGGGTTGCGGCCCGTTCGCGGCGGCCGGTAGTTCAGCCCGAAGCTGCCGAAGCCGCGGATCTCGATGCGGTTGCCCGATGCGAGGGTATGCGCCATCGCATCGAGCATGGTCTTCACCGCGAGCTCCGCGTCCTTCGGGGCAAGCTGGCTATGGCGCGCGCTCAGCAGCTCGATGAGCTGTGATTTCGTCATGGCGCGAATCTCCCCCTTCGCGTTGATCGCCCTACTCCTTGTCCTTGCCGCCGCCCAGCTTCGCCTTGAGGAGCGCGCCCAGGTTCGTGGTGCCGGCGCTCGCGCTCGATTCGGCCGCGTGCTTCTGCAGCGCCGCGGCTTCCTCCGCCGCGTCCTTCTGCTTGATGGACAGCTGGATCGACCGGCTCTTGCGGTCGATGTTGATGATCACGGCCTCGACGGCGTCGCCTTCCTTGAGGTGCGCGCGCACGTCCTCGACGCGGTCGCGGGCGATCTCCGAGGCGCGCAGATACCCTTCCACGTCCTTGTCGATCTCGATCACCGCTCCCTTGGACTCGATCGACTTCACCGTTCCCTTGACGATGTTGCCCTTGTCGTGGGTCGCCACGTAGTTGCCGAACGGGTCGCCCTCGAGCTGCTTGATGCCGAGCGAGATGCGCTCGCGCTCGACGTCGATGGAGAGCACCACCGTCTCGACCTCGTCGCCCTTCTTGAGGTTCTTCACGGCCTCCTCGCCGGGCGCCTGCCAGGAGAGGTCCGAAAGGTGCACGAGCCCGTCGATGTTCCCCGGGAGGCCGATGAAGACCCCGAAGTCGGTGATCGACTTGATCACGCCCTTCACGCGGTCGCCCTTCTTGTGGTTCATCGCGAACTCTTCCCACGGGTTCGGCATGCACTGCTTCATGCCGAGGGAGATCCGGCGGCGGTCCTCGTCGATCTCGAGGATCATCACCTCGACCTCGTCGCCGAGGGACACCACCTTCGCGGGATGCACGTTCTTGTTGGTCCAGTCCATCTCCGAGACGTGCACCAGGCCCTCGATGCCGCTCTCGATCTCGACGAACGCGCCGTAATCGGTGATGTTGGTGACCTTGCCGAAAAGCCGCGTGCCCTGCGGGTAGCGGCGCGAGATGCCGATCCACGGATCCTCGCCGAGCTGCTTCAGGCCCAGCGAGACGCGGTTCTTCTCGGCATCGAACTTGAGGATCTTCGCCGTCACCTCGTCGCCCACGGAGAGCACCTCGGTCGGATGCTTCACGCGGCGCCATGCGAGGTCGGTGATGTGCAGGAGCCCGTCGATGCCGCCCAGGTCCACGAAGGCGCCGTAGTCGGTGATGTTCTTCACGACGCCCTTCACGACCGCGCCTTCCTTCAATGTCTCGAGGAGCTGCTGGCGCTCGACGCCGGCGGTCTCCTCCATCACGGCGCGGCGCGAGACCACGACGTTGTTCCTCTTGCGGTCGAGCTTGATGACCTTGAACTCGAGCTCCTTGCCTTCCAGGTGCGAGGTGTCCTTCACCGGACGCAGGTCCACGAGCGAGCCCGGAAGGAAGGCGCGGATGCCGTTCACCATGACGGTGAGGCCGCCCTTCACCTTGCCGGAGACCATGCCCTTGATGATCTTGCCGTTGGCGAGCGCGTCGTCGAGCTCGGCCCACGCGGCGAGCTTCTTCGCCTTCTCGCGCGAGAGCTTGGTCGCGCCGAAGCCGTCTTCGAGGGCCTCGATCGCGACGGAGACGAAGTCGCCGGGCTTCACCTCGACCTCGCCGCGGTCGTTCTTGAATTCTTCCGTGGAGATGGTGCTTTCGGACTTGAGGCCCGCGTTCACGATCACGACGTTCGGGTCGACGGACACGACCTCGGCGGTGATCACCTCGCCCACGCGCATTTCCTGGCGCGAGAGGCTCTCTTCGAAGAGCGCGGCGAAGCTGTTTTCGGATGCGGGGTTGGGTTGGGTTGAGAGTTGGGACTGCATGAAAAACCTGGCTTTCGGAATGGACGGCCTCGCGGCCGTTGTTGATCAACGCCAGAGCGGCCGGCTGCCATGCCAACCGCCTGACACCTTTGGGGTTTTACCCGCCCGGGGGGCCTGCCGGGCCGGGCCCGGACGACCGTTCGCGCCACCTGCGGAGCACCTCCTCGACCGCCTCGTCGACGGAAAGCCCGCTGGTATCGAGAAAAAACGCATCGGGATAATGCCTTAGCGGCGCCACGGGCCGCGAGCGATCGCGCTCGTCCCGCCGCCCAAGCTCCTCCACGACGTCCTGCATTTTGGCATACATTCCCTTTTCCATCAACTGCTTATATCGCCGCTCGGCACGGGTGCCCACATCCGCGGTGAGGAACACCTTGAGAGCCGCGTCCGGGAAGACGATGGCGCCCATGTCGCGGCCGTCCGCGACGAGGCCCGGCGCCCTGCGGAACGCCCTCTGGCGCGCGAGGAGCGCCCGGCGCACGGCGGGATGCGCGGCGACCCTGGAGGTGGCGGCGCTCACCTCCTCCGTGCGCACCGCCTCGGTGACGTCGGAGCCCCCGAGC
>Ga0068855_100011985_pt1 | contig 10482 bp, 17 predicted proteins | sample KBSCornC52_FD_66592 | JGI IMG/M metagenome (GOLD analysis project Ga0068855, IMG submission 66592) | Corn rhizosphere microbial communities from Kellogg Biological Station, Michigan, USA - KBS Corn C5-2 | ecosystem: Host-associated > Plants > Roots > Rhizosphere > Soil ... | reverse complement strand
TTCATTTCCAATCTTTTTATTTTAGTTTCTTTTACCTCGAAAATCAAACATATTTAATAAATACAATTTGTTTAACCTTCAACCACTTCCTTTTATTAAACCTTTATTTATTTTACTTATAATGTATTATATAGTGTAAAAAGAAACAGATTTATTAAGCCTTTTGCCGATAAAATTAAAACAAAAATTCAACATTTAATGTGTTTAAATACATTTACTTGTTTATTTATTACTTATAATACAAAACGCTGTTTCCTCATCAATAACTGACTATAAAAAGGTTTCAGCTTTAAGCGCTGATTTTCAGTCTGTACTGATATACGAGGAATAAATTTAAAAAAATTATTTCTTTTAGTCAAAGTAATCACAAAACCCTTTATATAACTATTAAGACTTATTAGCCTCAGCCGTGGGACAAACTTAACTCTGCTAAAATACCATAAAATATGAAAATATTCAAACCCACATGACGATAAAATCCCGCTTGTACACCATTTCAAAAATAAATTGTCTCGACGCACCTTCTTTAAAATTCTACCAAACCGCGTACTTAGCCCTAAATCTGAGTATAATGAATTCACAATAGATAACTTCTTATCACGTGAAAGAAGTAAAAGCCGTTTATATTTTATTTTAAAAAAGAAACTTCGCTTTAATTTAACTAAATATAAACTATTTTCCATAATTTTTAATTTTTTTGTTTTCGATTTTTACTACCATATAACTTAAAAATTTATGAGCATCCTACTAAAATTTATCTAAATTTTCTCTTCGTTTCCATCCTCCACGCAAGATGTTTAACCTTCTATAAATTCCCGACTCCTTGCTAAACATAAACATTTTTTGCAGCATTTTGGGTGCACTTTTTAAAACAATCTCATGTTCATTCAGTGACGTTTTGCCATTAAATAAATATCTTAATGTGATAAAATTCCACTCATTTCTTTTAAATTTAGTAACCAATAATTTATCAAAAAAAGTTCTCTTTTCAAAAATAGCCTTAAACTTTTTAACACGTAATTGTTTGCTCGTTAATCTACTATTTAAACCAAAAACATACTCCGAATATGGTTTTTGTAACTCAAAAGTATCTTTTATCGCCCCGATAATTTGGATTTTAGAATTTCTAGAAAAACGTTTAATTTTTATTCCAAGCTTATTCTTGTAGTTAACGAAACACAATTTCATTTTTATTTGTTTCTTTTGTTAATTATAAGCTGATTTTTCACCACCGAGTTCCACATTTCCTGACTAAAATCATACCACATTTTAACCGGCGGCAGTTGTGATTCTAATCGAACATTTTTTTGTTTTTCTGCATCGTTTTCTCTTAAATTCAACATTGATTTCAGCTTAATCTTTCTATAATTTGTCATAATAGAATATCGATTATTTTTGAAATGCAAATAAAAAAATAAATTTAGATTAGTCCAACACTGAGAACGTTTAGCATCAAAAGTACGCAAATTTGGCCATTTGGTTCTAAATTTAGGTTTAAAATTAATTGCTTTTTTAGTAGACTCATTTAAACTTTTACGTTTAATAAACTGTAACCATTTACTTCTTTTATGAAAATAATAAATCAAGTTGTTGAAACTACCAGTCAATTTAATAAAATTAATATACCTGTTTGCTGCAAATTTAATATTAAAACGTTGTTTATTATACCTAAACTTATTCAGATCGGTATCTAGAGTATTATGCGTAAGCCCAAAATTGAAAAAACGATATTTTCGTTTAAACCTTTTAATGTAATTTTTAGAAAAAACCCGTATCTGTTTTCGTTTAAAATACAAACTAGAACGAATGATGCCTTTTCGCTTTTTTACAAAATAAAAAAAACTATTTAATAAAAGCTTCAGTCGCTTATTTATAAACCCGCTCCTTATAATCACGCGAAACCGTGGCATTACACCAAATTTTGTTCGCCATTTACAAATATATTGCAACAAAAAACAAATTAAAATGCCATTTATTTTTTTTAGAACATAATTTTGTTTTTTTATTTTTTTCTTTATAAAACCAGCCAAGCCAATTGAAAATTTTGCAACCGTAACCAATCGACAAGATAAAATGGTTAAATAAATGTTCGTCGTAGTTACTTTTAATACTATTAAATGACTTACATTTGTAGCCAAGGTCATTGCGTCTTTTTTATTACGAATAAATAAATTCAACCCCGTTTCTATTGTCGAAAAATTAACACGCTTACTCTGTAATGCGTATCTTATATAACTTTTCATCTTAGACGTAATAGATGTCTCAGTTTTTTTCAAGTTAAAATAAATAGCTTTTCGTTTTAAACCAGTTTTGTTTTCAAGCACCAACCACTTAAAAGTTATATTCTTTTTTTGTTTCTTATACCTTCTTCTATTAGAATATATGTGTTTCAAACTTTTTTCTCTTTCATTAAAGTTTGACTGTTTACGCTTATGTAACCGTTTCGAAAAATTAAAACTATTCATCAAATATCTTATGCGGTCATGAACAAAATAATTAAAAACTTTAGCTTTTTCATGCTGTTTTATTAAAAGCTTTCGCAACCTATACTTTTTCTTTTTTCTCCTCGCATAATTATACACTAACTCTTTGAATAATTTTCTTTGTAGCTTGGTTTCAACAGAAAAAAACCCCGAACCAAAATCTTTTCTTAAAAATATATCAAAAAAACGAGACAAAAACCTCTGCCAAAAAAAATAAAACGCAAGAAATTTTATGCTCATTTTGTTTCTTGTTTGTAAAACTCGCCGATTCCATTTCAAAAGTAAATAAACAACTTTTTTCAAAAAAATATTTAACGCATAAATGGCATAATTTTTATTTAAAACTTTAAATTTTACATTAAAACGTTGCAAAAAATATTGTAAAAAATGTCTTAAAAAACTCCTTAAATAAAATTTTTTTGGTAATTTAAAAAATAAGCCAGATCGTGTTTTACAAAGTTTGGTTTTTCTTTTGTAATTTTTGTATGTTTTAATTGCCATAATTTTGTGTTTTGATTTATAAAATGTAAGTTTCTTTTCTGCCACAAATTCAGGTTTTCTTTCCCAAACCTTTTTCGATTTAGATGTAAATTTTTTAGCAAAAACTGAAGGCACTGTTCTTTTAATTGCTTCTAATGGCAGATCTCGTGTTTGTGTTAGCTTATAAAAATTTGAACCTTTATATTTACGGCCTTTTTTCTGCATCATTCTTACATTTACATGCCGATCTTTCTCTTTCGTGTTTATCGTATCTTTTTCAATTTTATTTTTATACATCAAATTTTAATTTATGTGAATACGCTAATCGTTTTAAATTACGAACGTCATTTATTTTCCCATATTTAAACTTGGCGTTAAATTTAAATTTACCAGGTTTATTTTTGTTTTTGTTCTTGTATCGTTGCCCTTTCTTTTGTTCAGTTTTTCTTATGATTGCCAGATTACTCTTCTGATTAATTTCAAAATGATTCAGCTTTTTCGCCGTTTTGCTATTTGTTTTAGTACGCTGTCCTCGACACGGCAAATTTTGTAAAATTCGAACCCCACGATAACAGCCCGATTGTTTATATTTAAAAAAAATGGTTGCCAGCTTTTGTTTAAGGCTATCTCCAATCACAAAATCGTCAAGTTTCAAATCCATTCTTTCATTAGATAACGGCGCAATATCGTTTATTCTTAGCTTAACACTTTCAGAACAAATTCCAACTTCTTTAAGCAATCGGAACGCACGTAGCCTGCCAATACCAAAAACTAACATAAAAATTTCATTTAACTTCTTATTGTCACCAAAAAAATATTTCATCGATACTTAAGTTTTTTCCCCTGTTTTAATTTAACTTGTTCATTCAAAAAACAAAACCCCTTTAACTTATACGGCAGTAAATTCCTTAAAGACCTAATATAATTGGCTAACTCATGCAACTCAATAAAATTTGAACCTACCAGTGCAAATCTTCGTTTCTCTCCAAAAATCATTATTGACGAAGGCAAAACCAAAAAAATTTTATACCTAAATCCCAAATTAATTTTTAAATATTTTTTTTTTACCGAAAAACGTAGAGTATAATGGTACCCTACAATATTAAATTGTATAGTCCACCCAAAAACAATTCCTGAAATTATATAAAATAAAAATTTCTTAAACAAATTTACATAATTATATTTCAAAATCAAACACCGCTCAGAAATAAAAATAACAATTTTATTATTCAACTTTACACACTCAGCTCCACGAACCCCACGGAAAAATAACATATTAGTAATCTTATCAAACTGCCAATTAATTTTTACTTTATACAACTTTTTACGTAATGCAACAACCATCTCTTTCTTTTAACAAATAACTGCTAAGATTAATAATCCACCTACCCTTTTTTTAATAGCCTCATCCCCAGCTAATAATCCAAAACTTGTTGATAAAATTAAAAAAGGCTGTGTATTTTTTCGTTGTAACTCTAAAAACGTAATACGTTGCATTCTACGTGGCGTACTCAAGGCCGTTATATTTTTTATTACAGAATTTCCATCGCTGTATTTTAAGAAAACCAAACAGTTATAACCATTTTGTTCATAAGCTGAAATATAGCCCTCTTTAAGTAAAATATTTAAAATTTTGCAACAAAATACTGAATTTAAAACTTTAACAAAACTCTTTTTCGTTATATATCCAACACGGATCCTGGATATCATATCTGAAACTAAATAAGGAATCGCTGCCATTTTTTATTTTTTTGTTTTTTTATTACCAAACCGCTTTGCGAAGTCCACAAAACAGCCCAAATAAAGCTTTTTCCCGAACACGTCGTCTTTCTAATTTAAAATATCGATAAACTGCTCCAACCTTGTTTGTTTCGACACATCTGTTACATATTTTACTCCTGCTAGCCTTTCGCATCAAATGCACTTTATGTAAATAAAAACTATTTAACTCAAAATAAGACGAAGTTTTCAAATTTTTGTTTGAAATTAACATTTTTACTAGCCGAACTAAGACTTCGTTTGTTTTGAAATGTTTTCTGTTTTCTAAATCCTTAAAAAAAGTTAATTTCATATTATATAATAATTTTTAATCCACCCAGCAATAACTTTATACCTTCATAAGTACCAACAAACTCAACTTCAATAAAAAACTTAAAACCCAAAAACCTCAACGCCATTGGAATATGTGAGCTTGTTTTTAAAACGTCCAATTCAATTTTTATTTTTGTGCTATTTGAATCAGCAATAATTTTTGCCCCATTTTCAATATTAATACTTGAACTCCTCATAAATAAACGTAAATTACTAAAAAAACTAAATAAGTTTTTTTTTCGTAATGTAATTACCCCATAAGTCAAAAAACGAATTACTCTTCCATCTAGTCGTTTTCCAATTTGCACAAGACTGCATCTTTGCCCAGTTAAATATTCTAGAAATAATAACGCCTTTAAAAAATTTAAATTTTCCAAGTCAAAATCAAAAGGCAAAACAAAAGAAAAGTTAATACTTTTGAGTTTTGGCACACGCACACATGAAATAATATTTAGTTTACTAATCAAATTGCGATTTATTATATAATTTACAAATTGTCGATTAATACACATTTGCTGAAAGAGTTAAAACTTTTAAAAATCCTTTACCTTTTAACTTGTTAAAAACTGGTTCATTTATTCTAGTTCCTAACATTTCATTTGTTCCCTTTAACAAAACAATAGCACTGGTGTTACAGTAACCAAAATGTCCCCCCAACAACGAAAAATTTTTCGTATCTCTTACCAACACCCCCCGCACTAGCTGTCCTTTTTGAAGCTTTTTGTGCGCCCGTGCTTTCTTTAAAGTAACCATTAGAGAATCTCCAACTTTTCCAACATTTTTTCGGTAAATTCTAATACACTTTCCAACTAAACCACCACTATTGTCTACTATTTTAATCCACGTTCCGCATTGAACCATTTTATTTTATACGAAAAATTAATTTACTTAAAAATGGAAGTCTATACTGTGCCTGCTTCAGACCCAACAAACCTGTTTGTATATCAATATCTTTTAGTTCAAACAAAACACGACCACAATTTACTGGAAAAACCCAACTATTTATATTTCCTTTGCCTTTCCCCATTCTAACACCAGTCGATTTTTTCGTAACTGGAGCCGTTAAATTAAAATTCGATTTAATTACCCCTTTCTTAAGCCGCTTATCGCCTTTAATAATTTTACTAATAACTTTAAAACACGCTTCCATCTGTGACTGCGTTAATCTTCCTTGCTCTAATGCTACTATCCCTACGCAATAACCGTCCGATAAATTAACAATTTTATTTTCAAATTTTTTAACTGATGGTAAACTATAACTTTTATTGTATTTCTTATACTTTAATTTATCTGGTATTTTATACACGGTCATTTTTTAAACTAATTATTATTTTCGTAAACTTTTCCAACGCATATAAGAATACCTAAAAGGCTTAGTTGCCATGCTGTCCCCACGTCGCTTTATTTTCTGTAACCAAACTTTAACACCACAAATCCCATACCAGCTAATCCACTCGCCAAAGCTATAATCAACAAGCGTATTCATTGTGTTCAATGAAACATTACCGCGTTTTTCCCACCTGTAAGTGGCTATTTGCTTTCTACTAAATCGCCCAGATACACATATTTTAAAACCCTCAATTAATCTAACTGATCTTAACCCACTAACCAGTTTACGAATAATAATATTTATTTTAAATCCTTGCATTAATTTGCATATTATATATGAAACTAACATTTGCGAACTAACGAATAAATGCCTATAATAATAACGACCCACTATATTCATATTTCGTATTCCGTAAAAACCACAACTCTTCAATAATGCCTGACATGAAACCAATTTAATTGCGAACAACCAAAATTGTGACCTATATGCAAAGTATGCCCAAATTTTGAAACGAAAACCTTTTAATAAACGTCGTCTATAATCCAAAAACTCTGGACGATTAATCGACAAAAACTTATTTTTTAAAAAATAAACGGCCTTTAATTTAAGCAATTTTTTTTTAAAGAATCGAATATAATTACGCCTTTGACGATCATAAAGCAAAACAATATCCATAAAATCAAAAACAGAAAAATCAACAAAACACATATCGCTTTTAAAATTTTGAACATTAAACTTAAATTGGGTTAATAAACTATGAAAATAATTTGAAGTTATTTTTCTAATGATCTCCAAACCCTGCATAAAAATGAACTTAAAAACAAAAAATATATTATTTTGTTTATAAACAAAACTCCAATCAAAATATTGTCCACCCGACAAACTCCAAAATTGGGAAAAGTATACACGCTGACTAATTGGATTTATTAAATGTCCCATTAATTACTAATTACTAATTCGCACGTTTACGTACAATTTTTTTCTTTCGCTGTCTCATTAGAACTAGTTTTTTTCGTTTTTTAACCTGCAATTTATTTTCTGCATGAATAACTTTTCCTAATTTTTTTGTTAAAATTAACTCCCCAAAGCGCAGCCCAACTTTTTCATTAACAACCTCGACAGGAACGAGACGACGGCCATTATAAATAAAAACGACTGAGTTAACAAATTTTTCACTAATTTTTAAACTTTTTGAATGAACATTGTTCACATTTTTTAACCACGCATCACTACACACTAACTTCCATTGTGATCGAGCCATATTAAATTAGTTACTTTTGTGTATTTTACTTAACAGTAATTGAATTTTCTTCTTTTTTTTAAATTTCAAAGTTTTATAACCTTTTGTTTTCTTTCCCCAACAACTAACTGAACTTCGTCCCCCAGAACTTTTTCCTTCGCCGCCACCGTGAGGATGGTCAACTGGATTCATTGCAACACCACGCACGTGCGGCCGAATCCCACGCCAACGATTTTGCCCTGCTTTGAATAAAATTGAAAAAATATGGCCGCAATTCGAAACTTTTCCCAATGTAGCAAACGCCTTTTCCGAAACATAATAAACCTTTTTTGACGGCAATTTAACTCCAACTACGTTTTTACCGTTTCTTAAACAAAGTTTTCTTACTACAACACCATAAACACCAGCCGCTCGCGCGATTTTTGCACCATTTGAATTTTTAATTTCAATATTATGAATCGGAACCCCTGATGATACATTTCTTAATGCAGTCGAAAAGCCAGAATAAAAAACATCGAAACCATCCATCTTACTAACTGATTTAATTATATCCCCCTGTTTATTATCCTCTGGGCATAATATATAGGAAAAAACTCCACTTTCTTTATATAAAACTAGTGCAACGAAACCCGTCCTGTTCGAATCTTGATTAATTCTTTGAATTACCCCAACTTGATCAAATAAACGTCGCCGAAAATCAATAAACCAGTGGTTCCTTTTCGAACCCCCGCCACGATGTTTAACAGTAATTGACCCACTATTATTTCTACCTGAAAATTTTTTCGTCTTTCTTGCTAAAAACTTTGCAAAAATTTTTACCATATTTATTTAGTGTTTAAAAACCTTTAATGAATTTCGCGGACGCTTTATATTTACCAGCCTGCAGCATTAACTCTTTCTTTCTTCTTAATGATAAACATTGTTTATTTCGTACAATATCACTTAATTCCAAAAACATTGCATATTCTAACGGACATCTTAAATTCTTCTTACGAATTTCAATTGCCTCTAAAAAAAACGTAGCTGCTAAAAAAATTCTTCTATTTGAACGACACGGAACCGGAACAAAAAATAATCGTCCCCCACTCCGTGTTTTTCTAATATCAATCGAAGGTTCTACCAAAGAAAAAGCATAATTGACGAATGCTACGGAGCTTTTAACCAACAATATTTCTTTAATTAAAATCAGTAATTTTCTAATAACATTTAATGCGACTGCCTTTTTTCCAGTCTTAATGAAAATAGTGCTAAACTTATCTAACCTATTCATTTTTTATATTTTATACGCTTTCTTTTTTTATTTATAAAAACTTTGCGTCTGATCACGAGGTATACCATACTTTGATCGTCTATTTTTTCTTGGAACAGTCTCTTTCCAAGAAAAATCATACTTCCCCTTAACTAAATGATATTGAATTCCTGGTAAATCTGGAACATGCCCACCACGAACTAGTACCTGCGAATATTCCCGTAATTCATGACCGCGCCCTGGAATATAACATATTATTTTTCTTTTAGTACTTAAGCGAACTTTAGCAATTTTTCTAATTGCAGAATTTGGCTTTTTTGGTTTCATTGTAGTTACTTTATAACACACACCCTTTTTATGTGGACAGCCCTCTAACGCGCGAGACCGAGTCACCTTTGCAATTTTATATGTACGGCTTTTATATTTCGCAATAAGCTGATTAAAAGTTATCACTTGTTTATTAGTTTAGAATACAATTTTAATTTAATCGAATTAGAAATAAAAGATATCTTTCTTAATATCAAGCTTAACAAAAACAAATCACGAAAAAAAAAACGTAATTTAAAAATTGATACAAAATGTACCAATGTATTCAATCGTTTAATTTTATGTAACACCGTCGAGAAAAAAAAAAATCCGGTCGGAGTACAAACGTACATGACCTTGACACGAGTATGATGTAAACTGTAAAATTGTAATAAACTATTGATATTTAAACTACAAAAAACCAACGCGTCCTTAATAACAAAATTAATTAAACTTAACTTTTCTTTAAATAAAAACAATATTCCCGTTTTTATAAAAAATAAATTAAACGAAGTCTTTTTAAAATTTTGCAAGTTTTCGTTATTCACCTTACAAAAAAAAAAAAAATTTGAAAAATTCCAACACTGATTTGAAACAAATTTCGCATAAGTTTCAAATAAATCTTTTGTCTCAAAGTACAAACTACGAACCATACTAGTTTTAGCTTTCATATCAATTAGTTTTTTACTGAATTAAAATTTTTCGTACTTTGCTTGACTTTAATGTTCCAAACAACATTCCAAGACTATCCAAACGATGATAAAATTCACATTGTACAACATATAATTTATAAACATCCATTAAATTGATTGACCGCCATCTGCCACGCTCAGTAAAAAATAAATGCGAAAATAACCCTTCCTTAAAAGAAATAGAATTAATCACAAACTCAAATTTTTTGTCGTTTAAAACACTAAAAACAACACACAAAGGAACTCCAGCTGTAAAATTCTTGCTTTTTTCATTAAATTTTTGACAAAATTCTTGGCAACTTATTCCAAATTGACCTAAAGTTGGGCTTAACGGCGCCGCTACTTTAGCTTCTCGAGCCCCAATAAGTAACCGAAACTGTTTTAAAACAACGCCTGTTGCTTTCGCCTGTAATTTGTCCTTAATGAACAGTAATCTGCGCTGGTGCGAGCTAATAAAAAAAAAACGGTTTGTCATGTTCTTTTGCATAAGCACCACATAAGCACCATTAAATATCCCTTAATAAAGAAAAATTGTAAAATTAAAACTACTTTTTTCTGAAAAACCAAATAATATAATCCCCTACTATAAACAAGCCAATGCAAATAAGCTC
>Ga0068855_100011984_pt1 | contig 10482 bp, 7 predicted proteins | sample KBSCornC52_FD_66592 | JGI IMG/M metagenome (GOLD analysis project Ga0068855, IMG submission 66592) | Corn rhizosphere microbial communities from Kellogg Biological Station, Michigan, USA - KBS Corn C5-2 | ecosystem: Host-associated > Plants > Roots > Rhizosphere > Soil ... | reverse complement strand
GCGCTGACGCTCGAGCTCGGCGCCGACGTCGCGATCGACTCGCGCGTGGACGACCTCACCGCCGCGCTGCGGGAGGCCAACGGCGGTCGCGGGGTGGACGTCGTCCTCGAGATGACCGGCGGCCCGGTGTTCGACCAGAGCCTGGCCGCCCTCGCGCCCCTGGGCCGGCTCGCCGTGTTCGGCATGGCCGGCCGGGTGCCGCCGACGCCGGTCGATCCGGGCCGGCTCATGGGGCGCAGCACGGCGGTCATCGGCTTCTGGCTGATCCACGTCGCGCAGCGCCCGGAGTTGCTGGCCGCTGCCGTCACCGACCTGCTGCAGTTGATCGCAGCGGGCGAGCTGCGGCCGGTGGTCGGCGCGACCTACCCGCTCGCGGGCGCCGCGGACGCCCACCGGGCCCTGCTCGACCGCAGCTCGACCGGCAAGCTCGTCCTCGACCCGCAGCGCTGAGCGCCCGCGTCGTCAGGCGAGGCGGCCGGACCAAAGCATCGACGTCGCGCCGGCGGCGAACAGGAACCCGAGCCCGACGACGAGAAAGCGCCAGCTGACGTTCTTGCGCTTGGTCGTGTAACCGATCTGCGAGCCGATGTCCTTGTACACCGAGCGCAGCTCCTGCTCGCTGTGCGCCGCGTGGTACGAACCGCCGGTGTCGGTGGCGATGCGGCGCAACGTGTCCTCGTCGGCCGGCACCCGGATCGTCTGGCCGTTGCTCTCGACGGTCCCGGTCTGCGTCCCGAACGCGATCGTCGAGACCTGCACGCCGGCCTTGCGGGCCGCGGTGATCGCACTCGCCACGCTGCGTCCCACGGTGTTCGAGCCGTCGCTGAGCAGCACGATTCGGGCGGCCGGCGCCTTGCCACCGTTGGGAGTGGTCGCCTGGCTGAACACCGAGATGGCCTGCAGCGAGCCGAAGATCGCCTCGCCGATCGCGGTGTAGTTGGCCAGGTGCAGCGAGTTCACGCCCTTCACGAACTGGGCCCGGTTCAGCGTCGGCGGCACGACCACGCTCGCGTCGTGCGCGAAGCTGAGCAGGCCGAGATTGACCCGCGACGGGATGATCTTCACGAACGTCCGGGCCGCGCTCTTGGCGGCGTCGATGCGCGAAGGCAGGACGTCGGTGGCCTCCATCGACAGCGACACGTCGACGGCCAGCATGACGGTCGCCTCCTCGCGCGGCACGCGCACGGCGGCCGAGGGCTGGGCCACGCCGATCGTGAGGATGCTGAGCGAGAGCAGCAGCAGCGCGAAGGTCAGGTGCCGGCGCCACCCCGGACGTTTCGGCGCGACGCTGCCGAGCAGTTCGACGTTGCTGAAGCGGGCCACGTACCGCTTGCGCCGCAGCTGCTGCAGCACGTACGCGGTCGTGAGCGCGGCGACGCCGAGCAGCAGCCACAGGTACTGGGGAGCGAGGAAATGCATCAGCGAACTCCAGCGCCGACCGCGCCCACGACGAAGCGGCGGCGGGCGATGACGAACCGGACGATGTCGGAGATCCAATCCCGGTCGGTGCGCAGCTGCAGGTGCGCGGCGCCGGCGTGCCGCAGGGCGGCCGCGATCCGCTCCCGCTGGGCGGCCGCGGCCGCGGCGTACCGGACCCGGATCGCCGGGTCGGAGGTCTGCACCTCCAGCTGACGTCCGGTCTCCGGATCGACGAAGGTGACCAGGCCCGCCGGGGCGAGTTCGAGCTCGCGCGGGTCGACGACCTCGATGGCCAGCAACTGGTGCCGGTCGGCCAGCCCCCGCAGCGGGCGCTGCCACGGCACGGGCGCGCCGGCCGTCCCGTCGCCGGTGTCGAGGAAGTCGGAGAGCACGGCGACCATGCCCCGGCGCCGCGGCGGGCGGCGCACCTGCTCGAGCAGCCGGGTGAGGTCGTGCGCCCCGGCCTGCTCGGCCCGCGGCGTGAGCGCGATCTTGCGCATCAGGTGCCGCGCGTGCGCGCGGCCGGCCCGGGCTGGGATCACGAAGCTCTGCGGCCCGTTGCCGACGACCGCGCCGACCCGGTTGCCGCCGCGCACGGTCAGGTGCACGACGGCGGTCAGCCCGGCCAGCACGAGCTCTCGCTTCTCGACGGCCGCGGTGCCGAAGTCCATGCTGGGCGAGAGGTCGACGACGACCCACGTCTCCAGCTCCCGCTCGGCGATGGTCTGCCGCACGTGGGGCACGGTGGTGCGGGCGGTGACCGGCCAGTCCATGCGCCGGACGTCGTCGCCGGGGACGTACTGGCGCGACTCCCCCGCCTCGGTGCCCGGCCCCGGGACGAGCCCCACGTAGTTGCCCTGCAGCAGCCCGTCCAGCTTGTTGCGGACGGCGAACTCCAGCCGGCGCAGCACTGCCTCGGCCCCGGCGACGTCCAGGGACGGGCCGTGGTCTGAGGGCTGCGGAACGTCCGCCCCACTCATGCCGATCGTTCACCCCACCGGGGCGGCGGGGGCGCCGAGGGCTGGTTCGGCGCGGTGCCGGGCTGCGGCGGTGCGGCCTGCCCGTAGACCAGCGGCTGGTTCGGCGGCGGCCCGCCGGCGCGCTGGCGCGGCGAGACCTGCGGCAGCGGCACCGCCTGCAGCAGGCGGCGGACGGCATGCGTTGCCGGCACGCCGTCGGCCACGGCGTCGTAGCTGAGCACGAGCCGGTGGGCGAGGACGTCCACCGCGATGTCCAGGACGTCCTGCGGGAGGACGTAGTCGCGCCCGCGCATCAGCGCGAGCGCGCGGCCGGCCGCAATGAGGCCGAGGCTGGCCCGCGGGCTGGCGCCGTAGGAGATCCACTGTGCGACGTCGGGCAGCCCGACCTGCTGCGGGTTGCGGGTCGCGAGGACGAGCCGCACCACGTAGTCGACGATCGCGTGGTGGACGAAGACCCGGCTGACGGCCTCCTGCAGCCGGATCAGCTCGCCGGTGCTGATGACCGGGTTCGCGGTGGGCGGCGCCGCGCCCATCCGGTAGATGATCTCCCGCTCCTCGGCGGCCGACGGGTAGTCGACGACGATCTTCATGAGGAACCGGTCGCGCTGCGCCTCGGGCAGCGGGTACACGCCCTCGGACTCGATCGGGTTCTGGGTGGCCAGCACGAGGAACGGGTTCGGCACGTCGTAGCGGCGCCCGCCGATGGTGACGTGCCGCTCGGCCATGACCTCCAGCAGCGCCGACTGCACCTTGGCCGGCGCGCGGTTGATCTCGTCGGCGAGCACGAAGTTGGCCATGATCGGCCCGAGCTCGGTCTCGAACTGCTCGCTGCCGGGGCGGTAGATGCGGGTGCCCATGATGTCCGACGGCACGAGGTCGGGGGTGAACTGCAGGCGGGCGAAGGAGCCGGTGACCGTCTTGGCGAGGGTCTCGACGGCGAGGGTCTTGGCGACGCCCGGCACGCCCTCGAGCAGGCAGTGCCCCTGCGCGAGCAGGCTGACGACCAGCCGTTCGACCATCCGCTCCTGGCCGACGATCACGCGCTTCACCTCGAACATCACCCGTTCGAGGGCGGTGGCGTCGGCCGCCGGCGTGGGAACGTGCTCGGTCACGGGCTCTCCTCGCGATCGGTGGGGCGAATCAACCGTACGGGACGAGCCTGTACGGTGCCTGGGTGTCCGAGATGGGTGCAGATCAGCTGCGCTGCTCGGCGAAGGGGTGCCGCGCCCCCGCGACGACGGACCTCACCTGGCGCAACCCGCGCCTGCACGACGCGGCCCGGGTGAAGCACTGGCTGGCCTGCGACGAGCACGCGGAGTTCCTCGCCGACTTCCTGGCCCGCCGGAGCTTCCTGCTCACCCGCGCCCCGCTCACCCCGTGACCGACGCCCCGCGGTCACCCGCTCCCCGACCTACTCACCCGCGCGGCGCACCTACAGCCGTGATGCGCCGGCCGCCAACGCGATGAGCGCTCGCACGAAGAGCCCGCCGCCGCGCGAGCGCAGCGAGCATGCGGTGCGGATCGACGGACGGGCCCGAGCGAAGCGAGCGGCCGGGACGGTGATCCGCGCTTCGGCGGATAGGAACGGCGTCAGCCGCCGATGGCGGACATCGTGCGGTCGGGCTGGACGAAGTCGATCCGGTCGATGCCGTGCCCGGCCTGCTTCTGCGCGACCGCGTCGATGATGATCGTGGCGAGCTCGTCGTCGGTCGCGCCGGCACGCAGGGGGCCGCGCAGGTCGGTCTCCGTCCGGGCGAACAGGCACGTCCGCAGCTGCCCGTCGGCGGTGAGGCGCAGCCGGTCGCACTCCCGGCAGAACGGCCGGGTCACGGAGGCGATGATCCCGAGCCGGCCGACTGGGTCGGCCCACGACGCCCGGTCCGGTCCGTCCACGACGTCGAACTCCTCGGCCGGCGCCGAATTGCGCCGTTCATGGGCCGCGAGCCGGTAGCCGGCATCCAGCAGCACCGAGGTGATCTCGTCGGCGGTGACCATCTCGTCGCGCGACCAGGTGTGGTCGGCGTCCAAAGGCATGTGCTCGATGAACCGCAGCCGGTAGCCGTGCTGCAGGGCCCAGGACAGCAGCGCCGGCGCCTCCGGCAGGTTGCTGCCCCGCACCAGCACCGCGTTGATCTTCACCGGGGTCAGCCCGGCCGCCGCGGCGGCGGCCACGCCGGCCAGGACGTCCGGCAGCCGGTCGCGGCGGGTCAGCTCGGCGAAGCGGGCGCGGTCGAGCGTGTCGACCGAGACGTTGATGCGATCGAGGCCGGCCGCGGCGAGCCGCGGCGCCTGCCGGTCGAGGGTGATGCCGTTGGTCGTCAAGGAGATCTCGGGCCGCGGCTCGAGCGCGGTGAGGCGGGCCACCAGCTCCGGCAGCGTGGGGTGGACGAGCGGTTCCCCGCCGGTCAGCCGGACGGACCGGATGCCCAGGCGCACGAACAGCGTGGCCAGGCGCACGAACTCGTCGTCGGTCAGCCGCTGGGCCTTCGCCAGCCACGGCAAGCCCTCGGCCGGCATGCAGTACGTGCAGCGCAGCGAGCAGAGGTCGGTCAGTGAGATGCGCAGGTCGGTCGCGACGCGCCCGAAGCGGTCCCGGAGTTCAGCTGCGCCCACCCAGTCAGGCTACGCGAGATCAGGTCAGAGGCCGGGTGGTGAAGTCGATCGACCCGTACTCGCCGATCGGCTCGCGCTGGACGTACCCGCCCGAATAGGGGGCCTCGACCATGTCGCCGCCACCTACGTAGATCGCGACGTGGTGGATCGCCCCCCAGGGGCCGCCGTCGCTCCAGAACAGCAGGTCGCCGGGCCTCAGGTTGCCGACGGACGGGTGGTACGAACCGGCCTGCCAGTACTGGTTCGCGGCGAAGTGGTCCCAGTACTGGCCCCAGGCGTACATGACCAGCCCGGAGCAGTCGAAGCCGCGGACGTTGCAGTCGTTCGGGGCGCCGTTGCTGCTGCTGCACACGCCGTAGCTCGGGCCGCCGACCCCGCCACCGGCCCACGCGTAAGGCATCCCGAGCTGGCTCAGCGCCCGGCGCGCCGCGCGCTTGCCCTTCTCGGCCGTCCAACCGCCGCCGCTCGGTGCGGAGGGACCGGAGCTCCAGCTACCACCGCCGCCGCTGCTCCCCCCGCCGCCGCCGTGGTGCCGGCGCGCCGCGCGGGCCCGCGCCTCGGCCTCGGCCCGGGCCTTCGCGTCGTTGTACGCGTTGAGCTTGCGGTGATAGTCGTCCAGCCGGTTGAGGTAGCCGAGGTAGGCGGTGCGATCCTGCACGGTCGAATCGAGAACGGCCCGCGCCTCGTTCAGCTGACGCTGCTCGATGACCATGGCCGCCTCGTAAGCCTGCTCCTCCTGCTTGGCCTGGGCGGCCGCGGCGAACGCGAGGACCTTCTGCTGCTCGGCCTGCTGCTCCAGCTTCGTCTTCGTCAGCCGGGCCCGCGTGGCTGCGGCCTTGTCGTTCGCGCAGCCGATCAGCTCGGACTGGTAGCGCCCGATGGCGTCCGCCTTGTGGGAGGCCAGGTAGCTGTCGAGCGTGCTCTGCTCGAGGACGGTGGTGGGATCGGGCGCGGTGAGCAGCGTCCCGGTCATGCCGCCGACCCCGCCGCTGGTGTAGGTGGCCCGCACGCTCTCGACGAACTGGTCGTGCGCGGTCGCGACGGCCGCCTCGCACTGCACGACACGCTTGGTCGCCTTGCGTTCCTTGCGCTTCGCGTCCTGCAGCTGCGAGTACGCGAGGGCGTACTTCTGCTCGGCCTGCTCCGCCTTTCCGTTCTTGATCCGCACCTCGTTCTGCTTCTCGGCGATGCGGGCGGTCATCGCGCCGACCCGGGCGGCGGCGGCGTCGCGCTCGCTCTGCGCCGCGAGCACCGCGCCGTGCGTCGTCCTCTTGATCGGGGCGGGCGGGGTCGGCTTCGGCGGCAACGCGCCGGCGGACGGCGTGCCGGGCCCGATGAGCCCGAGCAGCACGACGGCCGCGATCGACCCGGCGGCGAAAACGCGGCGCAGGCGGTTCGAAGGCACGGATTCGGCTCGCTTCCTGGTCCCCCACGGGCAACGGTTGATCCAGATTGCCAGTTCAACCACATTGGCGCCAGCAGCAACACCAGAAACAATGACACCAAAAGTCACAAAGAGGACGGCTGGCCCTCGGATACCTCACCTTCGACCCGGCGCCCCGGTTCTTTGGGCCCGGCCTTGAGGCCCGCCCGGCGCTGCTCCCAGGCGTTGAGCCCCAGGTGCACGGCCACGGCGTAGAGGACGCCGGCCAGCACGTCGAGCACGTAGTGCTCGCCGCAGTACACGAGGGTCAACCCCATCGCCGTCGGGTAGAGGGCCAGCAGCCACCGCCAGCGCGAGCGGAACCGCCACCCGATCGCGATGGCCACGAGCACGGCGAACGCGGTGTGCAGGGAGGGCATCGCCGCGACCGGGTTCGCCCCCTCCTTCTGCGCGTTCGCCAGGGTCTCGTTCACGTTGCCGGCGTGCAGCCAGATCCAGCCGCGGGCCGACAGCCGGCCGACGGAGGGGCTCAGGCCGTGCTGCGCGGCCATCCAGGGCGGCGCCTCGGGAAACAGGCAATAGGTGATCAGGCCGGTCACCGCGAGGACGACCACCCGCGAGATGTACCGCAGCCACTGGCTCCGGTCGCGCAGCCACAGGATCGCCGCCAGCACCGGGGTGGCCAGGAAATGCGTGGTGTAGACGAGAGTCGCCAGGGCGTCGTACCAGTAGACGTGCGGCGCGTGGTACAGGTGCTGCTGCAGCCACACGGTCGGTTCGGTACCGCCGAACAGCCACTTCTCGGCGTCCAGGACGTCCTTCTCGTGCAGGGGCACGCCCAGGGCGTCGGCCACGCCCCGCGTGCGGTCGTACAGCAGCAGGACGCCGGTGAACGGCAGCCAGTCGAGCACGACCTGGGCCGACTTGCGCCAGCTGTGGCCGATGCTCGTGAGCAACAGTCCGCTGATCACGATGGCGGCGAGCGCCGGGCGGCTGGTGGGGACGCCGGTCTCGATCACGATGACGACCAGGACGGCGAAGTATCCGACGTAGGCGGCCCGGCGGATCCGGCGCCAGCGCTGCTCGGCCTGCGGGTCCGGCGGCGGTCCGCTGGGGCGCGGTTCCCGTAGCGCGTGCGGGGTGATGAGATCGACGGTGTGCTGGAGGTCGGCGTGCTGCCGCGCGTGCTCCTCCGACCCCCTCACCGAGCGGAGTCTACGGGCCGCCACCTGGGGCCCGACCGATTCGCCGCGCCGGACGAGGGTGGTATCTTGACGTCAAGAGATCTCCCCGAGAACCCGCGCAAAGCCGACAGGAGCCTGCCGTGCCCCCTCAGAGCCAGAACAGCTTCGGATCCCGCGCCCAGCTCGACGTCGGCGGCGGGTCGCTCGACTACTTCCGCATCGACGCGGTCGAGGGTTCGCAGCGGTTGCCGTTCTCGCTGAAGGTGCTGCTCGAGAACCTGCTGCGCACCGAGGACGGCAAGAACGTCACGCCCGAGCAGATCCAAGCGCTGGGCAGCTGGCGGGCCGACGCCGAACCCGACACCGAGATCCAGTTCACCCCGGCCCGCGTGGTCATGCAGGACTTCACCGGCGTACCGGCCGTCGTCGACCTGGCGACGATGCGCGAGGCGGTCGTCGAGCTCGGCGGCGACGCCACGAAGATCAACCCGCTGGCGCCGGCCGAGCTGGTCATCGACCACTCCGTGATCGCCGACCTGTTCGGCACGCCGGACTCCTTCCAGCGCAACGTCGAGCTGGAGTACGAGCGCAACAAGGAGCGCTACCAGTTCCTGCGTTGGGGCCAGACCGCCTTCGACGAGTTCAAGGTCGTCCCGCCCGGCACCGGCATCGTGCACCAGGTCAACATCGAGTACCTGGCCCGAGTCGTCTTCAACCGGGACGGCCTCGCCTACCCGGACACGCTCGTCGGCACCGACTCGCACACCACGATGGTCAACGGCCTCGGCGTGCTCGGCTGGGGCGTCGGCGGCATCGAGGCCGAGGCGGCCATGCTCGGCCAGCCGGTCAGCATGCTGATCCCGCGTGTCGTCGGCTTCAAGCTGCTCGGTGAGCTGCCCGAGGGCGCGACGGCGACCGACCTCGTGCTGACGATCACCGAGATGCTGCGCAAGCACGGCGTGGTCGGCAAGTTCGTCGAGTTCTACGGCGACGGCGTGGGCGCCGTCCCGCTCGCCAACCGGGCCACGATCGGCAACATGAGCCCGGAGTACGGCTCGACCTGCGCGATCTTCCCGGTCGACGACGAGACGCTGCGGTACCTGCGCTTCACCGGCCGCAAGGACGAGCAGATCGACCTCGTCGAGCGCTACGCCAAGACCAACGGCCTCTGGCACGACCCGTCCGTCGAGCCGCAGTTCTCCGAGACGCTGGAGCTCGACCTGTCGACCGTCGAGCCGTCCCTCGCCGGGCCGAAGCGCCCGCAGGACCGCGTCCCGCTCAAGTCGGCCAAGCCGATGTTCCGCGAGGCGCTGGCGAACTACGTCGACGGGGACTCCATCCAGGACTCGCAGGACGAGGCCTCGGCCGAGTCGTTCCCCGCGTCGGACCCCGCCGCGCCGGCCGACCACGAGCCGACACCGGCCATCCACTCGGCTGCCTCGGGTGCCACCGGGCGGGTGTCGCGCCCGCAGCCTATCTCGATCGACGGCGTCGACTGCGTGGTCGACCACGGCGCCGTGGCGATCGCCGCGATCACCTCCTGCACGAACACGTCCAACCCGTCGGTGATGATCGGCGCCGCCCTGCTCGCCAAGAAGGCGGTGGAGAAGGGCCTCACCCGCAAGCCGTGGGTGAAGACCTCACTCGCGCCCGGCTCCAAGGTCGTGACCGACTACTACGACCGCGCCGGGCTTACGCCCTACCTCGAGAAGCTCGGCTTCAACCTCGTCGGCTACGGCTGCACGACCTGCATCGGCAACTCGGGGCCGATCATCGACGAGGTCAGCGCCGCGGTGAACGAGGGCGACCTCGCGGTGACCGCAGTCCTCTCCGGCAACCGCAACTTCGAGGGCCGGATCAACCCGGACGTGAAGATGAACTACCTCGCGTCGCCGCCGCTCGTCGTGGCCTACGCGCTCGCCGGCTCGATGGACGTCGACCTCTTCGAGGAGCCGCTCGGCGTCGATCAGAACGGCCAGGGCGTCTACCTAAAGGACATCTGGCCGACGCCGCAAGAGGTCCAGGAGACGATCGACTCCGCCATCGCGTCGGAGATGTTCAGCAAGGACTACGCCGACGTGTTCGCCGGCGACGAGCGCTGGCAGGGGCTGCCGACGCCCGAGGGTGCGACCTTCGAGTGGGACGGCGAGTCGACGTACGTCCGCAAGCCGCCGTACTTCGAGGGCATGCAGACCGAGCCCTCGCCGGTCACCGACATCTCCGGAGCGCGGGTGCTGCTCAAGCTCGGCGACTCGGTGACGACCGACCACATCAGCCCGGCCGGTTCGATCAAGGCCGACTCCCCCGCCGGCAAGTACCTGGCCGAGCACGGCGTCGACCGCCGCGACTTCAACTCCTACGGCTCGCGCCGTGGCAACCACGAGGTGATGATCCGCGGGACGTTCGCCAACATCCGGCTGCGCAACCAGCTGGCGCCCGGCACCGAGGGCGGGTTCACCCGTGACTTCTCGGGCGACGGCTCGGTGACGACGGTGTACGAGGCCTCGGTCAAGTACGCCGAGGCGGGCACCCCGCTGGTGGTCCTCGCCGGCAAGGAGTACGGCTCCGGCTCGTCCCGCGACTGGGCGGCCAAGGGGACGGCGCTGCTCGGCGTGCGCGCGGTGATCGCCGAGTCGTACGAGCGCATCCACCGCTCGAACCTGATCGGCATGGGCGTGCTGCCATTGCAGTTCCCGGACGGCGAGTCGGCCGAGTCGCTCGGGCTCACCGGTGAGGAGACGTTCGACATCACCGGGATCGAGGCGCTCAACGACGGCACCACGCCGCGGACGGTGACGGTGCGGGCCGGCGACACGTCCTTCGAGGCGCGGGTGCGCATCGACACCCCCGGCGAGGCCGAGTACTACCGGCACGGCGGGATCATGCAGTACGTCCTGCGCTC
>Ga0068855_100011983_pt1 | contig 10482 bp, 6 predicted proteins | sample KBSCornC52_FD_66592 | JGI IMG/M metagenome (GOLD analysis project Ga0068855, IMG submission 66592) | Corn rhizosphere microbial communities from Kellogg Biological Station, Michigan, USA - KBS Corn C5-2 | ecosystem: Host-associated > Plants > Roots > Rhizosphere > Soil ... | reverse complement strand
GTTTGAAGAAACACTTCAATCTAGTAGGCATGGACGAACTGTGCGCCTTTGCCTCAGGCAAGGAGCTGCCGCCGAACGCGGTGGCGATCACGTTCGACGACGGCTATCTGGACAACTACGCCGTGGCGTTGCCAATTTTGAAGCGGCACGACGCCAAGGCCATTTTCTTCGTGCCCACTGGCTACATCTCCGAGCGCCGCACCTATTGGTGGGATCGCGTGGCCTATACCGTGAAGCATTCCGCGCGAGATAGGATCGAGCTCGAATACCCGTTTCGAATCGACATCACGCTATCCAATCGGACGCTTGCCATCGAGCGCATCTTACGGCTCGTCAAAACTCATCAGCCGCTCGATCTACCGCGCTTTCTCGACGAGCTGACGAAAGCAGCGGAGGTCTCCTGGTCGCAAGCGATGGAGCGGGCGTTCGCCGATCAGTTGCTCTTGACTTGGGATCACGTGCGCGCACTGCGCAAGGCTGGGATGGATGTGCAATCGCACACACGAACTCACCGCGTACTACAAACACTCGATGAGCATGCTTTGTCGGACGAGCTTGCCGGCTCACGCGCCGATCTCGAGCGTGAGTTGGGAGAGCCGGCGCGAGCGCTCGCCTATCCGGTCGGGACGCCGATTGCGGAACACTCGCCGATCCGCGTTGCCCTCGAAAAAGCGGGCTACGAGCTCGGCTTCAGCAACGGTACCGGTTCGAATCCGATCAACGGGCCCGTCGATCGCTTCAATATTTGTCGGCAGACCGTGGGCGCCAATCTTCCGGACGAATACTTGCTTGCGATTTTGACGATGCCTTCGCTCGCGCAAAAACATCCCTTTCAGCTTGCTCGTCAGTAGCGCCAACTATGTCGGTGGCAATCTGTCTCAGCGTGGCGCTCTGCCGTGACGGCAGCCGAGAAGCAGCGCGCGCTTGGCAGAAAGAGTCTAAACCTGTGGGCACGTTCGATGCATTCGCGTTGACGAATTGCAGACGCGATCTTCGATGACCCGAATAAGTCGTGGTGACCGAGCCTACGGTGCGCTGTTTGGGGGCCTGTTATTCCCGGTCTGGGAGCGCGCAATCCGCGGCCGCGACACCCTCAGACATTTGGCCTATCTGGAGCGGAGCCAATGGCTTTCGCGCGAGGAAATCGCCCGCGCGCAGACGGCGCAGCTAGTGAAGCTGCTGAGCTACGCGGGCCAGAATGTGCCGTACTATCGGGAACTCTTCCGCGCGCACCGCTTCGACCCGCGCGCGCTCAAATCCACCGCAGATTTGGCTGAATTACCAGTGCTGACTCGCGAAATCGTGCGCGAACGCTACGAGGACATGGTCGATCCCGCGCATCGCGGCAAGAATTTGAAGAAGGGCACGAGCGGCTCTACCGGTAAGCCGCTCAAGTTCGAGTACTCGCGAGAGAGCGAATGTTGGCGGCAGGCCGTGAAGCTGCGCGGCTATGGTTGGGCGGGCTATCGCCCGGGCCGCAAGGCCTTCTTCTACTGGGCTCGCGTCTCGGCCGCTCCGCCCAGCTTGAAGGTGCGCATGGATCGCGCGCTCCGTCGCGAGACGTTCGTCGATTCGATGAAGCAAGACGAAGCGTCACGCCGAGCGGCACTCGACCTCTTGCGAAAGACGCGGCCGGAGGTGATCGTTTGTTACACCCAGGCTTGCGCGCAATTTGCGCGCTGGGTCGTCGACAATCACTTGCGCGATTGGGACGATGTCTCGGTCATTTGCGGCGCAGAAGGCGTGCTCGCCGGCGATCGCGCGATTTTGGCGAAGGCTTTCGGGCCCGGGATCTTCGAGACCTACGGTTCGCGCGAGACCATGCTGATTGCGGCCGAGTGTGAAAGCCACGCGGGCATGCATCTCTCGGAAGAGAATCTAGTGCTCGAGATACTCCGCGACGGTCGCGCGGCCGCCCCCGGCGAACCAGGCGACGTCGTCATTACGGATCTGCACAACTACGGCATGCCCATGATCCGCTACGTCAACGGCGACGTCGCGGTCCTCGCTTCTGGAGATCGTTGTGCCTGTGGCCGCGGGCTCGGCATGCTCGAGCGCGTGGACGGCCGCCGCAGCGACACGCTGACCGACAGAGACGGCAATGCCGTGCCCGGTATCGTCTTCCACGTGCTGTTCAGCGATGCGCGAAAGGAGCTCGTGCGTCAATTTCAGGCCGTGCAAACCGTCGACCGAAACGTGGTCTTGAAAGTCGTCCGCGGTAAGGATTTCTCCGAGGCTGATTTCCAGGGCATCACCGGCCGCTTTGCCGAGTATCTGCGCGGGCTCCCTCTGGCCATCGAATTCCACGACGCGATCCCGCCGCATCAGGGCAGCGGGAAGCATCAGACCATCATCGTGGAGCGTGGTGCGCCGCTTCGGCGCTGAGCGGCCCGCGCCTGCTCCGCGCGTCGTCGGCGGCCGAACAGGGCGACGCCCAGCGCGCTCGCCAGGAGCAGCACGGGCAGCTCCGAGCGCCGCGCGGGAGCCCGCATTGCGCAGCCCGTGCTGATCGTGCCGCCGTTAGCGTAGACCGGACCTTGATTGGGCGTGTCGCGCTCGCCCAGTGCGCCGCTATCGGCAGAAGGAGCGCCGCCGACGCCAGTGCCGGCGCTGCTCGCAACGAGTCCGCTTTGCGACGCTGGACCGGTGGACACCACCGCTCCGTCGTCAGCCAGCTCGCAGTTGGCTGACATTCGCAACACCAGTGGGCGGCCTTCGAAGCCGGCCTTGGTTGCGACGTGAGGTGTGACCACGACCTGACAATTTTTGCCGACCAATACCGAAGTCACGTCGCTCTTGCCTTGGCTGTCCACCGGCGCGTCCACGACCACGTGAACCGCGCCGTCGACCGCGGGCACGGCGTAGCTGAGGGTGCTGCCGGGCGCGGCGTCTGCGGCGTCGTTGGTGATCACGGCGGCGGTGAGCGGACCTTGCTTCACGAGCGCGCCGCGATAGCCGCTGCCCGCGAACGATTGGGCCGGCTCGGCCGGTGCGCTGCTCGGCTCCGCGCTGACGACGTTGATCGCGAGCGCCGAGGGCCCTGCGACGTCCATCTGATACTCGGTTCCGGAGGGCAGGCGAGAGACGTCGCAGGTGTGACTCGAGGACGGGCATTCACTGGCCTGCGGCATGGTGCGCACGCTCGGCGCGCCACTCGTCGACCAGAGCCGGCTGATGGTGAGCGCGGACGAGCCGAGCGTGGCGCTCGCGCGATCGCCCGACAAGGCCAGGGCGGAGGGCGTCCGGATGCGCAAATGCAGGCCGCGCTCGGCCGCGCCCGTCACGACGCGATCGATCAGCACGACTGTCCCGCCGGCACCGCCCGGCACCAACACGAAATCACGGGTGGCGTGAGGCACGTCGCTCGCAGTGTCGCTACCTCGAAATTGATCGCCGTAGTCACAACGCGCAGCAGCCACGCCGGACCCCGATTGCCTGGCCCAGGCGAGGGCCGTGTTTTTGCCCCAGTAGCCCTGACTGGGTGAATAGCCGCTCGGCATCGCCGCCGAATCCACCGCAGGCGCATTGCCGGTGAGCGTGGACACGCTGCCGTAGGGCGAGGGATCGACGACGAGATCGTCGGGACCGCGCGTGAGCACCCAATTGCCGGCGTTGTTGTACTCGTGATCGGGCACCAAGCGCCGCGAGCACTGAAAGACGGTCCACGCGGTCTCCGCCGACCACGCGCCGCGGACGTACCAATTGCCGACGCCGTGGGCCAGGTAGTTCGTCGGCGCGCTGACGGGCAGGGCCGCGTTGGGGCCTGCTTCCGCCGTGGCCAGCGCGTCGAACAAAGGATTTTCGTTGTGCAGCTTCAGATCCAGGTTCAGCTTGCGCGCCCAAGTTTTGGCCTGCTCGCTCGAGGGCCCGACGATGCCCGCGAGCAACGCGCCGTTGTCGGGATCGCGGTTCGGGCTGGTGTTGTCGGAATCACCACCGGCGAAGCTCTTCTGCGTGACTGGCGTCAGGCCGTAAGCAAAGCGCACCGGGAGCGAGCTTGCCCAGGCCTCGGCACCGGGAATGAGCGCGCCGTTCTCCTGCATCGCGCGAGCGGCGAGCGCGTGTTCGAGCACGCTGAGCGGCCCGTATTGCCAGCCCTCCGCCCAATCACCGCCCTCTAACACGCCGCCTGGCGCGAGCGCGGACGCCAGATCTGCGGTCCAGATCGCGTCGCGCACCGTCGCCCAGTGTGCATCCCCGCTTGCGCCCGCTTCGCCGCCCTCGGCAATGGCGATCAAGGTCGCCGCGAACGTGTAGCCCGCCTGGTAGTTTGCGCCCGGCAGATCTCGCAAATATCCATTCGCGCTGTAGTAGCTCATCCATGCATCGAACCGGGCGCGCGCGTGGGCGCGGAGCGACTCGGTCACGCCGGGCGCGTCGTGCAGCCAGTCATAGGCGAGTGCCGAGAAGGGCGCGAAGGTGCGCATGGCGTAGCCGGTGTCGTGCGTGACGACCGTGTCTCCACCCTGACCGTCACCGACCTTCTGATAGTCGTCGAGTAGGACATTCCAGTACTTGATGGCGGTGGCAAGATCGTCCGCATTTTTCGTGGCGACCCAGGACGCGAGGCAACCGGAGAGAGTGGTGATGAACTCGAAGCCTTGCCAGCCACCGTCGGCGTAGCTGGTCGGATCCATCCGCGCGGCGGCGCAGCGCGCTGCACCGCGCGTGACGCCGCTGTCCGCTATCCCCGCTTGTGCTGCCATTCCGCTGACTGTGGCGGCATTGAGCCAAATTCGCGGGTGTGCACGGCTGGGCGCTGGCTCTGCACTGACGACACACGTGGCGCAAAGACCGATCGCACCGAGCCCCATGGACAAAATGTGCCGCGACGCATTTGTCATTGGGCGACTGTTTAGCATTTGCCGTTCGAAGTGCATGCCCCGCACACCCCGCACACTCGAAAATAGACTCCGGATGACACACCTGTGACTAAGCGCCGCGGCTCAGCGAACCGCGACTGCGGCGTGCCTCACCGGCAATCGCGCGTGGCATGTACCTTGTATGAACGACACTCGTGCCGAAGTTCTCCGCGCTCGTTGTGCTCTGCATGCTCGCCTGCCCCGCGTGTGGCGGGCGCATCGAGCAGGATAGCGCAACGGCACCAGCGTCCGATGACGCCCCAGCGGGCAGTGTGGCGCCAAGTACCAAGCTTGCGACAGTCGCGTGCTCGCAACTCGGCGACCGCGACCCGACGGCAACCTCGGGATCGGTGCTTTGGCTCCAAAAATTCGGCGCGCCGGCGATCAGCAGCGTCGCGATCACGCCGGACGGCGGCGCATTCTTGGCGCGCGCAGCCGGTCTGCTGAAGATCGATCGCGACGGCAATCTGCTCTGGTCGAAGCCCTTCGGGAAGCTCGTGGCAACCGACAGCGCCGGCGATGCCTACGTCGCTGGAACGTTCACGGACACGCTCGCGCTCGGAGACACCGAGCTCCACGCTGGAGGCGGGAGCGAAGCGTTCTTGGCCAAGCTCGATCCCAGTGGAAACCTGCTATTTGGCACGCTTTTGGGGCCTGCAGACCCGCAGCTCTCGAGCCTCGCCGTCGCTGCGGACGGCTCGGCGGTCGTGTCCGGAAGTGGCCTCGGCACGGTCGAGCTCGATGCACAGGGCGCGCTGCTGTGGAGCAAGCGCTTCTTCGGCCACGTCGCGCTCGACGCTTCGGGGAACGTGTTCATGACCGGCACTTTGCGCGAGCCCACGGATTTCGGCGCAGGGCCGCTGTCCAGCGCGGGCGGCGGCGACATCTTTCTAGTCAAGCTGCGCGCGAACGGCGAACTCGTCTTCAGTCGCCAATTCGGCGACGCGGGCGCACAGCAGCAGGGCCAAGGGATCTTCGTCGATCGCGCAAACCGCGTGATCGTGAGCGGCGTGTTCGACGGCACGGTCGATTTCGGTGCCGGCGCGCTGTCGCTCGACCGCACTGCGTGTCCGAGCGAAGCTTGGTGTGAGACCGCCGGGTTCGTGACCAAGTTCGATGCCGACGGCAACGCATTGTGGAGCTGGTCGGCTGGGCCGATGCGCGCGCTTGCAGGCGTGGCGACGGATTCGCGAGACAACATCGTCTTATCGGGCGCGTCGCCCGGTGGAGTCACGCCCTTTCGCATTCCGCTGCTCTCGGCGTTGAGCGCGGATGGCAGCGAGCTTTGGCGTCGCGCCGAGTGGCCCAAGACTGGCATTGGTAGCGGGCAAGACGTCGTGGTCGATCCTTGTGACAACGTGCTTTGGTCGGTGAGTGTGCTCGAGTCGATTGGCAGTGACGAAGAGCAACCCTACATCGCCAAGCTTTTACCGTAAGCAGGTCAAGATGTGTGGAATCGTCGGTTATCTTGGGACACGGCAAGCAAGTAACATTTTGCTCGATTGCCTGGAGCGCTTGGAGTACCGCGGCTACGACAGCGCCGGCATCGGCCTGCTCTCGCCGCAGGGCATCAAAATCACCCGTAGCGCCGGCAGACTGACGAACCTTGCGGACAAGGTTTCCCAGCTCAACGGTCACGCCTCGGGTTCGAACGTCGGGATCGGCCACACGCGCTGGGCGACCCACGGCCGACCAACGGAGGAAAACGCGCATCCGCACAGTAGCCCCGACGGTAAAATCGTGGTCGTGCACAACGGCATCTTCGAGAACTTTCGTGAGCTCCGAACCGAGCTTTCAGCGCACGGTTTAGTGCCGACCTCGCAGACGGATACGGAGTGCTTCCCGCTACTCATGCACGTGCTGATGAAGCACGGCATGGCCTTCGAAGAGGCATTTCGCACCGCGATCAAGCGCATGGAAGGAAAATACGCGATCGCGTGCATGCACGCCGATCACCCGAGCAAGATCCTGCTCGCTCGCTCGGGGCCGACGCTGGTCGTCGGCATCGGCAATGGCGAATACTTCGTCGCTTCGGACGTCGCGCCGCTGCTCCCGCACACGCGAGACATCGCATTCTTGGAAGACGGCGACGTTGCGGAGCTGACGCTCGAGGGAGTCAGAGTGTTCGATCGCGAGGATCGCGTCGTCGAGCGCGCGGCCTTTCGCATCAATTGGGATTCGACGGCCGCCGAGCTCAATGGCTACCGGCACTTCATGCAAAAGGAGATCTTCGAGCAGCCGACGGCGGTCGCGCGCACGGTCGAAACCTACCTGCGGGGTGACGAAGTAGCGCTGGATTTGCCGCAACTGGAAGCAGCCTGGCCGACGCTCGATCGGATCGCGATCTTGGCCTGCGGCACGTCCTGGCACGCGGGTTTGGTCGGAAAATTCTTGATCGAGCAGTTTGCACGGATCCCGGTCGAGGTCGACTATGCGTCCGAATACCGTTACCGCTCGCCGATCGTCTCGCCTGGCACGCTCGCCATCGCCATCTCCCAAAGCGGCGAGACGGCCGACACGATCGCGGCGCTCCGCGAAACCACGTCGCGTGGCGCGCGTACGCTCGCGATCTGCAACGTGACCGGCTCGCAGATCGCACGCGCGGCCGAAGGCGCGCTGATCACGCAGGCCGGGCCGGAAATCGGCGTGGCCTCCACCAAAGCATTCACGACGCAGCTCGCCGTGCTGTCGCTGCTCGCCATCCGGCTCGGCCTCGTCCGCGGCACCTTGGAGCCAAGCATGGCGGCCGATCTGGTTCGCGCCCTACGAGCGCTGCCCATGCAGCTCGAACGCGTGCAGCAATTGGAAGGGCAGATCGAAGCGCTCGCGGTCCGGCATCACGCCGCCAAAAATGCGCTCTACCTCGGTCGCGGCGTGCTCTATCCCATCGCGCTCGAGGGCGCGCTGAAGTTGAAAGAGATCTCTTACGTGCACGCCGAAGGCTACCCGGCGGGCGAGCTCAAACACGGGCCAATCGCGCTGATCGACGAGCAAATGCCGGTCATTGCCTTGATGCCGGACGATCGAAATCGCGAGCGCACGCTGAGCAATTTGCAGGAAGCAGCCGCGCGCGAAGGGAAAATCACCGCGCTCGTCAGTGAAGGCGACCGCGCGGTGGACGACGTGGCCGACGCCGTGATCGAAATGCCGCGCACCCATCCCGCACTCGCTCCGATCCTGTATTCGGCTCCATTGCAACTGTTCGCGTACCACAGCGCGGTCTTGCGCGGTTGCGACGTCGATCGACCAAGAAACCTCGCCAAGTCGGTAACCGTCGAATAGGTCCGCCTCACGCTTCTGAGCGCAGCAGCAGCGCCGCCGAGACGAGCCGCGTGCGACGTCCATCGGACCGAGAAGCTACGCGCAGCGTTCGCGCTTGGGTTTTGATGGTCACGCGGCCGTCGGTCAGCGGCGCAGCCTTCGGCGTCGCGGACGGCTTCGGAGCGAGAGCCTCCGCTCATCAGCGCGACAGAGCTCGAGTTGCGAGGGCCAAACCGCTTACCTTCGCCGGACTCCATCACCGAGCCCCAGGGCTGACGCCCGACCCAATCCAGCTAAACGCTCATCATCGAGACCGATCCCTGGGAGTACGCGACCGCGGCCGCGGCTCTGCGTGCCCGACGCCCCTTCCGGGACCCCGCCCGCTCCCGAGTCCCAACCCTTTCCCAAGGGGGCCGCGCGCGCCCCCTTTCATGGAATCAAGAGTGCTCGTTGCGGACCGATCCCTGGGAGCGCGCGAGCACGGCTTCGGCTCTGCGTTGCCCGAAGGCCCTCCCGGGACCCCCCGCCCGCTCCCGCTTCCCAGCCCTTCCCAAGGGGCCGCACGCGCCCTCTTTCATGGAAATCAAGAGTGCTCATTGCGCGGACTCATCGCGGTTCCCTCGGCGCAAAGGTTGAATCCAGCGGTCCGAGATCGAGGGCTGTTGCTTGGCGAGTTCGTTCAGCGCGACCATTGCGGTGCGCGTCTCTTCTCGGCAGAAGCGGCAAGCTGGGGATTCTCGGATCCGGGGAAGCCGTGCGCGACGCCGAAGGCTGGGCCGATTCGTGCGTGCCTCGTGACCATCAAAGACCTGCTCGATCACTCGGCGCACGGCGCGTTCGTGCGCTCACCAGGTGACGGCTTGTGAGCCGCGCATGAAGCGCCACAGGCCGACGAGGGCGGCGGCGTTCAGGACGACGAAGGTGCGAGCCAGAGAGGCGACGCGACCGGCGCGTGCGCCGAGCAGCGCGAGCCCGTAAAAAAGGAGTTGGCCGAGTGCCATGCTCCGCCAAAATAACAGGCTATTTGGCGATGCACCGGGCATCACCGCGAGCACGAGTGAGGAGCCGAGCAGCGCCAATAGGGCCCAGGGGCAAGCCAGGCGCAGCAGCTTGTGGGAGACCATTTGAAACCAGACCGGGTTTTGACCGGGCACGAGCAACCAGGGCATGCGCGCAACGAGCTGATAGTTGCCGGCAAGTGTGCGCACTTTGCGCGAGAACTCGCGATCGTCGTCGCAGGCCTCGTCGTAGGCTTCCGCTTCGCTGGAAAAGATCACCGATTTGCGGCGCCGGGCGACGCGCAGCGGTACGAACATGTCGTCGAGCAAGGTGTCGAGTGGGAGCTCTTCGAAGTCTTCGCGGCGCACGGCGTACAGGCTGCCACTGACTCCGACCATGCCTCCGAGGCGCGCCTCGGAGGCGCGAATGAACTTTTCATAGTGCCAGTAGGCGCTGGCACCGGTGTTCCCCTGAAGCACGAGGCTGCCCGACACGCAGCCCACGCGCGGATCGGCGAGCAGGCGGAGCAGCGCGCGCAGCGCTTTGGGCGCGATGGGTTGGCGCACGTCCGTCATCAGCAGGACTTCGCCTTGGGCGGCGGCAACCAGGCGATTCAATGCCGCGGGTTTTCCGAGGCGCTCCGCGCTCTCCAGCACACGGATGCGCGGATCGTCGGCCGCGAGCCCGCGCGCGATGCGGGCCGTGTCGTCGGTCGAGCCGTCGGAGTACAGCAAGATCTCGAGCTTTTCCGGCGGGTAATCGAGCGAGCGCAAGCTGTGCAGCTTGCGCTCGAGGTACGCTTGCCCATTGTGTGCGGCAATGCAGATGCTGACGAACGGCTCGAAATCGTCCCGTTCCGACGGCGCGCGCGGGGCGATTTTGGCGAGCGCCGCGACCAGCAATGGGTAGCCCGCATAGGTGTACACGATCAAGAGCAGCGCCGTTACGGCGATGATCGTCATCCGCCGAGCGCTCCGAGTAGGCTGAACTTGCGGCTGGGCTGTTGGGTCCGGACGAGCCGTTCGTAGAGCGCTTCGTAGTCGCGCGCCATGCGTTCGGTGGTGTAGCGCTCGAGCACCGCATTGCGCGCGACCTCGGCTACCTCGAGCGCCGCCGCGGGCCGGCTAGCGAGCCACGCCAGCTGCTTGGAGAGCGCCGCGCGATCGCCGGGCTCTATCAGAAAACCGGTGACGCCGTCCTCGACCAGATCGGGGACACCGCCGACGGCCGTACTGATCACCGGTAGACGCATGGCCATCGCTTCGAGCAGCACCAGCGGCAAGCCCTCGGTGTGCGAGGTCAGCGCGAACACGTCGAACGCGGCCAGCCAATTTTCCACGTCCTTGCGCGCGCCCACGAG
>Ga0068855_100011982_pt1 | contig 10483 bp, 8 predicted proteins | sample KBSCornC52_FD_66592 | JGI IMG/M metagenome (GOLD analysis project Ga0068855, IMG submission 66592) | Corn rhizosphere microbial communities from Kellogg Biological Station, Michigan, USA - KBS Corn C5-2 | ecosystem: Host-associated > Plants > Roots > Rhizosphere > Soil ... | reverse complement strand
CACCCCAAAATTCTACCTTTCCACCGTCCGCCCCCCGGCCGAGGGCTCGAAGGGGCGCGAATCATACCACCCTGAAAGCGTTAGTCCACTTCTGACGCTCTCGAAGCAGATGCCCCTCCTATACCTGTATAGACAACCTCGCGGGCGGGTGGCACGATGCGCACAGCCATGCTCCCGGCAGCCGTGAACTCTTCCATGACCTCCCCGCCAGCCGCCGCGCGCTACTTGCAGGTGAAGCAGTTCATTCTTTCGCGGATCTCCGCGGGGACGCTTGCCGTGGGGGATCGTGTGCCTTCCGAGAACGAGCTGGTACGTGAGCTCGACGTATCGCGGATGACAGCCAATCGGGCCCTGCGCGAGCTGGCGGCCGATGGAGTGTTGGTCCGCGTGGCCGGCGTCGGCACGTTCGTAGCCGAGCAACGGGCGCAAGCGCATCCTCTGGAAGTCCGCAATATCGCGGACGAGATCCGGTCACGAGGCCATGAGTATCTCGCCAAGGTGGTGTTTCACGGCTCGATCAACGCCCCCCGCGAGCTGGCCGAGCGCTGTGGCGTGGCTCCCGGAGCGAAGCTCGATCACACGCTGCTGATCCATTGCGAAGGTGGCATGCCCCTGCAGATCGAGGATCGCTACGTCAATCCGACCGTGGTGCCTGACTACCTGCAAAATGATTTCTCCCGCATTACACCGCACGAATACCTGATGAAGGCGGCGCCTTTGCAGCGGGCGGAGCACACCGTCCGCGCCGTAATGCCGGAGACACGTATTCGCCGCATGTTGAAGCTCGAGACCGGAGATGCCTGTCTGCTCATCATGCGGCGCACCTGGAGCTTTGGTCGGATCGCTACGGTGGCCGACCTTTACCATCCCGGCTCCCGGTACGAGTTGTCCGGCGCCTTTCAACCGAGGTCCTCCCATGTCTGATAACCAACCTCGCGCACCTCTGCGCGCCCCGCGTGGTCCAGTGATCAGCTGCCGTAACTGGCTCTCGGAAGCCGCGCTGCGCATGCTCATGAACAACCTCGATCCCGAGGTCGGCGAGCGGCCGGATGAGCTCGTGGTCTACGGTGGAATCGGCAAGGCAGCCCGCAACTGGCAATGCTTTGACCAGATCGTGCACGCGCTGCGAGCTCTCGGGGACGATGAGACCTTGCTGATTCAATCCGGCAAGCCGGTTGGTGTGTTCCGCACTCATGCGGACGCGCCACGCGTGTTGCTGGCGAATTCCAACCTCGTGGCGAAATGGGCCACCTGGGAGCACTTCAACGAGCTCGATCGCAAAGGCTTGATGATGTTCGGCCAGATGACGGCCGGCTCCTGGATCTACATCGGCAGTCAGGGAATCGTTCAGGGCACCTACGAGACTTTCGTGGAAATGGGCCGCCAGCACTTTGGCGGCGAGCTGGGCGGCAAGTGGATCCTGACGGCGGGCCTGGGCGGGATGGGTGGTGCGCAGCCCTTGGCGGCTACCATGGCGGGGGCCTCGATGCTGGCCATCGAGTGCCGGCCGGAACGCATCGCCAAGCGGCTGCAAACGCGCTACCTCGACGTCCAGGCCAAGACACTCGACGAAGCGCTTGCACTGCTCGAGCGCGCCCGCAGGGAGGGCCGGCCCGTGTCGGTCGGTTTGCTCGGCAACGCGGCTGAGGTGCTGCCGGAGCTGCTACGCCAGGGTATCAAGCCCGATGCGGTAACGGACCAGACTTCCGCGCACGATCCGGTGAATGGCTATCTGCCGCGAGGTTGGAGTCTCGAGCAATGGGATCGCATGCGAGTCGAGAATCCCGCTCTCGTTGCCAAGGAGGCGCGGAGGTCCATGGCGTTGCATATCGAAGCCATGCTGGAGTTTCATCGCGCCGGAATTCCAACATTCGATTATGGCAACAACCTGCGTCAGGTTGCTTTCGACGAGGGCGTGAAGGACGCCTTCGCCTTCCCGGGATTCGTGCCCGCGTATATCCGGCCATTGTTTTGCCGCGGCGTCGGCCCCTTCCGCTGGGCCGCCCTGTCCGGTGACCCGGAGGATATCTACAAGACGGATGCCAAGGTGAAAGAGCTGCTGCCGGATGATAAGCATCTGCATCACTGGATGGACATGGCGCGGGCGCGCATCCAGTTCCAGGGACTGCCGGCGCGGATCTGTTGGGTCGGCCTCGGCGACCGGCACCGCCTCGGCCTCGCTTTCAACGAGATGGTCGCGCGCGGCGAGCTGAAGGCGCCGGTCGTGATCGGTCGTGATCACCTCGACTCGGGCTCGGTGGCCAGCCCAAACCGGGAGACCGAGGCCATGCGCGACGGCTCGGACGCGGTCGCGGATTGGCCGCTGTTGAATGCCCTGCTCAACACCGCGAGCGGCGCGACGTGGGTATCGATGCATCATGGCGGTGGAGTTGGTATGGGCTACTCACAACATTCGGGTGTCGTGATCGTGTGCGACGGCACGCCTGCGGCAGCACGCCGAATCGAGCGCGTCTTGTGGAACGATCCGGCCACCGGAGTGATGCGGCACGCCGATGCCGGCTACGAGATCGCGATCGAGTGTGCTCACGAGCAGGGCTTGAAATTGCCGTTTCTCGGCCAGGCGCGATGACAAACTCCCTGGCACTCTGGCGCAACGCCCGACTCGCCACTTGCGACGAGTCGATGCGGGTCATCGAAAAAGGCGCCCTGTTGACCCGCGCCGGACGTATCGAATGGGTCGGCCCGGAGGCCGAGTTGCCCGTGCACGGCGGTTATGAGCAACAGGATCTCGGGGGGGCCTGGGTTACTCCAGGACTCATCGACTGCCACACGCACCTGGTGTTTGCGGGCACTCGCGCCGGTGAATACGCGCAGCGGCTGCGCGGCCGCTCCTATGCGGAAATCGCCCGCGAGGGCGGTGGGATCCTCTCCACCATGCGCGCCGTGCGGGGCGCATCGCTGCAACAATTGATCGACGAAAGCGCGCCGCGGCTCCGAGCTCTCCTGGACGAAGGTGTGACCACGATCGAGATCAAGTCAGGTTATGGGCTTACCCTGGCCGACGAGGAAAAAATGCTGCGCGCGGCCCGTGCTCTGGCGGAGGCCTATCCGGTTACCATCAAGACGACATTCCTGGCTGCGCATACGGTACCGCCGGAGTACTCCGGGCGTCCGGACGAGTACATCGATGTGCTCGTGCGGCAATGGCTGCCTGCTTTGACCCATGAGGGATTGGTCGATGCGGTAGACGTGTTCTGCGAGAACATCGCTTTCAATGTCGCGCAGTCCGAGCGCCTGTTCGATGCCGCGCACGATCTGGGGTTGCCCGTGAAAATGCACGCGGAGCAACTTTCAAATATGGGCGGCACGCAATTGGCCGCACGGCATCACGCGGTCTCTTGCGACCACCTCGAATATGCAACGCCGTCCGATGCCGCCGCACTCGCAGCCGCGCGCACAGTGGCGGTGTTGCTGCCCATTGCCTTCTATTGCCTGGCGGATGAGCGCAAGCCGCCCATCCAGGAGTTCCGCTCGGCGGGCACCCGGATGGCCATCGCCACCGACTGCAATCCCGGCTCCTCGCCGGCCACCTCGCTTCTGTTGGCTATGAGCATGGGCACGCGCCTCTTTGGTCTGACAGCCGAGGAAGCTCTTGCTGGAGTCACCCGCCACGCCGCTCGCGCTCTGGGCCTGCATAGAGAACGTGGCGCGCTGGCCAAAGGCCTGGCAGCCGATTTTGTGATCTGGAACGCGCGCTCCATCGAAGAGCTCAGCTACTGGATCGGTTTCAACCCCCGCAGAAGCGTGGTGCGCGCGGGAAGGATCGTGACATGACCGAGAACGTTACCTTGCCCCTCGGCTCGCGTCCGCTTACGTTGCATGAGTTGCGCCGCGTCTACGCCGGGCCCATTCAGGTGCGTATCGAGGACGACGCGCTGCGCGCCATTCGGGATTCGCATGCGGCCACTTCGCGCTTGGCTGCGGGCGATGCGCCGGCTTATGGCATCAACACCGGATTTGGTTTGCTGGCCCAGACCCGTATTCCTGGCCCGCAGCGCACACTGCTGCAAAAGAACATCATTCTTTCGCACAGCACAGGCGTTGGACCGCTGTTGGACGATGCGATCGTACGGCTCGTCCTCGTGTTGAAGCTTGCGAGTTTGAGCCGCGGTTTTTCGGGCGTCAGCGAGCCGCTGGCCCGGTTTCTCGAGCAACTCATCAATCAGGACCTATATCCCTGCGTACCCGCGCAAGGCTCGGTGGGTGCCTCGGGCGACCTGGCCCCATTGGCTCACCTGTCCCTGCCCACTCTGGGTCTCGGCACCATTCGCTCTCATGGTGTGGTGCGACCTGCCGCAGCGTTTCTGTCGCAAGCAGGGATCAAGCCGCTCGAATTGGGCCCGAAGGAAGGTTTGGCGCTGCTCAATGGCACGCAGGTCTCCACCGCCCTGGCGCTGGCCGCGCTCTTTGAGCTCGAAGCCGTATTCGGGGCCGCGGTGGTGAGTGGCTCGATTTCCCTGGACGCCCTCCAAGGGAGTGATGTTCCCTTTGACCCGCGCATTCACCAGTTGCGCGGCCATGACGGGCAGGCCCGCGTCGCCGAAACCTATCGCAAGCTCCTCGCCGGCAGTGAGATCCGGGAATCACACCGGACCTGCGAGCGCGTGCAAGACCCCTACTCGCTTCGGTGCCAACCGCAGGTAATGGGGGCGTGTCTCGATCTCATGGGTCAGAGTGCCAGCACGCTCCTTACGGAAGCGAATGCTGTCACGGACAACCCACTCATCTTCCCGGATACCGACGAGGTTCTCTCGGGAGGTAACTTTCACGCCGAGCCGGTTGCCTTCGCGGCCGACGTCCTCGCGCTGGCTGCCGTGGAAATCGGCTCGATCGCCGAACGGCGCATTGCGCTCCTGGTGGATCCGAAGATGAGCGGGCTGCCCGCATTCCTCACGCAGGATAGTGGGGTCAACTCGGGATTCATGATGGCGCAGGTGACTGCGGCGGCGTTGGTCGCGGAGAACCGGATGGTGGCCCATCCGGCCAGCGTGGACAGCATTCCAACTTCAGCGAACCAGGAGGACCACGTCAGTATGGCGACGCACGGGGCCCGTCGCACGCTTGCTATGGCCGTGAATACTCTCAACGTCATCGCGATCGAGTTCCTCGCAGGATGCCAGGGAATCGACTTCAGAAGACCTCTGCAGACATCACCTTCATTGCAACAGGCACACGACGCGTTGCGTGCACAGGTGCCGTTCGCCGCCGCGGATAGATTGTTGGCGGAGGACATCGAGTCCGCCGCGCGGGTGATCCGACTGCCCGCGGTTCAGGCGCTCGCGTCACATTTACTGCCAAGCTTCCGCTAGTCAGCGCCGAAATGTACGTTTAGTACAACAAAATTCTTCGCGTCTCCGCAGCTCGCTCCACGGGAACTTTCTCGGCCAATTAAAGGTTATAGCAGGGCCTTCATAGAGTTTGGCCACGTGCTGTTGCGCCACTGCGACACACGTACTACCCTGTCGTCCCGGACGCGACAAGACCGCAGGAGCTTGCTGATGAGACGTTTTTCCGTTTATGCGCTACTGGCGTGTGTGCCCGTGGCGGCCTGGGCCGGCGATGAAGCCGGGCATTTCTATTTTGGTCCCGAGGTCGGTGGGATCGTCGCGAGCGGCGATCGAGGCACCAAGGAGCACGATTGGGTATATGGCCTCGATCTGGGCTACAACATCAGCAAGGATTGGACCCTTGATTTGAACCTCAACACGGTGCGTCTGAAGGACGAGCACGACCCCGGACACCTGCGTCTGATGGCCGCCTCGCTCGACCTACTGCGCGTGTTCAATCGCGAGGGCATGTTTGCTCCCTACATCGCGGCCGGTGGCGGTGTTCTACATTACGATACGCCGTTCGATGCTCCCGGCCGGGACAACTTCATGGCCGAAGCGGGCGTGGGTGCCTTCGTCAAGCTCTGGGAGAACGATAACGCCTCCAGTAGCTTCGCGCTGAAGCCCGACCTGCGGGTCCGTTGGGACGATGACAGCCCGAGGGGACATCTGCGGGACTATCTGTACACCCTGAGCTTCGTATTCAGCTTCGGCCCAGGCAAGGCGGCACCCCCACCGCCGCCGCCCCCACCACCCCCGCCACCTCCGGCGCAGCCCGCCCCGGCACCGCCGCCGCCCCCGGTGGTCGCCATCCCGGATAGCGACGGTGATGGAGTGCCTGACAATATCGATCGCTGCCCAGACACTCCGCACGGTGTAGCGGTTGATAAGTTCGGGTGCCCGCTCAAGAGCTCGATCGTGCTCGAGGGGGTCACTTTCGAGACCAACTCGTCGATTCTGACCGCGGACTCGCGCCCGGTGCTCAACGAGGTTGCGGACGGAATGGTCAAGCATCCGCGGCTGCGGGTCGAGTTGCAGGGGTACACGGATTCGACCGGCTCCGACAAGTACAACCTCGTGCTTTCGGACAAGCGCGCGAATGCCGTGCGGGAATACCTGATCAACCAGGGCGTCAAAGCGGAGCAACTCAGCGCGAAAGGGTTTGGCAAGGCCGATCCGGTTGCCAGCAATGCCACGCCGGCTGGCAGAGCCAAGAACCGCCGCGTCGTCATGAAGGTTTTGGACAACCCGGGCGACGTGACGGTCAAGGGGGAAGGTCAGACGCAGTAGTTGGGTCGCCGTCACAGCGTTGGCCAGGCTGCCCTGGCCTTCGCGTTCCTTTCCCGGCGCCCCTCCTCGAAAGCCAACCGTTGGGGCGGTACCGGCTCGTCTTCCGGTATCGCCGCCAACACTTCCTCAAAAAGAGCGCGCAGCTCTTGTTTGAACTCGGGGTGCGAAAAAATGTAGAAGTCATTGCGTTGGATAGCGCGCAACACCTTCCCCCCTATCTCCTCGGGGGTCATCCCGAACTCATGGATCCGCGCCAGACTCTCGAGAAACTTCGGGTCGCTCGGCACAGCATCAGCCGATAGCTCGGGCGGCCGAATCGTCTCGCTCTCGTAGATCGTGCTCTTGACCAAGCCCGGACATAACACCGACACGCCGATCCCGTGGGGCCTAAGGCTCCAACGAAGCGCCTCGCTCATCCCGCGGACCGCGAATTTCGACGTGCAGTAGATCCCGGCGATACCACTCGCAATGAACGCAGCCATCGAAGCGGTGTTGACGATGTGCCCGCCTTCGCCGTGTGCTTTGATCCGTGGCACGAATGTCTGTATACCGTTTACCACCCCGCCCAGGTTCACTCCGAGGATCCAATCCCAGTCGTCGTAGCTCGCCGCGCCGATGTCGTTGAAGAGATTGATCCCGGCGTTGTTGCAAACGACGTGCACCTTTCCAAACACACGCTCGGTCTCATCCGCCGCGCGTGCCATAGCATCCCGATCGGTGACATCGACCCGGATCGGGTGTACGGCGGCGCCTGCGAAGCTCTTCATGGCCTCGTCGAGATGATCCTGACGGATATCCGCGATCGCCACGCGCATTCCTGCGGAGCAGAACGCCTGTGCCATTCCAAAGCCGACACCACTCGCCCCGCCCGTGATAAACGCGACTTTCCCGGCTAAGTCTCGCATGGCTATGACCCTCATCTCACTTTATGAGGGAAGCCTGCGACGCGGAGTATGGATTGTCGAGTGTTCGTTATCCGCACAGTGGCGTGGCTAGCACGGGGGGCGCTGGCTATAATTTGTGTTTACTGCAACCTGAGTCGGAGCCGTTATTAACAAGCACGTCGTCATGCGCGACATTGCGCGCCCGGACCCCGCCGCTACGGAGGCGTTGGGAAGCTATGGAGTCGCCACTGTTCACGAGGCGCAGGGGCGAACCGGTCTTCTGGCCGCATACATGCGTCCCATCTATGCGGGTGCGGCGGTGTCGGGCGCGGCCGTTACGGTGCTCATGCCTCCGGGTGACAACTGGATGCTGCACGTCGCCGTTGAAGTGTGTAAGCCCGGCGACATCCTGGTTGCCGCGCCGAGCTCTCCTTGCTCCGATGGTTATTTCGGCGATTTGCTCGCGACATCACTGCAAGCACATGGAGTGAAGGCACTCATCATTGATGCTGGCGTTCGCGACGTTGCCACCCTCACACAAATGAAGTTCCCGGTGTGGAGCAAGAACATCTGGGCGCAGGGGACCGTGAAGGCGAGCCTTGGTGCAGTGAATGTGCCAATCATTGTCGCGGGACAACGTGTCGAGCCGGGTGATGTCATCGTCGCGGATGACGACGGCGTCGTGGCGGTAAACCGCACCGAGGCGGTGAAAGTGGCTGAAGCCGCCAAGAAGCGCGTGGCGAATGAAGAGGAAAAGCGCAAACGGCTCGCGGCTGGCGAGTTGGGGATGGATATCTACAAATTCCGCGAGAAACTCAAGGAGCTGGGGCTCGAATATAAGTAAGCGCTCGGCGCCAGGTGAGTGAGGAGCACCTGGCCTGCGGAGCGCCTTGCGCCAGAGGTGGCCGTGGCGCTCGGTTTCTCAGCCGTCCAACACTTTCATCGCAGGCGCGTGGCGTTTGCCACGGGAAACCGATAAACGCACGCAGTTTCGATGTGGAACCCCCTTCGTTATGATGGCCCTCTGCTGCCGTTTTCAACCCAAGCGAGCTCGACCTCATGATCATTGATTGTCACGGGCACTACACTACGGCCCCCGGCGAGTTGCAGAAGTTCCGCGACGCACAGATCGCCGGGCTCAAAGACCCTTCCCTAGCTGCGCCCAGCGACAAACTGAACATCAGCGACGACCAGATCCGCGCTAGCCTCGAGGGCGCGCAACTCAAGCTGCAACGCGAGCGCGGTACGGATCTGACCATTTTCTCTCCACGTGCCTCCGCAATGGCTCACCACATCGGCAATGAGGCAACGAGTCTGAAATGGACGCGGATCTGCAATGACCTGATCCATCGAGTCTGTACGCTCTATCCGGAAAACTTTGTCGGCGTTTGCCAACTGCCGCAGTCTCCCGGTGTCGCGCCCGTCAATAGCTCGGCGGAGCTCGAGCGCTGCGTGAAAGAGTTGGGTTTCATCGGGTGCAATCTGAACCCCGATCCTTCGGGCGGTCATTGGAACTCGCCGCCCCTCACAGATCGCCATTGGTATCCGCTCTACGAGAAGATGGTCGAGCTCGACGTGCCCGCGATGGTTCATGTCAGCTCTTCCTGCAATCCCAATTTCCACGCCACCGGTGCTCATTACATCAATGCCGACACGACGGCCTTCATGCAGTTCCTGACATCGGACCTGTTCAATGACTTTCCGACCTTGCGGTTCATCATTCCCCATGGCGGCGGCGCCGTCCCCTTCCACTGGGGCCGTTATCGCGGACTCGCGCAGGACCTCAAACGGCCCCCGTTGGAAGAGCTGTTGCTGAAGAATGTTTTCCTGGACACCTGCGTGTATCACCTTCCGGGCATCGAGCTGCTGACCAAGGTCATCCCGATCGACAACATCCTGTTTGGGTCGGAAATGGTCGGGGCGGTGCGCGGTATCGATCCCCGGACCGGGCACTACTACGACGACACGAAGCGTTATATCGATGCTCTGCCGTTGAGCGCTGCGGATAAGAAGAAGATTTTCGAAGACAATGCACGGCGCGTCTATCCGCGCTTGGCGAACAAACTGGACGCGGTGAAGGCGGCGAAGCGGTAATTCGAGACGCCACCGTCACCGGAGGGAGGCCATGGACGCCGCCAGTGCCGCTGTCATTCCCGCACGCCGCCGTCTCATAGGGCAACTCTGGTTTCAGGTGCTCGCCGCCACGGTGGCAGGCATCCTGTTGGGACGGTTTTACCCCGCGGTTGCCGAGCAGACCAAGCCACTTGGCGATGCGTTCATCAGCCTCGTGCGCATGCTCATCGGGCCGATCATCTTCTGCAGCGTCGTCCATGGCATTGCCGGTATGAACGACATGAAGCGTGTGGGTCGGGTTGCCCTCAAGGCGCTTGGTTACTTCCTCGCTGTCACGCTCGTTGCCTTGATGTTTGCGCTCGTCGCGGTGAATCTCTGGAAGCCCGGAGCCGGGATGAACGTCGACGCGAGCGCGATCGACACTCACGCCGTAAGCACCTACGCCGCACAGGCCGGAAAGCAGAGCGTCACGCAGTTCTTGCTCAACATCATTCCTGAAACGTTCGTGGGCGCCTTCACCCAGCCTAATGTCCTGCAGGTACTGCTCGTCTCCGTACTGTTTGCCTTTGCACTGATGCTCGCGGGCGAGCGGGGACGGCCGGTGTACGCTCTCATTGAGGCGCTCACGCCGGTGTTCTATCGCATCGTGGGTTTCATCATGTGGGTCGCGCCACTTGGCGCGTTCGGCTCGATTGCGTTCACCGTGGGCAAGTTCGGGACGAGCTCGCTGCTGCAGTTGGGCGCACTGATCATCGAGTTCTACGTCGTCTCGCTGATCTTTGTGGCGGTTGTGTTGGGTGGCGTCGCATGGTGGGCCGGGGTCAGCTTGCTCCGGCTACTGCGGTACATTCGCGAGGAGATCGTCATCGTCGCGGCCACTACGTCCAC
>Ga0068855_100011981_pt1 | contig 10483 bp, 12 predicted proteins | sample KBSCornC52_FD_66592 | JGI IMG/M metagenome (GOLD analysis project Ga0068855, IMG submission 66592) | Corn rhizosphere microbial communities from Kellogg Biological Station, Michigan, USA - KBS Corn C5-2 | ecosystem: Host-associated > Plants > Roots > Rhizosphere > Soil ... | reverse complement strand
CGCACATCACCGCCAAGATCAAGGGGAAGATGGCGCTCGACGACTACGTGAAGGCTCGCCGTATCGACGTGGCGACGAACGGCTCGACCGTGACGCTCACAGGCACGGTTGCTTCGAACGAGGAACATGACCGCGCGCTGCGGCTTGCGCGCGAAACCGCTGGCGTCACCCGCGTAATCGATCGACTGGAGGTGCGGCGCTAGGAACGCACGACGACGACGACTCCAGAACACGCACGACGACGACTGACGGGCGTCGGCCTCAGCCGGCCGGGCGACGCCGGCGTCGACGCGTGTTCGCGGCGCGTCGGGCCGCGGCCTTTCGTGCGCGCGGTCCTTTCGTTCGCACGGCGCGACGGGCCGACTTGCGGCGAGCCGACGCTGATCGTCTCCGCGCCGCGTTCTTCGCCTGTCGCGCGAGCGCCTTCGGCGTTGCCGCGCGGCGGCTCTCGCGCTTGAGCGCCGCGGAGGTCGCTCGTGAGCGCTTGCGGTTGGTCCGCTTGCGGCCGCGCCGCGACGCTCGTGCCGCGGACGCGGCGCTCTGCCGCGTCTTCGGCTTCGCCGTCGACGGCGGCGGAGGCAGGTTCACACCCGCTCGACGCGCTTTCGACAGACCGATGGCGATCGCCTGCTTCGTCGATCGCGCGCCGTGCTTGCCCTCGCGGACGTGCTCGATTTCCTCGCGCACGAATTCTCCAGCCTGCGTCGTGGGCGCCTTGCCTGCACGTTTATCTTTTCGCGCTCGCTCGAGTGTCTGTTTCTCTGGCATGGATTCGATTCGTGCAGGATCCATTCCCGTCCCGCTGGCTGACGTGGCCTCATTCAGGCCGTCGACTCCACCGTTCGATCGGAGACTGGCTGCTCGAGCAGTGCCAGCCAGCGATCCAGGCCTTCGCCCGTTTTCGCCGACACTTCGAGCACATCGAGCCCCGGTCGCACCGAGTCGATGTTGCGCAGCACCGCATCGCGATCGAAATCGACCGCGGCCGCCAGATCGATCTTCGTGACGATCGCGACGTCGGCGGTATTGAAGATCGTCGGATATTTCAGAGGCTTGTCTTCGCCTTCGGTCACCGACAGCAGCACGGCGCGGCGGTGCTCGCCCAGATCGTAGCTCGCGGGACACACGAGGTTGCCGACGTTCTCGATGAACAGCCAATCGAGATCGGCGAGCGTGAGCTCGCCAAGCGCACGCTCGATCATTTCCGCGTCGAGGTGACACACGGTGCCTGTGGTGATCTGTCGGACCGGCACACCTGATCGACGCAGCCGCTCGGCGTCGCACTCGGTGGCGAGGTCGCCGACCAGAGCGGCCACACGGTGCCGCGCACGCGCCATGCTCAACGTGCGCTCGAGAAACGCGGTCTTGCCGGCACCAGGGCTCGATACAAGACTCGTGACGATGAGCCCGGTCGCGTCGAATCGTCGACGGAGCGCAGCGGCGGCGACGTCGTTCTTCTTCAGGATGTCCTTGCGGACTTCAACGATTCGCGGGTTCATCGACGACCTCCAGCGCGGCCAACTCCAGTTCCCGACCCTGCGTGCATTCGACATCGAGGCGCGCGCCGGCGATGCGCGATCCATCGGCGGCGACATCGAACGCGAAGGTCAGCGCATCGGGGACGACGCCAGACAACGCGCCGATGCGCACGTGCACGGCGCGCACGACGACCGCTCCGAGCTTCGGCAGCTCTTCACAAATCGTATCGACGAGGCTCATCGCGATCGACAACTCATGCATGCGTCGCGTGCATAGAAGCGCGTCGGTGTGGGCCGCAGATTGTGACGCCGGCACAGGCGGTTGCGTCGAGTGGCATCTCGCGCTCGCCGCTGCGCCCTCATGCACCGCCGAGGAGCGGCAGCGGGTACGGTTCTTTCTTGCATGTTCAGCGCCCGCGACGCACGACCATGCCGTGCTCCTCACGTCAGGAGGCGAAATGCCCGACGCTCCTTCCAATCCGTCCGAGATGACGGTCCACCTGCTCTGGATCAACGCCGGCCTCAGCTGCGACGGCGATTCGGTGTCGCTCACCAACGCGACGCTTCCGAGCGTCGAGGACATCGTGATGGGCGCGATCCCTGGACTCCCGAAAGTCGTGCCTCACTGGCCGCTCGTCGACTATCAGGTCGGCGACGATTTCATGCAGTGGTTCTGGAAAGCCGCCGCCGGCGAGCTGGATCCGTTCGTCCTCGTCGTCGAGGGCTCGATTCCCAATGAAGACATCAAGAGCGATGGTTACTGGGCCGGGTTCGGCAACAACGCGCCCGGCACCGGGCGCTTCAGCGACCAGCCGATGAAGACGACCGAGTGGCTCGATCGTCTCGCCCCGAAAGCGACGGCGGTGATCGCCGCCGGCACGTGTGCGACGTACGGCGGCATTCATGCGATGGCGGGGAATCCCACTGGCGCGATGGGCGTTCCCGATTACCTCGGGTGGAACTGGAAGAGCAAGGCAGGTCTGCCGGTCGTGTGCGTGCCCGGCTGTCCGATTCAACCGGACAACCTGGCCGAGACCCTCTTGTATCTGCTGTATGAAGTCAGCGGTCAGGCGCCGGTGATTCCGCTCGACGAGAATCTGCGGCCCACGTGGCTCTTCGGTCGAACCGTTCACGAGGGGTGCGATCGCGCGGGCTATTACGAGCAGGGCGACTTCGCGCACGAATACGGTTCGCCGAAGTGCCTCGTGAAAATCGGCTGCTGGGGACCGGTCGTGCGGTGCAACGTCACCAAACGCGGATGGATGGACGGCATCGGCGGATGTCCGAACGTCGGCGGTATCTGCATCGCCTGCACGATGCCAGGATTCCCCGACAAGTTCATGCCGTTCATGGACGAGCCGCCGGGCAGCAAGCTGTCGACCACGACGGTGGCGTTCACCGGCGGTCTGATGCGGACGCTGCGCGGGTTCACGGAGCACACCGTCGATCGGGAACCCAAGTGGCGGCATCCAGGCAATCGTCTCGATACCGGCTACGACCCACCCTGGAGGCACTGATGTCTTACCGGATGCAAGACGACAGCGTCACCGTTTCCGGCAAGGGCCGTCCTGACTACTCCGGGAAGAGCGTCACGATGCGCGGCGAACGGATGCGCGTGACGCGCGGCGCGGAACCGGGCCGCTACGACGTCGGCAAACATGGCCATCCCGAAAAGCGGGCCGGCAGGTCCACGGCTCGCGACGTCACCGGCGTGCGCGCGAAGAGCGCCCAGCCGATTCTGCCGAAGAAGATGCCGAACCTGCGGTGAAGCGGAGGACGAGATCATGGCGACCGCGACGACGACGCAGCAAAAGAGCGCGAGCGATCGGGGACGACTGGTGGAAATGGTCTGGGATCCGATCACCCGCATCGTCGGCAGCCTCGGGCTGTATACGCGGATCGACTTCGAGAAGAAGGAAGTCGCCGAGTGTTTCAGCACGTCGTCCATTTTTCGCGGCTACAGCATCTTCATGAAAGGCAAGGACCCGCGGGACGCGCACTTCATCACGAGCCGCATCTGCGGCATCTGCGGCGACAATCACGCGACCTGCTCGTGCTACACGCAGCAGATGGCGTACGGGGTCCGGCCGCCGGCGTTGGGCGAGTGGATCGTGAACCTCGGCGAAGCGGCCGAGTACATGTTCGATCACAACATCTTCCAGGAGAACCTGGTCGGCGTCGACTTCTGCGAAAAGATGGTGCGCGAGACCAACCCGGGCGTCTGGGAGAAAGCGCAGGAGACCGCGGCGCCCGGCGCGCAGCATCACGGCTATCGCACGATCGCGGACATCATGCACTCGCTGAATCCGTTCGAGGGCGAGTTCTATCGCGAAGCGCTCGTGATGAGCCGCCTCACGCGCGAGATGTTCTGCCTGATGGAGGGGCGGCACGTGCATCCGTCGACGCTGTACCCCGGCGGCGTCGGTACGATGGCGACGATCCAGACGTTCACGGACTATCTCGTACGCCTGATGAAGTACGTGGAGTTCATGAAGAAGGTCGTGCCGATGCACGACGACCTGTTCAACTTCTTCTACGAGGCGCTGCCCGGGTACGAGAAGGTCGGCGAGCGGCGCGTGCTGCTCGGCTGCTGGGGCGCGTTCCAGGATCCCGAGGCCTGCAACTTCCGCTACGAGGACATGACCGATTGGGGACGCAAGATGTTCGTCACGCCGGGCATCATCGTCGATGGCCGGCTGGTGACGAACGACCTCGTCCAGATCAACCTCGGTATCCGGATTCTGCTCGGCAGCTCGTACTACGACGACTGGATCGACCAGAAGATGTACGTGACGCACGATCCGCTCGGGAATCCGGTGGATTTTCGCCATCCGTGGAACCAGCACACGATTCCGCGGCCGCAGAAGCGCGACTTCGACAACAAGTACACCTGGGTCATGTCGCCGCGCTGGTTCGACGGCAAGGACTATCTGCCGCTCGATACCGGCGGCGGGCCGATCGCGCGGCTCTGGTCGACGGCGCTGTCGGGGCTGGTCGACATCGGCTACGTCAAGGCGACGGGGCAGAGCGTGCTGATCAATCTGCCGAAGACGGCGCTCAAGCCGGAGATGACGTTCGAGTGGAAGATCCCGAAATGGAGCAACGCGATCGAGCGCGATCGCGCCCGCACCTATTTCCAGGCGTACGCGGCGGCGTGCGCGCTGCACTTCGTGAACAAGGCGCTCGAGCAGATCCGGTTGGGCCACACCAAAACGTGGGAGACGTTCGAGGTGCCGGAGGACGGCAGCGGATGCGGTTTCACGGAAGCAGTTCGCGGCGTGCTCTCGCATCACCTCGTGATTCGCGATCGCAAGATCGCGAACTACCACCCGTACCCGCCGACGCCCTGGAACGCAAGCCCGCGCGACGTCTACGGCACGCCCGGTCCGTACGAGGATGCCATCCAGAACATGCCGATCTTCGAGGAGAACAGCCGCGACAATTTCAAAGGAATTGACATCATGCGCGCCGTGCGCAGCTTCGATCCGTGTCTGCCATGCGGCGTGCACATGTATCTCGGCGGCGGCAGGACGATCGAAACGCGGCACTCGCCAACGCTCTTGAATCTTGCGCAGTGATGGCTGATCTCATCCAGATTCTGCGGAAGCCGCCCGACGGTTCGTCTCTGTCGGGGCAGACGCCTTCGTCCTCGCCAGCCGCGCAGTGGCCGGCCGTTGTCGATCGGCTGCGACAGTACGGTGCAGCGCGCGTGCGGCGATCCGCCGACGAGCAGTGCGAGTTCTGCGGGGCCGATATCGCGCCCGAGCACGGGCATCTGGTGGATGTGCGGACGCGGGCGCTGCTCTGCGTCTGCCGTCCGTGCTATCTGCTGTTCACGCAGGAGGGCGCGGGCGGTGCGCGCTTTCGCGCGGTGCCGACGCGATATGCGCTGCTGTCGTCGTTCGGCGCCGCTCGAGACAGCTGGGAAGCGCTCGACATTCCGATCGGCCTCGCGTTCTTTTTCCGCAACGGCGCGACCGGCCGAACGACCGCGTTCTATCCGAGCCCTGCCGGCGCCACGGAATCGGAGCTGCCGCTCGAAGCGTGGGACGTGCTCGTCAGCGCGGTGCCGCCGCTGGCGAGCCTGGCGGCCGATGTCGAAGCGCTGCTGGTGCGGCGCACCGACGCCGATGTCCAGGCGCTGCTCGTGCCGATCGATACCTGCTACGAGCTCGTGGGAGTGATTCGCGTCGCCTGGCGCGGCTTGCAGGGCGGCGACGAGCTGTGGCGCGCCGTCGACGAATTCTTCGCGCGCGCGATCGAACGCGCGCGGCTGACCGGCGTATGACGCCGATCGCGATCGCCATCGTGGGCGCGCAGCCGTCTCCCCAGACGGCCTCGCCGGCGATCACGTTCCGGCTGCGGATCGAGAACGCGTCGGGTGGCCGCGTCCACGCGATCGCGCTGAGATGTCAGACGCGAATCGAGCCGCGCGGCCGCCGATATACAAAGCAAGAGCAGTCGCGGCTCTACGAGCTGTTTGGCGACGTCTCTCAGTGGGATCGCACGCTCCGGGGCGTGACCTGGGCGCATTCGACGATCGTGGTTCCGTCCTTCGACCGTGAAATCGAGGTCGACCTGCCGGTGGCGTGCAGCTACGACCTCGAGGTGGCGTCGGCGAAATACCTGCACGCCGTGCGCGAGGGAGACGTGCCGATCCTCTGTGTGTTCAGCGGCACGATCTTCACCATGGCCGAGAGCGGCGTGTGCATGGAACCGGTGTCGTGGGATCTGGACGCGTCGTACCGTCTGCCGGCTCGCGTCTGGCAGTCGGCCATGGATCAATTCTTTCCAGGCGGCGGATGGCTGCGGCTCCAGCGCGACACCATCGATCGCCTGCAGGCCTTTCGCGGACGGCAGGCGGTCGTCAGCTGGGACGAAGCGATCGATCGCCTGCTCGCGTGCGAGCGATCCGGGGAGCCGGTCTGATGTTCGACTTCAGCCCCGCCGCGCGTGTTGCCGACGCAGTCCTGTACGAGGGCTACGTTCTGTATCCGTACCGCGCCTCGGCCGCGAAGAACCAGTGTCGGTGGCAGTTCGGTGTCGTCGCTCCGCGGGCGCCGCAGGGCGACGGCGAACCGTGCTTTTCGCAGACGGAATGCCTGATCGAGCCGCTCGATCCGAAGCCTCGACTTTCGGTGTGCGTCAGGTCCCTGCGCCCCCGCGCCGCGGCCGCGGCAGCCGACGCCGCGCCGCGCCGCTGGCTCGAGGGCATGCCGCACGCCTTCCACGTCGTCGACCGGATGGCGCTCGACACCGAATCGCCCGAACGTATCGTGTGCCTGTTGGAGTCCGGCATTGACGCGCGCCTCATCGTTCGCGTTCACTCGATTGCCGGGTTGATCAAGGTGCACCTGCGGCTCGAGAACATGGAAGCGTGGCGGCCGGAGTTCGGATCGCAGCGCGACGACATGCTCGAGCGATCGCTCGTTGGCGCGCACGTGCTGCTGGGCGTTGAAGGCGGCGCCTTCGTATCGCTGCTCGAGCCGCCGGAACATGCAGCCGCGGCGGTCGCGGGCTGCGAGAATCGCTACACGTGGCCGGTGCTGGTCGGCGACCGATCGCGCCGCGATCTCATGCTCTCGTCGCCCATCATCCTCTACGATTTTCCGGCGGTCGCGGCGGAGAGCCCTGGCGATCTCTGCGACGGGGCAGAGATCGACGAGATCCTCTCGCTGCGAATTCTGACGATGACCGATGAGGAAAAGGGGGAGGCGCGCGCCACCGATCCCCGCGCGCGAGCCATTCTCGATCGCGTCGAGTCGCTGACCCCCGACGCGTTCGGCGCGCTGCACGGCACGATGCGCAGCGCCGATTTCTTCAATCCGCCCGGCACGCCGCCGCCGGACCAGGCGTTCGTGACGATCGGCGAGCGCCGGATCGGCAAAGGCACCCGCGTCAGGCTGCGGCCGAATCGGCGCGCGGACGCGATGGATATGTTTCTCCAGGATCAATCAGCGACAGTGGCCGGCATCTATCGCGATGTGGACGAGCGCGTGTACGTCGCCGTCACCGTCGACGTCGATCCCGCGGCGTCGCTGCACGAATCGTTCGGACGGTTCTTCTACTTCGATCCCGCGGAGGTTGAGCCGATCGACCTGACAGGGGAGCGCGTATGAAATGGATTGCCGTGGCCGCCAGTGCGGTCGTCGCCTACGCCGTCGTGAGCTCGTGGCCGGAGATCGTCCGCTATCGGCGGATGATGGCGATGTGATGCGCATTCTCGTCGCCGGCATCGGCAACATCTTCCTGGGCGACGATGGGTTCGGCGTGGAGGTGGCGCGGCGCCTCGCGTCTCAACCGATCGCTGCAGGCGTGGACGTTGCCGACTTCGGCATCCGCGGCGTGCATCTCGCCTACGAGCTCGCCGACGGTTATTACGACGCGGCGATTCTCGTGGATGCGGTGTCGCGCGGCGGCGAGCCTGGCACGCTCTACGCGATCGAGCCGGATCTGGATCAGGCCAGTCTCGACCCGCATGACGCGGATGCGCACAGCCTGACGCCGTCCGCCGTGCTCGCCTGGATCGGCAAGGTCGGTCGTCATCCCGCCCGCATCGTCGTCCTCGGATGCGAGCCGGCGGCGACGGAGGAGTCGATGGGATTGTCGGCGCCGGTCGCGGCGGCCGTAGACGAAGCGATCCGGATGGTTCGCGAGATCGTCGCGCACATGTCAGGAGCCGTGCCGTGTGCTTAGCGATACCCGGACGCATTGTCGATATTCCGGCCGGCGGACACCTGGCCACCGTCGAGGTGTCGAAGGTGCGCCGCACAATCAACATCGATCTGCTCGAGCCGCCTCCGGCGGCCGGCGAATGGGTGTTGATCCACGTGGGTTTCGCGATGAGCCGCATCAGCGCGGATGAAGCCGCCGAGCAGCTTCGGCTGCTCGCGATGCTCGGTGAAGACGCGCAGGCGATGGCCGAGCTCGATGGCTATCAATTCGGCGACGCCGCGGAGAAAGGTTCCTCGTGAAGGAAAAAGGTCGTCCCTCGTGAAGTACGTCGACGAGTTTCGCGACCCGCGGCTGATCAAGCAGGCGAGCGAAGAGATTCGCCGTCTGACGGATCCATCGCGGCACTATCGGATCATGGAGGTCTGCGGCGGACACACGCACGCGATCTACCGGTTTGCGCTCGCCGATCTGCTGCCCCCGAACATCGAGCTGGTGCATGGGCCCGGATGTCCCGTGTGTGTCCTGCCGATGGGCCGGATAGACGAAGGGCTGTCGCTCGTCGAGCAGGAGCGGGCGATCCTCGCGACGTTCGGCGATGTCATGCGCGTGCCGGGCCGTCACGGCAGTCCGCTCGAACATCAGGCGCGCGGCGCCGATATCCGGATGGTGTACTCGCCGCTCGACGCGCTGCGGCTTGCCCAGGATCATCCTGATCGCGAGGTCGTGTTCTTCGCGATCGGATTCGAGACGACCGCGCCGTCGACGGCGCTGACGCTGAGGCGCGCTCGCGAGCTGGGCGTGTCGAATTTTTCGGTGTTCTCGAACCACGTCACGATCGTGCCGGCGATCCGCGCGATTCTCGATTCGCCCGATATGCGGCTCGATGGATTCATCGGACCTGGCCATGTCTCGACGGTGATCGGCGCGCGGCCGTACGCCTTCATCGCACGCGACTATGGCAAGCCGGTCGTGATCTCGGGGTTCGAGCCGCTCGATCTGCTGCAATCAATCGTGATGATTCTGCGGCAGCTCGGGGCGGGCCGGGCCGTGGTGGAAAACCAGTACGGCCGCGCTGTCCCGTGGGACGGCAGTCTGCCGGCGCTGCGCGCGCTCGCCGATGTGTTCGAGCTGCGCCCGTACTTCGAGTGGCGCGGGCTGGGCTTCATCTCGCAATCGGCCCTGAAGCTCCGTCCCGAGTACGCGCCGTGGGATGCGGAGGCGAGATTCGCCGTGGCCGGCGTTCAGATCACCGATCCGAAGGCCGCGCAGTGCGGCGAAGTGCTGAAGGGCGTGCTGAAGCCGCACCAGTGCAAGCTGTTCGGGCGCGAGTGCACGCCGGAGCAGCCCGTCGGCGCGTTGATGGTGTCGTCGGAGGGCGCCTGCGCCGCGTACTTCAACTACGTTCATCGCCGGACCGCTGCGGCGAGCGTGTGACCATGACGCTGCTGGCCGCCGCGCCGACCACGAGATTTGCCGATCGCCAGATCGACATGGCGCACGGCGCCGGCGGAAAGGCGAGCCGCCGCCTCGTCGAAGGGCTGATCGTGCCGGCGCTCATGGCGGCGTCGGTCGGCGATCCGCTGAGCGACGCGGCATACGTCACGCTCGGCGACACGCGGCTGGCCTTCACGACCGACAGCTTCGTCGTGCGCCCGCTCAGATTCGCCGGTGGATCGATCGGCGATCTCGCCGTCAACGGCACGGTCAACGATCTCGCGGCCGGCGGCGCCGTCCCGATCGCGCTCCTCTGCAGCGTAATCGTCGAGGCCGGCACGCCGACCGACATCCTGAACGCCGAGATGGAGGCGATGGGCGCGGCGGCGGATCGCGCCAGGGTGCGGATCGTCGGCGGCGACACGAAGGTCGTCGAGCACGGAAAAGCTGACGGGCTCTACATCACCACGAGCGGCATCGGCCGCGTCGATCCGCGCGCGGCGCTGTCGCCGGCGTCGGTTCGGCCAGGCGATCGCATCATCGTGACCGGACCGATCGGCGACCACGGCATCACGGTGCTGCTGGCGCGCGGCGACATAGACCTCGCCGCCGATCTGCGATCCGACACGCGATCGGTGTACCCGTTTGCGGCCGCGCTGCTCGACGAGGTGGCCGCCGATCTTCGGTGGATGCGCGATCCGACGCGCGGCGGGCTGGCGACGAGCCTGAACGAGCTCGCGCGCGACTGCGGCCTGTCAATGGTGCTCGACGAGGAGCGGGTGCCGGTTCGCGACGAAGTGCGCGGCGCCTGCGAGCTGCTCGGTCTCGATCCGCTGCACATCGCCAACGAGGGGCAGTTGATTGCCGTGGTGGCCGGCGGGTCGGCCGATCGCGCG
>Ga0068855_100011979_pt1 | contig 10483 bp, 12 predicted proteins | sample KBSCornC52_FD_66592 | JGI IMG/M metagenome (GOLD analysis project Ga0068855, IMG submission 66592) | Corn rhizosphere microbial communities from Kellogg Biological Station, Michigan, USA - KBS Corn C5-2 | ecosystem: Host-associated > Plants > Roots > Rhizosphere > Soil ... | reverse complement strand
GGGGCGCTCGCCGCGAACATGGACATCATCGAGGAGCGCACCGTCGGCCCCTCGCTCGGCAAGGAGAACATCCAGAAGGGCTACGACGCCGTGCTCTACGGCTTCGTCGCAATCGCGGCCTTCATGGTCGCGTACTACGTGCTCTTCGGCCTGGTCTCCGTGATCTCGCTCGCGTGCAACCTGCTCTTCCTGGTGGCGATCCTCTCGCTCCTGCAGGCGACGCTGACGCTCCCCGGCATGGCCGCGGTGGCGTTGACGCTCGGCATGGCGATCGACGCCAACGTGCTCATCAACGAGAGGATCCGCGAGGAGGTCCGCTCGGGCATGACGCCCCAGATGGCGATCCAGGCGGGCTACGAGCGCGCGTTCGGGACGATTCTCGACTCCAACGTGACGACGCTCATCGCGGGCCTGGCACTCCTCGCCTTCGGCTCCGGGCCCGTGCGCGGCTTCGCCGTCGTGCACGTGCTGGGCATCCTCACCTCGATCTTCAGCGCGGTCCTTGTCTCGCGCGGCATCGTGAACCTCATCTACGGCGGGCGGAAGAAGATCCGCAAGCTCTCGATCGGCGACACCTCGTGGCACAAGCCGGCCGAGCAACAGAAGAAAGCGGCGGTGTAGGCCATGGAATTCTTCAAGATCCGCCGCACCATCCCCTTCATGCGCCACGCGCTGGTGTTCAACGCGATCTCGGCCGTGGTCTTCGTGCTCGCGATCGTGTTCCTCGCGACGCGGGGCCTGCATTTCTCGATCGAGTTCCTGGGCGGGACCGTGCTCGAGGTGAGCTACCCGCACGCCGCGGACGCGGGCCGGATCCGCACGGCGCTGGAGTCGAAGGGCATCAAGGGCGCCGAGGTCCAGAACTTCGGGAGCTCGAGCGACGTGCTCGTCCGCCTGCCGCTGAAGGCGGTGCCGGACGAGAAGGCGCAGAACGTCCTCATGCAGAAGCAGGCGGAAGAGGTGATGGGCGCCCTGAAGGCCGACGACGCCGGGGCGCAGCTCATGCGCCGCGACTACGTGGGCGGCCAGGTGGGCAAGGAGCTCGCGACGGACGGGGGCCTGGCACTCCTCTTCGTCTGCATCGGCATCGTGATCTACCTCGCGTTCCGCTTCGAGTGGCGCTTCGCGGTGGCGACCATCATCGCGAACCTGCACGACGTGGTGATCATCCTGGGCTTCTTCGCTTTCTTCCAGTGGGAGTTCTCGCTCCCGGTGCTGGCGGCCGTGCTCGCCGTCTTCGGCTACTCGGTGAACGAGTCGGTGGTGGTCTTCGACCGCGTGCGGGAGAATTTCCGCAAGATGCGCAAGTCCACCGTCGCGCACATCATGGACGCCTCGATCACGGGCGTCATCTCGCGCACGATCATCACGCACATGTGCACGCAGATGATGGTCCTCTCGATCTTCTTCTTCGGGGGCCCGAGCCTGCACTACTTCGCGCTGGCGCTGACCGTTGGCATCCTCTTCGGGATCTACTCGTCCGTGCTGGTCGCCTGCCCGCTCGCGATGTACCTCGGCGCCTCGCGCGAGGACTTCGTGAAGCCCGAGAAGAAGGTCGCGACCCAGCAGGTGCCCTGAGAGGGCGCGCGGCGTGGGGCTCGCCGACCTCGTCCTCCACCTCGACGTCCACCTGCTGCAGCTGGTGCGCGACTACGGGGCGTGGTCCTACGCGGTCCTCTTCGCGATCATCTTCTCGGAGACGGGCTTCGTCGTGACGCCGTTCCTGCCCGGCGACTCGCTCCTCTTCGTGGCGGGCGCGATCGCGGCGGGCGGCGCGCTCGACGTCCACGCGCTGGCGGTGGTCCTGGTGGCCGCGGCGATCCTCGGGAACAGCGCCAACTACGCGATCGGCCGCTGGTTCGGCCGCCGCTTCTTCACGCGCGAAGGCTCTCGGTGGCTCGATCCCGCGCACTTGGCCCGCGCCCACGCGTTCTACGAGCGCCATGGCGGGAAGGCCGTGGTCCTCTCGCGCTTCCTTCCCATCGTGCGCACCTACATCCCGTTCGTGGCCGGCATGGCCCGGATGCCGCCCGCGCGCTTCATGGCCTACAACGCCTTGGGCGCCGGCGCGTGGGCGGGCCTGCTCACCTATGCGGGCTACTTCTTCGGGAATATCCCGTGGGTGCGGGAGAACCTGACGCTCCTCATCGTGGGGATCGTCGTCGTGAGCCTGGTGCCGCTCGCGATCGCGTTCCTGCGCTCGCGCATGGCGGCGCGCCCGGCTTGACGGCAGGGCCGTCCGGTCCTAGATTCCACGCGTGCCCGGCGAATCCCATTTCCTCGACATCGCCCGCGTGATCCAGCTCGCGGTGGCGCCGGTGTTCATGCTCACCGCCATCGCGACCATCATCAACGTGCTGATCTCGCGGCTCGGGCGCGCGGTCGACCGCCGGCGGATCCTCGAGGAGCACATGCCCGAGTACGCCGGCGAGCGCGAGAGCCAGGCACTGCGGGAGCTCGACCTCCTCGGCCAGCGGATCGTGCTGGTCCTCTGGGCAACCGCGCTCGCCGTGCTCTCGGCGCTCATGGTGTGCCTCCTCATCGGCACCGCCTTCTCGGGCGCCTTCATCGCGACCGACCTCTCGCGGCCGGTGGCCGTGCTCTTCACGGGAGCCGTCGCCGCGCTCACCGTGTGCCTGCTCGTATTCCTGCGCGAGATCTCCATCGCGGCGGTGAGCGCGCGGCAGACGGTGGCCCCTCAGTCCCTGCGCGAGCGGACGAAAGCCACCGCCGAGGCGAAGTAGGCGAGGGAAAGCGCGATCTCGCCCGCGGCGAGGCGCGCCGAGAGGCCGGAATCCGAATACGCCCGCACGATGCCCTCGGCGAAGTAGGCCCAGATGAGGAGCGTCGTCCACTGGAACGTGTAGCGCTTCCCGTGGAGGACGCCGAAGAGCGGGACGAGGAGCGGCACGGCCTTCAACGCCAGCCACGAGCCGCCCGGGCGCACCGGTGCGAGGAAGAGCTCCCACGCGACGCAGAGGAAGATCAGCGCCACGAGGCTCGCCACCGCCCCGCCCCACGCGGCATCGCGCGCGCTCAAGCGGAGAGCTTGCGCGCGACCGCGGCCAGGCGCTTCCCGAGCGCGAAGGCGAGCCGCAGCTCCTCGTCCGCGACGGCGCGATCGTTGGCCGTGCCGGCGACGTGCGTCGCGCCGTAGGGCGTGCCGCCGGAGCGCGTGGCGTTGAGATCCGGCTCCGTGTACGGGATCCCCAGCACCAGCATGCCGTGGTGCAGGAGCGGCAGCATCATCGAGAGGAGCGTGGCCTCCTGGCCGCCGTGCATCGACGCGGTCGACGAGAAGACCGCCGCGGGCTTCCCGGCGAGCGTGCCTTGTCCCCACTCGGCCCCCAGCCCGTCGAGGAAGTGCTTGAGGGGTGCGGCCATGTTGCCGAAGCGCGTGGGGGAGCCCATCGCGAGGCCCACGCATTCCGCGAGGTCTCGGCGCTCCGCGTAGGGCGGGCCTTCGGAGGGGACCCGCGGCGCCGGCTGGTCGATCACCGCCGCCACCCGCGGGACGGTGCGCACGCGCGCGGACATGCCCTCGACGCTCTCGATCCCGCGCGCGACCGATTGCGCGAGCGTGCGCACGGAGCCGGTGGCGCTGTAGTAGAGGACGAGGATATCGGGCATGGCGCGGGGTATGATAGCGCGCCCCGATGCTGCGCCTCCTCGACATCGCCCGCGACACCGCCGGCTTCGCGCGTTTCGTGCTGCGCCGCTGGACGGAGGACCGCTGCCCGCAGATCGCGGGGAACCTCACCTACACGACGCTCCTCGCCCTCGTGCCGACGTTCACGGTGGCGGTCTCGATCCTTTCCGCTTCGCCCTATTTCGCCGCGATGGTCGCGCAGGTGAAGGCCTTCCTGCTCCTGAACCTCGCACCCGCGGCCTCGTCGCGGCTCCTCGGGCTCTACATGGAGGATTTCGCGGCGAACGCGGAGCGCCTCACGTGGACCGGCACGGCGATCGTGCTCGTGGTCTCCGTCATGATGATGCTCATCATCGACCGGTCGCTCAACTCGATCTGGCGCGTGCACCGCCGCCGTCCGTACTGGCTGCTGGTCCCGGGCTACGTCGCCCTCTTCGTGGTGGGGCCCTTCCTCATCGGCGCGGGGATGGCCGCGACCACGTTCCTCCTCTCGGTGTCCGCGGGGCTGGGGCCCTTCGACGTCGAGCCCGCCGTCTTCCGCCTGGTCTCGCTCGCGACGACGCTCCTCGCGTTCTTCCTCGTGTACAAGATCGTGCCGCACCGGCACGTGCCGTGGCGCCACGCCGTCGCGGGAAGCGTGGTGGCCGCGGTGCTCTTCGAGGCGGCGAAGGAGCTCTTCGGGGTGTACGTAAAGCACGCCACCACCTACAGCCTGGTCTACGGAGCGTTCGCCGCCGTGCCGCTCTTCCTCGTCTGGCTCGAGCTTTCCTGGATGGTGGTGCTCTTCGGCGCGGAACTCACGGCGTGCGCGGGCTACTGGCACGCGCGCCTCTGGACGCGGCTGGATCGCCCCGGCACGCGCTTCCACGAGGCGGTGGGCGTGGCGCGCGAGCTCGTGGAGGCAGGGCCGGCGGGGATGACCTTCGACCGGCTGCGCCGCGACGCGGTGCTTCCCGCGCACGAGCTGGAGGACCTCCTCGCGCGCCTGTGCGAGGCGGGGATCGTCCGCGGCGGCCGGAAGGAAGGCTACGCGCTCGCGGGCGACGCGAACGCCGTGACGGTGGGCGAGCTCTACGAGGCGGCGGTGGCCCCGCTGGGCGGCATGCGCCCGGAGGAGTGGGCGGAGATCTCCGACGATTTCGCGCATGCGGCGGCGCGGATGCGCGAGGGGCTCGAGCGTCCGCTCGCGGCGCTTTCGAGTAAAGTGGAAGCGCCATGACACGACCTCTCGTCCGCGCGCTCCTCGCCGCCGCGCTCTTCGCGGCGGGCCTCGCCCAGGCCGCCGGCTTCGATGTGACCGACACGCGGGGCCATCGCCACCGCCTCGCCGACTACCACGGCCGCTGGGTGGTCGTGAATTTCTGGGCGACGTGGTGCGTGCCGTGCATCCAGGAGATCCCGGAGATCGCGGCCTTCGCGAAGGCGCATTCTGACGTCGTGGTGATCGGGGTCGCGACGGACGCGGAGGACCCCGCCAAGGTGAAGCGCTTCGCGGCGAAGCTCGGGCACGGCTATCCGCTCGTGCTCTCGAACGACGCGGTGGAGAAGCAGCTGGGCCACCCGTACGCGCTTCCGACCACGCGCGTCTTCGATCCCCGGGGACGCCTCGTCTACGACCGCGCGGGGCGCGTGGACAGGAAGGCGCTCGAGGCGATCACGCGCGAGGCGGCGCCGCGCGAAGCCACGCCTCCAATGGAGAGCGCCTAGAGCGCCCAGCGCTCGCGCAGGACCTTGAGCACCCGGTTCGGATAGTCCGCCTGCCCCAGCGAGCCGTTGTAGCGGCCGAGGGCGTTCGCGAGGTTGCCGTGCTCCTGGTCCAGGTAGTGGCGCAGGATCGTGCAGCCGTAGCGCAGGTTCGTGCGCTCCTGGAAGAGGTCCTGGCCGGGCGCGCCGATCTGCTGCACCCAGAAGGGCATCACCTGCATGAGCCCGCGCGCGCCGGAGCGGGAGACCGCGTATTTCCGGAAGCGGCTCTCGACCTGGATCACGGCGAGCACGAGCTGGGGATCCAACCCGGCGCGCAGCGCCTCGTAGCGCACGAGCGCCAGGAAGCGGCGCGTGGCGTCCTCCTCGGCAAACCAGCCCTGGGCGCGCGGCGTCATGGCGCGCACCCAGACGCGCATCTCCATGTCGGACATGTCGACCGTGCCCCGGTCCGCGACCGCCTGCGCGAGCGCGGTGCGCACGGACGCCGAGAGGAGCTCGTACTTCTGCGCGCCCGCCCGCGCCCCGCCCGCGGCGAAGGCGAGCGCGAGCGCGAGGACGGCCGCCTCAGCGCGCCGCCGCACTCTCGATCCGTGCGCGCACGTGGGCCGCGGCTTCGGCGAGCGGCACCCGGGTCGCCGCGGCGTCGCGGCGGTGCTGGTACTCGACCATGCCCTCCTTCAATCCGCGCTCGCCCACGACGAGGCGGTGCGGGATGCCGACCAGCTCCTGGTCCGCGAGGAGCACGCCCGGGCGCTCGTCGCGATCGTCGAGGAGGACCTCGATGCCGGCGGCCTGCAGCGCGCCGTAGAGCGAATCCGCCGCCGCCTTCACCGCCTCGCTCTTCCGGTAGCCCATCGGGATCACGGCCACCACGAAGGGCGCCATCGGGTCCGGCCAGATGATGCCGCGCTCGTCGTGGTTCTGCTCGATCGCGGCGGCCACGATGCGCGTGATGCCGATGCCGTAGCACCCCATCTCCATCGGCTTCGCCGCGCCCTTCTCGTCGATGTAGGTGACGCCCATCTTCTGCGTGTAGACCGTGCGGAGCTGGAACACGTGGCCCACCTCGATGCCGCGTGCGATCTCGAGCGTGCCCTTGCCGTCCGGCGACGGATCGCCCGGCACGACGTTCCGGATGTCCGCCACGATCGCCGGCTCCGCCAGGTCGCGTCCCCAGTTCACGCCGGTCAAGTGGAAGCCTTCCTCGTTGGCGCCCGTGCAGAAGTCGCTCATCGCGGCGACGGTGCGGTCGGCCACGATGCGCAGGTTGGGATAGCCCACGGGGCCGAGCGAGCCGGGCGGCGCCTTCAGCTCCGCGGCGATCTCCGCGTTCGTCGCGAAGCGGAAGGGATTCAAGCCCTGCACTTTCGAGGCCTTCACCTCGTTCAGCATGTGGTCGCCGCGCACGAGGAGCATCGCCATCACCGGCGCTTCGCCATTCGCCGGTTGATGCATGACGACGATCGACTTCACGGTCTTCTCGAGGGGAATCTCCAGGAGCTCGGCCACCTCCTCGCACGTGTGCTTCCCGGGGGTCGCGACTTTCTGCATGGGCTTGGTGGGCGCCGAGCGCGCCTCGCGCGGCGCCACCGCTTCCGCGAGCTCCACGTTCGCGGCGTAGCCGGATTGCGGGCAGTACGCGATCGCGTCCTCGCCGGACCCCGCGATCACCTGGAACTCGTGGGAGCCGGTCCCGCCGATCTCCCCCGTATCCGCCGCGACGGCCCGAAACTGCAATCCCAGGCGCGTGAAGATGCGCGTGTAGGCGTCGTACATCGCCTGGTAGCTTTTCCTGAGCCCCTCCAGGTCCGCGTCGAACGAATAGGCGTCCTTCATCGTGAACTCGCGCGCGCGCATGACCCCGAAGCGCGGGCGGATCTCGTCCCGGAACTTGGTCTGGATCTGGTAGAAGTTCACGGGGAGCTGGCGGTAGCTCTTCACTTCCTTCCGCACGATGTCGCAGAGCACTTCCTCGGCGGTGGGCGCGTAGCAGAACTCGCGCTCCGCGCGGTCCTTGATGCGCAGCATCATCGGGCCGTAGAGGTCCCACCGGCCGGTCTCGCGCCAGAGCTCGGCGGGCTGCACGGGCGGGGCCAGCATCTCGAGGGCGCCCGCGCGGTTCATCTCCTCACGGACGATCTCCTCCACCTTCCGGAGCACCTTGAGCCCCAGCGGCATCCAGGAATACAGGCCGCTCGCCAGCTTCCGGATGAGGCCCGCCCGGATCATGAGCTTGTGGCTCACGAGCTCGGCCTCCTGCGGCGCTTCCTTGAGGGTGGCGAGGTAATACTGGCTGGCGCGCATGAACTCTCCGGCGGACGAATCTGGTTTTTGTCAAAGAATCATCGGGTTGCAGTCATCCATTCTACACGGCGCCGGCGCTCCGGCCGCGGCTGGCGGGCGCTCGCAAACTGTGGAAAAATGGAGACAACTGAACGGATTGGATGGTGACCGCCATGATCGATCGGGACGGATACCGCCCGAACGTCGCCATCGTGCTCGTGAACACCCGGAACCAGGTCTTCTGGGGCAAGCGCGTGAAGGAACACGCGTGGCAGTTTCCCCAGGGGGGCATCAAGCCGGGTGAATCGCCCGAGCAGGCGATGTACCGGGAGCTCCAGGAGGAAACCGGCCTCGAGCCCCAGCACGTGAAGATCCTCGGGCGCACGCGCGAGTGGCTGCACTACAACGTGCCCATCCACTGGGTGAAGCGCGAGTGGCGCGGCACCTACAAGGGCCAGAAGCAGATCTGGTTCCTGCTGCGCATGGTGGGCCGCGACTGCGACATCCGGCTCCGGGCGAATGAGCACCCGGAGTTCGACGCGTGGCGCTGGCACGACTACTGGGTGCCGCTCGAGACCGTGATCGACTTCAAGCGCGAGGTCTACCGGCTGGGCCTGGAGCAGCTCGCGGGCTACCTCGATCTCACGCCGCGCATCGCGGGGCTCTCGCCCTACGGGCGGCGCCGGCGCCACCCGCGTCCGCCGCGTGCGCTGGAGACCGCGGCGGCCCCGCCCGTCGTGGTCGTGGCCGGGACCGACGCCTAGGATCTCAGTAGCCGCGCACCGGGCTCGGCACCACCAGCCCGGCCAAAGCGCCCACGACGATGGCGAGCACGATCGCCACGATGATCACGACCACCGTGTACGGCACCGCCTTCTCCTCCGGCACGCGCATGAGCTGCGGGAGCCCCGTGTAGAGGAGGTAGAGGCTGTAGAGCCCGAGGATCCCCAGGATCGAGAGCGCGGGGATGATCGCGAAGATCCCGGCCAGCCACATCGCGGTGGGCGAGAACGCCGAGACCTTGAGCGCGTTGATGAAGTTCTTCTCCCCGCCGAAGTTGGGCGCGAGCGCGTCGATGATGAGCGCGAGGACGTACACCCAGCCCAGGCCCAGGACGTAGCTCACCACCATGTGGGCGACGCCCGAAGTGATCGGCACGCGGTAGGAGACGCCCAGCATGCCCATCCCGATGATCGAGAACCCGATGAACCAGGCGAGCGCGGGGATCGCGGCGAGGATCATCACGTAGCCGGTGTAGAGGTCCTGGACGGTGTGGGGCTCGGCCGCGATCACGGCCCATTCCGATTTCGGCTGCAGGAGGATCTTCTTCGCTCGGTCGACGAGGTTCATTTTGTTTCCCCTGGGGACGGTGTGGCGGGAGTATAGCCGCTAGAGCACCACCAGGTTGTCGCGGTGGATGAGCTCCGGCTCGGCGAGGTAGCCCAGCACCGACTCGATCTCCGCGGTGGGCTTGCGGAGGATCCGCGCCGTCTCCGCCGAGCCGTAGTTCACGAGGCCGCGCGCGATCTCGCGCCCGTCAGGCCCCACGACGCTCACCACCTCGCCGCGGCCGAAATGCCCGTCGACCGCGGTCGCGCCGATCGCGAGGAGGCTCTTGCCGTCGGCGACCAGCGCCTTTACCGCGCCGGCGTCGAGGACGATGCGCCCGGAGGGCTTGAGATGGTCGGCGAGCCATTGCTTGCGCGCCGCCACGGGCTGCGTCTGCGCCTCGAGGAGCGTCCCGATCGCCTCGCCCGCGAAGAGGCGCACGAGGACGTCCGGCTCGCGTCCCCACGCGATCGCGGTGTGAGCGCCGCTGCGCGCGGCACGCTTGGCCGCGAGCACCTTCGTGATCATGCCGCCGCTCCCGATCGCCGAGCCCGCGCCGCCCGCCATCGCCTCGAGGGCCGGGTCGCCCGCCGCGCCGCGCTGGACGAGGGTGGCCGCCGGATCGCGCCGCGGATCGGCCGAATGGAGGCCCTTCTGGTCGGTGAGGATCGCGAGCGCGTCGCCCTCGATCAGGTTCGTCACGAGGGCGCCCAGCGTGTCGTTGTCGCCGAAGCGGATCTCGTCCACGACGACCGTGTCGTTCTCGTTGATGATGGGCACCGTGCCCAGGGCCACCAGCGTCTTCAACGTCGTGCGCGCATTGAGGTAGCGGTGGCGATCGCCCAGGTCCTCGTGGGTGAGGAGCACCTGCGCGGTGTGGAGACCCACCTCCGAGAAGCACGATTCCCACATCTGCACGAGGCCCATCTGCCCCACGGCCGCCGCGGCCTGCAGCTCGTTCACGGCGTGCGGGCGCTTCGTCCAGCCCAGGCGCTTCATGCCCTCGGCGATCGCGCCGGAAGACACCACGAGCACCTCGACCCCGCGCGCGCGGAGCTGCGCGATCTGGCGCACCCAGTCCGCGATCGCGGAGCGATCGAGCCCCGCCCCCGCGTTGGTGAGGAGGCTCGAGCCGATCTTCACGACGATCCGCCGCGCGCGGGCGAGGGGGGATTTCATGGCGCTCGTCGTCCTCGCGCAGGCGGGGACCCAGCCGGATTCTCGTCTCCACGGGAATGACGTTTCTCTTCCATGAGCTCCATCACCTTGTACGTGACCTCCTTGCAGCCCGCGCCGTCGATGGCGGAGATCACGAACCAGGGCTTGGTCCAGCGGAGCTTCTTCACGATCGCCGCGGCGCGTTTCTTCCGCTCGGCGGGCGCGAGGAGGTCCGCCTTGTTGAAGACCAGCCAGCGCGGCTTCTTCGCGAGCGCGGGATCGTACTTCCTGAGCTCCGCCGCGAGCGCGCGCACCTCGGAGGCGGGATCGATGCCCGCGTCGGTGGGCGCCATGTCG
>Ga0068855_100011974_pt1 | contig 10487 bp, 7 predicted proteins | sample KBSCornC52_FD_66592 | JGI IMG/M metagenome (GOLD analysis project Ga0068855, IMG submission 66592) | Corn rhizosphere microbial communities from Kellogg Biological Station, Michigan, USA - KBS Corn C5-2 | ecosystem: Host-associated > Plants > Roots > Rhizosphere > Soil ... | reverse complement strand
GTATACGGAAACGCGGGCGCGTACGGACATTCGATTTCGGAGCGAGTGACGAGCGTACGCTTCATCGATGCCGGCGAGCTGCGCGAATTCGACAATGCGGCGTGCGAGTTCCATTATCGCGAGAGCGTGTTCAAGCGGCACAAAGAGTGGATTATCGTGTCTTCGCTGCTGGCGCTCGAGCCAGCCAACGCAGCCGAGCTGCGGGTTGCTGCGGACAAGATCCTCACAGTGCGCAATGCGAAATATCCGCCAACGATGAAGTGCGCCGGAAGCATCTTCAAGAACTTTCTCCTTGCCGAGCTGCCGCCGAGCGTGGCGGCCGAGGTGCCTGCGAAAAGCGTGATCGAGGGAAAAGTGCCGTCGGCGTGGTTTCTCGAACAGGTGGGCGCGAAGGGGATGTGCTCCGGGGATATTCACGTGGCGGACTATCACGCCAACCTGATCTACAACGCCGGGAATGGCACGGCTGCCGACCTGGTGCAACTGATTCAGGAGCTGAAAGGGCGAGTTGAGCGGAAATGGGGCATTCCGCTTGAAGAAGAAGTGCAGTACGTTGGATTTGCGGAAGAACCCGTGACGGTGTGACGCCATGCGAGCGCTGGCTCTGAGTTTCGGCCTGCTGGTCTGTCTCCTGCTGGTTTGTAACGTGCAATGCCAGGCGGGAGAGCAGGGACGGCCGGATCTTTCGAGCGCGATTCGCAGCGGGAATTACCGGCAGGTCCGGATATTGCTCGATTCGGGCGCAAATCCCGACAAGCGGGACACGCTGGGAGCAACAGCGCTGCACGATGCGGTGTGGGCAGGACGCGCCGACATTGTTCAGCTCCTGCTCGACCGCGGAGCAAACCCGAACGCGCCCCATGCGGAAGGAGGCTCGACGCCCCTCGATTACGCGGTTTTGCGGGACGATTTGACCGCAGGAAAACTCCTGCTGCAAGGGCATGCGGACGCCAACGCGGAATATCCATCGGGTGTGACTCCGCTCGAACTCGCGGCGGCGCGAGGGAATGTGCCGATGATGGAACTGCTGATTGCCGCGGGCGCGAGGGTGCGTCATCGCGATAAGGCTGGGTCCTCGGCGATGGACGAAGCGGCAATTCGCGGGATGATGAATTCGGTCCAGTTTCTGGCGTGGAACGGCGCGGAAATCGACGAGCCCAATCCGTATACCGGGGCGACGCCGCTGAACGAAGCCGCATGCCGCGGTGATGCGGCCGTGGTGACCTTCCTGTTGAAGAACGGGGCGAACCCGGCCCGGCGTGACTCAACAGGCGCGACGCCGCTCGAAAACTCGGTGCGACTGCGGCGCGCCGATGCTGTTCGAGCTCTGCTGGCGCTCGATGCGGGCGCAAGCGGGCGCGAATCGGGACTGTTGGATGAAGTGGTGCTGCGCGGCGACATCGAATCCGTGCGCATGCTGACGGCGGGTGGCGCCGACGTGGATGCGCGAGGCGTGACCGGCGCGACTCCGCTGGATGACGCGGCGCTCAAGGGGCACACGGAGATTGCGCGAATCCTGCTCGATCACGGGGCGAAGGTGAATGCGAGGAACGACTGGGGAGCGACGCCGCTGCACGATGCGGCTCTCGGCGGCAATGCGCGGGTCGCGGAATTGCTGATCGACCGGGGAGCGGATGTGAACGCCAGGGAGAGCGAATCGGGATCGACTCCGCTCTATAGCGCCGCGGCGATGGGACACGCGGAGATGGCGCAACTGTTGGTCGAGCATGGCGCGGATCCGGGAATCGCCAACAAGGAAGGCAAGAACGCAGTCCGGGCGGCGAAGGACAGCGGGTTTACGGGATTGGCCGCTTCGCTCCAGCAGTACAGCCAGTCACCGGCGGATGCGCGTGCCGCTGCTCTCAGGGCGCGCTTCGCGGATCGCTGATTTTTTTTGGGGGGCCAGTAAGATTTTGGGAACCTGCTGGAGGGTCAGGGCAATACAGGGCAGTTGTTCCCGGGCCGCTCGAGCCTAATCCCCTCAACCCTCTGGCAATGAGCGGCCCACCTTTCCCGGCCTGCGGGAACGGTTTGTGCTGCGATCTCCCCCAACAGCGAATTCCACGGCAATGTCCCAGCGGGTGGCGCCTCCGAGCGTCTACGTGAGGAAGAAGGGCGCGTGTCCCTTCGGATGCCGGAGGTACGGAAGCTGGTGCGCCCGCAGGTTCAGTCGTGTACCTGCTGGATCGGTGGGAGAACGGTTCCCTGGTTGTCCGGTCGCATCGGTCGGGGCTGAACGTGCGTTACCTGAATGTGTGCTACCTAATTGGTGTGGACAGACGTTGTTTCGCGTTGCTGCTGGCAGCCGCCGTTTTGCCGAGCGGCGCTTTGGGCGCTCCCGATCTGCCTTCGGGCGAGGAAGTTCTGCAACGCTGCATCGAACGTTCGGGCGGCGCGGAGCGACTGGCGAGCGCAAAAGGCGTAGAGATGACGGGTTCTGTCGAGATGGTCGGGCGCAATGTGTCAGGCTCTGTCCTGATCAATCAGCAGGGTGAAAAATCCTACAGCGCCATCGAGTTTCCCGGAATCGGAAAAATCGAAGAAGGGTACGACGGTTTGGTGGCATGGGAATCGAGCGCGATCCAGGGAACCCGCATCAAGGACGGCGACGAGAAGGCGGCGGTCGAGCGCTCGTCCAGCTTTCGAGTGCTGACGCACTGGAAGGATTACTACAGCTCGATTCGGACAGTTGGCTCGGAGGACGTGGGCGGAAAACCGGCATGGAAGGTGGAGATGACGCCGAAGCAGGGAAAAGTGGAAACCTTCTATTTCGACCGCGATTCCGCGCTGCTGGTGCGCATGGACCAGATTGTTCCCAGCCCACTGGGCGAGATTCCGACGGAGATGGACCTGACGGATTATCGCGCCGTGGAAGGAGTGCAAACGCCTTTTACTATGACGCAGAAAGTGGCCGGACAGACGATTGCGATCCGGCTGGATAAGGTGACGTACAACGCGAATATCGCGTCGGACCGTTTCGATTTGCCGCCGGCAGTAAAGGAAGTGCTGAACCGGAAGAAACCGGCTCAGTAACGGTCAGGCGCGTTCCGCGAACGTGCGCAGACGGAAGCTCCGGCTGGGATGCCGCAGCTTGCGCAATGCTTTCGCTTCGATCTGGCGGATGCGCTCGCGAGTGACGGAAAAGCTCTGGCCGACTTCCTCGAGCGTATGCTCGCTGCCGTCTTCGAGGCCAAATCGGAGCCGGATGATTTTCTCCTCCCGCGGAGAAAGGCTTTTGAGCACCGCCGCTGTCTGCTCGTTCAGATTCAAAGCCGTGATCTGCTCGGCCGGGGACACGGTGGTCTGATCGACGAGGAAATCGCCCAGATGGGATTCCTCTTCCTCACCGACGGGCGTTTCGAGGGAAACCGGATCCTGGGCTATGCGCATGACACGCCGGATTTTCTGCACAGCAAGCCCGAGTCTCGCAGCGAGCTCATCGCTGGTGGGCTCGCGTCCCAGTTCCTGAACCAGCGCGCGCGAGGTTCGCACGAGCTTGTTGATGGTCTCGATCATGTGGACGGGAATACGAATGGTGCGGGCCTGATCCGCGATCGCGCGAGTGATCGCCTGCCGCACCCACCAGGTGGCGTAAGTGGAGAACTTGTACCCGCGACGGTATTCGAATTTCTCGACCGCTTTCATGAGGCCGATGTTGCCTTCCTGAATGAGATCCAGAAACTGCAGACCGCGGTTGTTGTAGCGCTTGGCGATGCTGACGACGAGCCGCAGATTCGCCTCAATCAGCTCCTGCCTTGCGGTTTCGGCCATGGCGTCGGCCTGATCAATTAATTCCAGAGAGCGGAGCAATTCAGCGGATGAGGCGCCATGCTTCAGCTCGAGCGTGGAAAGGGCGGAGCCGAGGTCGCGAATCTCGCGGCGGAGTTCTTTCGCAGCGTCGGGAGAAGAATTCAACTTTTCGAGCGCGCGCTCATTTCGCGCGATCCGTTTTTCGAGCGATCTTGTCTGCTCAACCGCGTTGCGCAACGCGGTGATGGAACGCCTGATCACCGTCGGTTGCAGCTTCAGGCTGCGCACCGCGCGCGACATGGCGACCGTGGTCCGGCCAAGCTCCCAGCGGAGTTTGCGGATCTGCTTTGGGCGGGCCTGCGCCGAAGAGGCCTCAAGCCGAGCGCGAATCTGGGCCGCTTTTTTTTGCAGGTTGGATAACTCGAAGCAAACTGAAATGGTTTCGGCGGCGGCGAGGGCGCAATCCTCGTCCGTTATGGAATCATTGAGTTGCAAAATATCGTGGACGCAGATCTCGCCCTTGCGCAAATCGATACCGGCGGAGATCAGCTCGTTAACCATAATGGGGCAACGCGAGAAATACCGCCGGACATGATTCTGGCCCCGCTCGATGCGCCGCGCGATCTCGACTTCGGCTTCGCGGCTCAACAGCGGAACCGAAGCCATTTCGCGCAGGTAGAGGCGTACAGGATCGTGGGTGCGGTCGAAAAGATCAGTTTCGAGGAACTCTTCGGTTTCATCGAAGCGGCGTTCCTCGGCCTTTTCGGCGACGGCATCATCGTCGATTGACAACTCGGAGGCGTCGCCAAGAAGATCGACTACCTCTTCAAAGAGTCCGAAATCGTTCTCATTACCGCCCCGCGCCAATGCTTCAACGGTTTCGAACTTTTCGTCCGCCATCGATCCCCCCGCAGGCGATTCCCCGTTCTCAGGTCGCGAGAATGGCCTCATTGTACCTCCGTTTTCATAAGCAGGTAATCCAAATTGTCGTGGCAAAAAGATGGCTATCGTTTCAGTAACGGCGAAAAAATTTCGTTCGTTGAGAGCGGAAAAGCTATCCCGAAATTCAAGTGGTTGTAATAAGGCGGAAATTAAGAGATCGAGCGGCCGGACCTTGTTACTAATGCGGGCGAGTTTTCTTGTCGAGGGTACCCAACTCCGCGTACAGCCTGAAGGCTTCCTCAGTTCGGCCTTCTCGCTCAGCGGCTTTGATTCGGGCCCCGAAATCTCTCCTCCTCGCCGCGTGTTCCTCCCGTTTCAGGGTCTCAAGGCAAGCGTGGCCATCCTCAATGGATGGGGTGTGAATTGCGTTGAGGAGGATGTCCGCAATCCAAGTCCGATCGTCTTCCGTTAGCCGATCCGCAATCGAGCTAAAGGTGATTGGATCTCCGTTTTCATGCGCCGCAAGGATTGTGTCATACACCCGCGCGGTGGGCAACATCCGCCATCCCGATAACGTGCGCAACTCGTCGATGATCTGGCCGCATCCTTCCAGGCCACTCATTACAAGCGGTAGGAGGACGACGTCCATTGGACGATCTGCTTGCTGTTTCGGAGGTTGGATCCTGGCGCTTCGCTGCGAAACTGCGCGTCGCAGATAGTCAAGTACGACCCCAGTTTGCACGCCGAGGAACGACGCAAGGTCGTTCACGACAGCCTCTCTCTCCAAGGCTTCGTTAAGGACTTGAATCGCAGGTACCAGATACTGAAGAACGTCAAAACGTCCCTGAGCGTCTCGGGGATTGAACTTGTTTCGCGCCCGATCCGCGAGCCAATAGAAGCAAGCTTTAGCGGAAGCGACCCGCGCCCGGTAGTTCTCGGCGCCGAACTTCCCGCAGTATTCGTCGGGGTCGAGCCCATCTTCAAGCTCGACAATGCGGACGCGCACATTCTCGTCCAGCAGGAGCTTGATGGAGCGTTCGGCGGCGCTTGCTCCGGCGGTGTCGGGATCGAAATTCAGGTAAAGGTTCGCGGAATAGCGGCGCAGCATGCGGATCTGTTCGACGGTTAACGCTGTGCCGCAACTGGCGACCACTTCGGTGACGCCGGCCTGAGTGGCGCCGATAGCGTCCATGTAGCCTTCGACGAGAACGATGCGGTCGGCGTCCATGGCGGCCTTGCGGGCGCGATTCAGGTTGAAAAGAACCTGGGACTTTTTGTAGATCCTGGTTTCCGGCGAGTTCAGATATTTGGCTTTTTCATCGGGATCGAGCGCACGGCCGCCGAAGGCGATAACTTTGCCCGATTCGTTGTGGATCGGGAAGATGAGGCGATTGCGGAAACGATCGTAAAGTGAACCGTCGTCGCGTTTCCCGACCAAACCGGATGCTTCCATTTGTTCGGGGCGGAAGCCGCGCTGGGCGAGAAGGCGTTCGAGCGCGTGGCCGGAGCGCCCGGCGAGGCCAATGCCGAAGGCCGTTGCGGTTTCGGGCCGGACGCCGCGGCGCGCGAGGTATTCCCGCGCGGCCGCGCCGTTCGGGCCCTCGAGATTTTCGCGGAAATGCACGGCCGCGATCTCGTGCATTTCGTAGAGAACGGCGCGGAGTCTGGTCTCATCGTCGGCCGCGAACGACTGCTTCGGAAGAGGAACGCCGTGCTGTTCGGCCAGTTTGCGAAGGCTCTCCCAAAACGTGAGGCCTTCGATCGACATCACGAATTTGATGACGTCGCCTTTGGCGTCGCAGCCAAAGCATTTATAGAACTGGTGTTCTTCGGAAACCGAAAAAGACGGCGTTTTCTCGCTGTGAAAAGGGCACAGGCCGGAATAGCGGCGGCCGACGCGCCGCAACCTCACGCCGTATTCGGAAATGACGCGGACGATATCGACCTGCGATTTGAGGTGTTGCGCGAATTCCATCCGGCGGGAGATACCTATTATCTCGTAGGTACTATCCCGGTGGGGCTGGAGCCCGATGCGATACTGGCAATCGTGAAAACGGAGGAAGCAGCCAATCCGGAGCGAATCGCCGTACTCGGTCTGGGTTATGTGGGCTGCGTTACAGCCGCGTGTCTGGCGAAACTGGGCCATCGCGTAATTGGCGTAGACCGCGACGAATTCAAGGTTGCTCAGGTGCTGGAGGGCCGCGCGCCATTTTATGAGCCGGGGCTTGAAGAGATCGTGCAGGACGCCGCGGGACGCGGGTTGCTGACAGCGACGGCCAGCCTGGGAAAATGCATCGACGAATCCGATATCGCGCTGATCTGCGTCGGGACGCCATCCGAATCGAACGGCAATATCGGGCTGGGGCAACTGCGTCGTGCGTGCGAGGAACTCTCGACGTATCTGCAGGGGCGAACCAAACCGCTGATTGTAGTCATTCGCAGCACGGTCTTTCCCGGCACGTGCGAAGAGGTGGTTGCGCCGGCGCTGGGCGATCGCTCGAAGTTCGTGCTGGTTTCGAATCCGGAGTTCCTGCGCGAGGGAGTTGCGGTGAAAGACTTCGTGGAGCCGGCGCTGGTGGTGGTAGGAGGAGACGATCCGACGGCAGTGAAGCGCGTAGCGGCTCTTTATGCCGCACTGGATGTGGAGCCGTGCCTTGTCACCCTGCGGACGGCCGAGATGATCAAATACGCGTGCAACTGCTTTCACGCGCTGAAGATCGGATTCGCTAACGAGATCGGGTCCTTGTGCACGCGGCTAAATATTCCGGCGAACGAGGTGATGTCGACGCTGTGCCGGGACGACCGTCTGAATATCTCGCCGGCGTATCTGAAACCGGGTTTTGCGTTTGGCGGGTCATGCCTGCCGAAAGATCTGCGGGCGCTGACGTACCGGGCATCGCGGCTGGACCTGGATCTTCCGCTTCTGCAGCATGTGATGGCGAGCAACGAGGCGCATCTGCAACGGGCCATCGACCAGATCCTTGCGCTGGGACCGGTGAAACTCGGCGTATTCGGACTGGCATTCAAGGAAAATACGGACGACTTGCGCGAGAGCCCGGTGGTGACGCTGATCGAGCATTTGATCGGCAAGGGCAGGGAACTGCGCATCTTCGACCCCCACATTCAACTGGACCAGATCTACGGCAGCAACCGGCAGTTCGTTTTGAACGCGATTCCGCATGTGGGCCGGCTGATGGTGGGGGACGTGGATTCGATGCTCGATTGGGCTGAGTACGTGGTGCTGACCCAGAAGCCTGCGGCGGCTTTGCGGGAGCGGCTTGTGCAAAGCGGGAAGCAGATTGTGAATGTGGCGGAGATGAAGTAAGGCCGCTTCACTTGTTACGGGCGTGGCCCTGATTCAGCAGAAGCGGCGACCACGTTTGAAACGGCGCGCAGAAGATGGCCCTGGTCAGTGTCGTAAGGGCGGTTGGTGAGAACGACGCAGATGAGCCGGCTCTCGGGGTCAGCCCAGGCCACGGTACCGGTGGCCCCGACGTGTCCAAAGGTTTTTGGCGATACCAAATCTCCGAAAGCGTTCCAGACTTTTGACCGCGCCAGGGCCCAGCCGAAGCCCCAGGGCGCCTGGATGCCGGTGTTCTGGTCGGAGGTCATGACGCGCACGGTCGCCGGGCTGAAAATCTGGCGGCCCGCCCAGGCGCCATGATCGAGGAAGGTCTGGAGCAGGATCGCGAGGTCGGAAGTCGTCGTGTGCATGCCGCCCCAGGGCGCCCCGAAATTACGCCAGTAGGCGCTGTTCGGCCCGAAGCTCGCCTCATCGGCAGCGTTGGATCGAGGCGTACTTAATACCTGCACAAGATCTGAGATGCGTCGCCCCCCAGGGCCAAGAGAAGTGGATTTCATCCCAAGAGGTCCGAAGATCTCTTTCTTTTCAAAGTCGCGCAGGGCCATGCCAGTGGTCTTTTCAACGATTGCCGCTGCCAGCAGGATGCCCATGCTCTGGTAGCTGAATGATGTGCCGGGTTTGAAGAGCAGGGGAGTTGAATAGACGTGCTGAATGAAAACGCTGAGTGGCGCGTGACTCCGCCGCAGTTCGGTGTTTTCAGGCAGCATGTCCGGCAGGCCCGAAGTATGGCTCAGCAGATCGCGGACGCGTACGGCATCGCGGTCAGCACCGGTAAACTGCGGGAGATAGCGGTTTACGGGATCGTTAAGCGAAACGAGACCGCGCTCCACAAGCAACATCAGAGAAGCAACCGTGACCGGTTTGGTGATGGATGCAACCAGGAAGACGGAATCGGGCGTGACGGGCGGCGCATCCGGCGCAGGAGATAACCTGCCGAATCCTTTTTGGAACACGATACGACCATCCCGGGCGACGAGGATAGCCGCGGCGCCGACTGAGCCTGAATCGACCTGAGTTCTTATGAGCTGGGCAGCCTGGTCGACGCGCTCCGCCGAAACGCCGGCGGAGGAGGGAGGTGCTGTCCTGAGTTGAGCCATGGCGAGAGCACTGAGCGCCATGACGATGCAGCTTCGTCGTAGCGCGCGGAGAAGATAAGATACTTCGGGAGACAATATGCGGTGGCTGTACGCATCCATGAAAGCGAGAATATCGCGATGCGTGTTGCCCCTGTCTCGCATTGTTGTATGCATAGTGGTGGCCACCGGGAGTTATGGCGCCTGCCGTTCCCAGGTCCAGGACTTGCAAGTCAGCGAGCTGGCGCGGTAATGGCGCGAATTCAGGCCCCTGCCCATTCAGTTAGCGGAAGTTACCAGTTCGTGATCGAACCATCGGGACGGAAGTAAGTCTGGGCTCGATTGGTATCGTACTTCGTTACTTCCAGGATCTGCTTGCACTGATTGAGATCGACCTCAACGCCGAGACCCGGACGTTCATTCGCATAAAGCTTGCCGTCCTTGAAATCGAGACACTTCGGCAGATAGGAAAGAGTGCGGCCGCCGTAGTTATACTCCATCAGCACAGGGCCCGAGTATGTACCAAGGCAATTGACGAGGGCCGCGGTTGCAATGGGTCCGGTGAAGTGCGGAACAATGCCGATGAAGTGCGTCTCACATAACGCCGCGATCTTCATCATTTCCGTGATGCCGCCGACGTTGGGTAGTGTAGCGCGGAGATAGTCGATCACGTGATTTTCGACAATGCGATTGAAATCCCAGCGGTTGCCCCATTCCTCGCCGGCGGCGATTGGCACCTTCACCATGCGGCGGAACTGCGGAAGATCCTGCTCGAAGGCTTCGGCGCGCACGGGATCTTCGACAAACAGCGGATTCAGCGGTTCGATGAGAGTGGCGGCGCGAACGGCGTCGATCAAATCGAAGCGCTGGTGGAAATCGATGCAGAAATCGCCGTTCTTACCCACTCCTTCGCGCGCCTGGGCGCAATCATCGTAGACCTCATTGACCTTCTCGCGAGTGTTGTAAGTCGTGTCGGGACGCCGATTCGACGCGGCATCCATTCGAAATGCGCGATAGCCGGCCTCAATGGTCAGCTTTGCGCGCTCGCGAACGCCCATTCCAGGTTTAACGCCGGGAATCAGGCCGGCGGTGTTATAGCACTCGCAGTAATTGCGCACCATGCCGCCCAGGACCTCATGGACGGGCAACTTCAGAACCTTGCCTTTGATATCCCAGAGCGCGAGATCGAGCGCGCCGAGCGCGTCCTCCTTCTCGCGTCCGGGCGGGTAGAAGAAAGCACGCGACATATCCTGCCAGAGGTGCTCAATGAATTGCGGGTCCTGCCCGATCAGGCGGCCGGCGCATTGCCGCAAGGTGTCAGCAAAGCCGCCTTCTCCGATACCAGTGATGCCGGCATCGGTTTCGATTGTGACAACGGTATCAGCCTGATTGAAAAGCGGATTCGGACGCGGTGGTTC
>Ga0068855_100011970_pt1 | contig 10487 bp, 9 predicted proteins | sample KBSCornC52_FD_66592 | JGI IMG/M metagenome (GOLD analysis project Ga0068855, IMG submission 66592) | Corn rhizosphere microbial communities from Kellogg Biological Station, Michigan, USA - KBS Corn C5-2 | ecosystem: Host-associated > Plants > Roots > Rhizosphere > Soil ... | reverse complement strand
CGTCGCGAGCGCCCAGTGGATTCACTATCCCGTCCCTGGAACCCCTCGCACCGCCGACGGCAAGCCCAACTTGACCGCTCCAGTGCCTAAGGCTGCCGATGGCAAACCCGACCTTTCCGGCATCTGGCTGCGTGCGCGCCCCGCGGGATCGCCAGGCGGACCTGAATTCGGAAATACAGTCACCTACTATATGGCTCCGGGCGCGATCGTCCCCTTGCGTCCCTGGGCGGCGGAACTTCTGAAGAAGCGGCGGTATGTCGATCTCGGCGGCGGACGGCCGTCGGAAGCCTGCTTGCCGCATGGGATTATCGGCGGCATGTTGCCTACGGTTCCTTTCAAATTGGTGCAGCATCCCGGTCTGACTCTGATGCTCTACGAGCAGCTGAATCATTACCGCCAGATTTTCACCGACGGCCGCAGTTGGCCGGACGACATGCAGCCCTCCTGGTACGGCTATTCGATCGGCTACTGGGAAGGCGATACGTTCGTGATCGACACGCAAGGCTTCAACGACAAGACCTGGCTGGACGACAGCGGGCATCCGCACACCGAAGCCATGCGCACCTACGAACGCTTCCACCGCATCGATTTCGGACACATGAACCTGGAGATCACCATCGACGACCCCGTAGCGTATACGGCGCCTTGGTCGGTGACCCTGCATCTCGAATTGATGCCCGATACAGAGATGATCGAGGACGTGTGCGATAACGAAAAAGATGCGGCGCACTTCGACGCGCTGCACCGCTAGCATCTTCAAAGCGCGACCGAATGGGCACGGGCAGTAACCGCCCGTAAAGCCTGCCGCAACGGAGTTCGAGCGGCAAAGCGAAGGATCCCCGAAAGTGCACTGGCCAGAAACGGGGGATCCGATCCCCAAATCTGCGACAGTGATTTCGCCGCGCCATTGTCCATCTGGTAAAACACCCGGTCGGGCCATTCCCTCCAGCCCAGTCCATGCGCATCGTAGCTGCCCAGCACATCCATCGTGTTCTGAATGATGCGGGTCACGTGCCCTTCCCGATAGCGCGGTGTGATGAGCACATCGCTCTGCCCGCTGCGAATTTCGGCCGCGAATTCGGAAAAGGTCAGCGCCTTGCTGAGATTGAGAACCGCGTTCGGTTCGACGGCGTGACGGTCGCCGCCCGAAATCAGGGGCTTCGACCAGGTCTGCCCCAGCAGGATCGTCTGACGATTCTCGATCCAAGGGCGGAGCCCGTTCAGCTCAAACGCGTCGATATACTCACTGCACTGGCCGAGCAACTCGAGCACAGCCACGCGGTGCATCTCGATCCCTACGCCCTTCTCGTCCCACATCGGATGGTTGAAAACGATGAGCGTGTCTGGGTTGGCGTGCAGTCCCGACAGGAGATCCTCTAGAAGACCAGAACTCGGCTTGGCCGTGAATTCCTTCAGACGCTTCATGATAGAGCGCGCCCTCAGGGGTGGAAGGTTGTGCACGCCCAGGTGCAAGAACGTGTTTTGAAGCGGAACGGTCCACTCCACCGAAATGGGCACTCTACGGGTCGCATCAATCGCCTGAAGCGACATGGGAGCCTCAATATCGTCGTGGTCGGTCAGGGAGACGATCGGGTTCAGCCCTAAGTTCTGGATTTGCTTGAACTCAACGGTATAGGCATCCAAGGGAGCCAAGGGCGGCGTCCACCATCCCCTTTCAAGGTCTAAATCGGCCCCGTAGAAGGTCCGAAAGCGCCGTTCCGCATGCCGCAGGGCTGCTCGGAGCAGGGCAGAATGGCCGGCGGCTCGATAGATCAAGTCGAGCGATTCGCGCGAATGCAAAGTATGCGAATGGAGGGAAACCCCCGAGCTATAGGACTCCGCCGAAAAGCCTGGTGACCACTGAAGGTGAATGCGAGTTGCTTTCATGCCCCGAGCTTGGCGGAACTATCTTTAGGGCTCGTGTACGCCGCGTGAATCTTTAATGAAACACTTTGGGTATTAAATGATCCGAAACAGTGGGAGTGGCCGAAACACAACTGTCATCGAGTTGTAATACAAGAGTAGTATCCTGACCGGATCGCGGAGCGGGAAAGCGACATACAGCATGACCAACAGGAGAGGCGAATGAAATCAAAGAAGGCGATTAAGCGTTTGACTCGGGTGGAGAAGTTACTCGCTGAAGTCCAATCTCATTATTCTGCGCTTGAGAAACCCATGGGGAAATTACTCTCATCCGCGAAGGCTTCGATCGAAGGCATCAAGGATTCGATCGCCAAGACAATCCAGGCCAAGCCTGCTCATTCCAAAGCCGCGAAATCCAAAAAGCACGGCAAAAAGAAAGCCGCGTCGGTTAAAGCGCAAATCAAAGCGGCTCCCGCTATTGCCCCAAAGCGTCCGGCGAAGCGCTCCAGTTCTCGCACGCGAAAGTCCGGATCGGCGAAACGGCCCACCACGGCAGCAACCGGCGCGGGCATGTCCGAAGTCACCATAGCCAGCTAACCGATTCCAATTCGGCGAAATCCCAAACTGAAGAGGTATGCCGGCCTGCAAGGGTTCATTCCGCGCGCTGTTGCTGTTCGACATCGCCGAGGAAATTGACCTGGTCGCGTTGCGCGGTCTGTTGTCTGCTGCGCCTCCCGCCCGGTCGCCGGACTTTAAGCTACCCGCGCCTGGTTACGTTCGTTTCGAACACCCGCCTGTCGTTGAGGTGTGCGACCCGATTGAACTGGCTACCGGTGAACAGGCCGACGCCCGGCTGCGATATTTCGACTACGGCGTTGTGAGCCTGGAAATCATGATTCGCTTTCAGAGCGAATGGTCTGACGTCATCGCACTCTCGAATCGTTGGATTGAAGCCGGGGAGGTGGAGCAGCGGGGCCTGAAGACAGCGCACAAGCACGTGGACAAGCTACGCTCGGCCTTGGGAAAGCCCTATCCGGAATGGCTGGACGAGGCCTACTACGTCGTCGAACTACGCGAGGTTCTGGATTCCGCGGGCAACGTGCTTACCGGAGGGCAATTGATCTCCGATCACGGCCGCGAAATCGGCCAGGTGATTCGCGGCGAAGTCTTGCCTCTTTCGGTCGCCGAGCAGAAGGAAGTCCTCTCTTCCAGCATGTCCTACTATCCGACGGATCTTCTCGTCGTCGGTTGGTCGGCCGCCATCGTCTATGACACCCCGCAAGGCGCAGGCCCTGTCATCGAGTTGCTGGAGTATGCTAATACGCAGCTTCTGGAATATCGCCGCTACGACGAAATCCTGACAAATCTATTAAAGGATGCCCGCATTGCACTGGAACGCCAGGGCGGAGTTCTCTCCCGCTGGAGACTGGCTCGCGCGGCTGAACAACTAAATCGCCTGCGGCTCGAAACCATGGAGCTGACGGAGCGCACCGATACCGCCATCAAGTTTCTGAGCGATATGTTCTACGCGCGGGCATATCGCCTGGCGGCAGCAAAGGTCGGAGCCAATGACTACCGCAGTTTGGTGGACTACAAGCTGCACGCGGCAGGCGAGCTCTATGAGTTCATGGTGAATGAGTTTCGCGAAGCGCGCGCGTTTGTTATGGAACTGCTGGTGGTGATCATTCTGGTCATTGAACTGATCCCTATCCTTCGCGGAAGATGAAGCTGTAAACTAAGCTCTCAGTTGGGAGGTGTAACGTGACCAAGTGGATTCCTGGCTCGAATGTTGCCGTCGCCGGTTTCATGGCTGCTCTGTTCCTAGTCTCTCTGCCGACCCCCGGTCAGGATGGCGATGCTCCCGTCAAAGGCAAGGGCAAACAGAAGGGCGCGAAGGCCAAATCGGCTCCCACGCCGCGGCTCGCCGACGGCAAAGTGGATCTCTCCGGCCTCTGGAGTCCCGATCGCAACTTCATCTACGACATTTCCGACTCACTGAAGCCTGGCGATAAACTTCCTACCCAGCCTTGGGCGGAAAAACTCACTCGTGAACGCATGTCCAAGGACGATCCCGAGGCCAACTGCCTGCCCACCGGTGTTCCGCGCCAGGCTCCCTACCCGTGGCAGATCGTGCCCACGCCCACCCGCGTCTTCTTCTTGTTTGAAGGCAACATTCACAGCTATCGCCAGATTTTCCTCGATCGCGCCAGCCATCCTGCCGATCCGAATCCTACCTGGTATGGCGATTCCATCGCGAAATGGGATGGTGATACGTTGGTTGTCGATTCGGTCGGTTTCAACGATCTGTTCTGGTTCGATTTTGCCGGCCATCCGCACACCGAGAAGCTCCACGTGATCGAGCGCTACACGCGTCCGGATGCGGATCACCTCGACTACGAAACGGTGGTGGACGATCCCGGCGCCTACACGCGGCCGTTCACGATGTACGGGCATTCCACGCTGCAAGTGGGCGGGGAACTGATGGAATATATTTGCAACGAGAACAACAAGGACGTTGGCCACATCGTTGGCAAGGATCCTCGCAATCAACTGGGCCTGCAGTAAGCCGATCGCCAAAATCCATGTACGATGGTACTGGAGGAATGGCCGAGTGGTTTAAGGCGGCGGTCTTGAAAACCGTTGACGGGGAAACTCGTCCGGGGGTTCGAATCCCTCTTCCTCCGCCACCTGTCCCTCCTGGCCAGGCGATTGCATCACCTACACCGGTGCAATGACCGGCAAAAGACTCCAGGACGCGTCAAGCTACCTTCCGAAGTCCACGAGCTTACCCGCACTTAAAAAAGCCGCGCAGAGTTGCCAGGCATGCGATCTCTATCGGCACGCAACCCAAGCGGTTTTTGGCGCGGGACCGTCGCGAGCGGCCATCGTTTTTATCGGTGAACAACCCGGCAACGACGAGGACCTCCAAGGACTCCCATTCGTGGGACCAGCCGGAAAGTTGTTCGATCGGGCCCTCGTAGAAGCCGGCATCGATCGGGCCGATGTGTACGTCACCAACGTCGTTAAACACTTCAAGTTTGAAGAGCGTGGGAAACGCCGGATTCACAAGAAGCCCAACGCCTCTGAGATCACGGCATGTAAGCCCTGGTTGGAAGCCGAGATTTCAGCGATCCGGCCGAAGATAATCGTGTGCCTGGGCGCAACCGCCGCGCAGGCGGTTCTCGGCGGCGACTATCGTCTTACCAAGGAACGTGGAACGTTTACACCCCACGATTGGGCGCCGCAGGTCACGGCAACTGTTCACCCTTCAGCAATTCTTCGCGCTCCGGATCCCGAGCGGCGCAGTCAGATGTATGCAGATTTCGTGACCGATTTGAAGAGAGTCATTCAGAAGGTGCGTCGCCAATAGAGAAGGCCCCGCGAACGAACGCGAGGCCTTCAGTTACCAACCGTTTAATTACTAGGACGAACGGTTTTTCCGCGCGAACGCCAGACCGATCAAGCCGACTCCCATCAGGAGCAGCGTGGTCGGTTCCGGAACCGGAGTTCCAGCTCCAACAACCTGCGCCAGGAAGAAGGTTTCCGGTCCGCCTGTTGCATTAGAAGCGGACGCACTCAGACCGACAACGTTGTTCATGTTGCCGAATACCCCGGCCGCAGTTGCAGCCGCCGCCTGAGTGGAATCCAGTTTGAATAGGTAGCCCGCACCGCCCACGCCGCTAATCGTCGTTGGGAAAGCGCAGTTGGTCAAACCCGCATTAGAGCAGCTCACCGCTCCGCTTTGGAACAATAGAGTACCCGTCGGGCTGTAGAACGCCACATTCAGTCCGGTCAGCGTGATGGGTCCACCCGCTGGCTGATCGGCATTGAAGATTACCGAAAAGGTGCTGGCATTCACCGTTCCGGATCCGATGGCCGACAATAGTACAGTGCCCGTCTGAGAGGAACCGGTTTTGACGTCGCCACTGCTGCCAGTGCAAACGCCTGCGCCGGTCATCGAAGCTCCCAGAATGTTGTTAAACGAGACGCACCCCGTTTCGGTGGTGGCGTTGCCCGTGCTCTGAATCGTTAGAATTGTCGGTTCACTCCCCAGACCCGCACCCGTTATGGGGGTCAGGCCCTGCAGGATCAAACTGGCATGTGCCGCTGGAGCTAGGGCCAGCGCCACTCCCAAAACCGATCCGAGTCCTACCAATTGTTTCATCGTTTCTTACGTCCTCCTCTGCGCAAAATCGTTCTCCGATACTTGGCGCACCCGAGGTCAGGAGCAGTTATCTGGCCAAAGCTCTTACTCCATGTGATCAAGAGGTTAGGGAGATTACTGAAAATACGGGGACATCCTACGCTGCAAATGTAGCGATGCAAGCTGCAGGGCGATGCAGAGTCTGCACACCGACGGTCAGCCGCCAGATTGTCCCTGGTCGCCTAAGACCAGATTTTCCGAGCTTATTCCGGCCAACTGCCGGTGGCTCTTGACGGGTTCCGAGTCCAAACAGGCATGCTGATGCTCGTGATGGAGCATGTCCGCGCGGCAGTTTTCGGATTCGGTGCGCGCATGCTCCGCCCGTTGCCAAGTCTCGTTGAATTCCGGCCCCGGCAGAACGCTCAGCGCCTTCGCGGCGTCGCTATAGGAATGGACTGCATCTATATACGACTCTACGAGCCGATACCACTGGTTGCAGGGCATGGGGGAGACCTCCGCATACGTGGCAACCCAGACAGGGGATTGCTTTCTGATCGAATCCTACACCTGGCATTTTGCCAAGTCAACGCAATTCATCAAGTAATGTCGATCGAAATGGATCGCTGCTGTTTCACTGGAAATTCTCTTGCGCCGATGGAATTAAGTCGCTGTCGCTTTCTCTCCGCATCCGGAATGACCGCATAAGCACACGATGTCTGCAGTCTCCGCTTCACCTTCGCAGTAGGTGCTGCAGTATTTGCTGCCTTGCTTGGCCGGACAAAGACAACTTGGATGGGCGCACTTCTCGAACTCGGATGCCATACCTGGTTCCCTCTATCTATCGGATCTGGTAAGGGAGCATTCTGTTACAAACGGTTTACTGCTGTTTCCGCCGCGGCCGTGGGATCAGCACTAAAATGCACCGCCACCTCCACTTCTGCTCTGAATTTTGCTATCTTCAATGATCGCCGGTACCCTCTGCCGGAAGTGAACGCCATGACAGAATCCATAACAGTAAATATCAATGGGACGTCCTACACGCACGACGTAGAGCCCCGCCTGCTTCTGATTCATTACCTGCGCGAGGTGGTTGGGCTAACCGGCCCCCACATCGGATGCGAGACCTCGCTATGCGGGGCCTGTACCGTCGAATTCAACGGTAAGGCCGTCAAGAGCTGCGCGATGTTCGCCATCCAGGCCGATGGCGCCATGATCCTCACCATCGAAGGTCTGGCTGTCGACGGCAAGATGCACAAGATGCAGGAAGCTTTCTGGAACGAGCACGGTCTGCAGTGCGGCTTCTGTACGCCGGGCATGATCATGACGTCCAAGCAACTTCTGGAGCGCAACCCGAACCCGTCCGAGCAGGAAATCCGCCACGGCCTGGAAGGCAATCTGTGCCGCTGCACCGGGTATCAGCACATCGTGAACGCGGTGAAAGCTGCCGCGAAAGTGGCAGGAGCATAAACAATGGCCACTACAACCATCACCAAAACCGAGAAGCTGGTCGGCAAACGCATCCGCCGGCGCGAAGATCCCCGTCTGATCACCGGCACCGCGACTTATGTCGACGACATCAAGATGCCGGGCATGTACTACGCTGCCATTCTGCGCAGCCCCTATGCCGCGGCCAAGATTAAGTCCATCGACATCAGCAAGGCCGCTGGCCTCAAGGGAGTGCACGCGGTGTTCATCGGAAAAGACACCGAGAATGCCGGAGCCGTCCCTTGCGGAGCATCCTTGCCCGGACTGCGCGTGCCGCATCATAATCTGCTGGCGCTCGATCGCGTGTATCTGGTCGGGCATCCCGTGGCAGTCGTTGTCGCTACCGATCGCTACATCGCACGCGATGGCTGCGATCTCATCGAAGTCGATTACGAGCCGACCGAAGCCGTGGCCGATCCCGAGAAAGCCATCGCGCCCGGAGCTCCCGCCGTGCATCCGCAATGGCCTGATAACACCGGGTTCACGTTCCATCAGGAAGGCGGCGACGTCGCCAAGGCGTTCGCCGAGGCCGACGTAATCGTCAAGCAGCGCATCGTCAGCCAGCGCCTCATTCCCAACTCGATGGAGACACGCGGCGTGGTCGCCGACTGGAAAGCGGCCGACCGCAGCATGACTTTGTACACCTCGACGCAGGCGCCGCACCTGGTGCGCTCGCTGGTGGCGCAGATCTTGGGGATCGAAGAAAACCGGTTCCGCGTAGTAGCTCCCGAGGTCGGCGGCGGCTTCGGCGCGAAGATTCAAACCTACGCCGAGGAAATCCTCATGGCGTTCATTTCCCGCAAGATCGGCAAGCCGGTGAAGTGGATCGAGTCGCGGCGTGAAAACTTCCTGTGCACCATCCACGGCCGCGGGCATGTCGATTTCTACGAGATCGCTGCCAAGCGCGATGGCACCATCACCGGGATCAAGCTGAAGATCATCCAGGATTTGGGTGCGTATTACACCGTGTTGACTCCGGCCATCCCTACGCTCAGCGTACTGATGATGCCCGGCTTGTATCGCACTCCAAACATCTCGGCTGACATCATTGGCGCATTCACCAACTGCACGCCTACCGACGCCTACCGCGGCGCCGGACGTCCCGAAGCTACCCACGGCATCGAGCGTATGGTGGACATGGTTGCCGCTGAGCTCAAGATGGATCCAGCGGAAATCCGCTTGAAGAATTTCATTCGCAACGAGGAGTTTCCGTTCCCGACTGCCACGGGTCTGGTTTACGATACGGGGGATTACGCCGCCCCGCTCAAGAAGGCGATGGAGATGGCCAGCTACGACAACCTTCGCAAGGAGCAGGTTGAGGCCCGCAAGCAGGGCAAGTTCATGGGCATCGGGCTATGTGCCTATGGCGAGATCTGCGCGTTTGGTCCTTCTCCCGCGACACCCGCGGGCGGATGGGAAAGCGCCACAGTGAAAATCGAACCGTCCGGTCAGGTGACTGTGTTGACCGGCATCTCCCCGCACGGCCAAGGCGAGGAAACCACCTTCGCGCAAATCACAGCTGACGAATTGGGTGTGGGCATCGACGACGTTCTGGTTTGCCACGGCGATACGGCGCTGGTACCGTACGGCATCGGAACTTTCGGCAGCCGTTCGACGGCAGTGGGAGGCACGGCTCTGTACTACGCCTTGCAGGAGCTGAAGGATAAGATCAAGAAATTCGGCGCGATGCTGCTGGAATCGGACGACATCGCTCTTGCCAACGGCCAGTGCACCTGTAACAAAACCGGCAAGTCGATCGGCGTCAAGTCAATTGCGGCAGCGGCGTATCGCGCCATGAAGCTGCCGCCTGGCACCGGACCCGGCCTGGTCGCGACCCATTTCTGGGAGCCTTCCAATTTCACATTCCCGTTTGGCGCGCATCTCGTCGTCACGGAAGTGGACGGCGAAACCGGCGACGTCGCCATCAAACGCTACATCGCAGTGGACGATTGCGGCAACATCCTCAATCCGCTGATTGTCGACGGGCAGGTGCATGGCGGAGTCGCGCAGGGTATCGGCCAAGCGCTGTGGGAGCAGGCCGTGTATGACGATAATGGCCAGTTGGTCACCGGCGAATTCATGGATTACACTATGCCGCGCGCGCACATGATGCCCTGGATCGAAAGCGCCCATACCACCACTCCGACGCCCGTAAATCCTTTGGGTGTCAAAGGTGTGGGCGAAGCGGGGACGATCGGTGCGTCGCCTGCCGTGGTGAACTCGGTTGTGGATGCACTCTCTCCGCTAGGAGTCCGCCATCTCGATATGCCTCTGACGCCTGAAAAACTCTGGAAAGTAATCTCGGCAGGTAAACGCGCATGATTCCTCAACAGTTCGAATACTCCGCTCCCAAGACGCTGGATGAGGCGTTAGGTCTGCTGGCCGAAGGCGCCAAACCCCTTGCTGGTGGCATGAGCTTAATCCCCATGATGAAGCTCCGTTTGGCCGCGCCCGAGCACTTGGTAGATCTGGGAAGGATCAAGGATCTTAACTACATCCGTGAAGATGGCGGCTCGCTGCGCATAGGAGCCACCGCCACGCATCACGAGGTCGAAAGCTCGCCGCTAGTTCGTGGAAAATGCCCGCTGCTGGCGGAAACCGTCTCGAATATCGGCGACATGCAGGTTCGCAACATGGGGACCATCGGAGGCAGCGTCGCGCATGCTGATCCGGCAGCCGATTATCCCGCCGCGTTGCAAGCTCTCGAAGCCAAGCTGGTTTTGAAAGGCTCGCAGGCGGAACGCACCGTTGCCGCCGACGATTTCTTCGTCGATATGTTCACTACGGCCCTGGAACCCGGCGAGATCGTACGCGAGGTGATCGTTCCAATCGACGGCGACGGCACGGGCACCAACTATCAGAAGGTAGTCCAGCCGGCCAGCGGATTCGCCATCGTCGGCATCGCGGCGCGCGTCCGTAAGAGCGGCGGCAAGATCACCATGGCGCGGATCGGAGTCACGGGGCTCTCGAATCGTGCGTTCCGGGCGACCGCCGC
>Ga0068855_100011969_pt1 | contig 10487 bp, 8 predicted proteins | sample KBSCornC52_FD_66592 | JGI IMG/M metagenome (GOLD analysis project Ga0068855, IMG submission 66592) | Corn rhizosphere microbial communities from Kellogg Biological Station, Michigan, USA - KBS Corn C5-2 | ecosystem: Host-associated > Plants > Roots > Rhizosphere > Soil ... | reverse complement strand
GCTACATCGACGAGTGCCTGCAGGGCAAGGACGGCCCGCGCGGCAAGGACTTCAACATGCGCTGGGTCGCCTCGATGGTGGCCGACGTGCACCGCATCCTGAGCCGCGGCGGGGTGTTCATGTACCCGTGGGACAAGCGCGAACCCGAGAAGGCCGGCAAGTTGCGCCTGCTGTACGAGGCCAACCCGATGAGCTTCCTGGTCGAACAGGCCGGCGGCGCGTCCACCAACGGCCGCCAGCGCATCATGGACCTGCAGCCCGGCAAGCTGCACGAGCGCGTGGCCGTGTTCCTGGGCTCGAAGAACGAGGTCGAGCGCGCGACGCAGTACCACCTCGAGGCCCAGCCGTGAGCGGTGGCCGCCGAGGCTGACACCGCGGCGTTCCATGACGCCATCGGTTCGACGCCCGCCAGCCGCAGGGCGGTGCGCCGGCGGCGCGGCGCGGGAGGCGCTCGCGGGTGCAGGGACACGCTCCGCCCCCCAGCACCGGTCGCTGGACCCATGAAAAACGGACGCCGCGTGGCGTCCGTCCGTGCACGGGCCCCGGCGGGGCTGTCGCTCAGCGCGCGATCACCGCGTAGGTGACGCCGCTGGCATCCGAAGCGGCGGCTCCGACCTGCACGACCAGCACGTGCGAACCGGCCGAGCTGTGGAAGATGCTCATGCCGTAGGACTGCTGGCCGCCGATGGTCGGCAAGGCCATCGCCGTGTCGGGGAACAGCAGCGGGCCGGTGAAGCGCTGGTACGACGACGGGTACGACACCGCAGTGTAGGGATAGCCGTAGGTGTCGGACAGCACCACCGCCTCCTGCAGTTGCGCGGAATGGCTGAACCCGGCGACATTGGTCACGCCGGAGAGCTGGCCCGCGTAGTGCAGGTTGTCGGTGCGGAAATAGTCGCCGCTGCTGGTGAACACGTAGTTCTGGTCGCCCGACAGCCACAGCGTCGCGCCGATCGGATAGTCGCCGTGGTAGGGCGAGTCGCCCGCGACGTTGACCTGCGAGGTCGACTCGTTGAATCCGAACCAGCTGATGTCCGCCGGGGACAGGCCCTGCGCCACGAAGAACACCTTGTCGAGATTGCCCGCCAGCACCCCGGTCTGGGTGCCATAGAAGTAGGCGAAGCCCGACGACGTGGCGCTCCCTTGCACGATCTTCGTGCCGGTGTGGCCGTCGATGACCACCACGGGTTCGTTGACCCACTGGCCGCCCGTCTGGCCGATGGCGTAGATCATGCCGGCGTTGGTCACGTAGACGTCCGTCTGCGCGCCACCCGTGCTGGTGGTGGTGACGACGGTGCCCTGCGTCAGGTCGACGAGGGAAACGGCGCCTTCGTACAGCACGGCCGCCAGCTTGCCGTCATCGCTCAGGTGGAAGGCCTTGATCGAGGCGGGCAGCGTGATGGCGCTGCGCGTGCCGGTGAAGGCGTCGACCAGGTGAAGCGCATTCGGGGCATAGCCACCGATGACCACCTTGTCCAGGCCCAGGCTGTAGCGCGCGACGCCCGGCACGAAATCGAGCGTCACCGCCGGCATGAAGGCGCCCAGCGCCCGCACGCTGACATACGCGATGGCGGTGGAATGCCCGTCGCTCACGCGCACTGCCAGGACGTACTGGCCGACGAGATCGGGCGTGAAGCTGACCGCGGCCGTGTTCGCGACGGCCAGCGTGGCCGTGCTGCCGGCCGGGTGCGCGTCGACGCTCCACTGGTACGTGAGGGCGTCGCCGTCCGCGTCGGAGCTGAGCGCCGCGGACGCCTGCGCGGGAGCGCCGACCAGCACCGTCATCGCGCCGCGGTCGACCACGGCCGTGGGCGGATGCGTGCCGGCGTCCAGGACGATGCTGCGCTCGGAGAACGCGCCGTGCGGATCGGTGACGCGCAGGCGGAAGACGTACGCTCCCTCGACGTCGGGCGTGATCGTCGGGGCGGCCGCGCTCGTGGACGACAGCGCCGCCTGGCTGCCCGCGGGCGCGCTGACGATCGACCAGGCGTAGGTCAGCGTGTCGCCGTCGGCGTCGGTGCTGGCATCGGCCCGCAGCGTCACGGTGGTGCCCGGGGGCACGGTGATGCCGGGCGCGTTCGGCAGCGACTGCGGCGAACTGTTGCTGCCGACCTGGGCCACCGGGCGGCGATTGTTCGCGCGCACGGTCACGATGCGGACGGATTGGGCACCGTGGCTGTCGGTGACGGTCAACTGCAGCACGTAGTCGCCCAGCACGTCCGGCGACAGGCCGACGCTCGCAGCCGTGGAACCGCCCTGCAGCGTCGCGCTGCTGCCGGCCGGCACGCTCGCCAGCACCCAGGCCCGCGTGATTGCATTGCCGTCGGGATCGACGCTGGTGCTGCTGTCGATCACCACGTCGTAGCCGACCGAGGTGGTCACCAGCGTCGAGCCGGCGTCGGCAACGACCGGGTTGACCGTGGCGACGCTGACCGGCGACGGGGCGCGGTTGTCGGCGTCGAACGGGTAGCGCGTCTCGAACGAAGCGCCGCGCCCGTCGATGCCGCGCACGCGCACCTCGTAGGCGCCGAGCACGTCGGGCGAGAAATGCGCCAGGCGGCCGTTGACCGACAGCGCGGCGGTGCTCCCTGCAGGCCGCGACAGCTCGAAGGTGATGCTGACCACATCGCCGTCCGGATCGGTGGTGGCCGTGGCATCGAGGGCGATGTTGGCGCCCAGCGTGACCGGCACCGAGGCCATCTGCAGCGGCGTGGCGGCGAAGGTCGGCGTCACGGCGACGCTGCTGATCGGCACGCGGTCGCTGGCGTCGAACGTGTAGTCCGACTCGAACGAGGCGCCGCGGCCGTCGGTGCCGTGCACGCGAACGACGTAGGTGCCCAGCTGGTCGGGGCTGAAGCGCGCGGTGCGGCCCGCCACCACGAGCGTGGCAGCGCTGCCCGGGGCCGCGACCAGTTCGAACGTGACGTTGACAGGATCCCCGTCCGGGTCGGCGGTGGCCGATGCGTCGATCGCCACGCTGCCGCCGACGATCACCGCCTGGCTCGCGGCCTGCTGCGGCGTGGCGGTGAAGGTGGCGCCCACGGTGACCATGGCGGCCGGCGCCTGGTTGTCGACCGAGACCGACACGGTCTGCGTGACCGAGCCGCCCTTCGAATCGGAGACGATGACGTCGTACGTGTAGGTGCCCGTCACGTCGGGCTTCCAGCTGAAAGTCGGGCCGCTGCCGCTGGCAGCGACCTTGCTGCCGGCCGGATGCGCGGTCAGCGTCCAGGTGAAGCCGAGCGTGTCGCCGTCGGCGTCGGTGCTGCCCGAGGCGTCCAGCACCACGGTGCCGCCGACGGTGGCGTGCATGACGCCGCCCTCCATGCGCACGTCGCCTGACGCCAGGGCATGCACCACCGGGGCCTGGTCGGGCTTGGCAGGGCTGGAGCCGCCGCCCCCGCCGCAAGCGGCGAGCAGGCACGACAGCATGAACGGCGCCCACAGGCGCACGGATCTCGACATGGCTTTCCTCCCGTTGTGGCGCCCGCTTCGTCGTGCGGATCGCGCCTGCCGCGCGTGGCGCGCGGCCGTCGGATTGTCGGGCATCCAGGCGCTGGCGGGCGTCCACGCGCGACGCCACGGCTAACCCTTTTTGGTGAGTTGCCGTGCGGATCGAGGCGCCGGCTGAACGCTACCTCAACCCACGCGTCGCACGGGGCGGTCGACCGCCCGGCGACGATCAGGCGCGCGCCGGCAACGCGGACACCAGGGCCAGGAGCCGCTCGGTCAATGCCGTCGACGCCGTCGTCAACGGCGCGCGCAGCTCGTTGGCGCACTCGCCGCGCGCCGCCAGCAGCGCCTTGACCGGGCCGGGACGCCCGCCGCAATCCTTCAGCGCCACGATGCGCGGATGCGCGGCGAGCGCGAGCATCGTTTCGAGCTCGATGCGCACGCCGGTGCGCGCCGGGATGTCGTACAGCATCAGCGGCGCGGGCAGGCCGTCGGCGATCGTGGTGAAGAAGGCGCGCAGCGCGTCCTGCGACGGGCGCAGGTACGGGGGCGGCGTCACCATGAAGGCGTCGGGCGCGTGCGCCATGGCGGCGTCGGCGCGGCGCAGCACCTCGCCCGCGGTGGTGCCCGAGGCGCCCATGACCAGCGGCAGCGTCGTGGCGGCCCTGACCGTGCCCAGCACGTCGAAGCGCTCGGCATCGGTGAGCAGCGGCGCCTCGCCCGTGGTGGCGCAGACGACCAGGCCCGCGACGCCGTCGGCGGCGAGCCGCTTGACCAGCGCCTGGAGCGCGGCGTGGTCGACGCGCCCCGCGCGGAACGGGGTGATGATGGGGATCCAGACCCCGGAGAAAACGAGATGGCTCATGCAGCTTCCTTTCAAGCAACGACCGGACATGACGTCGTTGGAGGAGCGCGCAGAGCAGGCCGAGGTTCCGTGAAGGTTTCTTCCGCGGGAGGGCAGGTTCCGTCGCTCATCTGGACGACGGAACCGCAGCCCCGGTCAGACGAGCAACGGCTTTTTCGCTTTGACCGCACCGGCGCGCGCGGACGCCACGCGCACGGGCGCGGGCGACGGGGTGGCGGCGAAGAGGCGGGTCATCGCCCCATCTTAACCGGCGCGTGGCCATCCCACGCTCGCGGCTGTCGGACGGCAAGCTCAACGGCACGTTCCATCGGGCCGACGGCTCGACGTTCCACGTCGACCGCTACTTCTAGAGCGACGCCGTCTCGGCGTTCAGCTTCACTCTCGCCGGCCGGGCCGACGCGGAGAAGGTGTTCTGCAAGCCGGCCCGCTGACGTCGACGCCGCTTCTCACATTCGCGAGGTCCGCCATGAACCCAGCCGATCCGGTGCAACGCCAGCTCGAGGCCTACAACGCACGCGACCTCGAGCGCTTCGTCGCGGAGTACAGCGACGACGTGCAGGTGTTCGTGCCGCCCGCCGTCGAGCCCGTGCTCTCGGGCAAGGCGGCGTTCGCGGCGCACTACGCGAACAAGCGCTTCAACCTGCCCCGACTGCGTGCGACCGTCGTCGCACGCATCGTCAGCGGCAACACGGTGGTCGACCATGAGCATGTCGTCGGCCTCGCCGACGAGAGGGTGGAAGCGATCGCCGTCTATCGGGTCGACGGGGATCGCATCACGACCGTCTGGTTCTACTGAGGCCGGTCACACCGGCGCCGGATTGCGCTCAGCGAAGCCGTCCTGGTGCCAGTACGGATAGGGCTTGGTCACCGTGCTGGCCGCGTCGAGCCGCTGCACCTGCGCCGGCGTCAGGCTCCAGCCGACCGCGCCCAGGTTCTCGCGCAACTGCTTCTCGTCGCGCGCGCCGACGATCACGTTGGCCACCGACGGACGCTGCAGCAGCCAGTTCAGCGCGACCTGCGGCACCGACTTGCCCACCTCCTCGCCGACCGCGGCGAGCGCGTCCACCACCCGGTAGAGGAGCTCGTCGTCGACCGGGGGCCCCTTGTCGGCCGTCGCATGCAGACGGCTCTGCGCCGGGATGCCCGAGCCGCGCCGGATCTTGCCCGTGAGCCGCCCCCAGCCCAGCGGGCTCCACACCACGGCCGAGACGCCCTGGTCCAGGGCCAGCGGCATCAGCTCCCATTCGTAGTCGCGGCCCACCAGCGAGTAGTAGGCCTGGTGCGCCACGTAGCGCTGCAGGCCCAGCCGCTCCGACGCCGCGAGCGACTTCATCAGGTGCCAGCCCGAGAAGTTGGACACGCCCAGGTAGCGGATCTTGCCTTCGCGCACCAGGTCGTCGAGGGTGGACAGCGTCTCCTCGACGGGCGTCATCGCGTCGAAGCCATGCAGCTGGAACAGGTCGATGTAGTCCGTGCCCAGCCGCCGCAGCGAGCCCTCGACCGACGCGCGCAGATGGTGGCGCGAGGAGCCGACGTCGTTCGGGCCGGGGCCCTTGCGGAACGTCGCCTTGGTCGAGATCAGCACCTGGTCGCGCCGGCCCTCGAGGGCCTTGCCCAGCACCTGCTCGGCGATGCCGTTCGAGTAGACGTCGGCGGTGTCGAACATCGTCAGGCCGTGCTCCAGGCAGATGTCGACCAGGTTGCGCGCGCCGTCGGCGTCGGTCGAACCCCAGGCCGCGAAGAAGGCGTTGCCGCCGCCAAAGGTGCCGGTGCCCAGGCTGAGGGCCGGCACCCTGAAGCCGGAGGCGCCGAGTCGTCGTTGTTCCATGTGATCTCCTTGATGATGGTGGGACGGGCGCATTCTCGTGAGAGCGGGCCGGTGGCGGCGCGCCGTATCCGGACATCGAAATGTACGGACTCCGCCCGTCCGTCCGCGCGCCGGAGACCCTGCGACGCGCGTTGTCGTCGATTGGCCATTTCCATGTCCGAACATGGCGTGTTCCGACTGCCCGGGCTCGCGACAATCGTGTCCATCGACATCGACCGCCGCACGCATCGCCCATGACCCCCGCCAGCCTCGTCCGCCTGCTCAGCCTGTCCGCCATCTGGGGGGCGTCGTTCCTGTTCATGCGCATGGGGGCGCCGGTGCTGGGCCCGACGCTGCTGATCTTCTGCCGCGTGCTGTCGGCCGCGTTGTTCCTGGCCGTCGTGGGCGCCGCCCTGCGCAAGCCGCTGGACGCGCGCGCCAACGCCGCGCACTACCTCGTGCTGGGCCTGTTCAACTCCGCCCTGCCCTTCCTGCTGTTCGCATTCGCCGCGAAGACGCTGTCGGCATCGCTGCTGTCCATCCTCAACGCGACGGCGCCGATCTGGGGCGCGGTGATCGGCGCGGCCTGGACGCGCACCGTGATCGCGCCCAAGGCGCTGCTGGGCCTGGCGCTGGGCGTGGCCGGTGTCGCGCTGCTGGTCGGCTTCGACCCGGCCAGCCTGCGACCGGGCGCGCCGCTGGCGATCGCGCTCGGGCTGGGAGCTGCCTTCTCGTACGGCATCGCCACCAACTACGCGAAGTCGGCCAGGAAGGTGGACGCGTTCGCCAACGCGCACGGCAGCATGTGGGCCGCGACGCTGCTGATCGCGCCCGCCGTGCCGTTCGCGCCGGCGAGCGCCGCGCCCACACTCGCGATCGGCCTGGCCGTGCTCGCGCTGGGCGTGCTGTGCAGCGGCGTGGCCTACCTGCTGTATTTCCGCCTGGTGGCCGACCTGGGCGCGGCGTCGGCGCTGACCGTCACCTTCCTGATCCCGGTCTTCGGCGTGCTGTGGGGCCACCTGTTCCTGGGCGAGGCGACCAACTGGAACACGTGGGTGGGCGCGGCCATCGTCATCGCCGGCACCGCGCTGGTGACGGGATTCAGCCCGGGCGCCGTGTTCCGGCGGCCAGCGACGGCCTGACGCGCGGCGACGCGCAGAATCGGGCGATCCGCCACGCAGGAGCATCGCCGTGCCCCAACCGTCCGTGATCCTCGAAACCCGCGGCCCCGTCGCCATCGCCACGCTGGATCGCCCCAACCGCCGCAATGCGGTGGACGGCCCGACCGCTGCACAGCTGCTCGAGGTGTTCGAGTCCTTCGAGGCCGACGAGGCGCTCCGCGTGCTCGTGCTGGCCGGCGCTGGCGGCCAGTTCTGCGCGGGCGCCGACCTCAAGGCCATGGCCGACCCGGCGCGCCGCAACGCCGTCGAGCCGAGCGGCCGCGCCGCCGGCCCGATGGGCCCGACGCGCATGGCCCTGTCCAAGCCGACGATCGCCGCGATCGAGGGCCATGCCGTCGCCGGCGGTCTGGAGCTGGCGCTGCTGTGCGACCTGCGCGTCGCCGCGCGCAGCGCCGTGATGGGCGTGTTCTGCCGCCGCTGGGGCGTGCCGCTCATCGACGGCGGCACCGTGCGCCTGCCGCGCATCGTCGGCGCCGGCCGCGCGCTGGACATGATCCTGACCGGCCGGGCCGTCGGCGCCGACGAGGCGCTGTCGTTCGGCCTGGTCAACCGCGTCGTCGACGACGGCGACGCGCTCGCGGCGGCCATCGCGCTCGCCGGCGAGATCGCCGCGTTCCCCCAACGCTGCCTGCGCGCGGACCGCGCGTCGGCGATCGCGCAGTGGGACCTGCCGCTGGCCGAGGCCTTGCAGCAGGAAGGCGCGCGCGGGTACGAGGTCGTGGCCGCCGAAGGCGTGGCCGGCGCCGCGCGGTTCGCCGCCGGCGCGGGCCGGCATGGCGATCCGGCCGCGTGAAACCCCGGCCGCCGGCGACAGTGCGGGCAGGCAATCCGCGTCGATCGATTCACTCGCCGCGCTCGTGAACCACTGCGAACACCTCGCCCGGCAGACGCTGGCCGCGTCAGGCGGCCCCGGGCCTGCGCAGGTTCGTCGTCGTGCTGCCGACCGTGGAATACGCGGCGCCGATTCCCGTCGACGTCGCGCCGGACGTCTTCAGCGAGGCCTAGCCAGCGTCCGACGCGGCCCTGTCGCTCGCAGCGCGATCCAGCAGCGGCCGGCGAGCGCCGCCAGCGTCCCGGTCACGGCCAGCATGGCCAGCAGGTGGACCGCGACGGCCGCGAGCGCCAGTGGGAGCGAGCCTGACGCGGTGATCTCGCGCCCGGGCGCGCCCGACACGCACAGCGGCACGAGCGCGGGCACCAGCATCAGCCCGACGCCGTGCAGCGCGCCCTGCGCGAGCGACCACAACGCCAGGCCGGTCGAGCCCGCCAAGCGGCGCGCGCGGCCGGGCAGGTGGCGCGACACATGCACCGCGGCCGCGAACAGCGCGCCGCCGCCGCCGATCCAGGGCAGCAGCCCACGGCCGGCGGCCAGGCCCGGCGCCGTCGACGCAGCGACCAGCGCGATCGCGCCCGCGTGGCCCAGCGCGATCGGCGCCAATGCGCGCCATGGCGGCGCACGTTCGCCCGCACGGATGCGGCGCGCGGCGAGCAAGGCCCAGCCCGTGGCGGGGTTCAGGCCGTGCAGCGCGCCGATGCCCGCCATCGCCAGCCAGGGCCAGGGGCCGGTCATGGTCCTCTCGCCGCGAGGGGACGTCAGTCGTTCGCCGTGCAGCACGACGACGGCGCCACGGCCGCTGGCGCGTAGCGGTCGTGGTGGCGCACCCAGGACATGCCGTGGCCGTCGCGCTCCTCGTCGCGCCCCCGGGGTGCCAGGTCCAGCAGGTGGTAGGTGCCCATCATCACTTCCACGCCGCGCCCGAACGTGGAGTAGGTGTGGAAGACCTGGCCGGCCTCGTCCTTGCAGAAAAAGCTGATGCCCGGCGCCTCGTCCTTCGGGAACGCCGTCATGTGCCAGTTGTAGTAGACCTCGCCGCCGGTTCGCGTCCCCTCGGGAAAGCTCACGTGGAAGTCGAGGTTGAAGTCGTTGCCGCTGGCCGACGCCCACCGGTACGGCCAGCCCATGCGCCGGCGGAAGCGCTCGATCTCGGCCAGCGGCGCGCGCGACACCAGCAGCAGGCTGACGTCGCGCTGCTGCAGGTGGACCTGCGCGCCCAGCAGGTGGTCGGCCATGAACGAGCAGCTCTTGCAGCCCTGCTCCCAGCCCGGCCGAACATGAAGTGCTGCACCATCAGCTGGCGCCGGCCGTCGAACAGGTCGGGCAGGGAGCGCGGACCGTCCGGGGTATCGAAGACGTAGTCCTTGTCGACGCGCACCCAGGGCAGTGCACCGCGCTCGCGCGCGATCTCGTCGCCCAGGCGGGTCAGCGCCTTCTCGCGCTCGAGCAGCGCGCGGCGCCGCGCGATCCAGTCCTCCAGCGAGGCGACCGGATGGGCGACGGTGTCTTCAGGGACGGTGGCGGTGTTCATGCTGGGCTCCTTGGCTCGACGAGCCGTTGGGGTGAGGGGATGGTTGGGAAATTCATCGAAACTTCATCAAGCGGGATCGCCGCAGGCGTCCGCCGCCCTGGCGCCGGGCGACGTCCGCGTCGGGCGAAGGAAGGCGGGCCGTGACTCGCCCTGCCGCGCGCACGGCCGGCGTCAGGCGCGAACGTGACCCTCATGCATCCGCGCGCACGCGTCGGGGAACGTGCGCTCCAGGGGACAGGAGCAGGCCGCGATCGCCCTGCCGCGCTTGCAACGCGGATCGGACGCAGGCGTCGCGCTCCTGCACGAGGGCGACGGGAGTCCGCGGAACGTGCGGGCCGCGACCCGCCCTACGGTCGTCGCACGGCGCGCACCTTGCCGCTGCGCCCGCCGCCGCAATAGAACAGGCCGGCTCCGTCGGACTCGAGCCCGCTGACACCGGCGCCGGCGGGCATCTGCAGGCGCTCCAACACCGCCCCGTCCGACGGGTCGACGTGGCGCAGCTCGCTGTCGTCGCCTTCCCATGTGCCATGCCACAGCTCGCCGTCGACCCAGGTGACGCCGGTGACGAAACGGTCGGAGGCGATGGTGCGCAGGATGGCGCCGGAGGCGGGATCGACCTGGTGGATGCGGCGGTCACGGTGCTGACCCACCCACAGGCTGCCTTCGGCCCAGGCCAGGCCGGAGTCGCTGCCGTTGCCAGGCGCGGGGATCGAGCCCAGCACGCGCCCGGTGGCGGCGTCGATCTTGTCGATGCGCTTCTCGGTGATCTGCCAGAAGTGCTTGCCGTCGAACGCGGTGCCGGCGTCGCAGGGCTG
>Ga0068855_100011968_pt1 | contig 10487 bp, 10 predicted proteins | sample KBSCornC52_FD_66592 | JGI IMG/M metagenome (GOLD analysis project Ga0068855, IMG submission 66592) | Corn rhizosphere microbial communities from Kellogg Biological Station, Michigan, USA - KBS Corn C5-2 | ecosystem: Host-associated > Plants > Roots > Rhizosphere > Soil ... | reverse complement strand
GTAATTTTACCACCAAGTTTATGGATACATTTGAATTATAAAAATAAATTCAAACTATCTTCATACTATAAAACGTATTTAGCACTATAGCGTTGATACAGCGGTATATATTACAATGAGCGAGAACAAGATCATCAAGGCCATAAAGGATAAAGGTAAAACGTTAGAGGCAGAAATGTCGTTCTTTGATCACCTCGAAGCCTTGAGATGGCACCTCGTAAGAGCTTCGGTAGCAATTGTAATATTTACCGCTGTTGTTTTTTACTACTACGACTGGATCTTTGATACCATTATCATGGGGCCCAGCAAGTCAACCTTCTGGACTTACAGGATGCTTTGCAAAATTGGCGCCGCCCTGCACCGTGATGGTTTTTGTATTGACAAAGTAAACATCAAGCTCATTAATACCGAAATGGCGGGCCAGTTTACCCTGCAAATCAACTCGGCATTAATTATCGGTATCACATTGGGCGTCCCTTACCTGATATGGGAGATATGGCGTTTTATTAAACCCGCATTGCATGACGCCGAGCGTAAAGCCGCTACCGGCTTTGTGTTTTATGCCTGTGTGCTTTTCTTTTTAGGGATCACTTTTGGTTACTTCGTGATTACACCGATGTCTATTAATTTCCTGTCGAGTTATACGGTGAGTGCGGCTATCCAAAATTTATTTGATATCGATTCTTATATCTCGTCGGTAGCTACCCTTACCCTGGCTACAGGCGTTGTTTTCCAATTGCCTATCATCGTGTATATATTGGCCAACCTGGGTGTCATGACACCTAAGTTCATGAAAGAAACCCGCCGTTACGCTATTGTAGTGATCCTGATCATAGCCGCCGTGGTTACCCCTACTCCTGATATGCTTACGATGACCGTAGTTAGTATCCCGCTGTTTGTTTTGTACGAGGTTAGTATAGTTGTAGCCGGTCTTGTTGAAAAACGGAGGATTAAAAAAGAACAGGAGTTAGATAAAGCGTAATTGCCTTCTTTAAACCGGCAGCATGCTTTTTTAGTGAATGAAAACTACAAAAAAGGCGAGATTCGCATATTTTTCGGGTAAGTATTTCCTTTTTTAAGCAATTACAAACTGGCCGGTTTATAACAAAAAACTTACCTTTAACAAGCGATAAAACGTTATACTTTTGATAAATGAAGCAAGGATTAAAAATAGCTATCGGTTCGGACCACGCCGGGTATGATTACAAAAAAATTTTAACAGAGGCGCTGTCTTCTGTCGAAGTAAAAGATTTCGGCACCTATTCATCCGAATCGGTTGATTATCCTGATTTTGCACATCCTGTAGCCAATGCCGTTGAAAGCGGTGAGTGTGACCTGGGGATCCTGATTTGCGGCGCCGCCAATGGCGTTGCCATAACTGCCAACAAACACCAGGGCATTCGTGCAGCCATTTGCTGGAAAGAAGAAATAGCGGTACTGGCCCGCAGCCACAACAACGCCAATATAGTTTGCGTACCTGCCCGCTTTGTTACCCCCGAAGAAGCGAAGGCTATAGTAACTACATTTTTAAATACTGAATTTGAAGGCGGCAGGCATGCTAACCGTGTAGAAAAGATAGCCTGCATGTAATTAGGTTAAAGGGAAAAGGCGAAAGGTTAAAGGTTTTTTATCTCTTCGTTTATTTTGCAAAATGCAGCTGCCTTTTGCCTTTCACCTTTGCCCTTTTAACCTCAGAAAAAGAACTATTAACTAAAAGAATGAATAAATTACCACTATTGCTCATCGCGCTGGCTTCGGCAACGACAGCCTGTGCCCAGCAGAATGCCACGGCAATGAAATATGCCGGGCTGATAACTGCTGAAGATGCGAAAAAGCACCTGAGCATCCTGGCTTCGGATGCCTTTGAAGGCCGGGAAACAGGTAAACCCGGCGCCGAAAAAGCCGCTAACTATATAGCCGGCGAGTTTAAAAAATTAGGGCTTCAGGCTCCTGTTAACGGATCGTACTTTTTTGATGTTCCTCTTACCGAAAATGCGTTAAAAGTAACAGCATTCACCGTTAACGGCAAATCATTTGAGTATGGTACCGATTTTTATTTAGGAGGTGCGTTCCCTGATAAAAGTACATCTGTAAGTGATATCGTTTTTGTTGGCTACGGTACCGATGCCGAAATAGGCAGCACTGATCTGGCGGGTAAAATTATACTTTGGATCAACGAAGATAAGCCCGAAGCAGGAGCAACACCAAATACCAGCTATCGCATGAGCAATGCGCGTATGAAGGTTGTAAAAAACTTACAAAGCAAAAATCCCGCTATCATATTAGCTGCTAACCCGGGTATTGCAGCTGCACTGGCCCGCTTTGGAAAAAGCGTAACAAGTCCGCGGTTAACTATTAAAGATGACGCAGCTAAACCGGCAAACACCAATGCCCCTGTATTTAACATCACGGCTGCATTAGCCGACGAACTGGTAAAACCAACCGGTAAAACTTATGCTGATCTTAAATCTGCTTCTGCAGCAGCAGTTACCCCTGCTACTGTTATAAAAGATAATGTAGTTATAAACTACGCAACTACTAAAAAAGATGTAAAAGCAGTTGACGTATTAGGTTACATGCCTGGTACCGACCTGAAAGATGAAGTATTGATCTTTTCAGCACACTATGACCATATCGGTTTAAACCCTGATGAAAAAGCAAAAGATAAAGTGAACAACGGCGCCGACGATGATGGCTCGGGTACTACCGGCATTTTGGAAATTGCCCGCGCTTTTGCTAAAGCTAAAAAAGACGGTCACGGCCCCCGTCGCAGCATCCTGTTTTTAGGTAACGTTGGCGAAGAAAAAGGTTTATTGGGCTCAGAGTATTATTCAGACCATCCTGTATTTCCATTGGCTAACACCATTACCGATTTAAATATTGACATGATTGGTCGCGTTGGTGAAGAATACATCGGCAAACCCGATTCTGCAAATTATGTATACCCCATCGGCTCGGCCATGCTGAGCAAGGAACTGCATGAAATTGGTGAAAATGCCAATAACACTTACACCAAGTTAAAGCTTGATTACAAGTATGACGATCCAAATGATCCAAACAGGTTTTACTACCGCAGCGATCATTATAATTTTGCAAAACATGGCGTACCAATCATTTTCTACTTCAACGGTGTACACGCTGATTACCACCAGCCGGGCGACGAAGTAAGCAAGATCAATTTCCCGCTGCTGGCCAAACGTGCTCAACTGGTATTTTACACCGGATGGGAGCTTGCCAACCGCGATAAACGCCCTGTAGTGGATGCAGCGGCTGCCGGAGGGAAATAGTGAGTGGTTGGGAGAGTGGTTCTCTCATCAAAATAAAACACAAAAGGCGCACAATATGCGCCTTTTGTGTTTTATAAATAACTGCCGCGGGTTTAGCGCAGCGTAACCCATGGGTTGTATCGGTTAAGTTTTCAACTTAACCACTGAAGCTGAAAGCTTCAATTATTTAGAACCACGGGTTACGCTGCGCTAAACCCGCGGCAATGAGAAGCTTTTAAAACCTTCTAACATGTTATCTGTTCAAAAACAACCACTCACATAGTCAACTTAATCAACCACTCACCAAAAAAATAAAACAAAAATCCTACTTTCGCATATATGGGAGCAACCGCTGAAGAATTTTTGGTAAAATCGGAGGAGAAGGCTTTTGATGCCGATCACCGTCGCATCATCAACTTCAATATTGACCGGTACAATACAGCGGTATCGCGGGGCCTTTCGCGCATTATCAATTTAGATAATGCCAAAAAGAAAGGTCATGTGCTTAAATGGAAGGTGATGGAAAACCTGGATAAGTTCCTCCCCGAATTTGAGGCCAATTTTCAGAAACGAGGCGGCAAGGTGATTTGGGCTAACGATGTAGAAGAGGCCCAGCGTGAGATCCTGAACATCATCAAAAAAGCCAACGCCAAAACTGTGGTGAAATCCAAATCGATGGTTACGGAAGAAATTCACCTGAACGAGTTTTTAGAGAGCAATCAAATAGAATCGCTTGAAACCGACCTGGGTGAATATATAGTGCAGCTGTTGGGTCAAAAGCCATATCATATTGTTACCCCGGCTATGCACCTCAGCAAGGAGGATATCGCGAAACTTTTCCACGAAAAATTTGGCACCCCCATTGATGCCACGCCCGAACAAATTACCCTGAAAGCCCGTGAGTTGCTTCGTGAAAAATATGTACAGGCCGATGTAGGTATCACCGGTGCTAATTTCTTATTAGCAGATACCGGCAGCATCGCCATCAGCGAAAATGAAGGCAACGCGCGCCTTTGTACTACATTCCCTAAAATCCATATTGCCATTGTGGGGATCGAGAAGATCATCCCTTCCATTACCGATCTGGACTTGTTTTGGCCAATGCTATCTACTCATGGCACCGGGCAAAATCTTACCGTTTACAATACTATATTAAGTGGTCCGCGCCGGCCGGATGAAACCGACGGACCTGAGGAAATGTACGTAGTACTGCTGGATAATGGCCGCACCAATCTGCTGGCAAAAAAAGACCAGCGCCAGGGCCTTTACTGCATCCGTTGCGGGGCTTGCCTTAACGGTTGCCCCATTTATAAAAACATTGGAGGCCACACTTATGCCACCACTTACAGTGGCCCGATAGGCTCTATTATTACTCCGCATACCCAGGGGATGGAAAATTTTAAACACCTGAGCTATGCTTCAAGCCTGTGCGGTAAATGTACCGAGGTTTGCCCGGTTAAGATCGACATCCATAAAATGTTGCTCCTCAACCGCCGCGATGCGGTGAACGAAAACCTGGTTACCAATAAAGAACGCTGGGGCTGGGCTATCTGGAAAAAAGGAATGCTTAAACGCAAACTCACCGATTTTTTTGGCGGAGGCATGAAAAACTTCCTGCTTAAAACCTTCTTTAAACGTACCTGGGGCCATTTACGCGAGATGCCGCATGTAGCTGATAAATCATTTAGCAAGCAATGGCAGGAAATGAACAACACACCCGAAGAATAATGCTATGCGTAAAATAATTTTAAACGTAGCTGTTAGTCTCGACAGCTATATTGAGGGCCCTAATGGGGAGTACGACTGGTGCTTTGACGACCAGGATTATGGCCTTACCGACTTTTTTAAAGCCTGTGATGCCATCTTCATCGGGCGCAAAAGTTATGAGCTGATCATGCGTACCGATCCAAAAATGTTTGCCGCCATGAAAATTTATGTGTTTTCAGATACACTTCATGATCCGCAAGCTGATAATGTTGAAATACTGAGGTCTGCTGATTTTAAAAACAGGGTCGAAGAAATCAGGAGCCAGGAAGGACGCGATATCTGGTTGTTTGGCGGGGCAGAACTTGTTGAAGCGTTTATCAAAAACAATCTAATCTCCGAATTATTACTATCCGTACACCCGGTAATTTTAGGTAGTGGAAAACCCCTTTTTACAAATATAAAAGAACGCATTAACCTGGTATTGCTTGGTGCCGAGCAATTTTCAAGCGGACTTATTCAACTCAGGTATATCATCAAACCGTAGTTCAATTTGGAATTGCTTAATGGCATTGTAATTCGAAAGCTTATAGTTAAACGCCATAGCCCGCTCTGCGCTTAGGTACCCTATCCTACTTCAATAACCACAAAATCCTTTTGCATCCGTTTCACCTGCTCGGCCATGCGTTTAATAAACAGGTAATTTGCCGTACCGCCAATAACCGCGCCTACAACCGGAACCAGGCGTTCGGCAGTGCGGGTACCTAATATCATGAGCATCCTTTCGGCAATGCCCTCCATCATGGATTTGGTGATAGCCACGCCGGCTTCCACCCTTACCGATGTTGCTACTAACGACATAAAATCGTCGAACCCATTATCATACGTGCCCCGGTAATAATACATAATGCCCATAATAGCCCTAAACTGCTGGGTGATCAAATTGATGAAATCAAATGGGATCCCCGCTACGAGGGTAAACATCCCCCCGCTGCCTGCCATAGCCCCCGAACCTGCTGCAAGACAAGCGCACTGGTTAATAAAACCTTCGAGGCCGAGTTTATCAACGCCGTTTTTTATTTTAAGCTGATCGATACCTTCAAATATCTTCCTAAACCCCATATGGGCAAGGCTTTCGGTATGCAACCGGATATCATTACCTATTTTATTGAATTTGATGAGTTTCATTGTTTATTAATTAATGGCAGTTATTAAGCCGCTGTGTTATTAACAACAGATCCATCTGCGTGTTTGTAAATTTGGCGGAAACAGAACAATAAGTTTTAAGGAATAGCTAAACCATATTTCCATCCTGGTCGGGATGGTTACTATAGAGGCAAGCTTATTCAGGTGGAATGATTTTCTGAAATTGTGAGAAACTGACCTTGAAGGGTTAATTAACCTATATGCCTCCTCAGGTTTTCAATTGCCCCAACGGGCACTGCCAATTCGCCTAATTCGGCTATTACTACCCCTGGCCCGGGCAAAAACAGGATCATGGTATTAGCCCGGATGGCGTTTTGTACCCGAACGCGCAAAGGCTCACCCAATAAGGATAAGCCTCCGCCTAACACTATAATATCCGGATGAAAGAGATGAACAGCATGTGATAGGCCGAAGCCCAGGTCGGCAGCGGTATCATTCAATATTTTCAGTGCATCTGCATCTCCCTGTTCCAAAGCAGTTAGTAACATTTTGGCCTCGCCTCCATTTACATCCGCACAAAGTTGGGCCAGTTTACCATCAGGCTTTTGAGCGATTACTGTACGGATCTTTTTGTCAACCGCCCAGCCCGAGCAGCTATCTTCGAGCGTAAGGCCTTCGCGGTTAAGGCGGATGTGCCCTATCTCAGCTTCTCCAGGTTTGGTCCCGTGATAAATTTGGCCGTTAATGACCATTCCGGCACCTGCACCACTGCCAAGAGTTACATAAAATACATGTTCATAGTTACGCCCGGCCCCTTTTAATGCCTCGCCAAGGGCCGCTGCATTAGCATCATTCTCCAAAATAACCGGTACATTAACCTGCTGCTTCAACCAGCCCGAAATGTTAAATCCGTCCCACCCGCTTAACTGGTGCGACTTAGCAATACAGCCCGCCTGCCGGTCAACCGGTCCGCCAAAACCGATGCTTATACCTTTAATGATATACTCTTTTGAAATATTGGTGATGGTTTGGGCAATATGCTCCCTGATCCCTGCGGCAGCCAACACTCTGTCTACCGCAAAACGAAATGTCCTGTTGATAACAAAACTATCATCGGCCAAAACTATTTGCAGTTTGGTTCCACCTATTTCAATACCTATATAGCAATTTTGCATGGTTAAAATATCCAGCTCTTAAAGTCTTGCTTCTATTATCTTGTTGTCTTGCTTCTAACTTCTCTACTTCCACTTAAAACTTTTAATCATCACCGCCATGTCCTGCTTTATAAAACTAAGCACAGGTTGTATGGAGTCGAGCCGGGGTTCGGTGTTAAAATATAGCGCTCCCCGTATATAATTATGCACACTATCCGTAAGGAAAAACTGCGCTGATGAAGCGGCATTGCCGTCTATAGTATAGTAAATGCCATAAACCTTTTTATCAGCATAATGGATAATGCCTTCGTCAATGGATGTGGCTTTTACGGTATGCTTAAAGGCGAAGGTGCGGGCATCCTCCACCAGTTGGTTAAACTCTTTTTTTGAGGTGATGGGCTGATAGCTTAAATGCAGCGTGGCATTAAACCGCGGGAACTGCATGTTTATCCAGCAAGGTTTGGCACCCCGCTTTTTATCTGGTTCAATAAAGGCGTACCTGGGATATGTAAAAGCATACGGACAACCGGCAGCATAATCCTGGTATTCTTTTTTAGGGAACGCAATGTGATAGTAGCCGCGGGGCTTGGGCGCGTAATCATGATTGCCGCTGCATGCGGACAAAAACAATAGCACTGCTGCCAGTAAACTTACATACTTCATGGATGTTTCTCCTTTGAGTTCCAGATCTCCCATGATTTTTCGGCCTGTAAAACCAGCATTTCGTAACCATTTTTGGTAACAGCACCGCGCTCGCGGCCGTGTTTTAAAAACAGGGTTTCTTCGGGATTATAGATCAGGTCGTACAAAATATGATTTTCGCCAATAAAATCATAAGGTATAGGCGGGCATTCATCAATATTAGGATGGGTACCCAAAGGAGTTGTATTGATGATAAGTTTGTGCTGTAAGATATGGTGTGGCTGAAGATCTTTAAACAGAATATTATCCGCATGGTGTGTTGGCTTGCGGGTAACAACTTTATAGGTGATACCTAAATTTTCCAGTACACATTTTACTGCTTTTGCAGCACCTCCATCGCCCAAAACCAGTGCGTCATCATTGCCATCGCCAATTAAAGGCTTTAATGATTCCTCAAACCCATAAATATCGGTATTATAGCCTTCCAGTCTGAAATCATGGTCTTTAACCCCTATCTCGCCCGAAAATGCGGCTTCAATCGGGCTTTCGGCAGTCACCCTGATACAGTTTACGGCGCCGGCTGTACGGGCGTCATGCTCTATCCAATCTAAAAAAGGCAGCACGTTTATTTTATGAGGAATGGTTACATTAAGACCGCAAATATCCGGATGCTCATCAAGCAGGTCCTGCAGGTCCTTGATATGCTCAATAGGGTAAAGATCATAGCGTGCATCTGTAATCCCTTCGTTTTTGAATTTTTCGGTAAAAAACTTTTTTGAAAATGAATGAGAAAGCGGAAAACCAATTAGCCCGTAGTGTTTCATGGTCAATTTTATAACGATATCAGCTGCTAAAGTAATCAATTATAGCTTAAGCTGGCATAGCTTTAATGGTGTAATATTAACAGCAAAATTGGCAGTTTTAACTATTGATTTAAAACGGGTAAGCTGAAAAAACCTTGAATAAAAATTGTTTATAAGGAGATTTATTTCAAATTAGGGTAATTCCGGCCGCTGATAAAATTGTAATTTGGGCTTCAATATCATGGTCCCTATTACAATTTACCCTATTCATCTTTTCCGAAGGATCATCCCTTTTTGTGTTATCATTTTATGCAGCTTTGCTGCACTGGCTCAAAGTCAATCCCGGCCCGCTAAAGAACCTGTATTAAAAATGCTCCGCAGCATGAAAAGTCCGGATTCGGCAGCTGTGCTTACAAAAAAGCTGATCGATTCGGCCAGGAAAAATAACAATAAGCCATTTGAAGCGCGGGTGTTGCTGGCCCGGGCTTACCAGGCTTATGGCATAGGTAATGAACCTGATGCTTTAACGTTTGGCCGTGAAGCTACCAAATTGACAACCCCGGCCGATTCACTTACTTATGAAAAAGCACCAATAATGGTAGCCTACATGCTCAGTCGCGAGGCCAAAACGGTTGAAGCCTTAAATGTTGCCTTTAAAATACTGAAAGAGTGCGATAATCGGGGATGGAAAAGCTTGAGTATAGACTGTCGAGCTTGTATTGCCGATATTTATCGATCTATAGGTAACCCTAAACAAGCCCTGCCTTATGCTGAGCAAGCTTCAAAAGATGCATTGAGCATAAAAGACACAGCTTCTTATATTTTTGCGCTGAGTAACCTATCCAACATCCTTTCCGAACGGAGTATATCGTCGCCGGGTAACCTGGTAAAAGCTACCCTGCTAATGGAACAGGTACTTGATAAAAAGTATGCTCATTTTCTTTCAGATTTTAGCATAGCACGTTACCAGGGCAATCTGGGCCGGCTTTACCTCATGACCAACGAGGATAAAAAGGCTGAGGAGATCCTGATGAAATCACTGGAATTATCCCGCAAAGGCGAGTTCAAAACTCTCGAAAAGCATAACCTTAACGAACTTATGACCATGTATGTTGATCATAAGGAGTTTAAGAAGGCCGCACGCTACGGGGAAATGGCGGTTAGTATCCAACCCGAATCACAAAGTAACATCACCGTACAAAAAAACATCTATAATCATTTAACCGATGCATATGAAGGTATTGGTGATTATAAAAACGCTTTTAAGTATAGTTATCTGTACCGGCGGCTTAATGACAGCATCAACCAGCTCGATAAAGCAAGGGATGCTTCCGAACTGGATAAAAAATACCAGGCCGATAAACGATTATTAATCGCCGCCGGTGAAACTAAGCTGGTGGAGGTACAACGGAATTTTTTAATTGTGCTTGCGCTGTTTATAATAATGGCCTCCATTATCAGTTATCGTTGGTTTATTCTTAAAAAGAAAAGAGAGACGGCCTTACTGGCCGAAGAACATAGTCAGCTGGAAAAAATGGATGCTATGAAGACACGCTTTTTTGCAAACGTAAGTCATGAATTACGCACTCCGTTAACGCTCATCATAGGGCCGGCGGTTCAGCTCCTGGCTTTTACTAATTATGAAGATGAACAGCGTAACATGCTGCATTCGATATTACGCAATAGCAAAAAGCTACTCAATATGACCAACGAATTGCTTGATCTTGGCAAGTTGGAAGCAGGGAAATTAGCATTACAACCCAAGCCCGTTG
>Ga0068855_100011964_pt1 | contig 10489 bp, 8 predicted proteins | sample KBSCornC52_FD_66592 | JGI IMG/M metagenome (GOLD analysis project Ga0068855, IMG submission 66592) | Corn rhizosphere microbial communities from Kellogg Biological Station, Michigan, USA - KBS Corn C5-2 | ecosystem: Host-associated > Plants > Roots > Rhizosphere > Soil ... | reverse complement strand
ATTTCGCAGAATCACTCTCGTCGGATATTGATTCCTTAAAGCTTTACGCAGGTATTCATATCAAATCATTCGGTTTCTTTCGCGCGCTGTCAAAACGGTTCCCCTACGCGATCTATTACGATTTGGAGAAAGAAACCGTTCGGATTTGGGCGGTGCTCGATTCCCGTCAGGATCCGGCAGCGATTCGGCGGCGCCTGCGTCAATTGTGAGCCAGCACATGACCAACTGGCTGCAACAGAACCCGGACTGAGCGAATCAACCAACAGCGGCTGGTTGGCTTTCCATCGGCTTGATCCAGGAAGCAAAACCTTCGCGATGCTCCAGCAAGTAATGAGGAAAGGTGTCATCCAGCGGCACGAATCGGAATTCCCAGTCCACGTTCCATACCGGCGCGGCGCGGTTAATCCGGTCGTTGATTGAATTCAGGTCAGTGATTTCCGGACGGTTTCTCTCCTGATGCGAATAAGCCATGAGTTTTTCCCGAATGCGTTCAGCGCCGCCCATGAAACTGAAATGCCAGCCCCCGTTTTTGATGATCCGGTTGCCGCTATAGCGCATTTCTTCGCCGCCGGGAAAATCTCGAAAAAAAGCCATTCTGGTTCCATACTTGAAGGAATCCAGCCGCTGGCAATTCATGAAATGCCAGTATTGTTCCTGCTCGAAGGCGTACACAAAGGGATTGCCCTTGCGCGCGACCTTGCGAATTCCCGCCGCACGGCACAGCCGCAAAGCCGAGTTCAGCAGTCCGTGGAGGACATTGGAAATCGGACCGTGGGGGTATTTCATTTTCCCGGCCGCTTCGACGAGAGTTTTGGCGCGCGGGATTTCGTCCACGTCGGACACCAGCACAACGTCATCCGGTCGGCAGTCATTCAATCCGCGTCGGATGGCATCCCGCTGAAACTTCTCCAACGTCCACGGATTGGAGCTTTTCGGCATGTCATCGACCACGACGTGAATGATCTTGTCCTGAAATTTCTTAAACCGGGAGAGATTCTCCTGAAAGATCAACGATTTTGGTTTATTTGTGAAAGTTACCGTCGTTTCCACCAGAACGAATTTATCCACCACGCCGGACAATTCATGCAGCCGCAATTCCAATAGCTCCAGTTCGTTGAAAAACATGAAGCAATCGTAGATCATTCGCGAATGCTATTGCCACTGCCTCGAAATGCAAAGGATATGTTGGGTCCGCACGGCTCAACCGATTGTGAGCAACCCAACCTTGCAGGCCATCACCTTCCAGAGCTAATTTATCCCCATGTCGCACGCGGATTTTGTCCATCTCCACCTCCACACCGAGTATTCCCTGCTCGATGGAGCGTGCCGGCTTGACCGCCTGATGGACCGCGCCCACGCGCTGAAATTCCCCGCCCTCGCCATCACCGACCACGGCGCCATGTTTGGCGTCATCGATTTCTACCAGGCCGCCCGCGCCAAAGGCATCAAACCCATCATCGGTTGCGAAATGTATGTCGCGCCCGGCTCGCGCCTGGACAAAAAGCAGGGCAGCGGCACGCGCGACATCTATCACCATCTCGGCTTGCTCGCGAAGGACGAGGAGGGCTACAAAAATCTCATCAAACTCACCACCGCCGCGCATCTGGAGGGCTATTATTACAAGCCGCGCATCGACAAGGAAATCCTCACCGCGCACAGCAAGGGCCTGATCGCGCTTTCCGGCTGTCTCGCCAGCGAAATTCCAGATTTAATCAGCAAGGATCAGATTCAAAAAGCGCGCGACGTGGTGGATTGGTTCAAGCAAACGCTCGGTCCGGACAATTTTTACCTCGAACTGCAAAATCACGGCCTGCCCGAGCAAGCCAAGGTCAACAAGCAATTAATCGCGTTCGCCAAGGAATTTGACCTGAAGCTCGTCGCCACCAACGACGTGCATTACGTCGAAAAAAGCCACTCGCACGCCCACGATTGTTTGGTTTGCATCGGCACGCAGGACCTGTTGAGCAATCCCAAGCGCATGGGCGCCGGCTACGCGGCGGAACAGTTTTATTTGCGTTCCGCCGAGGAAATGAAAGCGCGCTTCGCCGAAGTGCCGGACGCCGTGTTGAACACGCGCGAAGTGGCCGACAAATGCAACCTCGAAATCGAATTCGGCAAATTGCACTATCCGGTGTTCCATCCACCGGAACATTTCACGCGCGAAGGCTTCCTCCGTCACTGGCTCGCGGAAGGATTATATCGTCGCTACACCATTCGCGCCCGCGCCGAAGGGAAGGAATTCATCGTCGAAGGCATCGATGATCCGAAACGGTTGCCGACTTACAACGTAGGACAGGCTTCCAGCCTGTCTCCATCTTCTTCGCAAAATAATGGAGACAGGCAGGATGCCTGTCCTACGATCAGTGACCCCGCCGTCGCCGCCGCCATCAAAACCGTCATCGACCGCCTGCAGATGGAACTCGTGGTCATCGAAAAAACCGGTTTCATCTCCTACTTCCTGATCGTCGGTGATTTCGTCCGCAAAGGCCGCGAAATGGGCGTGGCGTGCGTGGCGCGCGGTTCCGCCGCAGGCTCAATCGTCACTTATCTGCTCGAAATCGCCAACGTCGACCCCATCCGCTACGGCCTGCTGTTCGAACGCTTCCTGAATCCCGAACGCGTCAATCCGCCGGATATTGACATCGACTTTGCCGACGACCGCCGCGCCGACGTCATCGAATACGTCCGCGCCAAATACGGCCGCGATGCCGTGGCGCAGATCATCACCTTCGGCACCATGGGCGCCAAATCCGTCGTTCGCGACGTCGGCCGCGTCATGGGCCTGGGTTACAGCGATTGCGATCGCCTCGCCAAGATGATCCCGAACGAGCTGAAGATGGATTTGGCCAAGGCGCTCAAGCAATCGCCCGATTTCAAAACAGCCTACGAAACCGAGGAAGTCACCCGCGAATTGGTCGATACCGCGTTCATCCTCGAAGACCTCGCGCGCAACGCCGGTGTTCACGCCGCCGGCGTCGTCATCGGTGATCAACCGCTCGTCAATTTGCTCCCGTTGAAGACGGACGAAGAGGGGACCATCGTCACGCAGTATCCGATGAATCCCGTCGGCGAGCTGGGCCTGTTGAAAATGGACTTCCTCGGTCTGAAAACGCTGACCGTCATTCGCAACACCTGCGAAATGGTCAAGCGCACGCGCGGAATCGACATCGCCATCGACAACCTGCCACTCGATGACGCCAAGACCTACGATTTGCTGAACAAAGCCAATACGCTCGGCATCTTCCAATTGGAATCCAGTGGCATGCGCGATTTGTGTCGCAAATTCCAGATCAGCTCCGTCGAGCACATCACCGCGCTCGTGGCGCTGTATCGCCCGGGCCCGATGGATCTTATCCCGGAATTCATCAAACGCCGCCATGGCGAGGTGAAAATCGAGTATGAACACCCGCTTCTGGAGCCGATTGCGCACGAAACCTACGGCATTTTGATTTACCAGGAACAGGTCATGCAGGCCGCACAGGTACTGGCCGGGTTCACCCTCGGCAGCGCAGATTTGCTCCGCCGCGCGATGGGTAAAAAGAAAGTCGAGGAAATGGTGAAGCAACGCGCCATTTTCGTGAAGGGTTGCAAGGAGAAGAACCACATCCCCGAAGCAAAGGCCAACCAGATTTTCGATTTGCTGGAAAAATTTGCCGGTTACGGCTTCAACAAATCGCACGCCGCCGCCTACGCCATTGTCGCGTATCAGACCGCGTATCTGAAAGCCAATTACCCGGTGGAATTCTTCTGCGCCATGATGACGAACGACATGGGCGACACCGCGAAATTGAGCCAATACATCAACGAAGCCCGCGGTTTCGGCATAGAAGTCCTCGGACCGGACGTGAACGAAAGCCATGTTTATTTCGCGCCTGCTAAATCCGTAGGACAGGCTTCCAGCCAGTCTCCAACTTCATCCTCGGACAAAAATGGAGACAGGCAAGATGCCTGTCCTACGCAAGCCATCCGCTTCGGCCTCGCGGCCATCAAAGGTGTCGGTGAGGTCGCTGTAGAAACAATATTAAAAGCTCGGGACGCAAATGGTGTTTTTCAATCGCTGGACGCAGTGTGTGAACGAGTCGACAGCCGCTCCGTTACGTCGAAAACTTTAGAATCATTAATAAAAAGCGGCGCATGTGACTGTTTCAAAGAAACACGGAAATCGATGGTAAATCGGCTCCCCACCATCCTGTCAGGTGTCGCAAATACCACAGATATTCGTGGAGGAAGCCAAGGTGGTCTTTTGGGAATTCTGCAGGAATCCAAACCTTCTCGACAAAAGATTACGAGCACTACTGACGAATGGCCCCAGCACGAATTACTCGCGCACGAGAAGGAGTTGCTGGGATTCTACGTCACGGGCCATCCGCTCACGCCCTTTGCGCCGATTTTGGAGAAATACTCGCTCAACAACACCGTCACGCTCGCGCAACTGCCCAACCGCAGCCTCACGCGCATCGGCGGGATGATTGCGGCCGTGCAGAGCGGTTTCTCGAAGAAGAGCGGCAAGCCCTACGCCATGGTCACGCTCGAGGATCTCGAAGGCTCCGTCCAAATCCTCTGCATGAACGAGAACTACGACAAATACCAGTCGCTGCTCGTGGCGAATAAAGCAATTCTTGTCATCGGCGAGGTCAATACCGGTGAAGATCGCCCAAAAATTTTCCCGCAGGAAATCATGCCGCTCGAGGATGCGCCGCGGAAATACACCAAGCAGGTCTATCTGAAATTGCAGATGGCGCATTTGCAGCCGGAAAACATCGAATCCATCCGCGAACTCATCGCCGCGCATCCCGGCCGCTGCCCATTATTCCTGTGTTTCGCGAAGCCGACCGGCGAAAAAATCTACGTGGAAACCCACGAGCGCTATTTCGTCAGTCCCTCGCGCGAACTCCAGCACGCCGCCGACGAACTTTTCGGCGAAGAAACCTATTTTGCCAAAGTGGACACCACACTCCCCGAACGCGTCCAACGCCGCTGGGAGAAAAAGCCCGAAATGGCCAGTGCCGCTTGAGATAACAACGAAGAATTAGCGCGGATGCCAACGCCCGTGTCTCTTTCAGTTTAATCTATTCTGGTTTTGCTTTCTCTGCGGACTCAAGTTCGGCAATTTTATCCTTAAGCTTGCCGGTCTTTTGGTTGCGATATTCTTCCGGGTAATAAAATCGCAACCGTTGCAATGCTGGCTTGTACCATAAATCACTGTTTAAGTCCGCATCCGCAAGCAGCGACGCCAAATGTGCCTTCTTATTAAGACTGCCCCAGTCCTTTTTCACCTTTTTAATGAGAACTGGCGCCTCGATGGGAGAATTGACGACAAGCCCCATTGATGGCTGATACCTCAGGACATAAAGATCACGATTAACAATTTGGCCGATAATGACGTAACAAACGTCTCCAACCTTCACCGAATAATCTCCATTAAACCTTCGCTCCAAAGGGTGCTCTTCGTCGTTGTTTGGCTTTTTGGGGTCATATTCGTCGCTGAAATACCTGAAGGCGAAATCTTTGCCGACGTTGAACTTTGTCGGGTGTTTATCATTTAAGTGCTGAATAAGCGTCGGGAGCACCGAAACACCGCGCCGCACCAACTCCTGCATTTGGGGAAACGTCTTCGGCCGAGCGGAGCCGCCCATCGGTTCGCCAGCCGTCCAGTCACCGAAGACAACATCTCGGCCTGGCGCAAAGGCGGTTTTCAGGAATGGCTCTTGCAGGAAGAACGCCGCGAGCGCTTGCGTGAACTTTCCGATCAATGCCCGGAACGCGACCCCGCCATGCGCGCCCGCCGCATCGCCGCCTTCACCGAGGAACAGCTTGCCCTTGAACTCGCCGAAGAACTCGAACGCCTCTCCGCCATGACGGATCGCGAAGCCCGCTCAAAACAATTGCAGCGCCTCTGCCAGGAACTCTGCCGATTACAAAACTCACACACCAGAAATCCTGAACTCAGCCTCATGGAATTGAAAGCATCGCAGTCGCTCACCTCAAAAATCGTGGACCAAATCGTGCCCGATCGTGGCAAAATCGGGCCTTCTCGGGCCTTTCCGGGCTAAAGAACACATGGGGGGAGGGGGCAGACCGCTAGATATATATTTTGGCCGATCACAGGATCGGCCGCGCTCTTTGAAAATTGAAATATTCCGCAAAGCTCGTGTTAACGAGGTTTGTAAACGCGCACCTCAGCACTCCCTGAAATCAATCCGGCGCGGACGGCCAAATACAACTCGCCGCGGTCCGGCGAGAAGAACGAGGTGCGCGCGCCGCTGGTGGTCGCGACTCGTTGACGCAGTTGATAGGAATCAGGGCTCTGCTGGCTGATGACATCGATGAAACCGGCGCCGCAGGAAACGTAAATCTGCTTCCGGTTGGCGTCGAAATACAAGTCATCGGTGTCTCCCGAGATTTCGAGATCGCTGATTTTCTTGCCGGTGGTTGTGTCGAGGACTACCAGGCGTGCCGGACGGCGGCAGCCGATGAAGAGACGATGGTTGGCTTCGTCGAGTGCCATGGGAAAATTGGCGTGGAATTGTGCCATGGGCCAAGTGGCAATGCGGGCGTGTTTGTCGCGATCGATGACTTCGATATTCCCGGCATCGGGGACGTTCACGAAAATGCGGCTGCCATTTTGCTCGAGCTGGAACGACTCCGGATGGCCATCCAGTTTGATTGTTGCAGTCATTTCGCCATTGGTCGCGCGAATGATGCCGAGCGCGCCATCGCCATAGCCGACATAAATTAAATCCGATTTGGCGTCGTAGCGGACGTTGTCCGCATCGGGCATGTTGCGAACGGTATTGATGGTTTCAAAGGAAGCGGCGTTGAGGATTTTTACTTCGCCGCTATTGCCATTGGCGATGACCAGCCGGTTTGCCGCCGGGACAAACGCCAGGCCTTGCGGCTCTGAGCAATGCGGGATCGTGTGGACGCGTTTGCCGCGGGCGAGATCAATGACTTCGACAGTGTCATTGCCCAGCGCCGCCATGAACAAGCGTTGCCCTTGGGTATCGAGGGCAAAATGATCGATGCGCCCGCGGACGTCCGGCAACGGGATGGTTTTGACGAGCGTGAGCGCATTGGTCTCAGCGGCGCGGGCGTTGAGCGTCAGAACCGCGAGGCAAAGCGCGACGAACCGCTTCATTACATCTTGCTGGTTTTGGCGACCGCGGCTTTGAGTGCCGTGGCCAAGTCAGCCGCTTTTCCGCGGCCCCAGTAATGCAGGAAAAGAATGCGCGGATTTTCGTCGGTCATGTGGCTGTGGATGGCCACGATATTGATGCCGTCGTGGCGCAGGGATTTTAGAACCGGCTGCAATTCATTTTCCATGACGGCGAAATCACCATCCACCAGGGCGTTGTCGTCGGAGCCGGCAAACGCGGCCCAGGTGTTCGCGCCCATTTCCTTGCCGACTTCCATGCCGGACATTTTGGTCGTACGGCCAATAACGATTTTGAACATGCCGTTATTGGCCTGCCCTTTCATGCCAAGCGCGCTTTCGATGATGCTGCCCGTGATGGAACTTTTGGCCGGAAGAGATGTGTTTCCAAAAGTTGTGGCGGGCTGTGCGTTTGCCTGGCGCACTTCTTTGATTTTGTCCCAAACTTTTTTGACGGCCGTGGCGAGATTTTCGGCCGAGCCTTCGCCAGCGATGTGCATGAAATACACCTTCGGTTCATCATAGAAAAAATGATTGTGCAACGCGGTGACGGACAAGCCATTGTCCAGCGCCACGCTCATGACCGGATTGACCTCGTCCTGAAAAAGCACCGTGTCGCCCATGACCATCAGCTGGTCACCCATTCCGGGCGTGAACGCGGCCCACGAACCGAGGCCCATGAACGGCGGCATGGTCCAGCCATCGACGTTGATTTTCACGTCCGTGCGCGGCGAGGTGACTTTGAACACGTTTTCGTTTGTATTCATGGCGCCTTTGATGCCGATGATAGCGTCGATTTTGGCGGTGTCGATGGTTTGAGCCTGAAGGGATGCGGCGACGAGAAGACAAGTGAGCGCAAGGAACGTTTTGGGTTTCATGAGCGGAAACTAAGGCGGCAGGGCCGGGCGTTCAAATGAAAGAATTGTCATCATCGAACGCCGCCGCCTGAGCGCTCAGGTGTCAGGGCGTCGCACCCGTCACGGTCACTTTGGTTTCAAACGTAAAACCGCCCGGATAATCGGGGTCGATGCCGGCAGGTTTGAACCAATTCAGGGTTCCGTGAATGTAAATTGTGGGCGATGGCACAATGGACGGAAGGATTTGGGGTGGAGGTTGAGACACACCGCGCTCGAAAGAAAGCCAACCGAGGATCGCTCCGCGGTTGCCGTATAGCGAGGCGTAAAAGGGAACGTGTGTGCTATCGAGGATGGTCTGCTGAGAAAATCTGGCTCCGTCTCCCAGGGTTCCCGTGACATGAGTCGCTCCCGTGAGTTTGACGGCGATGGTGCCGGTCCCTGGCGCGGTGGGAGCCACGGATGCATTGGTGCTTCCGGCGATATTGATGGCGTATTTGCCGGCCCCAACCGAACGCAGCGCATTTTTTGCAATGAGATCCGCGTTCTGGACGTTTAATTTCGCGGTCCAGGTGCCGTCGTCAACGGTTCCGGTCCATACCGCGGCGAAGTCCTGGCTTACCTGGATCCCGTTCGCGCTGAATTGGACAGACACGTTCAAATTGGGCAGATGCTTTCGCGCAATGCTGACGGACGCGGCGCCCGAGGGTGAAAGTTGTGCCGAGAAGGGATAGCGTTTGCCGGCGAGGGTGATGGTGGCGTTGAGTTTTCCTTTGGCGGTGCAGTTCGCGGTGAAGTATCCGGAGTTATCGAACGCGACGTTGTTGGTCGGCATGAATAAGCCCGCTAATTTTCCGCTCGGGTAGGTGCCGGTCCCGGATACGGCGAATTGCGTCCAGCCGAGAAGTGAGTTCGTGGTGTTGCCGCCGTAGGTTACCACGATGAAAATTGGATCGGTCGCATCCGAGTCGACCGTGGCGATGCCGCCGTAGTTGGTGACGGTGGAGGGACTGAAGGTCACAATGACATTCGTGGCCGAACTGGCCGCGATTGTTACTGGCAGGAAATAGGAACTGAAACCCGCGGGGAACGTGATATTGCTGACGGTCAGCGGCATGTTGCCGCCATTCGTCAGTGTCAAAAACAACTCAGCGGTAGTGCCGATGGGCACGGTGCCGAAATCAAGGTTGCTGTTCAGCGAGAGGGTGCGCGTCGCCGGCGGCCACGTGCCCACCCCGGTCAACCAAAGAAAATTCGGTCCGCTGGTGGCGTCGGAATCGATTTGGAGGTAGCCCTGGAAATCCAGGTCGTGCGGGCCGTTCACTAAGGTTTGCGCCGGTGTGAACGTCATGATGACGTCCTGGCTGCCGCCGGGTTGGATGGTGCCGGACCAATTGCCCTGGAAACTTGACTGGCTCATTGCCGGAACAGGGGGAAAAGACAAATTGCTGATGGTGAGCACGGAATCGCCGGCGTTTGAGATGGTCAACGCTCTTTGCGCGGAAGTGCCGAATTGGATGCGGCCAAAATCCAAATCGCCGCTCAAGGAGATGATGCGGGTTTGGGCGGAGGCACTTCCCGGCGCAGCGAATGCGGAAATGATGAGGGCTAAAATCCCGACGATAGATGACGCGAGGCGATAAGAGTGGCGGCGGTTTCCCATAAACAGATTCGTAACTCCTTCGAGTTGCACGAGGGGATTAAAGCAGGTTGTCGACAGTGAAGCAATAGGAGATCGGAATTCGGAATGTAGAAGGACAGAATGCAGAATGAAGAAGGATGGGTCTAAAGGCCAAGGCCCCAATGTCCAAAGTCGAAAACGGCTCGCGAGGACGCTCGCCCCACCAGTATTTGATCAATCCAACTTCTTCACCCAGATGTTTCGCACGGAAACCTTGGTGATGGCTTCGATTTCGATGCCGAAGTAGCCGGGTTGGTTGTTGGAGGAATTCGGGTCGTCGTCAACGTCGACGGCCATGAGCTGGCCGTTGACGATGTGCATGCAGACGGGGCCGCGGGCGATGACGGTGTATTGATTCCAATCGTTCGTCTTCACAAATTTGCCGAGGTCGGCGCGGTCGCCGATGGTTCCCATGAGCCGTTTTTTCTGCGCGCCAAAATTTTCCACAACCTGCCCGCGCCAGGCGATGATGCGCATGGGCGTGTTTTCGGAATAGAATTGGCCGGTGTAAACGCGGCTCGGCCAGAAATCCGCCTGCGGGCCGGTCATCATCCAGTTGAGATTCACGGGGCCGACGTTGGAGGTGACGACGGGACTGATGGGCGCGAGCCACGGGATGCCGGTGAGGCTGCGGTATTGGAAGCCGCTGCCGCCGTTGCCAACGACTTTGATCTCGAATTTCAACGTGAAATCCTTCGCCTTCATGTCGCGATAAGCGATGTAGGAATTGCCGCTGGGATTTTAGCGCGTGGATTCACCGACGATGGCGCCGTCTTCCACGCGCCAGAATTTCGGATTGCC
>Ga0068855_100011961_pt1 | contig 10491 bp, 9 predicted proteins | sample KBSCornC52_FD_66592 | JGI IMG/M metagenome (GOLD analysis project Ga0068855, IMG submission 66592) | Corn rhizosphere microbial communities from Kellogg Biological Station, Michigan, USA - KBS Corn C5-2 | ecosystem: Host-associated > Plants > Roots > Rhizosphere > Soil ... | reverse complement strand
TACGAGACGATACTCGGCGAGCGCGGAATCAATTTGTCGGGTGGACAGAAGCAGCGCGCCTCTCTCGCCCGCGCGCTGGCCAAGAAACCCAGCATCGTTCTGCTCGACGATGCGCTGTCCGCCGTTGACACGCACACCGAGGCGGAGATTCTGCGAGCGCTTCGCGAAGCGCTGGCTGGAAGGACAGCGTTGATCGCATCACATCGGATAAGCGCTATACGCGACGCGTCGTGGATCATCGTGCTCGAGAAGGGAATGGTGGTCGAGCAGGGGCGACACCCGGAGCTGATGGCATTACGCGGACGTTACTGGTCGCTGCTGCGTAGACAGCAGCTGCTGGACTCCGTCGAGTCGGATGCGTTGGCAACGGATGTCACTGCGAGTACAATATGAGCATGGCCGACAGGCTCGATTCCAGCCCGACGAAGCGAGTGAAAACGCTCGAGGCCCAGGCTAAAGAAGCGCAACAGACAATCGAGGAGCTGCGCGCCCGCGACGCGCTCAAGACGCAGTTCCTCTCCAACGTCTCGCACGATCTGCGCACGCCACTGGCAGCGATCATCACGAACGCCGAGATATTGCGCGAGGGGATGTTGGGCGAGCTGAATCAGAAGCAGCGAGACAGCGTTTCCGGGATTGTGAGCGGCGGACAGCAGCTGATCGACATGATCGACGAGATCCTCACTTACGTGCGGAGCGCGAGCGACCAGGTGAATCTCGTCCGCACCGACTTCGACATCACCGAGCTCGTCGACCAGGTGCGGACGCTCAATCAGGCATTGGCGGCAAAAAAGCATCTCACGATCGAGCGCCTCAACGGCGACGATTTACCGCAGGTCTACGCCGATCGCGACAAGATCAAGCACGTCCTCGGAAATCTCATCGGCAACGCAATCAAGTTCACACCCGACGGTGGCCGCATCTGGATCGCGTTTGCGCGCCGCGGGCGGAAGGGCGACGAGCTCGTGGTCGAGGTCGGCGACAACGGCCGCGGTATCGCGAGAGCACACTACGAGCTGGTGTTCCGCGAATTCGCCCAGGTCGATGCATCGCCATCTCGTCCGCATCACGGAACCGGCCTTGGACTCGCGATCGCGCGCAATCTCGTCGAGATGCATTCGGGGAGAATCTGGGTCGAGAGCGAGCTCGGCAAAGGGAGCAGATTTTTCTTCACGCTGCCGCTCAACCCACCGCGCGACTAAGTGCCGGCGCGCATTCTGATCGTGGAGGACAGTCCACTCGTCACGGACGCACTTCGCGTTCTGTTCACCGCCGCCGGTTATGAGGTTGACGCGGCCGCGAGCGTCGCCGAAGCGGTCGAGCGGGGCAGCGAAGTCGCCGTTGATTTGATGCTGCTCGATCTCACTTTACCGGATGGAAACGGGCTCGAGGTCCTCGACGCGCTCCGTTCGCGCAGCTCCCTTCCCCGATCGACGCTGGCCATGACCGGGCACAATGATACCGGTTCGCGCCGCAGGTGCCTCGAGGCAGGTTGCGCGGAAGTTCTCCTCAAGCCTGTCCCAATCGCCGAGCTTTTACGACTGATCGAACTCCACCTGGCATAAAGGAGCGCCGTGCGCGGCCGCGCGCCGGCCCACTGCTCCAGTGGTACTATCGAACGAAGTACCGCCCGTTCGCGCGCGAGAAGCGTCCGCGTCCGCCGCAGCGCGGTCTCATCATGCTTCAGATCGACGCTCTGGCGTACTCTGATCTCAGGCGCGCGCTCGAGCTCGGACTCTGTCCGACTATCTCGCGGCTGCTGCGCGAGGGATTCGCGCTCAGACGCTGGTTCTGCGGACTCCCGTCCGCCACGCCGTACTGCCAAGCGGGAATGTTTCACGGCGAGAACGATGGGATTCCGGCCTTTCGCTTCTACGACAAGGCGGCGCGAAAGGTCATCACCTGCAATGCCCCGCACGGGGTGCAGTACATTCGCGATCGCATCCATTCGCCCGGCGCGCTTGCCGGCGGCTCGAGCTACGTCAATCTCCTCGACGGGGACGCGCAGACAGTAGCGTTCACCGTCGCCACGCGGGAAAAGATGTCCGTCTACCGTCGACTCGGCGGTACCCGAATGGCGCTGCTGATGGCGCTCCACCCAATTCGCATGGCGCGCATGGTTCTCCAGGGCGCGTTCGAGTGGTTACTCGAAGAGTGGGAGCGGGCGAGGGGCGAGCTGGCGGGGCGCGTGACACACTCGGAAGGGATTTTTCCGTTCATCCGGATCCTCAGCAATGTGGTCGTGCGCGAGCTGCAGACAATGGCGATTCTGCTCGACGTCTATCTGGGAGTGCCCATCATCTACAGCACGTTCATGCAGTACGACGAGCTCGCGCATCACTTTGGGCCGTCGAGCAAGCAGGCGCTCGTGGACCTGCGTCGCACCGATGCGCGGATCGCCGAGATCTGGAGGATGGCGCAGCTGGCGGGCGGGCGAGGGTACGATCTCGTCATTCTCTCCGACCACGGAATGACGCCCGCGCTCAGCTATCGCGTGCAGTACGGTGAATCGCTGGGCACAACGGTGCAGCTGATTCTCGACGAGACTCTGGTCAAGGGAGCGCTACCCCCGCGGTCGTTGGCGAGCTACGCCGAGGATACCGAGTATTCAGACATTGGTCCCGAAGTGGTGGAAGCGGTCGCGCAGCTTACACCGGCGTCATTCGGCGCGAGGAGTGCTATCCGCAGATTCCGCGACTGGCTGAGAAGCCGCTACGGCTTGCGGGAAATAATTTTCCCGGAGAAGTACCGCGTCGATCGCACGAATGACGTGGTTGTGACGTACAGCTCCTGCCTGGCACTCGTGTACTTCGCCGCGACGGAGCAGCGGCTATCGCTCGAGCAGATCACCGCCGACGCACGCTGGGCGCGGCTGCACGATCGACTGATCGCGCATCCTGGCATAGGCCTCGTGGCCACGATGTCGCGCGGCGGTGTCAATCTCGCCGGCAAGCACGGACGCGCGATTCTGCGGGATGGTCAGGTGGAGATCGTGAGCGGCGAGAACCCGCTCGAGATATTCGGCACCGAGCCATACGTGCTGAGAGCGGTCGAATCGCTCGTGAATCAGCCGAACGCGGGCGATGTCGTTCTGTTCGGGTCGTTCGACGGTTACGACATCATCTCGTTCGATGATCAGGTTGGCGCGCACGGGTCGGCTGGCGGGGATCAGGTATATCCGTTCATCATCTCGCCCGAGCGGCTCGGACTCGCCGCCGAGTCGCTCGAGGATGCCCGCGACATCCACCGCACGGTTCTGTCTCGTTACGCCGCCGCTAACCTACCGGATGCTCCTGCCTCGGCGGCGCGACTCACGCCGGCGGTTCCGCGTGCGGCCGTCTGAATTTTTCCGCCGGGGCTGGCCTTTCCCGGTACGGCGGATAGGATCCTCTGAGGAGGAGACCCGCGACTGAGCGGAGCGAAGGAGCGCTGTTAGGGGCTCCGACCAAGCGAGCGTAGCGCCGGAGAGGATACCCTCGCCGACCACGTACAGAGATACTAGCCGACGCGAAACGCCCGCGGACTACGGCGTGTACGGACTTTCGACGATCGTTCTGAACGCCGAGGCCGAGATGCGCTCGGGCTCGAACTGCTCTCCCGCGCGCTTCATCACCCCGCGCACAACCCGATCGACAGTCACGAGCGGCGCGTCGGCCTCGGCCTGAACCTCGACCTCCCACTTCCCGCGATCGGGACCTTTGAGCGTGTGGCGGTATCGCGCCGTGAATACCGTGTGGCGGTGCACGATGATCGCACGATCCTCTTCTTCTATCGGGAGGAATTCGTCGCCGGCGCTTTCGCTCAGCGCCTCGGGCGGCTCATCGCTCTCGTGCTGGTGTTCCGGCTCGGGCGGCAACGGAATGGCGGCGACGACGGCGACACCCGTCTCGACGCCCGACTGGCGGAGCGGTGGAAAGAGCCGAACTTCGTCCACCGCGTCCAATCCGATGCGATCGGCGATCTCGCGCAAGAACCGTTCGGTTGTCTCGATCATGCAGTCACCTTTGAAGTTTCGCCTGCCGCCGGCGCGCTCTTTCTGTCGGTGAGCTCACGTTCGACGTACAGCTTCAGAATGTGCATGAAATCCTGCGCGTTCGTCACCACTCCGAAAGCCTGGTGTGTGCCTCGGTCTTTCAGCTTGCTCACCACGAACTCCGATGAATCCACGCAGATCGTCGGGAGCTCACGCATCGACCCGTCCTTCTCGGTCACGAATGCCGGGAGCATGTTGCCGGTCGCGATTGCGTGGAGCGCGGTCGCGATAAGAATCGCCATCGTCGCCCGCGTCGTGTGACGCTTCATGGCGTCCTGGCCGGCGAGGCTGTCTGTGATCACCTCGGGGAGCGGACCATCGTCACGTATCGAGCCAGTGAGCACAAATGGAATCCCCTTGGTCACGCAGGCGTGCATGATTCCGTCCTTGATCACGCCCTGCTCCACGGCTTTGGCAATGGAGCCCGCGGCGCGCACCTTGTTGATCGCGCGCATGTGTAGTCCATGACCACCTGTGGTCGCCTCGCCGGTTCGCGTCATGCCGAGCGTCGTCCCGAAAATCGAGGCCTCGATGTCGTGCACCGCAACCGCGTTCCCGGCAAGCAGCGCTGACACGAACCCGTTCTCGACGAACCACACCATGTCCGCCCGTGCGCGCGAATGAACCAGCGCCGGTCCAGTCACCCAGACGGGATATCCGCCGCGATCACGCTCCTGGATAAGGATGTGCGCCATCAACGAGTAATCGATCGGCTTCTCGCGCGACACCTCGCTCGTCATGAACTTGAACTCGCCCTCTTCGTCGGCGAGGAACGAGCCGGTGTGAACGTAGATTCCCTCGCTCCCGTCCTCGGCACTTCCAATCGCGACCAGGTCGCCCTTCTTCAGCTTCCGACCTTCCTTGATCCAGAGGTCGTCGCCGTCCAGGACCAGCGCCGCGTCCATCCGCGGCTCGCGCGGCATGCGCCACGAGCCTTTGATGCGCACGTACGTCGGAAGGTTCGTCGTCGAAAAAAAACCTTCAGGCAATACGCCGTCGGCAGGCGCGGGGATGAACCTCGCGTCGGGCGCTTTCGCCAGCGCAGGGGCGTTGAAATCGGGGTGCCGTAGTATGGTCACGAGGTAAAGATAAACGTAAAGCCGCGAACTGCGGACGCAGCCGTTTAGAGCAAGGCTACTGGATCGCGATCAAGCGTGACTCGGAGCTGCGCCGTATTAGGCACCTCGAAGCGCTCCATGAAGTAGCGGCTTACGCGTGTGAGCTCGCCTGCGTGCGCGGATTTGAGCAGGATGTGCCAGCGCCACCGATTCTTGATCCGCTCGATCGGGCACGGGGCGGGGCCAACGACGGTCACCTCGTTACCGGCGCGCGCCGCGAGCTCACGGAGCCAGTCGCCTGCGTGGATAGCGAGCTTGGCTGTCGACTCCTCGACCAGCCCGCTGAACACGATGTTGGCGATCCGCACGTTTGGCGGATAAGGCGGATCGACGCGGCCGGCCATTTCTTCGCGCACGAACGAGATATAGTCGTGAGCTACGGCGTAGCGGACGGCATGATGTGCCGGCAGGCGCGTCTGAATCAGTACCCGTCCGCCCTTCGCGCCGCGCCCAGCTCGCCCCGAGACCTGACTCAGAAGCTGAAAGCAACGCTCCGACGCCCGGAAATCCGGCAAGTTGATTCCGACATCCGCGTCCACCACTCCTACGAGCGTCACGTTGGGGAAGTCCAGTCCCTTCGCGATCATCTGCGTTCCGAGAAGAATGTCGACCTCGCCCGCTGCCACTCGATCCAGAATCCGGGTGTGCGCCCATTTCCCGCTGGTCGTGTCCACATCCATTCGCGCGACGCGAGCCGAGGGGAATCTTTCCGACAGGAGCCGCTCGACCTGCTGAGTGCCGAGTCCGCGCTGGCGTAGATATCTGCCGCCACAGCGGACGCAATCGGGGCGCGGATCTTCCTTATGCAGGCAGTAGTGGCAGACGAGCCGATCCGGATTTCTGTGATGCGTCAGCGTGATGCTGCAATTCGGACAGGTGGCGACCGCGCCGCAGTCGACGCACTGGACGAACGACGAATACCCGCGGCGGTTCAGCAGCAGGATGCTCTGCTCCCCACGGTTCATCGTTTCGACAATTGCATCGTGGAGTGGCTCGCGGATTACCGCGCCGTAGTCCACTCCGCCTTGACCCATCGCGCTGTAGTCGGTTGGAATCCGGCGGAGATCGATCACCTCGACGCTCGGAAGTCGTCCGCCGCCGACACGATCGGGAAGCAAGAGAAGCGTGTACTTCCCCGATACCCCGTTCGCCCAGCTCTCCAGAGAAGGAGTCGCACTGCCAAGCACTGTGATCGCACCTTCGTTCTTCGCGCGCACGATTGCCACCTCACGCGCGTGATATCGCGGCGTCTCGCCCTGCTTGTAGCTCGACTCGTGCTCTTCGTCGACGATGATCGCACCCAGATTTTCGAGAGGAGCGAAGACAGCCGACCGGGCACCCACGACGATCCGCTTGTCGCCCCGTTTCAGCGCGAGCCACGCGTCGTACCGCTCGCCCTCGCTCAGAGCCGAATGAAGGACCGCGATCTTGTCGCCAAAAGCGGCCCGGAACCGATCGACGGTCTGCGGAGTGAGCGCGATCTCCGGAACCAGCACGATCGCCGTTTGTCCGCGCTCATCGACTATTTGCCGCAACAGCTCGATGTAGACGAGGGTTTTGCCGCTCCCTGTGATTCCGTGCAGGAGAAAGACGTCGCCCTTCTTCGCGTTCGACATCGCGTCGATTGCGCGTCGCTGGGCAGGCGTCGGATTGAGCCTTGTCGCGGAAATTCCACCGCGCAACGCGAACGGATCGCGCTCCACTTCCTCCTCATCGACGATTACGAGCCCGCGCTTCTCGAGTGACTTGAGCACCGAGGGCGAAAAATCGAGCTGCGCGCCCAGGTTCTCGACCGACGTCTTTCCGCCGAGTGATTCGATCAGCTCGAAGACGGCGCGCTGCTGTTTCGAGCGCGAGAAAGTCTTCTCCCGTTGCAGTAGCGTCGGAATCGTAGCACCGAGGCTGACGACGCGACGCGTCTTTCGAGTGGGGCGCGGATCCTCAGCGCCGGTCAGTGCCGCGGGGAGCACCGTCCTCAGTACGACCCCAAGCGGAACGATGTAGTAGTCCGCCATCCACTTGCACAGCTCCAGTAGCTGCGCTCCGATAGCGGGCTCGGCGTCGGGTGATTCGAGCACTGCTTTCGGCTTTCGTTTGAGCGGACTGACGTCGCTGACCCCGATGCAGACGCCCACCTCCTTGCGATTGCGGAAGGGGACGACAACGCGCGAGCCAACGACTACCGGGTTTGCGAGCCCTTCTTCGACTATGTAGGTGAATGTCTGGAAGAGCGGCAGCGGCAGTGCGACTTCAGCGAACCGCGGCCCGTTGTCACGCACTCTGAAACGCCGCGGATAGATCTACACTGGGCGCTGGTGCGGCGCCGAGGCCGGGCTCGCCAGACAATCGGATCGCGCCGCCAGCGATGGAGACACCCCGAAAAGGATCGTTCGAAAGCAGCGCGGCCCCGTCGAAGTCCGCGTAGTCGAGCAGCGGCGAGATCTGCGCGATTGCGGAGATTCCAAGTGAGCTCTCGATCATGCAGCCCGCCATCACCTGCATGTCCAGCGCGCGGGCCGCGTGTACCATGCGCAGTGCTTCGCGCAGGCTTCCGCATTTGGCGAGCTTGATGTTGATGCCATCCACCGCTCCGGTGAGCTTGGCAACATCGCTCGCCACCAGGCACGACTCGTCAGCGAAAACCGGCAGCCTGGAGCGTTTGCGGACGAAGCGGAGTCCCTCGATGTCGTTCGCCGCGACAGGCTGCTCGATCATCTCGACACCCTGTTCGGCGAGGAAGTCGCTCATGCGGACGGCGTGCTTTGCGGTCCAGGCGGCATTCGCGTCCACGCGCAGACGCTTTTTCGGCGCCGCGCCTCGAACGATGCGCACGATCTCCATGTCGCGGTCGGTGCCGAGCTTGATCTTGAGGATCGGATAGTCGCGGGCCTCCGCGACGCGCATCTCAAGCTCGTGGTTCTCGGCGATCGCGATTGTAAAGCTGGATTCGGGAGTCGTCGAAGCGTCGAGTCCCCACAGCCGGAAAACCGGCAGGCCGAGCCGCTTCCCAACCAGATCGTGCAGCGCCGAGCTGATAGCGCCCTTAGCGGAAGCATTTCCGCGCAGCACGCGGTTGAGATGCGACTCGATGGATTCGAGCGCGAAGGGATCGGCGCGCTCGAGCACCGGCTTGAACTGGCCGAGGGCCGCAATGACCGTGGATACCGACTCGCCGTAGTAGCGGTTGGGTGCCGCTTCGCCGTACCCCTCGACCCCGTCGTCATCCGTGAGGCGGACGATGACGTTCCGATGATGCGAGTACCCCCCGCGCGCGATCACGAACGGGTGTGTTGGGTTGAGCTCGATTGTCTGGTGCGAAAGCTTCATCCGACTGCCGCTACGGGTCCCGGGCGTGCGGTGCGGGCCATACGGAATTCGTTGTGCGCCGACGCCGTCGAGAGAAAGTTAATCAGCGCGTCAGCCAGATCGTTGCCGCGCTCGAAGCGGTGACCTGGATTTTTCTCGAGGCAGCGCATCACGATCGCGGCGAGCTGCTGGGGAATTCGCGAGTCAACGACGTCTGGTGAGACCGCGGTCTCGGTGACGTGCTTGTAGCTGATGGAATAGCTGTCTGCCCCATCGAATGGCGGGAAGCCGAGGAGGGTCTCGTACATCACGACGCCCAGGCCGTATAAGTCGCTGCGGCCGTCGAGCAGCTTTCCCCGCGCCTGCTCCGGCGACATGTAGTGCGGCGTTCCCATGACATTTCCGCTCCCCGTCATGCGGCTGCGAAAGTGCCCGGTGGCGATTCCAAAATCGGTGACGACTGCGTTCTCGTCCTCATCGAACAGAATGTTGTCCGGCTTGATGTCGCGGTGCACCAGCCCTCGGCGGTGGGCGTAGTCCAGTCCTGTCGCAACCTGCGCCGCGACGGCTGCCGTCGTTTCTGGTGAGAGGGAACGATGCCCTCCGATGCGATCGCTCAGCGTCCCGCGAGCGAGGTAAGGCATCACCAGAAAGACGTGATCGTCGACCATTCCGAAGTCGATGATCTTGCAGATATGCGGATGCATTAGCTGCGCGGCCGACTCCGCTTCGCGCTTGAAGCGCTCGCGCATCTCGTGCTCGCGAGCCAGGTGCGGATGAAGGACCTTGATCACGACCGGCGAGTCGAGCACCACGTGGAGCGCGTAGTACACGCTCGCCATGCCCCCTTCGCCGACGCGGTGCATGATCGTGTAGCGGCCGCCGGTGACCTGGCGCAGCGCCGTCACTGATGGGTCTGGTGGCGACTGGCGACGGTCAGAGCTGTTGGGCATGACGATCCCACAGCGGACGCAGCGCGCCGCCTCTCCCCTGTTCCAGCTCCCGCAGTCAGTGCAGAACATCGTCAGCCCCCGAACTGCATACGAACGAAGTCATACGGGGGCCACGGGCCGGTGACCTGAAAGTCTAGCAACTTCTGCCGCTGCGCTTCCTTGGAGACCGTGTCCTTGAAGGCCTGCCAGCGCTGGGTATCAACGAGGAACGACGCGCGGGCGAGAACGCCTTCTTCCTCGTCACCGTCAGCCTTGGGCAGAGTGACAGTGGCAGCAGCCTGACTTCGAAGCAGCCTCAAACTCTCGGCGGCAAGAGCAGCGAAGCTCTTCCGCGAATCTTCCTGCTGCTTGCCCTGAGTCGTCACACTCACACGAGCCGCTGCGTGGCCATCTATCACCGACAGCGCCTCCGTGAGCGTGAAATAGTGCAGCTCGAGCCAACGGGTAAGCGTCGGTTGCGACTGAAAAATGGTCCCGGGTGGGGCCGGTAACACCGCCGAGTGGGCTTGTGCCTCCTCGAGAACCGCCAGGTATTTCGTCATTTCCTGGTCCTCGAGCTTGGAGACCGCGTACGGTGATGGCTCCACGATCGCGGCGAGCGCGCGATAGTGCACCAGACTCGTTCCCTCGGCCAACGACATTGCGTGTCCGGATTCCACGGCAGCGACGCCGTACAAACGCAGGGCTACAGTATTTTGCGCCATTTGAGACCAGCCAGGATTACCAAACCGAGCGCGAGCTGCGCGAAAACCAGGATCAGGAAACCGTGTGGACTGCTGTGCAGCGGAATTCTCTCGAAGTTCATTCCCCACATTCCACTTACGACGACGAACGGAAGAGTTACAGTGGCGACCACGCCCAGTGCCTTGGTCGCCATACCTAGACGATTGGAGACCTGTGTTAGATAGCTCTCCTGGGTGCTGCTGAGAAGGTCCCTGAAGTTCTCGAGGGAGTCGTAAATCCGGAGAACGTGGTCGTAGATATCCCGGAAGTAGATCTGGGTATCGGGGGTGAGGAGAGTGCTGGGCCGGTTCGTCAGGATGCTCATGGCGTCTCGCTCAGGCGCCAGGTGACGTCTCAG
>Ga0068855_100011960_pt1 | contig 10492 bp, 10 predicted proteins | sample KBSCornC52_FD_66592 | JGI IMG/M metagenome (GOLD analysis project Ga0068855, IMG submission 66592) | Corn rhizosphere microbial communities from Kellogg Biological Station, Michigan, USA - KBS Corn C5-2 | ecosystem: Host-associated > Plants > Roots > Rhizosphere > Soil ... | reverse complement strand
GCAGGTTTTTCAGCAGGGTGAAATTATGTGCATGTGTTTTGGCAAAACCAAAACCGGGGTCAATAATAATGTCTGTAATGCCGGCCCTATGGCATTCGGCTGTTTTTTGTATGAAGAAATCAAGCACTTCGCGTGTTACATCGGTATAATGGGCCAGTTGGTTCATGGTGGCGGGGGTTCCGCGCATATGTGTGCACACATAGGGAACTTTTAACCGGCCAACGGCTGTAAGCATTTCCGCATCAATAGTGCCGCTGCTCACGTCATTTACAATAGAAGCGCCCGCGGCCACGGCTTCCACCGCAACACGTGCATAGTATGTATCAATCGAAATGATCGCATTAGGAAAATTAAAATGCAGCGATTCTATAGCTCCCACAACGCGGTCAAGTTCTTCTTCTTCAGAAACCAATGTGCTGTTGGGGCGCGTGCTTTGTCCGCCTATATCCAGGATCTCAGCTCCTTCTTTCAGCATTTGTTCGGCCTGGTTAAGAATGCCGGTTTTTCCCATAAAGCGGCTTCCTTCGTAAAATGAATCGGGTGTGGTGTTGATAATACCCATTACCAGTGGTTTATCCACAACCAGTAAACGGCCTTTACAATTCAGCGTATACATTTATTGTTTGTTCATTACATTTGATACGCTAAAGGTAGTGTGCAAATTTGGAAATGTGCGAGTGTGCGAATTTGCCTTCTTTGCGGCCTTTGCGTCTCCTTAGCGTTCTTTGCGGTGCCGGTAGTGTCGTTATTAATACCGCAAAAAACGCAGAGAAGTCGCAAAGAACGCCAGAGGCCCTCCTTAATTTTATAGTATTTCGCAATATGAAAATATTACTGAACATAACCCGTATTATCGTAGGCGTTCTGTTTATTTTTTCAGGACTGGTTAAGGCCAACGACCCCTTAGGACTAAGCTATAAAATGCAGGAGTTTTTTGAGGTGTGGGGCTGGAACTTCCTGGATAATTATACGCTGGCTTTTTCGGTAGCCATGATCGCTTTTGAAATTATTGCCGGCGTTGCCGTACTTGTCGGCTGGCAGATGAGATTATTCAGCTGGCTGCTTTTATTGCTTATTATTTTCTTCACTTTTCTTACCGGCTATGCGAATTTCAGCGGAAAAATACGCGAATGCGGCTGCTTTGGCGATTGCATTCCCCTTACCGCCGATCAGTCGTTTATGAAAGATTGTATTCTGCTGATCTTAATCGCGTTTATTTTCTGGCAAAGAAATAAGATCAAACCGGCCCTGAATCCGATGTATAGTTTGGCCACATTGTTTTTTACCGTAATTTTTTCCTTCGCTTTTCAATGGTATGTGCTGGTGCATCTGCCGGTTAAGGATTGTTTGCCTTACAAAGTCGGCAATAATATTCCTGAAAAGATGAAAGCGCCGCCCGGCTCTATTCCCGACAGCACCGTGATCACTTTTGTATATGAAAAAGGAGGGAAGCAGGTTGAATTTACAGCAGACAATTTCCCTGCAGATTATAGCGAAGACACCTATAAATTTGTAAAGCGGTACGATAAAGTAGTGCGCAAAGGCAATGCCTCGCCTGCTATTAAAGATTTTTCACTGCAAACCTTTTTTGGCAATGATTCCACACAGGCATTGCTGAATGAAGATCAGTACCAGTTATATCTGTTCTTAAAAAATGATTATTCAACCGGCGACTGGACGAATGTGTTAAGTATGATCATGAAGACCGCTGAACAAAAGCACATTCACGGGTTCATGGTTACCAATATACCAATTGAAAAACTGCGTAATCATCCACCTGATGTGTTTTATGCGTTTATGCCGCTGGCCTGCGATTTTACCGCTATTAAAACCGCGGCCCGCGCCAATCCGACTTTATTCCTGATCAAAAAAGGAACTATTTTAAATAAATGGAGCTATGCCGATTTTGATCGGGCACTGGGAGTGGTGAGTAATTTGAAAGGCAATTAAAGAAGCGTATCACGGCTAAATTGCGTGGCACGCCTATGAAACGGAGGTTGCTTTAAATAGGCGTGCCACGGTTCATTTGCTTCGACAGGATAACCGTGACACGCTAATAAACAAACTATGTTAAAATACTTCGCCAGACGCATCTTTTACGGCATACTCGTTATGCTGGGAGTAGTAGTACTGGTATTTTTATTGTTCCAGGGTTTTGCCGATCCGTCGCGGCTCATGCTGGGCCAGCGGGCAGATGCGGCTACACAGGAAAATATCCGCCGCGAATTATACCTCGATCAGCCGAAATGGAAACAATTTGTTTTATACATAAATGATCTTTCACCGATTGCCATTCATACCGATAACGATATAGAACAAAAACACCTGAGAGGTTTCTTTATAGGCAGCGGCATTAACATTGGCATCAAAGTGCCCTATCTGCGCCGTTCTTATCAAACCAAAAAAAATGTTGGAGACGTATTGATGGAGGCGCTGCCCGGTACACTGCTGCTGGCTATTGCGGCCATGTGCATTGCCGTGGCGCTCGGTATTCCGCTGGGCGTACTGGCAGCCGTGAAAAAAGACACCTGGATGGATACCTCTGCCATTTTTACCAGTGTACTGGGTATTTCAGCCCCGTCTTTTTTCATGGGGATTGTAATTGCCTATCTGTTCGGTTTTGTATGGAGCCACTATACCGGTTTACATATGACAGGAAGCTGGCGCGATATGGATGAAGTTACCGGTAAACCCTACTGGTCGTTACAAAACCTGTGGTTACCTGCACTAACATTGGGTATTCGTCCGCTGGCGATTATTACCCAGCTAACGCGTAGCGCCATGCTGGATGTGCTGAACCAGGATTATATTCGTACCGCTTATGCAAAAGGATTATCGAAAGGCACTGTAATATGGAAGCATGCCTTGCGTAATGCATTAAATCCGGTAATAACTGCCATTACCGGCTGGTTTGCCGAATTGCTGGCCGGAGCGTTTTTTGTAGAATATATTTTTGGCTGGAAGGGCATCGGTAAAGTGACGGTTGATGCATTGGAAAAACTCGACTTCCCCGTGGTAATGGGTTCAGTGCTGATCACTTCCTTCTTTTTTATTCTGGTGAATATTCTGGCTGATGTGCTGTATGCTGTTGTGGATCCAAGAGTACGTTTAGAATGAGTTAAGTCCTTAGCGTTCTTTGCGAATTCTCTGCGTTCTTTGCGGTGCTCTTTTGCGACGATATTAGCACCGCAAAGGTCGCTAAGAAGACGCAAAGGACGCAAAGGTTTTCAAAATTAGAATATGAAACATCTGACTATACTAGCCATTGCGCTTTCTGTTGTTACCGGTTGTCATCGTAAGCTCAGTCCGCAACAGGAATTTAATAAATCGCTGTTCAAGGCATATGACTTAACAGCAGAGAACTTATTTACTGTTAACTGCGAAGGACCCGCGGTTGATAAAGAAGGCCATCTGTTTGTAGTGAATTATCAGAAAGATGGCACCATTGCCCAGGTGCAGCCCGATGGAAAAGTAGATCTGTTTCTTACCCTACCCGGTAAAAGCATTGGCAACAGCATTCGCTTTGATGCAAAAGGAAATATGCTGGTAGCAGATTTTGCAGAGCACAATGTACTGGAAGTAAATCCGCAAACAAAAGAAGTGTCTGTATATTGCCACGACGATCGTTTTAACCAGCCCAATGATATTTGCATCAGCAAAAAAGGAATTGTATTTGCTTCTGATCCCAACTGGAAAAATCAAACCGGACAAATATGGAAGATCGGCGCCGACCGCAAAGCAGTTTTACTCAAAGGCGATATGGGCACTGCCAATGGTATTTGCCTTAGTCCGGACGAAAAAACATTGTACGTAAACGAAAGCATTCAGCGCCGTGTGTGGGCATTTAGCATAGATGAAAATGGCGATATCAAAGGGCAGCGTGAGTTTACAAAATTTACCGATTTCGGTTTGGATGGCATGAAGTGCGACAGCAAAGGAAATTTATATATCTGCCGCTGGGGCAAAGGTTCCGTTGCGATTTTTAATCCCGATGGCCGTCAGTTGCAGGAAGTAGAACTGAAAGGAAAAAATGTGAGCAATATTACTTTCGGTGGTAAGGAAAATAGAACTTGTTTTTGCACGCTGCAGGACAGGAAGTGTATTGAGAAATTCAGATCAGATATCTCAGGCAAATAATGTGCAAATGTGCTAATATGCAAATTTGCACATGGGAATTACTATCGGATACTGTCTTTCATTTGCAAATTTGCTAATTTTCACATTTTCGAATTACTGTATTACAACTTCCTTCACCACATTCTCACCAAGCGCTTCATTTACTCTTTTGAGGATGGTATCTTTCTGATATAATAGTTCCTGTTTCAGCGGCGCCATGCTGGTGGTGATGTACAGGGTTTTGCCGTGGATCTGAATTTTATCGGTGTATTTGGCAATCGTTTTACCCATGAGTTTTTCCCACACGTCTTCAATCTGCAACGCCTGGATGGAGCCTTTCAGACGGCTGTGATTAAGAAAGTATTTCATGGCATCGCCCAGTGAATATTCTCCCATAAACGCAAGGTAGGAAAGTTTAAAGATGTAGCATCTGATAACCCACTGCCAAATTATCAAAATGAAATTTAATTCTGTCAGGGTGGGTATCGGTGATCAAAACCTGACCGTCATTTTGTACACATACATAATCCAGCAGGTTATGCATGCGATCGGCATCTAATTTTTCAAACACATCATCCAGTAAAAGCAGGGGAGGGAATTGTTTTGCCTGTTTTAGCATGTCGAATTCGGCCAGTTTCATGGCAAAAAGCAGACTTTTACGCTGTCCCTGAGATGCCAGCGCTTTAAATGGCTGCCCTTTTAGTTGCGCATTGATATCATCGCGGTGAATACCACCGCTCGTGCGTTGCAGTTGCAGGTCTTTTTGCCGCAGGCGGTTCAGCAGCTGGTTAAAGGATGTTTCGTGCAGCTGACTTTCGTAGGTAAGTGTAACCGGTTCAGGGCTACCGGCTATCTGGTTATAAAAATTGGTAACCAATGGCAGAAAGATTTGCAGGAAATGCTTTCTTTTCTGAAAAACGTAATCGCCATAACGGGTCAGCTGTTCGTCGTATACGTCGAGTAATTTAAAATCGGCGGTATGTCTTTCGGCCAGTGATTTTAAAAAGCCATTCCGTTGCTGCAATACTTTATTATAATCCATCAGGTGTTGCAGGTAGGCGGCGTCGAGCTGACAAATAAGGGCATCCAGCAGTCGCCGGCGTTCTTCGCTGCCGCCGGTGATGATTTGTACATCGTCGGGCGCAATAATAACACAGGGCAGGCGGCCGATGTGAGAGGCCAGTTTTTCGTAGGGTTCATCATTTACCGAAAATTCCTTGCGGCCGGTTTCACGTAAAATGCACACGACCTTTAATGGGTCATTCTGAAGTGTAAAATGACCTTCGATCCTGAAACCGGCAGCGCCATGCAGGATATTCTGGCTGTCGCTGCGGGTAAAATAGCTTTTGGTAAAGCAGCAGTAATATATGGCATCGAGCAGGTTGGTTTTGCCAACGCCGTTTGAGCCGCAGATGCCAACAATCCGTTCGGTAAACGGAAACTGCACCTGCCGGTAATTTTTGAACTGGGTGAGCGATATGGAATTCAGAAATAACAAGTTCTAATTCTATGTTTTAGGTTCAGGCTTTGCGTCTTCTTTGCGACCTTTGCGTTCCTGGAAGCGTCGTAAAAGAGCACCGCAAAGAACGCAAAGAAGACGCAAAGAGCGCAAAGTAATTCAATTGAGAATCAATATTAATCGCAGAATTTTCTGGGAAAATGGTCCAGATCTATGAAATACCGATCCCGAACCCTCTTTTTCCACATTTTCAAGCTAACTCCCGAACAATCATCCCGATAGATATCTGGGGGAACCTCCTAAAATCTAAAATCTGCAGTCTGAAATTCCCATGTTACCCTTATCTTTGCCCCCGCCTTTGCCGGCTTCGGCGAGGTAAAACCTCAAATTTTTAATACTGTGGCTTCTAAATTTTCCAAAGAAACGTATTTGTATTGGTACGAGTTAATGCAATTAATCCGTCAATTTGAACTGGCAGCCGAAGAAAAATATAAAATGGAAGGTAAGATCCGTGGCTTTTTCCACGCCTATGTGGGGCAGGAAGCCATTGCCGCCGGCTGTATGACCGCTACCCGCCAGGAAGATCCTTTTGTAACCGCTTATCGCGATCACGGTTTGGCCCTTGCCAAAGGCATGAGCCCCGAATCGTGTATGGCTGAATTATATGGTAAAGCAACAGGCTGTGCCAAAGGAAAGGGCGGCAGTATGCACTTTTTTGGAAAGAAAGAATACTTTTTTGGTGGCCATGGTATTGTAGGCGCACAGATAGGAACAGGCGCCGGACTGGCCTTTGCCGAGAAATATAAAGGAACTGATAATGTATCGCTCACATTCTTTGGCGATGGCGCTGCCCGCCAGGGTATGTTGCACGAGGTATTTAATTTAGCCATGACCTGGAAATTACCGGTCATCTTTATTTGCGAAAATAACCACTACGCCATGGGTACTTCAGTAGAACGTACCAGTAACGTGGTAGATATTTATAAACTGGCTGATGCATATGAAATGCCTGCCGATTCTGTAGACGGTATGGCTGCTGAAGCGGTGCATGATGCCATTTCCCGCGCTGTAAAAAGAGCCCGTGAAGGCGGCGGCCCCACTTTGCTCGAAATAAAAACTTATCGTTACAAAGGTCACTCTATCTCTGACCCGCAGAAATACCGCACCAAAGAAGAAGTAGAACAATACAAACAACGCGACCCGATAACGCTGGTGCTGAATACTATTTTAAAGAATAAGTTCGCAACCAAAGAAGAAATTGAAGCGATCGACAAACGGGTAGCTGATAAAGTTTCGGCAGCAGTAAAATTTGCCGAAGAGTCACCATGGCCAGACGATGATGAAGTATTAAAAGACATCGTGATGGAACCGAACTATCCGTTCATCGTTGATTAAAAAATAAATTCCCTAAACAACATCTATCAACTAAAACAGCAATATTCATGGCCACTGAAGTAAAGCAAGTGCCTGAACAAAGTACCGAACCAAGATCCGCCGAAGAAAGAGTAGTGGATTCAGCCCGCGATTTCTGGGCCAATAACAACAAAGTTATTACCTATGTAATCGCCGGTCTGGTAGTGGTAATAGGAGGCTATTTCGCATATAAAAATTTCTACAAGGCGCCACAGGAAGAAAAGGCTGCTGAAGCCATCTGGAAAGCCGAAGATTATTTCAGACAGGATTCATTTAATCTGGCGCTGAATGGCGACGGACTGAACCAGGGTTTTCTGAAAGCGATTTCAAAATATAGTGGCACCAAAGCCGGTGATCTGTCTAAATTCTACGCCGGTTCATGCTATCTGCACATGGGCGATTTTAACAATGCCATCAAATACCTGAAAGATTTTTCAACCGATCAGATAGAAGTAAAGATCCGTGCAACCGGTTTGCTGGGTGACGCCTATTCTGAACTGGGCAAAAAACAGGAAGCTATCGACTATTACAAAAAGGCCGGTACTTTATTCGATGAAGACGATGTGAATTCACCCGAATACCTGTTCCGTGCAGCTATGCTGAACCAGGAGCTTGGTAAAAACAAAGATGCCATCGACCTGCTGCACATGATCAAGGATAAATATCCCCAAAGCCAGCGTGCATTTGAAGCTGATAAGTATTTGGGCAAGCTGGGAGATCTGAATTAGTTACTTTAGTTGGCTGTTAGCAATTGACAATTAACGGCTGCTAACTGCCAACTGCCAACTTTAAAAAATGGCTGAAGTAAGCAATAGTAAATTATTACAAACAGATGCAGGCATTCTCAATACGAATGCCTGTATTGTTATAGTACGAACCGAATGGAATGCAGCTATTGTAGATGAACTCGAAAAAGGCTGTTTAGATGTTTTCAAACGCGAAGGCTACACCGATATACGCGTGGTTACCGTGCCCGGCGCTTTTGAAATTCCTTTTGGTATTAAGAGTTACTGGGACGCGAATAAATATAAAGATGATCGTCCGTACGCCTTTATTGCACTGGGTTGCGTACTACGCGGCGATACACCGCATTTTGAATATGTATGCCGTGGTGTTACCGATGGAGTAATGCAACTGAATCTTTCACTGCCGGTACCTGTTATATTTGGCATCTTAACTGTTGATACCGATAAACAGGCGCAGGAACGTATCGGTGGCATACACGGTCATAAAGGCGAAGAAGCCGCCATCACTGCAATGAAAATGATTTCGGTTACACAGGGATTTAAGAATCATAGTTGATAAGTTAATAAGTTGCCAGGTTAATAAGTTAACTGCAACATATCAACTTTTCAACCTGTCAACTTGTTAATCTGTCAACCTATCAACAAGTCAACAACAAATGAACGTCCAGCTATTCATACCTTGCTTCGTAGACCAGTTATATGCGCAAACAGCCTTTAATATGGTAAAAGTGCTGGAGAAGGCAGGGTGTACAGTTGAATACAATACCAACCAAACCTGTTGCGGACAACCGGCTTTTAATGCCGGGTTCCGGGATGACGCAAGGGAAGTATGTTCTAAATTCATTAACGATTTTAGCGGCAACAGCGATTATATTGTTGCACCCAGCGCCTCCTGCGTTGGTTTTGTAAGAAATTATTATACTACACTTTTCGAAGATTCTTCCAAACTTAAAGAAGTAAAAAAGCTGAAGGAAAGAACCTACGAGTTTACCGACTTCATGGTAAATGTTTTAAAGGTAGAAAACGTAGGCGCTACCTTTCATGCCAAAGCCACCTATCACGATTCCTGTGCCGGTTTGCGCGAATGTAAGATCAAACAGGAGCCGCGTACATTACTGGCCAATGTAAAAGGGCTTGAACTGGTTGAAATGAATGATGTGGAAACCTGTTGCGGTTTTGGCGGTACTTTTGCTGTTAAGTTTGATCCCATTTCCATTGGTATGGCCGATCAGAAATCTGTGAATGCCAAAAACACCGGCGCCGAGTGCATTATCTCAACCGATCTTTCGTGTCTGATGCACCTGGATGGTTATATCCGCCGCAAAGAAATGGGCATTCAAACAATGCATATCGCTGATGTGCTGGCAAGCGGATGGTAGGTTAATGTGCAAATGTGCTGATATGCAAATTTACAAATGGAAATCATTTACCGGATACTGTCTTTCATTTGCACATTTGCTAATTTTCAATTTTTTAAATTAATTACTATGGGTATCGGAGATAAATTATTCCAGCTTAAACAGGAAAAAGCTGCTGCGAATCTGAAAGCCGGACAAGACTTTCTCGAAGCCAATAAACAAAAACCCGGTGTGGTAACATTACCCAGCGGCTTGCAATACGAGATCATTACCGAAGGCAACGGAGCAAAACCTACAGCCACCAGTAATGTAACCTGTCACTATCATGGCACGCTCATCGATGGTACTGTATTCGACAGTTCAGTAAAACGCGGTCAGCCGGCTACCTTTCCGTTAAACCGTGTTATCAAAGGCTGGACAGAAGGTTTACAGTTAATGCCCGCCGGTAGTAAATGGCGTTTCTTCCTTCCCCCGCAATTAGCTTATGGCGAACAACAGGTAAGCGCACAAATAGGACCTAATAGCACGTTGATATTTGAGGTGGAGTTGATAAGTTTTAAGTAGCTATAACCCGGGGTTGTCACTCAGGGTTACTGCAAATTACACCCCTTTGGGGCTTGCCTGGATTATCGACAGGCGGTGTTTCTCTATTTCCCGGATTTTTATAGTTTAGTGTTTTAATTTTCGGCAATTAACCACTAAACTACCAGCCTCGAATGAGCCAGTACTCTACTTATCAAAAATTTTTCAGTCCTGAACAAGCTGAACCCGTTTTAACTGTACTGAAAGAAAATGGAATTCCATTTCAATTCAGTAAATGCAAAACTGTGGTAGACAATGTTATTGGGGGAGATACCTCATTCGATAACCTATATGAATTAAAAATTTCCGAAAACCAATTCGAAGAAGTTAACCAGTTATTACGGCAAAAACTGGAAATAAACCTTTCGGATGTCGAGAGCGATTATTATCTATTTTCTTTTACCGATGTAGAGTTGAAAGAAATATTGCGTAAACCTGATGAATGGAGTAATCAGGACTTTGGATTGGCCCGCCAGATCCTGCAGCAAAGAGGTATTGTTTATTCCGAAGAAGAACTGAAGGCATTAAAAAATGAGCGGGTAAAAGTATTATCCAGGCCTGAAAGAGTAAATCGCAGATTATTATACGGAGGATATGCTGCTGCTTTTTTCTTTAGCTTAATTGGCATTTTTGTCGGTCTTGCTATTTGGCAAACAAAAAAGACACTGCCCAATGGAAAAAAGGAATTTATCTATGATTATATGTCGAGAGGGCACGGCAAGCTCATATTTATTTTTTCTATTGTAATGCTTGTCGTGGGGCTCATCTTCAATATTAACGCCCTTGCTGGTTTAATTGGCTTTTTCGGAAGTATGATA
>Ga0068855_100011956_pt1 | contig 10494 bp, 11 predicted proteins | sample KBSCornC52_FD_66592 | JGI IMG/M metagenome (GOLD analysis project Ga0068855, IMG submission 66592) | Corn rhizosphere microbial communities from Kellogg Biological Station, Michigan, USA - KBS Corn C5-2 | ecosystem: Host-associated > Plants > Roots > Rhizosphere > Soil ... | reverse complement strand
TATCTGCGTTGCTTCGGGAGACCACGGAACGGCCGATCTCGATGGCTTTCATTGGGACGGAAAGATTCACGTGGATCATCCAGCCGTCGACGATCTCGTGCTAGCCTGCGGCGGGACACATCTGGCAAGCAAGGCCGTGGCGTACCAGATATTGCCATGAGTGCCACGAACTATTTCACACGCGTACACGGCACTGAAGGAGCAAGCGGCGGCACCAGTGCAGTGGCGCCCCTCATGGCTAGTCTGGTCGCTCTGCTTAATCAAGCCAAGCAAAAGAACGTGGGTTTTCTAAATCCGTTTCTTTACCAGAGTCTAGGGAAAGGAGTTGTGAGAGATATAACGGTTGGAACGAATGCCATCAAGAGCACTATAAAGGGCTATAAAGCGCAGGTAGGATGGGACGCCTGCACCGGCCTAGGTACGCCTGATGGAACGAAGATTCTAAATGCTCTCTGAGCCTTGGGGTTTCCTGGTCGCAGCTTCGTTCAATATCTCCAGCTCGTCAAATCGGCTCCTTTAGGGGCGCTCTTACGTATGCGATCCAGAATCTTAGGCAAGTATTGGGTGTTGTAGTGCAGACGCGAGAGGTAGTTGGGTAAAGTTGGATCGCCGTTCCAGCAATGCTCTGCGCGCGGACCGTAGGTTATTTCGCCGCCGTAGGGCGGATTGGTCGTGGACTTCAAAAAGTCTTCCATGCGATAGACCGCGTCATTCAGGAAGTATGTATCGTCAGCGCCGACATAAATATGAATCTTGCCGGCGAGGTCAGGGCCAATTCTTGCCCAGTCACGCTGCAAAATCGCTGCAAGATCGTAGTGTTCCCGCCAATATTCAGCCACGCCGTGATCGATCTCGCCAGTTACTTTATTAAAGATGGGCCGCGGATACCCGTCTTCCCCCACTGGTCCGTAGACTGCTTGCCAGATATCGAACTGTTCGCCGCTGCGGCCATGGTCGCCAAGCGCCAGTTCGTAGGCGTTGAAGTCTTGGGTGGTGAGGAAAGTATGGCCGAGGTAATCACGCATGGAGGGTTGAGCGACACGGGTGTGTGCACCTTCGATGAAGAAAGCGTTCTTGTCCTCATAAAGATTTATATTTGTGTACGCATGAAAATCAATCGGGTCAGGACATGCGGCAAACGCACCGTTGTAGTAGTCAGGATGGAAAACCTGGACCGCGAGTGCCTCCCATCCCCCAGTTGATCCGCCGTAAACAAAACGCGCCCAGCCCTGACCGAGGGCGCGAAACTGCTTCTCGATCGCTGGAATCAATTCTTGTTCGATGGCATCACCATAAGGCCCCACATTAGCGGAATTCACAGCATAGGAGTCGTCGTAGTAAGGATTCGCGTGCTGGATCTTGACAACCAGGAAGCGTGGGAATTTCCGCGAAGTCCATTGCTGATAAAACTTGTATGCCTCCTGCTGCTGAATCTGGTTGTAGCCGGCAATGTGGAAGCGCTCACTGTAGTCCGGCTTCAGGTTGGGGTCGGGCGGGGTGGTCCGAAAGTTGTCAAAATCATCCACGAAGTGGTCATGGAAGATCATCAGTGGAAAACGCGCATTGGGGTGTTCATCAAAGCCCTCTGGCACCAGAACGAGAGCACTCAGCTCCATGGGGCGTCCCCAAAATTTTGAAAGCAGTTGGCTTTGAATATGGATGTGCCGAACGTACTTGGTATCTGGCTTGGGAGGAATTGAGGGAATCTCCTCCGTGAGCGTGATAGCAACTTCACTCGTTGTTAGCGTGATTTTTTGTGGCTTCGAGAAAAGGTTGCCGGGCGAGATGTTCCAGTGCTGCCCTTCACCTTGGTCCATGTGGAGTTTTATCGTCTTGCCGTCTGAGCGATGAAAGGTTTCGTACTTGTTGAGCACGGCTTGTACTGTGTATTCGCCTTGTGGGACATCTTTCAGGCTGCGGATCGGATAACCCCACGCGCTGGCATCCACCGTCACAGGTTGGTTGGGCTCCCATCCATCAACCGTGACGCCAAAGACCATTTGCGTCCGCGGAGTGTCGTTAATCTGCATGCGCGGCTCCGCACTGGGATCCGTCGAAAGAAGCAGCAAGAGGCGCCCATTCAACGGTTGTGCGCTCGCTCCCGTCGAGAATATGACCGTGAACGATTGTCCGGCTGCGGCGACCTGCCACAAGAAGCTTACGAGGATAAGGGCTACATATTTCATGCTGCGTACTATACAGGTTTGGAACAAAAGCGTGGTGTTGCTCTGGTTAGCGTTCCAATCGTTCTCACAGCGATGAGCGACCTTTTGACGCGTGATGAGACATGGCAAACCTTCTGCGTCAATCGGTATTGGGTGGGATGGGCGATCTAAGCAGCGCTATCGCCCAATGACTCGGAACGTGCTTTTGACCTCAAGAGACGGCTAGGAGGCAATCTCCTCGGCGGACGCGTCCCAGTACACTTTTCTGTTGGACCAGTATGATTGTGCCGCCATGATGCAGGCAACCGAATGCGCAAAGCCGTCATGCACCGAAGCATGGGGTGTTTTCCTTGAGTGCATGCACTCAAACCAATTTGCCATATGCTCTAGGCTCATGTCATCGATTCCGATGGGCGGAACCTTGCTCTCTCCCGGCAATAGAATGAACCTTGATTGCCGCTTCTCGTCGATGTCCACATCGGCTTCGTGTGTGCCTCTTTCTTCAATCAACTGATACCGGGGGCTACCTTCGCCGCCAATATTGATCAGAGTCGCCTGTTTGCCCATATATCGCGTAAAGCTCTGTGCATCATTGCCGAAGCTGGTCGAATAGCTGACCAGGAAACCTTTGGGATATTCGAGCAGTGCTTGAAACGTATCAGCATTCTCACGGCCGTCGTGCCAGGCGAAAACTCCCCCATGCGAGACTACGGACCGGGGGAAGCTGTCGTTCATGAACCAATGCACGAGATCGATGGCATGACTCATCCACTGATCCGGAATTCCACTCGAGAACTCTTTGTATAAACGAAACTCAAAATACAGCTGTGGATCGAATGGTCGCGCCGGCTTTGTCATTAGCCACTTGCTCCAATCGGTGTCTTGCTCGCGGATTTGCTGGACTTCCTTGCGGCCACGCCAGCGCGGGCCGTGGTAGTTCCACACAATTTCGACCTTGCTAATGTCACCGAGCGCTCCGCTACGAACTACTTGTTGCCCACTGATCTGATATGGCTCACTGCGATGTTGCGTACCCACCTGCACGACCGTCTTTGCTTGGAGGACCGCCTGGCGTGCAGCCTTGATTTCGGCAAGAACATTCCCCATTGGCTTCTCCACGTAAGCGTCCTTGCCCGCTTCCGCCGCCAGTTTGAGAATAGGCGAGTGGGAATGTTCCGGAGTAGAGATCATCACGCCGTCAATATCCTCCATCGCCAGCAGGTCTTCTACATACTGAACCGAGCGCGGAGCCCGGCCGTAGTAGCTCGTGTTGGTGACGACGGCCTTTTCACGATTTCCTTTCCACAAGTCGCAGACTGCAATCATCTCTACGTTGTGGCTGGATTTCAGCCTGGACGCGATCTCGTCAAGCTCCCTGCCGCGGCTTCCAATGCCAACGTGGGCAAGAGCAATCCGGTCGTTCGCTCCTAGCGTTTTGCTGTAAGAAAGGGCGCTGCGAGGCAGCAAAGCGCTCGCGGCCAAAGCCACGGCCGAGTCGTTCAAGAAAGCTCGCCGATCGATTTGCCGGGAAGACTTACTCACAGATCATCTCTCCTATGCGAACTCCGCCGGCAATGAGTATAGACTCAAGACTCCCTCGAACATCTCTTATCTACAATTCTTCCATTGCCCATCTGTAGCTTGTTGTTCAAGAAACGCGACCAGGAAGGCGGCGTAGGCCAAAGGCAGACAGCGGGCGTTTGGTGCTGCACTGTCGGCACCATGGATCCTGCATCGCGCTTGATCAGTTAGGGACAATTTTGCTGGATTGTCCCTGCCACGAATCCACCCTCAGTATTGGTTTTGCCCAACGCGAAATCTTGGAACACGCCCACCGGGATCGTGCCACTACTCTGAGCATGAGGATCGAGTGGCGCTACGGCCATAATCGTTAGCGCAGTTCCACTTGCGCATTGCGGCAAGAACGGCGAGTTTCTCAAACTGTAATGCGGCGTTCCGACGAGAAACGAGCTGAACGTCCATTGAAACCATCCCACTGCTAGGGGAGTCGTTTGTGTGCCGTCGCTGTAGATTCCGGTCGCGGTGAACTGTGACGAGGCTGCCGCAACCTTCTGGTTGATTCTTATAGATTGCAACGTGTAGTTGCCGTTACCGCCACAACCGTTGAAGTAAACGACAATGCACCCCACGAGCGAGGCTAAGGTGAGTTTACTCACGAGGCGTCCAATAGGGACAGCATTTACCGCTAACCAGAGTACCTCTGGCTGGGCCTCAACCGGAATACAGTGGATTGTGTATGGTAGCGCACTTTGTGTCTCAGCTTTCGGCGTTACAATTTCGGGGATGGCCACGCTTTGTAGGAGCAAAGTCGGCTGCGGGCGCGGCTTTCAGGGGGATATCAACAGAAGTTTTGACACAATTTAATCATTTCCGTGCGTATAATGCTGCTCATTCTCAATCTTGAGAATCGCGTGTGTACGTGGCGAGCACTTCACGACTAAAGACCAAACGCAATGATTTGCGTTTAGTCATCGCATTTTGTTGTATGTGTACTGGTATTTCCTCCCCGTGGTATGCCCGAGCTGCAGGGCCGCAGCTCCCTGGTTTCGTGTACCCGGAGATCATCCTTTCACTCCTGGCTTGGCCCGCCGCTAGCCCTTGTCCCATAAAAGGACCTCCATATGGCAGCGCCCATCTTCCCAAACTACGTTTCACCAATGCGAGAGATCGACTCTCGTCATCACGCATGCGTTCACGACCTGCTCGAAACCGTGGCTCAGGACCACGCGCATTCGACCGCAGTCGAATTTGAAGGGCGTTCTCTCACGTATGCAGAACTGCACGCGCGTGCCAACCAACTGGCTCGGACCCTGCGGAGGCACGGCGTTCAACGTGAGGTTTTGGTGGGCGTGTGCATGGAGCGGTCTTTGGAAATGGAGATCGCGCTACTGGGAATACTGAAAGCTGGTGGCGCATACCTGCCACTCGATGTCTCCTTTGGAACGGGCAGGATTCAGTATGTATTGGAGGAAGCGGGTGCGAAAGTCCTGATCACCCAGGAATCGTTGTTGAATCTCATGCCCCGCACACAGGCCGAACTTCTCTGTCTGGAGCCGTCGTGGAATTTGATTAGAGATGAGAGTGATGAGCCAGTCCCGTCGGAGGTGGGCCCATCAAACCTAGCCTACGTCATCTATACGTCTGGCTCTACGGGAAAACCGAAGGGCGTACAGATCGAGCATCGCAGCCTTGCAAACCTCTTATGCTCGATGCGCGAAGAACCTGGAATCGGCGCCGCCGACATTCTGCTTTCGATCACCACCATTTCCTTTGACCTATCCGTTCCTGACATATTTCTTCCTCTTCTAGCGGGGGCGCGGCTTGTGATCGCCAGTCGTGAGGCCACTTTCGATGGCAAACTCTTGCGCGGCCTGCTAGCAAATTCCCACGCCACGTTCATGCAGGCCACTCCGACCACATGGCAACTTCTGCTTGAGTCGGGATGGAGCGGTGACCGTAATCTGAAGGCCATCGTGGGAGGCGAGGCGGTGTCAGCAGAACTCGCCCGTAAACTCGCCGCTTGCTGTGGCTCGGTTTGGAACATGTATGGGCCGACCGAAACAACGGTCTGGTCTTCCGGCTATCACGTCGAGGGACTCGACGAACGCAACGTGCCCATCGGAAAGCCGATTGCTAACACCAGCCTGTATGTTCTGGGACCGAATCGCGAATCTCTCCCTCCCGGTAGTGATGGCGAACTGTACATCGGCGGTGACGGCTTGGCGCGTGGATACTTCAATCGCCCGGAACTCACAGCGGAAAAGTTTGTCCCTGATCCGTTCTCGTCTCGTCCAGGTGCACGAATGTACCGCACCGGTGATATGGCCAGATATCGTCCGGACAAAAACCTCGAGTATCTCGGGCGGGTCGATCATCAGGTGAAAGTCCGTGGCTTTCGTATTGAATTGGGCGAGATTGAGGCCGTGCTGGAGCAGCATCCGGCTGTACAGAAGGCCGTCGCCGCGGCGCGCGACGACGAGTTCGGCGGCAAATATTTGGTTGGGTACTTTATTCCGAAGCCGGGCAAAGCATTTTCTCAATCTGAATTTCGCGAACATCTGCGCAAGCAGCTGCCAGAATACATGATTCCGCCCGCGTTGGTCGCTCTGCGCGAATTCCCCTTGAGCGCCAATGGCAAAGTCGACCGAAAAGCACTGCCGGCACCTCAGGCAGGTGACTACCATCGCGAACGCGAGTACGTCGCACCTCATGACAAAGTCGAGAAGAGACTGGTCGCTCTTTGGGAAGAGGTGCTGGGCATAAAGCCGGTTGGCATTAAGGACGATTTCTTCGATCTCGGCGGCAAGTCGCTGCAAGCCGCGCGGCTGTTTACGAAGATCATGGGCAGTCTCGGCAAGGATCTGCCGCTGACCACGCTCATTCACGCGCCTACGATCGAACTGCTGGCCAACGAGATCAGACCGCTTTCAAATCGCGCAAACTATCCTACGTTGGTGCCGATGAAGGCCACCGGAACTCGGCCGCCGTTTTTCTGCATCCACGGTGGGGCCGGCAGCACGCTGTTCATGCATCGCCTTGCGGCGAAAATGGACGCCGACCAGCCCTTTTACGGGATCGAACCGGAAGGGATGGATGGCCGTGAGTTCAAGCACACGACACTCGAGGAGATCGCAGGTTACTACCTTTCCGAAATTCGCAAAATGCAGCCGAAAGGACCGTACTGCTTTGGCGGGTACTGCTTTGGTGGGATCGTGGCCTATGAGATGGCCCAACAACTGCTTCAGCAGGGCGAACCAGCCGCATTGGTTGTACAGTTCACCGCAGAGCTGCGTTTCCATCGCAAAGTTCCGGCGCCGCCAAAGCCTCAGCGGCAGCCGAACCCCGCCGGCAAAAGACTTGCCACCCTGCTCAAAAATCCAGCGCGTGCACTCTATCGCGTTTCCGCAGTCAAGGTTGCGAAGCAATGGGGGAAAATCGCACCGAAGTTTTACCCCCTCTGGTTCACGCTTGGTTTGCGCATACCCGCCCGCATGCGCACTCTATATGTATGGCGGACCTTGATCCGCGCCGAGAAAAATTACGCGCCGAAGCCATATCCCGGACTGGTGGTTATGTTTCACGGGTCCGATTACGAAGACGATCCTAACTTAGGCTGGGATGGATTGGCAGAAGGGATTGAGCACCGCATCATCGGCAGCAGCAGCCAGGATGCTCGCCGCGACCTGATGAATGAACCGTGGGTCGGGCAGACTGCGCGTGAACTTTGCGACTCCATTATGAGGGCTTGCGATAGGATCGAGATCAAGGGAGCGCGGATCGCATGATTTAGCATGGAGGCGTTTCGCCACCAACGGTTAACCAACCCTCAGACCTCGAAGACGCTTGTCTTCTCCGAAATTTGAAGTTCCTCGATTGGCCACATCTGTTTGTGAAAGCAGATGGCGGCGCTGATCTTCCACAGTAATATGCCCCACCCGTTCCCACGCTACGTCTCGAGCACAAAGGAAGTGCCCGTTTCTCGTTGCCGACCGCGCGTAGTCCCAGTACAAGCCGCAACGTCAGGAGTATCCGGCCATATCCCCACCTATTTCGGGACTCCTCGATCATTCAGCCGAAAACACCGGGCCTTGTCGTCCCAGTAGATGCGGTCTTTGTTGGCCTTCCAGAACTTCATCCAATGACCTTGAAGATCTGCAAGGTTATGTACCTTTCTGAACCTCGCCCAACAAACCCAAGACGCATCATCGCAATGCTTCTCAGGGAAGAGTGGTGGCATCGTGCTTTTTGCCACGTGTCATCGACGAAAAGGTTCCCCAGAATGAAATACGCCAGTTCCCCTGTTCGGATGCGGGGCCAAAAGTCGTAGACGGGTTCTGCGATCCACCGTGAGTCAGTGATTTGCGAGATCAGGATGGGAATCGCCGATTTGCCATCGGCCACGATCTGATCCATGACGGCAGACGCACAATAATCGCGGTCTTGGAACCTCCCTTTCGCACGACACGTTATGTTCTTCCATGTAGATAACGCATACACCTTTGTTTTTGAGGGTGCGGCGTCAGTCGCCGTGCAGAGAGGTGAGCACAATACAAAACAAATACAAGCCACCCATTTCGTGACCTCGTAAAGACACCCATGGTGCAGCCCTCTATGGGGAAACAGGTAGCTTAGTGGTCTCATCGCAGAGCGGGCATGCTTTTTGGTCGTGTCTCATGGGAGAAGGGCGGCAGTTTCCGAGTAGCCGATGATCTGCTCCTAGCGAGGATATCTTTGGACCGGCATGCTGAACACCGAGCTTGGCCACTGCGCATCGCCGAGCGTCATCTTGGTTGCGCGCGAATCCATAATGTCCATGGTCGCCAAGGGTACGCGCATGTCGCAGTTCTCGCCCCGCGACTTTAATCGGTGGGCTGGGATGCAAACCGGCCGAAGTGTGAAAGACTTCGTATTGGTTTTGCTTGCGTCCCAAGCGGAGCGAATACGCCGCGAAAGCGCGATGGCTATTCGCCCTACCCCGCTCATCAAACGTCGCCTGGTCACCGATGCTGACCTCATCCTGCAGCACAAACTCCCCGGTGTCTGAGGTGTCGATTTTCAAGACAGGCCAACGGCCCGGCAATTTTGCGATTGTGCTTCCTGGTGCAGGCAGCTCAGCGCTCGATTCAATCCTGATATATAGGTACGAGTCATCGAAGACCGCCTTCAACTGCCACTCGAGCTGCGTCGCCCGGCTCGAATCCATGCCCGGTGCAACCTGATCCCAAGGCGATCCCGCGCGAGTAAACGCGCCCGGTTCAGGAGGAAGCACAGCGTAGACTGAGTTCGCGTCGGGCTCGGTATCTCTCCATACTTGATCCTGGACCTTCCATTGTCCGCCCTCTCTTCCGAGTGTCATCGTAATGAAGGAGAACGAGGCGTTGCCCATCACCCGCACGAGGAGCACAGCTTGATCTCCCCGAATGAAAGCCTTGATCGGGCGATAGTGAACCTCCGGCTGCGCCCTCAGATCAGGGTGCTTGTCTCGAACTTAAGTGAGTTCTCACGCGTCCAAAGGCCCTCCCACGTCTTGAAGTCGCCCGTCTGCTCAGCGTGCTCCATCTTTTTAAGCACCGCCTCCACTTTGCCCTGGTCGGATCGCGCACAGCAAGTGGTCACAGCCAGCAGGAGACATAGAGATAGCCATAAAACGCCGCCTGCACGGTGAATCTCCATTGCGATAACGTTCGATTTGGGTGGGACCAACGCTTCAGTCACAAAGTTCCAAGTTGCCGCAAAGGTTATCTCAAAATGCGGGCTGATAGGAAGCACAAATTGCCAATGTTGTTTAGGCAACTTGTCCGCCATCGGAGAAAGACGGGGATTTGTCAGCACGAAGCGGGCCGAAATCGCCAAAGTAGACAGGCTTTTCGAGCAGCAGGAAGCTTTCGCTCATCTCAGCCGCCCGCAAAACTATCTGGCACTTTCGAGCTATTTACGTCTCAGAACAGACTAAGTCATACTCGGTACAGATTGGCTCCATTCGCCACACGAATCGTCCTGGCCGCTGTCGTTCGCCTTCTTGCCATCAGCGGCTGCTTGGTCTCTATGGTCGTCGTCGCCTGCTTGATTATCGAGAGCGAACGCAGGCGGTTGAGCAGGCTATCAGCGTTCATTTCTCGGAACAAAGTTCCTCACTGATGAGCGACCCGACACAGAGGTAACAGATCGTACCGGACACAATAGTTGACACGTTCTCCCTTTTGGAAGGGGGATGCCGCGGAAGGAGTGTTCGGTCATGGATGAAAGACCGAAGTTCGTGGCTCGCCTAGCGGGAGGGCAAGTTCCCTCTCTCCATGACTCGAGCGATTCTGGCGGAGGACACTCATACTTGCGGCGGCAATGAGGCCGGGGTTCTATCCTTTTTCGACCCAACTTCCATCAGATCAACGATCATCGCAAACAGCTTGTTCCGAGTGTCAACTCTGACTCCGGCACGAGTGATATATCGAATGACAATATCGACACCGGCTCCGGCCGGCCTCAAGTTAACCGATGGCATTGCACTAAACTGGGGTGAGCCTTCTTCATGGGTTACCCTCTTCCATTCCGTTTCCGCCATCTTGGCATCAGCTTCCGTGGTCTTGATGGTTACTTCGTAAATGCCCTTGAGAAGGGGATGAATACTAGTGCCTGGCGGGACGCTTACCTTAATCTCATCCCACATCCACTGTCCCACGGTTGAGAAGTTGAAGTACTTTCCGCGGATGGCATAGCCATTTAAGAACGAAACTCTTCTGCCTGTAGGATGGCCATGAGCGGTCCAGTTTCCTGTTTCCAGCAGCCAGGTTCGGAACAACCCGAGCTTTAC
>Ga0068855_100011954_pt1 | contig 10495 bp, 8 predicted proteins | sample KBSCornC52_FD_66592 | JGI IMG/M metagenome (GOLD analysis project Ga0068855, IMG submission 66592) | Corn rhizosphere microbial communities from Kellogg Biological Station, Michigan, USA - KBS Corn C5-2 | ecosystem: Host-associated > Plants > Roots > Rhizosphere > Soil ... | reverse complement strand
ACCAAGATGACCTATGCCGGCGACAGCGACGACAGCGACCGCGCCAACATCATTGCCTACCTGTCCACGCTGAGCCATTCGCCCAAGCCGTTCCCGGCCCCCAAGGCACCGGCCGGGGGCGAGGCCCCGGCCAGCGGCCAGACGACGTCGGGCAGCTCCTCGGTTGCGCCGGCGGCGGCCGTCCCGACCCCGTCGACCATGGAAACCAACGGCGGCGCGAATGCCGTCCCCGCGAGCTCCGCCGGCATCAGCTCGGCGGCCCCGGAGACCGCATCCTCCTCGGCGCCCGCAGCAAGTGCAACGTCGTCCGCATCCGAAGCGCCGGCGTCGTCGGCTGCCGCGCCCGAGGCGTCGTCCTCCGCCGCGCAGTAAGCGTGGAGTGCATCGAGTTCAGCGAGCCGCGCCCTCGGGTGCGGCTCTTGCATTTGCGAGGCCCGGAATGACCACCCTGCTGCTGCATCTGAGCGACGTCGACGAGGCCGCCTGGGCCGCCGCCTACCGGGCCGCGCTTCCGGATGTACGCGTGATCCGCCAGTCCGAACCGTTCGACCCGAGCGCGATCGACTACGCCTTCGTCTGGAAGCCCAAGGCCAATGCCTTCGCCGGCCTCACCAAGCTCAAGGCCGTGCTGTCGCTGGGTGCGGGCGTCGATGCGCTGCTCAAGCATCCGGCGTTGCCCGATGCGCCGATCGTGCGCTTTGTCGACGAGGACCTGACGCAGCGGATGAGCGACTATGTCGTCGCGCAGGTCACCATGCACCAGCGGCTGTTCACCCGCTTCAAGCGGGATCAGGTCGCGCGCGTCTGGCGGCAGAACTACCCGCCGGCGGCGCGCGAAACCAATGTCGGCGTGATGGGGCTGGGCGTGCTCGGGGCCGATGCCGCGCAAAAGCTCGTTCGCCTCGGCTTCACGGTGCTCGGCTGGAGCCGAACGCCCAAGGCCATCGCCGGTGTCCGGACCTATGCCGGCGACCAGCTCGATAGGTTCCTCGGGGAGACCGATATCCTCTGCTGCCTGCTGCCGCTGACGCCCGATACCACCGGCATCCTCAACTACGGTCTGTTCAAAAAGCTCAGGCGAAAGCTCGACGGCGGTCCGGTCATCGTCAATGCCGCGCGCGGCGGCCACCAGGTCGAAGCCGACATCGTCAAGGCGCTGGGCGACGGCACCCTGGGCGCCGCCAGCCTCGATGTGTTCGAGAGCGAGCCGCTCAGTCCGCAAAGTCCGCTCTGGACCCTCGACAACGCCTATCTGACGCCGCACATCGCCGCGATCAGCAATATCGACGCTGGCGTGCGCTACTTCTCGGAGATCATCCGCGAGCACGAGGTGGGCAGGCCGCTCCCCCATGTCGTCGACCGGACGCGGGGGTACTAGAAGCGCATTTCCCAGATCTCGCCGGTCATCGCCTTGCCGAAATTGTCCTCCTCGATCGTCTCGACGATCGCGAAACCGGCGGCAGCATAAAGGCGGCGGGCGGCTTGCTGGATCGTATGGGTCCACAGCCGCATCCGTTCGTAGCCGTTGGCGCGCGCGAAGCTCACCGCCTGCCTGACCAGCGTCGCTCCCACTCCCTGCCCGCGCGTCGCAGGTTCGACGTAGAGCATCCGCAGCTGTGCCGAGCCGGGTAGTCCTTCGGAGGGCATCACGAAGATCGAGCCCACAATTTGGCCGCGCTGTTCTGCGACCCAAAGGTCCTTGGCTGGAGTCGTGGGCGCGGCGTGATACTGGCTGTAGATCCCGGCGATCAATGCCTCGAAATCGCCGTTCCAGCCGAACTGCTGGTTGTAGAGAATGCCCTGGCGATGGACCATCCAGCCGATGTCGCCGATTCGCTGCGGCCGCAGGATCACCGGGGTCGGCGGCGCGGGCTCGCCAAGGATCGTTCGCAGCCGGGTCATGGCGTCGTGAAGTTCCTGGCGGCGGCCGGCGTCGATCGGCGCGAGGAGCTCGGCGAACAGCTCGTTCGTCGCGCCATCGAGCGTTGCGAACGCGGCGCGTCCCGCTTCGGTCAGGCTGAGGGTCGTCGACCGCTTGTCGGCTTCGCCGCGCTTTGCCGTAAGTAGTCCCGCTTCCGCCAGCTTACCGACGAGCCGGGTGACATAACCCGCATCAAGACTGAGGGTGGCAGCAAGCTCGCCCGGCGTGACTGCGCCGCGCGTGGCGAGTTCATAGATCACCCGGGCTTCCGTCAGACTGTACGGGGTCTGCAGGTGCCCGGCATCGAGGGCGCCCACAAGGCGCGTGTAGAACCGGTTGAAGGCCCGGACTTCGGGAATAAGAACGTTGTCATCCATAATGGACGACAGGAAGCAACTAAATGCTTGCTTTTGTCAACTATATCGCTGTCTAAGGACACGATAAACCGAGCGGATGCCCTGGTCGGTGCCCCCGAACGGCCGGCCGGGCCTGGCCTCCGGCGCCCAGCCGAAGATATCGAGATGCACCCAGGCCTTGGTGTTCCGAATGAAGCGCTTGAGGAACATCGCCGCGGTGATCGAACCGGCGAAGGGCGTGCTGCCGGCGTTGTTCACGTCGGCGATCTTGGAGTCCATCATCTTGTCGTATGGTGCCCAGAGCGGCATCCGCCACAGCGGATCGTCGCTCGCGAGCCCTTCCCGCATCAGCGCCTCGGCCAATGCGTCATCGGCGGTATAGAGCGGCGGCAGGTCCGGGCCCAGGGCGGTCCGCGCCGCTCCGGTCAGGGTCGCCATGTCGAGCAGCAGCTCGGGCGTTTCCTCGTCGCCGAGGGTCAGCGCATCGCCGAGGATCAGGCGGCCCTCCGCGTCGGTATTGCCGATCTCGACCGTCTGCCCCGACCGAGACGGCAGGATGTCGCCCGGCCGGAAGGCCGCGCCAGCGATGGCGTTCTCGACCACGGCGATCAAGACCCGCAGCCGTACCTTGAGGCCGGCGTCCATGATCGCGTGGGCGAGGCCAAGGACATTGGCGGCGCCGCCCATGTCCTTCTTCATCAGCAGCATGCCAGAGGCCGGCTTGATATCGAGCCCACCGGTGTCGAAGGTCACGCCTTTGCCGACGAGAGTGAGCTTCGGATCGGACGCGCGGCCCCAGGTGAGGTCGAGCAATCGCGGTGCTTCGGCCGAGGCGCGGCCGACGGCGTGGATCATGGGGAAATTCTGCTTGAGGAGATCATCACCGACGACCGCCTTGAGCTTCATTTTGTGGCGCTGCGCGAAGGCACGGATCTCGCGCTCGAACGCGTCGGGCCCGAGGTCGTTGGGGGGCGTGTTGATGAGGTCGCGCGCGAGGAACGCCGCATCGCCCAATCGCGCGATCTCGCCGGCGTCGGCGCCCTTGGGCAGCACGAGTTCGGGTGCCGCGCGGCCCGACCTGTAGCGGGCGAAGCGGTAGCTCCCGAGGCGGAAGCCGAGCGCGGCGTAGGTCGGATCGGCAATTGCCCCCTCGAGCCGGTACTTGCCGGGGTCGAGCATCGCGGCGGCAAGACCGGTTGCCAGAACGGGCCGGCCGGCTTGCGTCCCAAGGCCGAACAGATAGCCGCCCAGATTACCCGCCTCGTCAGGCAACGGCAGGAGTTTGCCGAGCTTTCCGGTGAAGCCATTGGCGGTCGCCCACCTGCTTCGGCGGGCGTCGAGTGCCGCCGCATCCAGCGCGTCCTCCTCCACCAGAATGAGCGGAAGCGTCTTGGCCTGAGGCATCGGGATCACCGCGGAAAACAGGAAAACGCGGCAGCTTTACCCCTGGCTTCCGGGGCCCGCAACGCCGCCTTAACGGTGCATTAGGGTTAATCAATTATTGCTCGCTCGATGGGCGCGGCCATCGCGCCACCCTCGACTCAAAAGCCGCCGCCGTGACGCTTCACCTTGCCCTTCCGCTCCCGCTTCGCACGTTGCTCCTCGCGGGTGTTGCCGCCGTCGCGATAAGCGGCTGCGCCAGCAACCGCGTGGCCATGGTCGCGCCGGATTTTTCGAGCCAGAGCCCAACTCAGCAATCGGCATTGGTGAGCCAGCTGGCGCAGAAGTACCGCTCCAACCCGCGCGACAAGGCCACGCTGATCTATTACTCTGCGGCGCTACGCTCGGCGGGGCAAGCCGACCAGGCTGCCAGCGTGCTCGAGAACGGCATTGCGACCTATCCCGACGATGTTGATATCAAGGTGGCCTACGCCAAGGCCCTTGCCTCGTCCGGCCGCTTCGATCAGGCGCTCAACGTCATCGAGGACGCCATCGACCCGGCCGCGCCGGATTGGAGCGCCCTTCTGGTCAAGGGCGCGATCCTCGACCAGAGCGGCCGTAACCAGGAGGCCCGGGCGGTCTATCAGCAGGCGTTGCTGACTGCGCCGAACCAGCCGGCACTCGAGGCCAATCTCGGCCTCAGCTACGCCATGACCAACGATCTGCAGCAGGCCGAGGCGCATCTGCGCAAGGCGAGCAAGATGCCGGGCGCGACCAGCCAGATCCGGCAGAACCTCGCGCTGGTGGTCGGGTTGCAGGGCCGGTTCGCCGAAGCCAAGACCATCCTCGCGGCCGACCTACCGCCGGACCAGGTCGACGCGAACATGGCCTACATCAAATCAATGATCACGCAGCAGAACCGCTGGGACCTGATCAAGCAGACCGGCTGACGTTGGCGGCCTACTTGCCGAGGGCGCCGAAGGCACCCGTCTGGCTGATCCGGATGATCGCCGGCGAGATGATGACGATGAACAGTACCGGCAGGAAGAACACGATCAGCGGCACGGTCAGCTTGGGCGGCAGTGCGGCGGCCTTTTTTTCCGCCTCCATCATGCGCGTCTCGCGGCCTTCTTCAGCCATCACACGCAGCGAGGTGCCCACGCTGGTGCCGTAGCGATCGGCCTGGATCAGCGCGGTCATCACCGACTTGACGACGTCCAGTCCGGTGCGCTTGCCCAGATTGTCGTAAGCCCGGGTGCGATCCTCGAGGAAGCTCAGCTCGGCGGTGGTGAGCGTGATTTCCTCGGCGAGCTCGGGGCTCTGCATACCGATTTCCTTGGCGACGCGCTTGAAGGCGTGCTCGACCGACATACCGGCTTCGACGCACAGCAGCATCAGGTCGAGGGCATCCGGCCAGGCGCGCTTGATCGACTGCTGCCGCTTGATGGTGCGGTTCTTGAGCAGCAGGTTCGGCAGGAAGGCGCCGATGATGCCGATGAACAGGGCGTAGATGGCGTTGAGGTAGAGCGGCTTTTCGGCAAAGATCGTCAGGCTCAGATAGCCGAACGCCAGAATGAACAGCGCGAAGGGCGTGACGAAGCGCGCAAACACATAAGTGTTGAGTGGCCCCTGCCCGCGATAGCCGGCCCGCGCCAGCGCTTCGACCGTCTTGTCGTCGGCGAACATCTTCTGCAGCGAGAAGCGATTGACGACGTTGGTCACATACTCGCGGCCGGCGACGCGCCGGATCGAGCCGCGTGTATTGTCCTGCTGTGCGCCGCCCCGGAGGCGCGCCATCTCTTCGGCACGCATCTTTTCGCGCTCGAGGGCAACGCGCCTGATGCGCTGCTTCATCGAGACACCGCCGCGACCGAGCAGCGAGAAGCCCAACGTGAAGACGACCGCAGCCGCGGCAATCGCGGCGAGCGCGGCAATCATGAAATCGCGGGTGAAGATATGTTCCATCGCGCCGGCCTCAGAAGTCGAACTGGATCATGCGGTTCATCATGAAGCCGCCGATCCCCATCAGCACCGCGGCGATGCCGAGCCAGATCAGACCGATGGTGGTCGAGAACAGCGGAACCATGTAGCTGGGCGTCGTGAGCGTCACGAGGATCGCGACGATGAACGGCAGCGAGCCGATGATACCGGCGGAGGCCTTGGCTTCCGACGACATCGCCTTGATCTTCTGCTTCATCTTCTTGCGGTTGCGTAGCACCCGGCTCAGGTTGCCGAGCGCTTCGCTGAGGTTACCGCCGGCCTGTTGCTGCACAGTGATGACGACGACGAAGAAATTGACCTCGGGCAGCGGCATCCGCTCGAACAGCATCTGCACCGCTTCGGTGGTCGACTTGCCGACCGATTGCTGGTCGATGACCCGGGCGAATTCCGACTTGATCGGTTCTTTCGCCTCCTTGGCCACGAGGCGCATCGAATCATTGAGCGGCAAGCCGGACTTGACGCCGCGGACGATGGCCTCGACGGCGTTGGGCAGCTCGTCGAGGTAGGCGTTCTGATACTTCTTGCGGCGGTGCCCCAGGTACATCTTGGGCAGCAGGTAGCCTGCAGCCAGGCCGAAGACAGGGCAGAACAGCAGCGGAACCTGAAGAAAGAAGCAGAGCAGCGCGATCACCGCGCCGACAATGGCCTGGTTGCGAAGCCAAGCGGACGCCTTGGTCTTCATTCCCGCCTGGTAGATCTGGTCCTGCAGCGAGACCTTCCTTTTGGCCTTGCCGAGGGCTTCGCTCTGCTGCCGAAGGGTCTGCTGGATCTGCTTGCGGCGTTCGTCGCGAGTCCGCGCGGCGGTGTTTTCCCGCCGGTTGGCCTGGATATCGCCCTGCAGCGCCTTCATGCGTTTGTCGGCGCGGCTCGAGCCCATGAGCTGCGGCACGAAAGCAAATGCGCCGGCGCCCAGCGCCACGGCGGCCAGCAGAACGTAGACCAAGGGATTCATTGCTTACTCAACCCTGCAGGATGGCGTGGTGCTCGATGTTGGACTTCTCGAGCGCCTCGACCAGATTGGCTTCCTCGTTGAAGTAGCGGGCGCGCTCGGTGAATTGCGGCTTGGTGATGCCGGTCGAACGGTGGCGACCGACCAGATTGCCGTTCGAGTCCTCGCCCATGATGTCGTAGAGGAAGATGTCCTGGGTGACGATCACGTCGCCTTCCATGCCCAGCACCTCGGAGATGTGGGTGATCCGGCGAGAGCCGTCACGCAGGCGGGCGGCCTGCACGATCACGTCGATCGACGAGGTGATCATCTCACGGATGGTGCGGCTGGGCAGCGAGTAGCCACCCATGGTGATCATGGATTCAAGGCGCGACAGCGCCTCGCGGGGTGAGTTGGCGTGGAGCGTACCCATCGACCCGTCGTGGCCCGTGTTCATGGCCTGCAGCAGGTCGAATGCCTCGGGGCCGCGGACTTCGCCGACGATGATACGCTCGGGACGCATACGCAGGCAGTTCTTGACGAGGTCACGCATGGTGATCTCGCCCTCGCCCTCGAGGTTGGGCGGACGCGTTTCGAGGCGTACCACGTGCGGCTGCTGCAACTGCAATTCGGCCGAGTCCTCGCAGGTGATGACGCGCTCGTCCTTCTCGATGAAAGCGGTCAGGCAGTTGAGCAGCGTCGTCTTGCCCGAACCGGTGCCGCCCGAGATCAGGACGTTGGCGCGCACGCGGCCGAGGATGCGCAACACCTCGGCGCCCTCGGGGGAGATCGAGTTGTACTTGACCAGCTGCTGGAGGGTCAGCTTGTCCTTCTTGAATTTTCGGATCGTGAGGGCGGCGCCGTCGATGGCGAGCGGCGGTGCGATGACGTTGACGCGGCTGCCGTCGGGAAGGCGCGCGTCGCAGATCGGCGAGCTCTCATCCACGCGGCGGCCGACCTGCGATACGATGCGCTGGCAGACGTTCATCAGGTGGCTGTCGTCGCGGAAGCGGACGTTAGTCAGCTTCACCTTGCCGCCGACTTCGATGTAGCACTTCTGGCTGCCGTTCACCATGATGTCGGCGATGTCGTCGCGTGCCAGCAGCGGCTCGAGCGGGCCGTAACCGAGAACGTCGTTACAGATGTCCTCGAGCAGATCTTCCTGCTCGGAGATCGACATCACGATCGACTTGAGCGCGATGATCTCGGCGACGATGTCGCGGATCTCCTCGCGCGCCGCCTCCTGATCCATGGTGGCGAGCTGGCTCAGGTCGATCGAGTCGATCAAGGCATTGAAGATGGCCGACTTGGTCTGGAAGTATTCCTTGTCGCGCTGGATCGCCTCCGCCGAGCGGACGTCGACAATCTCGTCGCTGCGCAGCCGGTTGACGGCGGCATCGACGACCGGCTTGGGCGGATCGACGCGCATTGCGGGCACCGCTGCCGCAGGAGCCGCGGGTGCGCTGGGCTGCGGACGCGGCGCCTCGGCAGCGCCAGGCGTATTGCCGCCGAAACTCTGACGCTTGCCGAACATCACGAGGCCTTCTTGAGCTTCAGCAGCGAGGGCAGTTTGAGGCCGCCGCTCTTACCGGTCGGCTCAGGGACCGAGCGGCCGGTGACGTGCAGGCCGATGGCGCGGAACAGGTCGTTGATCCGGTTGTTCGAGGCGACTTCGGCCAGCATCTGGCCGTTGTTGGCGGCCGTGCCGAAGGTCTGCGGGTCGAACGGCACCTGGCTCAAGAGCTTGCATTCGACCGAAGTGGCGAACTCCTTGGCCGCGATCTCGGGCCGCTTGGGTACGCCGACCTGGTTGATGACCAGCAGCGGTTCGGATTCGTTCGGCCGCAGCGCCTTGATGGTGTCGCTGAGGTTCTTGGCGTTGCGCAGGTTCGCCAGGTCCGGTTCCGCCACGATGACGATCTCGTCGATGGTCGCGAGCGTGTGGCGCACCCAGGCGGTCCAAGCATGCGGAATGTCGAGGATCACGACTGGGGTGGTTTTCTGCGCCAGCTCGAGCACCTGCTCGAAGTCGCGTTCGCCGTAGTCGAAGGTCTTGTCGAGCATGGCCGGCGCGGTGAGCAGATTGATGTGGTTGGCCGCCTTGCTCATCAGCCGGTCGAGCATGGTCGGATCGACCTTGCCCGAAGCGCTCAGGGCGTCGACGATGCCGTGCGGCGGATCCTGGTTGAAGTTGAGTCCGGCCGTACCGAACGGCAGGTCCATGTCGAGGATCAGCACGTCCTGGCGCAGATGCTGGCTGATCGCCCAGGCGACGTTGTGCGCGAGAGTCGAAGCGCCGGCGCCGCCTTTGGCGGCGATGAAGCCGATGGTCCGCCCGATCGGCGCCGCCCCTTCGGCAGCAAACAGATCCGAGATGGCGTTGACGATCGACTGGGCGCTGGTGGGCAGCACCAGGTATTCGGAGACGCCGGAGCGGATCAGCTCGCGATAGAGCAGCACGTCGTTGACGTGACCGAGCACGATCAGCCGGGTCGAAGCGTCGCACACCTCGGCGAGCCGGTCGAGCGCAGCCGGGATCTCATCGGTCGGCAGCGAGGTCTCGACGATGATCAGGTTCGGCGTCGGATTGGACTTGTAGCTCTCGATGGCGCCTTCCAGGCCGCCATTGTGGGTGGTGAGCGCCACCTTGCTCATCCGCCGGTCGTGCACGGCCGACTCGACCAGCTCGGCGGTCTGCGAATGCTCGCAGAACGCCTGGATGGTGATGCGCGGCAGCAGGCGGGCGCCGGTTGCGACTTCAGCCGCCGGCTCTTCGGCTGGCGAGACATCCTTGTTCGGCGTCAGAAAACTCATGATCTAACTCTCCATCGCGGCGGTTACTGACGCGTGATCAGTCAAGTACAAATCCCACCGAACCCTTGTAGCCGCCGCGCATGCCGTCAGCCCCGACGCCGTATTGCTTCTCGAGATGCCCCAGGAAGATCGCCTCGGCGTCACCGGCGATGTGGTAGTCGTCGGTCGGCAGGTCGGGGCGGCCAAGTTGCGCCATGACCGGGGTCACCATGATCACGAGCTCGGTCTGGTCATGGATGTAGTCGCGGGAGCGGAACAGCGCGCCCAGGATCGGGATGCTGTCGATGCCCGGCAGCCCCGAGAGCTGGTGCTTTTCGGTGTCCTGCAGCAACCCGCCAATGGCGAGCGTGCAGCCGGCCGGGATTTCAACATCGGTCTTGGCGCTGCGGGTGCTGAAATCGGTATTGCCGATCGGTTGCGACACCGACGTATTCACCTGCAGGTCGATCGAGCCGTTCGATTTGACGGTGGGCGTGAAGTCGAGCGCCACGCCGTAGTCCTTGTAGATGACCGCGGCCGTACCGTTCTTGTCGACCGTGGTAATCGCCTTCTGGCCGCCGGCGAGGAATTCGGCCGGCTGGCCGGACATCGCCGTCAGCGTCGGCTCGGCCAAGGTGCGAATGGCATTGCGGCGCGACAGGGCCGCCAGCGTTGCGGTGATCGAGGCCGGCCCGATATTGGCCGAGGCGCTAATCGTGCCTTCGCCACCCGACACGCCCGACACCCCGCCCAGAACCGAATTGGGCGTGTTGACGAGGCCGGTGATCAGGCCGCCGGACGACAGGCTCATGTTCAGGTTGAGGCCGAGCTGCTTGATCGCGGTGCGATCGACTTCCGCCACGGTGACCTTGAGCATCACCTGCTGGTTGCCGTTGACGGTGATGATGTTGGCCACGTTGTCGGTGCCGCCGGCAAACTGCGTGGCGATCGTCATGGCGCGCGCCGCATCGTCCTGCGACAATGCGGTCCCGCTGAGCACCACCCGCGTGGTGCTGCCGCCCAGCATGATCGACTCCACCTTGACGTGCGAGCCTGGCACATTGCGGGCAATGGCCGCTTCGATGGCCGTTCCAACATCCGAAGGCGGCTGTTGCA
>Ga0068855_100011953_pt1 | contig 10495 bp, 11 predicted proteins | sample KBSCornC52_FD_66592 | JGI IMG/M metagenome (GOLD analysis project Ga0068855, IMG submission 66592) | Corn rhizosphere microbial communities from Kellogg Biological Station, Michigan, USA - KBS Corn C5-2 | ecosystem: Host-associated > Plants > Roots > Rhizosphere > Soil ... | reverse complement strand
TCGATGTCCAGCCTGTTCCATAGCTTGGTCGTGTGCGGTGCGGGCATCACGCTTTTGCAATGCGGCGGTCGCGCGCAGGTGTCCGGCGATGAGCCGACGAATGGCGGTGCGGGTGGCAGCACGGGCGGCCGAGGTTCGAGCGCTCAGGGTGGATTCGTGGCGGGCGGAGGCACGTTCTCGCTTGGCGGCTCAGTGTCGGTGGGCGGCTCGTTCGCCGTCGGCGGCTCGATGTCGGTGGGCGGCTCGTTCGCCGTCGGTGGCTCGTTCGGTGCGGGCGGGACGAGCGCGTCGTTTGGTGGAACGAGCGCTTGGCAGCAATGGGATTGCGCGCCCGACAACGTTCACGGTTGCGTTTCCGGGCAAGACAGTGGGCTGGTCTTTGGCTTGGGCCAGAGCTGCGGCAGCAATCCCTCGCGACCGAGAAGCGCCAAGGATTGCCCTGCGGGTCAGGTGTTTTCTTGTCTGATCGGCGAGCTGAACGGCGCAACGGGGCCGTTCAATTGCGCTTGCCTGACGCGCACCGCCGACGTGCCCTGTCCATGCCCCAGCGCCGGTGTGGGCTGCAGCTCCAGTTATTCCGACAAGTGCAGCGACTTTCAGGTGCAGTGCAGCTGCGCCTATACCTGCATTTTGAAATGAGCGCCGAGGCGGCGTATCGCGCGATTGAGCTCGCGTTCGGCGCCCCCGAAACGCTCGCCGCTACGGCCACGCTCAGCGCCGAGCAGCGCGACGCGCTCCGCCAATTTTGGATCGGCCGCGCCAGTGGTGAGCTGACCACGGCGCTGTCGTTCGAATTCATACTCGCCGATCTGCAGCAGCTGTCGGCGCCGAGCGCGCTCACGGAGCTCGCCGAGCGCGCGATTGCCGACGAGCATCGACACGTGGATTGGTGTTTGCGCTTCGCCGAGCTCTGGGGTGACGGGCAGCCCGCGCAGGCCGAGCTCGGCGGCACGCGGCCGCTCACCTTCGAGGGTGCGAATGAGCGGGACATGCGACTCTTGCGCACGGTCTTCGGCTGTTGTTTCAGCGAAACCGTGGCGGTTCACGTGCTCTTGGCGTCGCAAGCGGAAATCAAACTCGAGAGCATGGCGCGGCTGAACCGCCAGCACGTGGCCGAGGAGGTCGGGCACTCGCGACTCGGCTGGGCGCTCGTGGCTTGGCCCGGCCTGAGCGCGCGCGATCGCGGCCTGATCGCCGAATTCGTGCCGCTGATGACGCGCGTCACGCGCGCGCTTTGGTGCGGGCCCGAGCGCGCGGCGGACGCGGCGCTGCACGAGCTCGGGTACTTGTCTTTGCCGCTCGTGCAAAAGGCTTGTGATGTGGCGTTCGAGACCGTGATTTTGCCGGGCCTCGAGCGAAATCAGATCCGCCTTTGATGCAAAGCGTCGGCTCAGGCCGTTCGCACGCGTTCGGCGATGCGATAAAGACCGCTGCTCGGCAGCCGCCGGTAGCCGGACCACGCGGCGGAAGCGAGATTGCCGTCGGCCAGGTGCTCGAGCAAGCGGTCACCGATCACGCGCGCGTCGCGTTGCTTCAGCCCGGCGCCGTGCTCACGCGCCCAGCGCAGGTTGTAGCTTTCGTGAATGCCCACCGGTGGCGCCAAGAGTAGCGGGATGCCGAGCGCGGCGTAAAATACCAGCTCGCTCGGCTTGGTCCACAAGATGTCGGTCTCGGCGAGCAGCGCGTCGAAGCGATCGAAGTAGCTGTCGAGCACGGGCTCGTACAAGATGTTCACGCTGCGACCGAGCTGCGCTTTGAGCCCGGCGCGCGCGATCTCGTCCTCGAAGCGGATCTTCACGTTGCGACGGACTCCGGCGACGAGCGTGAGCCGCAAGCGGTGCCGCTCGAGCAGCGGGCGCAGGCTGGGCAGAAAGGCCGCGCTGAGCTCGGCCTGCGCGCCCGCGCCACCCACCGCAAACACCAAGTGCGGCGGCGCGTTCGTTTCCGGCAACGCGCCCACGTGCGCCAGATCGGCGGCGAACGCGTGGCGAAAGGTGTGCATCGGATCCAAGCGCGCCAAACGCGCAAGTAGGTTCGCGCGCAATACCGGCGCGTCGGGACCACCGACCAGCGAGTGCGGCAGCGGAAAGCCGGTGAGCTCGATCTGCGACTCGGGTACGCCGTACGCGCGCAGGCGGCGCACCACGCGCCCACTCGGCGCAAAATAGTGAATTTTACTCGACTTGGCGCGGATTGGCGCCCAGACGCGGTTCACATCGGAATCAGTCACGACGCAGAAGATGCGATCGTAGCCGTGAAAGTCGGCGAGCACGGCGGGTGAGTAGAAGGTCGTGAGCAGCGTGAGCTCGTGCTCGCGCAAATAGTGGACGATCGAGCGGCCGAGGCCCTGCCGCGCGGCGCGCTCCAGCAATTTGACGCCCAGTGTGGCGCCCGACAAGTCGCGAAACGGGTACAGATTCGGAATGTCGGTGACCGAGTTGAGCAGCCCGCGCAGCGGCGTGCCGAGGCAGGGCAGGGCCGATACGCGGCTCACCGATTCATACATGCGCCGCGACGCTTGCCAGCGTCGTTGCTCGTCCGCGTCCGCGAGCGGCGCGCGATCGGTATGCATGAGCTCGGTATGCAGCTCGCGCGCGAGCGAGCGCGCGGGCCTCAAGTGCCCGTATCCCATCTCGATCGCGACGACTGCGACCCGGGCGCTGGCCTCGGCAGCAGCAGTGAAACCAGCAGCAGGCGGGGCCCAGTTTGCAGCGACCATGTGGCGGCAGACTGCAGCAAAATCGTGCTGAGCTGGCGACGGTCCGGTAGCATTCCGGTGAAGCGGCGCGGAAGGTCGTCAGTTGCCAGCGATCGCGTGCGACTCCGCCGACCATCCGCGAGTGCCGCGTGCCGCTTGCTCGAGCAGCGCGCGCCGCGGTCGGCAATGTGCTGCGATCCGGGCACGCTTGTCGGCCCCGCCGAGCGCGGGCGGCCGGGCGGCTCCGGCCCGCCGCTCGAGCGGCGGGGCCGCTCGTTTGGCGCCAGCCAGCGCCCACACCGCGACCAGCAGCCAGAGCGTGAGGCGCGCTTTCATGGCCATCATTCCTTGCGCCGAAGGCAGCCTACCGTAACGGGCTAGGCTTGATTGGCGAGCGGCCGCACCTGCATCTCCTGCAGCGCCGGATGCGCCAAGAGCTCGCGGCGGGTGCGCACTCCGATGCGATTGGCGGCTCGCGCCATGAGCACACGCACGGTGGCGTTCGAGATGCCCAAGTTGTAGGCGATTTGTTTGTTGCTGAAACCGTGCGTCGCGTGCTCGACGATCTCGCGCTCGCGCTCGGTGAGCGCGGCCACGCCTTGTGTGGCGGCGTCGCTCTCGCGCGCGACGATGTAGCGCCGGCCGCTCTCCTCGAAAGTGTGGACCAAGGTCAAGCGCGCTCGGGACGACGGGTGCGAGAAGGTCAGCGTGCTCCGCGAGCTCTCGCGCTTGTTTTTCCGCGTCTCGGCGAGTTCGGGAAGGCTTCGGAGTTGCGCGCGTGCCAAGTCGATGACATCCGCGAGCGGTGGTTCGCTCTGTCGAGGCCGCGGTTGATCGCTGGCGCTGCTCGGCACGGCCGACGCCAGAGTGCCGAGCCGGCGGCGGCAGCGAAACGCGCTGGCCAGATTGGCCGCCAAGCGGCGAAACACTGCAAGCTCGGCCGACGAGGGAGAAAACTCGCGCGCCTTGCACGTGACGAGCAGCATGCAGCCCATGCCCGACGGATCGAGCCCGTTGATCACGAACACGTCTCCCCAACCGCTCTTCTCGAGCTCCGCTAGAACGGGCGCCATGTGCGGTAGCGCATGACGCCGCAAGCTACTGATGGGAAGACTGCGGAATGCTTTGGTCACTAGCTCCGGCGTGGCACAGGCCTGGAACAAGGCGAAGGCCGGCTCGAGCTCGGCCGAGTCGCCGGGCGCGCACACGTTCCACAGCTTGAGCTGTGCGATCTCGGAAGCGTCGTAGAAGAAGCCCCGATATTGGTTTTCGGCGCCGCACAGTGCGCTCAGCGCCGAAAGCACGTGCTCGAGCCATTGTCGATCGTCGATTTCCAGCGCAAAAACGGCTTCTAGGAAGCCAACCTGTCGTGTCTCGTCGAGCGTTGTCAACAGCGCCTTTCTGCGACCCGGCCCCCACTGGTCGTGGGCTCGGATGCCTCTAAAAAAGGGGTTCAGACAATGATGGGGCGCTCTTGCGAAAGGGATCACGGAAACGCCGCTGCGAGCGGATTGGATTTCGTTCTACCCTCCGGCCGGCAAATGTCCCGACCCACGCCCCTCCCGGTCCGCGCTGGGCCGAGCCGCCGCGCGGCCGCGTGTCACGTTAGGCTGCGGGTCGCTGCGCTGTGGATCTTCGGTGTGCTGCTCGCGCCACGGCCCGCGTTGGCGGCCGGCCCCGAGACGGCGGAGCTCGATTACACACGGCCCGCAGAGCTCAGCGCCTGTCCCGACGAAGCTGCGTTTCGCCAGCGCGTGGTCGAGCGCATGGGACGAAATCCGTTCGCGGTCGGCGCGTCGCGCAAGATTCAGGTGTTGTTTACGCGCGCCGGAGCAACGCTGACCGCGCTGGTGCGAGTCGAAGACGCGGGCAAGCCGCGCGGCGAACGGCGCATCGAGACGCGCGCGGGCTGCGAGGAGCTCGCTTCGGGTGCGGCGTTGGCGGTGAGCATCGCGATCGATCCATTGGCGGCGCTCGGCGCGCCGAACCCGCCCGAAGCCGCAGCGCCCGCGCCCCCGTCGCCGCCGCCCAAGCCCGAAGCCCCGAGCGCTGAGCCGCAAAAAACAGCTGCTCCGGCGCGCCCAGCGCGCGCGGTGCGCGCGCCCGAGCCGCCGGCAACCGTGCAGCGCTGGTTCGTGCGCGGCCAGGGCCGAGCGTGGCTGGGCGCGGTGCCGGGCGTTGGTGAGGGGCTCAGCTTGGGCCTGGGGTTCCGTCGCGATTGGGCGTCGCTCGGCCTCGACGGCAGTGCCGTGTTGCCGCGCACGCAAAGCGTGCCGCGCACGCGACGCGCAGTGGCGGTGACGCTACTCGGGGCGCAGCTCTCGCCCTGCGCGCATTTCGCTGCGCTGCGCGGCTGCGCGCTGTTTGCTTCGGGCGCGCTGTTCGCGCGCGGCGAGGGCGTGGATAATCCGCGTACCGCCATGTCGTACTATGCGGCAGCAGGCGTTGGGCTCGGGTATGCGTTTTTCAGCGGCCGCTTCACGCTCACTCCCACCGTCGAAGCTTCGGCGCGCTTGGCGACGGCGCAGCTCTCGCTCGACGATCAGCCCGTTTGGAACACGCCGCGGCTACTCGGCTCACTCGGGCTCGAGCTCGCCTACGATTTCGCGCGTTAGCGCAAAATGGCGTGTAGCGCGTTGTCCGCGTCGGTCGTCCAATACACGCCCGTGCCGTCGACCGCGATCGCGAACGGCTCGGCTTGATCGAGCGCTAGCGTGCTGATCTGACCGTCGTCACCGAGCCGCACGATTTTACCTTTGTAGCCGTTGCGCGAGGTGCCGCGCGTGCAGAGGTAGACGGCGGCAGTATCGACGGCCAGGCCGCGCGGTGAATCGAGCTGTTCCACGAGCACTTCGCTCGGGCCGCCGGCGAGCGGCATGCGACGCAGTCGGCCGTCGTTGTACGCTTTGGCGGGCGTGCCGAGCTCCAGAAAATAAAGCACGTCGCCGCTCACGAACGGGGCGACTGGATGATCGAGCCCGGATGCGAGCAGCGTATCCTTTTTGCTCAGGCGGTCGAGCGCGTGGATCTCACCCAGCGCCGAATCTGTGTAGTAGAGCGCGTGCGCGTCGATCGCCAGCTCTGCCGCGGAGCTGAGGCCAGTGACGAGCGTCTCCACTTTTTGGCTCACGACTCGCTTGATGGTGCCGGCTTGGTCGTCCGAAAAATAGACGCCGTCGCTGGCCACCAAAATGCCAGAAGGCGAGGGCTCGCCGGAAGCAATGATGGTGATGAGCGGCAACTTCGGTCCGAGCCGCGGTTTGAACTTGGGGGTCGACGCGACATAGCCGCCGGAGGGGCTCGTGAAGTAAACGTTGATATCGTCCGCGCCGATCGAGAAGGGCCCGCCGGACGGCGTGCCCGTGCCGCTCGCGACGCTGCCGTCTTTGGCCGTCTGCATCAGCTCCATCCCTGCGGTGGCGGCCCAAAAGACGTTGTCGGCGTCCATCACGATGCCGCGCGCGTTGCCGTCCGAGGTCGCCAAGTCGAGCACGGCCCCTTCGAAGCACGGAATGCCGACGCACACGCTGGGCGTGCGCTCGGCCGGCGCGAGTAGCGGCTTGGCGGGAGCCGCCGCATCGACGACCATCGCGGCATCCACCGGCGGGGCTGCGGCATCTGGCGGCCCTGCTTCGGGCACGGTGGGTGTGCCGAGCGTCCTGTCCGGCGGCGTGCGGTTCACGACCACGTCGTGACCCAGATCGAGCTTGCTCGAACACGCGGCTAGCCCGAACAAGAGCAGCCAACGAACATCGAATGCTAACTGAGTCAGGGTGGGCATGTCAGCGGGCCTGTGCCACAATTTTCTTCACATAGTCGGCGTACGGGCTGTCCGGGTTCTTGCTCAAAAAGCGATCCGCGAGCGCGCCCGCTCCCGCCGCATCGCCGCTCGCCTCGAGCGCTTCGATGCGTACCACGGTGGCTTCGGCGCGCATGCTGCCGCCGCGCTTGACCAATTGATCGTAACGCCGGAGCGCCTCGAGCGCGCCCGCGGCATCGCCCTGACGGAGGCGGCCGCGCGCTTCGTCGATGATGCGGATTTCGGCCGCGAGCGCCTCTTTGCCGTCCGTCGGTTTGTCGGCGCGCTCGGCGCTGTCCGCGCGCGCGGCAGCGACCCCGTGTGCCGGAGCCGCGGCGGGCTGGGCCAGCGCCGGCCGTTCCGGCGGCGGCAAGGGCGCTTTCGGGGGCAGCTCCGGCACGTGGGTTACAGCGGGTGCACTCGCGACGGGCGTGGGCGGCAGCGGCGCGGCCTGATGCTTGGCCAGGAACACCACGCTGGCGATCCCGCCGCCGATCGCGGCCGCCCCTAGCCATTTCAGCCAGAACGAGGCGTGCGCCATGCGCCCGACACTGGCCACGCTGGCCAGCGACGAGGCGCCGCCGAGCCCGGCTCCGGCCCCCAGCGTCGCGCCGACTCCAATGGCGGTGAGCGTGCGCTCGACCGAGCCCGGAGGCGGGACGTCGAGCTCGGCGGTGCGCAGGACCGAAAGCTCGCTTGCGCTCCAATCCGCCTGCAGGTCGTCGTCCGGTTCCATCGCTTAGCCCTGCCCCTCTGCGAGCCCGCGCCGGCGCAGCGACTCGCGAAACATTTCACGCGCTCGCCTTAGCCGTGAGACCGCCGTGCCGACTGGCAAACCCAAGAGGCTCGACACTTCCGTCTTCGTCATTTGCTCGAGCTCGAACAGCACGAACACCGTCCTGAGCTCGAGCGGCATGCTGAGCAGGGCTTGTTGCAAAATTCGCCGTCGGCGCGTGGCGTCCGCGTTTTCTTCGGGGCTTGGCGCTGAGTCGGCTTCGTCCGGCAGTTCCCCGGATAGCTCGCGATTTTTCGCGCTCCGGCGCTCGTCGGAAGCGACGCGCAGAGCGGTACCGAACAAGAAGCTCTTTTCGCTGCCGACTGCGATTTCATCCACGCGCCGGGTGGCGACCATGAACACCTGCTGCGTCGCATCCTCCGCGCTGCGCGAGGGCACGCCCAGACGGAGCAGCAAGCGGTACACGAACGCGTGATGCTCGCGCACGATGGCCGTGATTCGGGCGTCATCGCGGGCGCGCGGCTCCGCCTCGGCTGACGCGGGCGTCAGCGCGGCGGCATTGCGGCTGTTCCCCAGCGCGCCCGCGTCGAAAGACCGCATGACCTGGATCACGATAGCGCTGGCTCACTTCGCACGCCATTCGGTTCACCGGCCAGAGGAATTTCAAGTGGCACTTCAGCCAGTAATGGAGGCAGCACGCAAAACGGATCACGGCGCGGCCCGCGATTCGGCGTGTCGCGGCGGACCGAGCCGGCGCAGCCGAAAATGGCTGCCAAAGCCGGCCGCGCCGTAAACGATTCACGTAAACACGTCGGGCTGCGGCGCTGAACGCATAGACGCCCACACTCGGCCCGCGCCGCCACGAGCAAGCCGGCCCGCGCCGCGTTTTTGGACCTGGGCCGGACACCGGAGCGTTGGCTGAGCCTGCGTCGCTCCGCGCGCGCTGCTGCTAGTTGTCGCGTAAGCGCGCGATCTTCATGCAGAGATAGTTGCGCTCCGGAATACTGGCGGTCTTTTCGGCGGCAGCCTGATAGTAGGAGAGCGCGAGCGGGATCTCACCGGCGCGTTCGCACAGATGGGCGCGCACCGCGGCGAGCCGATAGTGATCTTTGATGCGCGGATCGCGCGCGAGGCCATCGAGCAACGCGAGACCAGCGGCTGGGCCGCGCACCATGGCCACGGCCACCGCGTGGTTCAAGCGCACCATCGGGTTATCCGAGATGCGCAGCAGCTCTTCGTAGAGCGCGGCGATTTGCGCAAAGTCGGTGTCTTCCACGCGCGGGGCTTCGTCGTGCACGGCGGCGATCGCGGCTTGCAGGAGATACGAGCCCACCGTGCCGCGCTTCATGGCGTTCGTCACGAGCTCGACTCCCTCGGCGATCGCTGTCTGGTTCCAGAGTGAGCGATCCTGCTCGTCGAGTGGGATGATTTCTCCGTTTGGCCCCGAGCGCGCGTCGCGCCGCGCATCGGTGAGCAGCATCAGCGCGAGTAGGCCGCTCACTTCGCCGTCATTCGGCAAGAGCTCGTGCGCCGCGCGTGCCAGGCGAATCGCTTCGCTCGAGAGATCGAGGCGCTGGTGTGTCGAGCCGGAGCTTGTGGCATAGCCCTCGTTGAAGATGAGATAGAGCACGTGCAAGACGGCACTGAGGCTCGCGTTCCGCTGCTCGGGCGGCGGTAAGACGAAGCCCAGGCCGGAGCTCTTGATGCTCTGCTTCGCGCGGCTGATCCGCTGCGCCATGGTCGCTTCTGGGACGAGGAAGGCGCGGGCGATTTCCGCCGTAGTCAGACCGCCCACCGCGCGCAGGGTGAGCGCGATCGCGGACGGGCGGGTGAGCGCGGGATGACAGCACAGAAAGAGCAGCACGAGCGTGTCGTCCTGTTCCACGGTTGCTTCGTCGGGCGGCGGGACCACGTTTTCTTCCGCTGGTGTGGTGAGGACGAACTTCGTTTCACGCGAACGGCGGGCAGACTCCGATCGGAATTGATCGGTCAGTTTGCGTGCCGCAACCTGGATCAGCCAGGCGCGCGGATTTTCGGGCACGCCGGCGCGCGGCCACTCGAACGCAGCCGCAGCGAGCGCCTCTTGCACCGCGTCTTCGGCGGCCCCGAAATTCCCATAGCGACGAACGACCGCGGCGAGCACCTGGGGTGCCAGTTGACGGAGCAGTTGCTCGCCGGTCGTGTTCATCGGAAAATGCGCGCCCTCATAGAGAGTCGGGCGGGCCGCTCATCACCTGACGCACCTCGATCTTGATACCGAGCGGCTTGCCGCCCGGGCCCGGCGCGGTCGACGCCTTGCCGGCGATGGCGTGCGCGCGTTCTGCGTTTTCGACGTCGACGATCCAATAGCCCACGAGAAACTCCTTGGACTCGGCGAAGGGGCCATCCGTGACTTCCGGCGGCCCGTCGCCGTGCGAGCGCACGATGCGCGCCTGCCCGGGAGGTGCGAGACCCTCCGCACCGACGAGCTCGCCGGCTTCGCGGAGCTCCCGGTTGAGGTCTTTCATGAATTGGATGTGAGCGCGGAACTCTTCGGGCTTCCAGCTCAAGATCTGGTACTCGCCCGTGCCGCGAGGTGCGTGCATCATCAACATGAATTTCATCGGTCGTTCTCCTCGTTGAGTGTCACGCGCCGTCGAACGCGGCTTGCAGTTTTGCGAGCTCCAGCTTCTTCATGCCCATCATGGCCTGCATGGCACGACCAGCCTTCGCCTTGTCCTTATCCGACAGCATTTGGCCGAGTTGCCTCGGAACGATCTGCCAGGACACGCCGAATTTGTCGACGAGCCAGCCGCACTGCACCTCCTTGCCGCCGTTTTCGCTCAGCTTGGTCCAGAGGCGATCGATTTCGGCCTGCGTGTCGACCTGCACCATCAGCGAAAAGCCCTGTGAGAACGTGAACGAAGGGCCGCCGTTCAGGGCGATGTACGTCTGCCCGAGCAGCTCGAAGGTCACTGACAGAACCGAACCCTCCGGCTTCGGTCCCCCAGCCGGATAGCGCATCGTATCTGTGATCTTGCCGTCGAAAAGCGAGGTGTAGAGCTGCGCGGCGGCTTCGGCCTGGGTGTCGTACGTGAGGAAGGTCGTGATCGAGGCGGTCATGATGGGTCTCCTGAGTTTCGGCCGGGCCTGTCCCAGCGTCACCCAGAGGACGGAGCCGCTGACCCGCGCTCGACATGAGCGGTCGATTTTTTTTCGAGCGGCTCTTTTGGCGAAAGTCGGCAAGCATTGGCCGGCCCCGGTCGCAGGCCCGGGCATGCGG
>Ga0068855_100011952_pt1 | contig 10496 bp, 8 predicted proteins | sample KBSCornC52_FD_66592 | JGI IMG/M metagenome (GOLD analysis project Ga0068855, IMG submission 66592) | Corn rhizosphere microbial communities from Kellogg Biological Station, Michigan, USA - KBS Corn C5-2 | ecosystem: Host-associated > Plants > Roots > Rhizosphere > Soil ... | reverse complement strand
CAGGTAGTCATCCGCGTCCGAGTAGTCGGGGAACCAGCCGAGCTGGTACTCCGGGTACACGTCCTTGGTGCGGTCGGGCGAGTACTGGGTGTACTCGGTCGACTGCAGGTTGACCTTGAAGAGACCGCTCGCCTCGAGCTGGCTCTTGACCAGGGCGTACTCATCGGTCGACGACTCGCCGTAGTGGTCGGTGTTGTACTGCAGGTTGAACACGACGGGAGTCGTGACGCCCGCGTCAGCAAGGGCCTTCGTCGCCTTGGCCTTGTCGGGGCCGCCCTTGCCGTCGCCGTACAGGTCCTTGAGCACCGTGGTGGCGCCGGTCAGGCCGTTGGGCACGAACGAGTACAGCGGCGTGTAGGTGTTCTTGTACACCTGGTCGGCGATCTCGCTGCGGTCGATCAGATCGGCAGCGGCCTGACGGACGGCGAGCGCCTTGGCGGCGTCGGCATCCGGCTGGGTGGCGCCGTACGGCATCGTGTTGAAGTTGAACACGATGTAGCGCATCTCGCCACCGGGGCCGTCGACGACCTTGACCTTCTTGTCGGAGCGCAGCGACTTGAGGTCGGTCGCAGACAGGCTGCGGTACGCCACGTCGATGTTGCCCTCCTGCACGTCGAGCTTCAGGTTCGACGCGTCGGTGTAGTACTTCTGCGTGACGCTGCTCGTCTTCGCCGCACCCAGCAGACCCTTGTAGTTCGGGTTCGCCTTGAAGGTGATCAGGTTGTTGAAGTCGTAGCTGTCGATGTCGTACTGGCCGTCGAAGGCGTGCGCCTTGACGATGTCCGCGTCGGGCGTCACCTTGTCGGCCGCGAAGACCTGCTCGTCGACGATGGCGCCTGCGCTCGTGCTGAGCACCTGCGGGAACACCTGGTCATTGGCCGCCTTGAGGTGGAAGTTGACCGTGGTGTCACCATCGATCGTGGTGTTGTCGAGGTCGCTCAGCAGGTACGACGGGCCGTTCGGGTCGTTGATCTTGAGCTGCCGGTCGAAGCTGAACTTGACATCGGATGCCGTCAGCGCGTGCCCGTTCGCGAACTTCAGACCCGGCTTGAGGGTCACCGTGTAGGTGTTCGGGTCGGTGAACTCGGCCTTGGACGCGAGGTCGGGCTGCACGTCGGCGGTGCCCGGCTTGGAGTTCATCAGCGTCGCGAAGACCTGCGTCTGCACGGTCAGTGAGCCGTTGTCGAACGAACCGGCGGGGTCGAGGAACGTGACCTTGTCTGTCGTGCCGATCACGATGCTCTTGCCAGAACCGCTGTTGCCGCTGTTGCCGCCACCGCTCGCGCAGCCGGCGAGCACGAGGGCGATGGCCGCCACGCTCCCGACGGCGGCGACGCGCCAGCCCTTGTTGGACACGGATGTCATCCGTCCACCTCTTCCTGTTGAGTTGCACTCTGTGCATGGTGCGGGGCGAGCACGCAGAAAGCCGCCCACCCGTACTGCGTCAGTCCTAACACAGGCCCGGGGACGGTTCCAGCGCGGCGGGGTCGTGACGAGCGATATTTACGCCATTGAAATGTTCAGCGCTCGAAAGATGCGTGAACACCCGATCGACCGGCTATTCCTTGCGGAGTTGCCGCCGCTCGGTCTCGAGGGCGACGGATTCGCGGCTCAGTCGATCCCAGCGCTCCTGATCCCCCTCGGACTTGGCGCGCTGCATGGCGCCGAGCACCTCGGCCTTCTGCCGCAGCAGATCGCGGTCGACGAGTGCCGCGACGACGCCCTCGCAGTACTCGGCCACCGCGTCTTCGCGTTGCGGGATCGGCGCCACGCCGAGTTGGATGACCAGCGACTGGAAGTCGGTCGGAACCTCGGCTCCCACGCGCTGCAGCCAGTCGGCGGCACTCGCCTGATCGATGCTCGCGGCGATCCCATCGCGGATCACGGCCAGGGTCGGATTGCCGAATCGCACCCGCATCGCCCGCGACATCAGCTCGTGACCGACCGCATCCGGATGCTGCAGCATCGCCATCAGCGCATCCCGCTCGCCGCGCGTGATCGGGTCGGTCGGCAGTTCGGTCAGGTTGATCTCGCTCGCGCGTGCTTCCGCCCGCGCCTCGCCAGCCGGTGGAGCCTGGGTCAGAGGCGCTCGCGATGTTCCACCACTGCTACCCGGGCGTCCCGGAGTTCTCTGCCCCGAACGGTAATAACTCGTGATCTCGCGTCGGACTTCACCCGGCTCGAACGTCAGCTGCTTGGCCAACCAGACCGCGTAAGCCTCTCGACGCGATCCGTCCTTCATTTCCGCAAGAAGTGGGATCGCGGCGCGCAAGGCTTGAATTCGACCTTCGACAGACTCAAGGTCAAATCCCGCCGTGCGCCTACTCACAACAAACTCAAACAATGGCGTTCGGCTCTCAACCATCGATGCGACCGCGGCGTCGCCGCGCAACTTTCGTAAATCGCATGGATCAAGGCCTTCGGGGCCCAAGGCCACGTAGGTCTGTGCCGCAAAGGAGGCATCTTCGTCGAACGCGCGAAGCGCCGCCTTTTGCCCCGCCTCGTCCGGATCAAATGTGAACACAACGCGACCCGTCCCGAAGGACGTTTCGATGTCACCGAGTACTCGTCGAAGTAGTTTCGCGTGCTCAGATCCGAACGCGGTGCCGCAGGTGGCGACCGCGGTGGTGACGCCGGCGAGGTGGCAGGCCATGACATCCGTGTAGCCCTCGACCACCACGACCTGCTTGCCCTTGGCGATGTCTCGCCGCGCCAGATCGAGCCCGTAGAGCACCTGGCTCTTGTGATACACCGGCGTCTCGGGCGTGTTCAGGTACTTGGGGCCCTTGTCCTGGTCGTCGGGCAGCAGCTTGCGCGCCCCGAAGCCGACGGTCTGACCGGTGATGTCGCGGATCGGCCAGATCAGCCGGCCGCGAAAGCGGTCATAGGCGTTGCCCCGGTCGCCCGTGCTGAGCAGGCCGGCGGTGACCAGCTCGTCCTCCTTGTAGCCCTGGGCGAGCAGGGCGGCGCGCAGGGCGTCGAACGACTTGGGGGCGAAGCCGACGCCGAACCGCGCGGCTGCTGCGGCGTCGAAGCCGCGCTCGCCCAAGAAGTCGCGACCGATTTGCGCCTCGGGCGTGGTCAGCTGCTCCTGGAAGAACTTCTCGGCGGCGGCGTTCGCCGCGAGCAGCCGGGCGCGGTTGCCGTGCTCGGTGGCCTGCGCTCCGTCTTCGTAATGCAGCTCGAAGCCGATGCGCGCGGCCATGCGCTCGACCGCTTCCTGGAAGCTGACGTGATCCATCCGCTGCAAGAAGGTGAACACGTCGCCGCTCTCGCCGCAGCCGAAGCAGTGGTAGTAGCCGACTTGCGGGCGCACATTGAAACTGGGGCTGCGCTCGTCGTGAAAGGGGCAGAGACCCTTGAGCGATCCCGCCCCGGCGCTCTTCAGCGTCACATAGTCGCCGATCACATCCGCGAGGTTGATGCGCGACCGGACCTCGTCGATGTCGCTTCTGCGAATGAGGCCGGGCATATCGGTGATTCTACGAGGGGGGTCGGATGTCGTGCCGGGGATGCGGACCGTTGGCGACATACCGGGTTTGATGTCCTCTCCTCCACAAGGGTCGGGAGGAAGAGATCTTGTACTACCGAACATATGTTCGATAGAGGAAAATGGATGCATGAACACCCCCGCCCTGCTCGACGCACTGCGACAGGCGCACGACCACCTGCGCGGCGCGCCGACGGAGGGCTGGGGCACGGCGACCGATGCTGAGCTGCACGAACTGCTCGCAGCTGCTTCGACGCTGCGCCAGGCAGCCGAACGTCACGCGGTGCTGGGCGCGGGCGAGGTCGCGCGGCGGTCTCGCCCCCAAGACGGCCTCGCGGGTTTCGCGCAGCGGGCCGGGCATCGCACCGTTGAGGAGTTCCTCCGGGCTGAGACACGAGTGTCGGCCCGTGAAGCAGCGACCAGCGCACGGGTCGGGGCCATCGTCTGCGAAAGCAACTCGCTCGCCGGCGCCATTGTGAGCGGTCGGGTCAGCGTCGCTGAAGCGGACGCGATCCGGCTCGGGCTCGGGCTCCCGTCAGAGGGCGTTCCCGCTGACCTGCTCGACCAGGCGGCCGAACGGCTGTGCAACGATGCGGAGTCCCTCGATCCAGATCGCCTGCAGCGGCGGGCCCGAGAGGTGCGCGACGAGCTCGATGAGGCCGGCGTCACCGACCGCGAGCGGCGGCGCCGAGCGGCGCGATCGCTCCGGCTGATCCGGCAGGCAGACGGAATGACACGCATCGTGTGGCTGCTCGACCCCGAGTCGGCGGCGATCGTGACAGAGGTCTACGACCGGTCCACCTCGCCACGCCGTGGCGGGCCGCGGTTCGTCGATGCGGAGCAGCGCGCCGTGGCGTCAGCGATCAGCGATGACCCGCGCACCATCGAACAGCTCGCTTCCGACTCCTTCACCGAGCTGCTGCGTCAGTCGGCCTCGGTCAACGCCCAGCTCCTGGTGGGATCCGGGACCCCTGCCGTGCGAGTGCTGGTGACCGCACCCACGTTGGAGGCCGGGCACGGGCACGGCGTACTCGAAGACGGAGAATCGGTGTCGATCTCGACGATTCAGCGTCTTGCGTGCTCGGGAGGGGCGCTCCCGGTCATCCTCGACGGCACCGGCAAAGTACTCGATCTGGGGCGCGAGCAGCGGCTCTACAGCCGACGGCAGCGGGATGCGCTCGCCGTGCGCGATGGCGGGTGCATGTGGCCGAGATGCGATCGGCCGCCATCGTGGACCGAGGCGCATCACATTCGGCACTGGGCTCGCGATCACGGGCGAACCGATCTGGTCGACGGAATCCTGCTCTGCAGACACCACCATCTGCGGCTGCACAATGACAAGTGGGAGATCCAGCGACGAGCCGGCCGCTACTGGCTGCGACCGCCGGGCGGTGGGAGCGAGGTGATGCTCGAGACGAAATCCCGGGCCGTGCGCGAACTGCTCGCGACCGGCTGAGTGAGCAGGACGCGGTTCAGCCGATCAGGCGCTCGTGCCAGGCGTTGGCCGAGACGTCGGTCAACGACGCGACCTGGTCGACCACGACCCGGCGCCGGGCGGTGTCATCGGGGGCCGCGGCCCAGTCCTCCTGGAAGCCCAGGTCGAGATGCGCGGGCCCGGTCGCCCAGAGGCGGTCGGCGAGCTCGGTGAGGATGCCGCGCTGCCGCGCGTAGATCGGCTGCCGGGCGTTGGTCGACATCACGTTGGCCGCCACGATGCCCTTGAGCACCGCGATCTCGGCGCGGGTCGCGGCGGGAACGACGACCGAGGCGCCGAATCGGGTCAACGATCCCGAGGGATGCGCGGCCCGCGTCGCGCGCACCGCCTCTCCCGCGAAGCGCCCGATCAGCTGGCTCGTGAGATTCTTCAGTCGGGCGAGGTCACGGCGGCTGCCTGTCCAGGAATCCAGCCACGCCTCGAGATTGTCGAGCCGGTCGAACGCGGCGATCAGCTCGTCGTGCGGGATCTCGCCCCCGATCCAGGCGAACATGCTGTCGACAAGCGCATCGTGGTCGACCCGTGCGCTCAGGGCGGGCACGTCGAGGTAGCCGTTGACGATCGCATCCTCGAAGTCGTGCACCGAGTACGCGATGTCGTCGCTGAGATCCATGACCTGGGCCTCGATGCAGCGCACGCGCGCGGGGGCGCCCGACCGCATCCACACGAAAGCGGGCAGGTCATCGGCATAGAAGCCGAACTTGCTCCTGCCGCTCGGATCGGCGACGCCATCCGCTTCCGGCCACGGGTACTTACAGCTGGCGTCGAGGGTGGCTCGGGTGAGGTTCAGCCCGTAGCTGCGGCCGGGAATGCCGTCGACATCGGGTCCGAACACCTTCGGTTCGAGGCGCGTGAGCAGCCGGAGGGTCTGCGCGTTGCCCTCGAATCCGCCGATCTCGAGCGCCCAGTCGTTGAGCGCGCGCTCTCCGTTGTGACCGAACGGCGGGTGGCCGAGGTCGTGGGCGAGGCAGGCGCTGTCGACGACATCCGGATCGAGTTCCAGGTTGATGGCCAGCTCGCGGCCGATCTGGGCCACCTCCAGGGAGTGCGTGAGCCGGTTGCGCGCGAAGTCGAACCCGCCGGCCGAGGGGCTCAGCACCTGCGTCTTGACCGCGAGCCTGCGCAGGGCGCTCGAGTGCAGCAGCCGTGCTCGGTCACGGGCGAAATCGCTGCGCCGCGAGGAGTGCTGCTCGGGCAGCCAGCGCTCGGCATCCTCTCGCGTGTAGCCCGGTGCCGGGTCTGTCGACTCAGCCACCGCTGTTGTGCAGTTCGGCCTCGGCGACCTCGGCTCGGTGCGTCTCGTTCAGCTCGCGACTGTCGAGCCAGCCGTACGGCAGGGTCGGCTGCTTGGGCGTGCCCGCACGGCCGCGCTGGCCCTCGGCATCGGAGCCCGGGTATGGCTGATCCAGGTCGAGCCGGGTCAGGATCTCGTCGATCTCGTCGAGGCTGCTGCTCGTCGCGAGCGCCGCGCGGATCTCGCCGCCGACCGCGTATCCCTTGAAGTACCACGCCACGTGCTTGCGGAGGTCGCGGCAGCCTCGGCCCTCATCCTCGAAGAACTCGATGAGCAGCTCTGCGTGCCTGCGGTAGGCCGCCGCCACCTCGCCGAGCGATGGCTGAGCCTTCAGCGACTCGCCGCGGAACGCCGCAGCCAGGTCGCCGAACAGCCACGGGCGCCCCAGGCACCCGCGACCGACCACCACGCCGTCGCAGCCGGTCTCGTCGACCATGCGCAGGGCATCCTCGGCGCTCCAGATGTCGCCGTTGCCCAGCACGGGCACGCTCGTAATGGCGTTCTTGAGCTTCTCGATGGCCGACCAATCGGCCGTGCCGGAGTAGAACTCGGCCGCGGTGCGCGCGTGAAGCGCGATGCTCGCGACTCCGGCACCCTCGGCGATGCGGCCCGCCTCGAGGTAGGTGAGGTGGTCGGAGTCGATGCCCTTGCGCATCTTGATCGTCAGAGGCAGCGGGCCGGCAGCCGTGACGGCGCTCTCGACGATGTCGCGGAACAGGTCGAGCTTCCACGGGAGCGCCGCTCCCCCGCCCTTGCGCGTGACCTTGGGCACCGGGCATCCGAAGTTCAGGTCGATGTGATCTGCGCGGTCTTCGGCCACCAGCATCGTCACCGCGTCGGCGACCGTCTTCGGGTCGACGCCGTAGAGCTGGATGCTGCGGGTCGTCTCCGACTCGTGATGCTGAATCAGGCGCAGGCTCTCGGGCGTGCGCTCGACCAGCGCGCGGCTCGTGATCATCTCGCTCACGTAGAGCCCCGCACCGTATTCGCGGCACAGCCGGCGGAACGCCGTGTTCGTGATGCCCGCCATCGGCGCGAGCACGACCGGCACGTCGAGGCTCAGCGGCCCGATCGTGAGCGGTCGCTGCGGCGCCGATATCGTGGACATGTCTCGATTGTCCCAGATAGGGGTGGATGCATGCCGACAGAGCCAGACACGGTGCCCCCGTCAGTGCCCCAGTCGGCGCCCAAGACAGGACGCGAACGTGTGGCGGCCGATGCAGCGGCGCGCGGCATCCCGCTGGAGTTCGTGGAGCGCACCAACGCCCGATCGCTCGAGGAGGCCGCGCAGATCCTCGGGATCACCCCGGCCGACATCATCAAGTCGCTCGTGGTCAAGCGGCGTGACGGCAGCTTCCTGTTCGCCGAGATCCCCGGCGACCGGCAGATCTCGTGGGCGAAGCTGCGCGCCGTGGTCGGGGTCAACAAGCTGCAACTGCCCGAGGCTTCCGTCGCTCTCGAGGCGACCGGATACGAGCGCGGCACGATCACCCCACTGGGGTCGACGTCGGCCTGGCCGGTGTACATCGACGAGCGCGTCGTCGGCCGCCGCGTCTCGATGGGCGCCGGCGAGCACGGGCTGAGCGCCTTCGTCGACGCCGACCGGTTGATCGCCGGGCTGCACGCCACCGTCGCCGATATCAGCGACGAGCTGCAGCCGCGGAGCTAGCTCCGGATCAGATCAGATCGGTTCAGATCAGATCGGAATCCACCCGGCGGTTCATGACCGCCTGCTCGTGATGAGCCGGGATCTCGCAGAACTCGCCAACACAGCTCGCGGCATCCGCGTCGCCGAGCAGTTGCAGCCCGGGAGCCTCGGTATCCGTCGGCACGATCTGAATCGGCGCCGTCATCGCCTCGCTCATGCCACCGCTGCCTTCTCGTCGCGAACCTGTGTCAGCGCGTTAGCGAAGGTCGACGCATCCTGAGCGCCGGACACCCCGTACTTGCCGTCGATGACGAAGAACGGCACGCCCTGGATGCCGTACTCGATGGCCAGCTCCTGGTCGGCGCGCACCGCATCGAGGTACTCGTTCGCGGTGAGCGACCGCACCACGTCATCGCGGTCGAAGCCGAGCTCTGCCGCCAGGTCCGCCAGATCGGCGACGCGGCCGACGTGTCGCCCCTGCTCGAAGTAGGCGGCGAGCAGCCGTTCCGTCATCTCGAGCTGGCGGCCGCGCGCCTTGGCGTAATGGATGAGCTGGTGAGCGAGCACGGTGTTGGTGTGCTGCAGAGCGTCGTAGTCGTAGTGCAATCCCACCGACTCGGCGATGCCGGTGACCCGGTCGAGCATCCCGTCGATCTTGTCGGCCGGGAAGCCGCGGCCCACCAGGTAGTCGTGCTCGCTGCCGTCGAAGTCGACGGGCGTGTCCGGCGAGAGCTCGAAGGAGTGGTACTCGACTTCGACGTCGCCACCGAACTCGGCAGCGCCGGCCTCGAACTTGCGCTTGCCGATGAAGCACCACGGGCAGGCGATGTCGCTCCAGATGTCGACCTTGATGGGTTCGCTCATACGAGAGTCAACCGGATGACGTGTCAGCTATTCCCCGCGGCCGCAGAGGTCGCGGCAGGAGCGATCGGGGCGAGCACGCGCTGGATGCCCCGCGTGCGCGCCGCTCGATCGATCCAGATCGCATAGGGAACCATCGTCACCACCGAGACCAGGAACGAGAGGAAGAGTGGCAGGGGATCTCCGCCGGCGTTGGTGCTGGTCGAGGTCGTTCCCCCCAGGCTCGAGGCGAGAGCCAAGAAGGCCAGCGCGTTGTTGACCGCGTGCAGCGCGATGCTCGACTCGATGCCCCCGGTGCGCCAGGTCACGAAGCCGGCGACCAGTGCGAAGAGGGCGACATCGGCCGTGGCCCAGGTCAGCGAGCCGGCGTTGCTCAGATACTGCGTGTGGGCGGCCGCGAACGGGATGGCGCTGAGCACGATCACGAGGGGCGCCGAGCGCAGCCAGCCCCCGAACATCTGGCTGATGAGCCCGCGGAATGCGAACTCCTCGGCCGCGGCCTGAAGCGGGGTTACCAGCAGCACGATGACCGCGCAGATCAGGAAGGTGCCGAGCGGAATCGTCGGCGCGACGACGCTGTCACCCCCGATGAAGAGCGGAAGCACGAAGAACTGAAGAAGGGTGGCGACGACCGTGACCGCGAGGGCGGGAAGCAGGCTGAACGCCAGCCACCGCCACCGGAAGCGGAACTGCACCGAGCGCAGCACGGTGAGCGGCCGCAATCCGACGATGAGGTAGCCGAGCAGGGTTGCGGGCAGCAGCGTCGCGACGCCGCTCAATCCGACCGACACCGACAGCGGATCGCCGGCATTCACGACTCCGAAGAGTTTCAGAAGGCCGCTGGTCGCGCTCTGGGTCGAGCTGAAGTCGATCCGGCCCTGCGACACCGCGATCACCACGCCGATCACCACGACGATCGCGGTGAAGATGACCCACAGCACTGCCGTGATCAGCAGGGCGACCAGGGGCTTCCACCAGCGGTAGCCGGGCAGAGCGCGCAGCAGACGGTGATACGGCAGGGGCGGTGGCGCGGGCACCATGGCGCCGCTCACAACACCAGCGCTCACGACCTTCGGGCTCACGAACCCAGCAGCCGCTCGGCCAGGTAGCCGACGAGGCGATCGAGCGACACGCGCTCCTGCCCCATCGTGTCGCGCTCGCGCACGGTGACCGCCTTGTCGTCGAGGGTGTCGAAATCGACGGTCACCGCGAACGGCGTGCCGATCTCATCCTGCCTGCGATAGCGGCGGCCGATGGCGCCGGCGTCGTCGAACTCGATCATCCAGTGCTGGCGCAGCTCGTCGGCCAGCTCCTTGGCGACCGGCGAGAGCTGCTCGTTGCGCGACAGCGGAAGCACGGCGACCTTGATCGGCGCGAGCCGGCGATCGAGCCGAAGCACCGTGCGCTTGTCGACGCCGCCCTTGGTGTTCGGCGCCTCGTCTTCGGCGTAGGCGTCGACCAGGAAGGCCATCAGGGCGCGGGTGAGACCGAATGCGGGCTCGATCACGTACGGGATCCAGCGCTCGTTCTTGGTCTGGTCGAAGTACGACAGATCGACGCCCGACTTCTCGGAGTGCGTCTTCAGGTCGAAGTCGGTGCGGTTGGCCACGCCCATCAGCTCGCCCCACTCGCTTCCTGCGAAGCGGAAGCGGTATTCGAGGTCGATGGTGCGCTTCGAGTAGTGGCTGAGCTTCTCTTTCGGGTGCTC
>Ga0068855_100011950_pt1 | contig 10497 bp, 9 predicted proteins | sample KBSCornC52_FD_66592 | JGI IMG/M metagenome (GOLD analysis project Ga0068855, IMG submission 66592) | Corn rhizosphere microbial communities from Kellogg Biological Station, Michigan, USA - KBS Corn C5-2 | ecosystem: Host-associated > Plants > Roots > Rhizosphere > Soil ... | reverse complement strand
GACGGTCGGCTGCCCCTGGTGCTCGGTGGCCGCCTTGAACGCCGCGTAGACCTTGCGGTAGTCGTGGCCGCCGCGCTTGAGGTTCCAGAGCTCGTCGTCGCTGTAGCCCTCGACCAGCTTCGCCGTGATCGGGTCGCGGCCGAAGAAGTTCTCGCGCACGTACGCGCCGTTCTCGGCCTTGTAGGTCTGGTAGTCGCCGTCGGGCGTGACGTTCATCAGATTGACGAGCGCGCCCGTGGTGTCGGCCGAGAGCAGCGCATCCCACTCGCGGCCCCAGATCACCTTGATGACGTTCCAGCCTGCGCCGCGGAAGAAGCTCTCGAGCTCCTGGATGATCTTGCCGTTGCCGCGCACCGGGCCGTCGAGCCGCTGCAGGTTGCAGTTGACGACGAACGTCAGGTTGTCGAGCTTCTCGTTGGCCGCCCACTGCAAGGCTCCACGGCTCTCGACCTCATCCATCTCGCCGTCGCCCAGGAAGGCCCACACGTGCTGATCCGAGGCATCGCTGATGCCGCGGTTGGTGAGGTACTTGTTCGACTGCGCCTGATAGATCGCGTTGATCGGCCCGAGGCCCATCGAGACGGTCGGGAATTCCCAGAATTCGGGCATCAGCCGCGGGTGCGGGTAGGAGCTCAGGCCATGCGGCGCCTTGCTCTTCTCCTGGCGGAACCCGTCGAGGTCCTGCTCGCTCAGCCTGCCCTCCAGGAAGGCGCGCGCGTACATGCCGGGGGAGGCATGGCCCTGGTAGAAGATCTGGTCACCGCCGCCCGGGTGGTCCTTTCCGCGGAAGAACCAGTTGTGCCCCACCTCGTAGAGGGCGGCGGATGACGCATAGGTCGAGATGTGGCCGCCGACCGAGATGCCCGGGCGCTGGGCCCGGTGAACGGTGATCGCGGCATTCCAGCGGATCCAGGCGCGGTAGCGGCGCTCCAGGTCTTCATCGCCGGGGAACGCGGGCTCGTTCTCGGGGGCGATGGTGTTGATGTAGTCGGTGGTCGGCACCATCGGCACGCCCAGCTGCAGGTCTTTCGACCGCTTCAGCAGGCTCAGCATGATGTCGCGAGCGCGTCCGTGGCCCTTCGCGGCGACCAGTTGATCGAGCGAGTCCTGCCACTCGGCTGTCTCGTCCGGGTCCGAGTCGGTATGAGTGACCGAATACGGGTCCTGGTCGTTCACCGTCACCGGTGACCTCTTTCTCTCAGTGGCGACATGACCGGGTGACGGTCATGCGAGCGGTCGCGGGGGCTTCGGAATCCGGGTTGCGGTCGGGAAGCCATTCGCGCGCATCCACTCTAGTTCTGCCGACGATGCAGCGCCGTCGTGCTGCCGTTCGTCCAGGCCGCGTCAGACGGCGCAACCGGTCGGCCGGGCGTATGATCGGCGGCTGGAGTACGAAAGGACGCGAGCACCCATGGCTCTCGAGAACGACACCCAGGCACCCGATTTCGACCTGGCCAATCAGTTCGGCGAGCACATCCGGCTCAGCGACTTCCGCGGCAAGAAGCCGGTCGCCCTCGTGTTCTTCCCGCTCGCCTTCTCATCGACGTGCACCGGCGAGCTGTGCGCCCTGCGCGACAACCTGTCGTTGTTCCAGAGCAACGGGGTCGAGCTGATCGGCATCTCGGTCGATTCCAAGGCCAGCCTGCGGGCCTGGGCCGACCAGGAGGGCTACGACTTCACGCTGCTCGCCGACTTCTGGCCGCACGGCGCCGTCGCCAAGGAGTACGGCGTCTTCCTCGACGAGAAGGGCTTCGCCAACCGGGCGACCTTCGTGATCGACGTCAAGGGCGTCATCCGGGCCTCGTTCATCACGGCCCCTGGTGAGCCCCGGCTGATCGACGAGTACCGCGCGGCCCTCGATGAGGTTCTGCCCACGCGCGTCTGACCCTTTCGATCAGGTCAGGATGTTGACGGCGCGCGCGATCACGAGCGCCAGCAGCCCGAAGCCGGTGATCGCCTGCAGCGCCATCAGCCCCTTGGCGCGGGCGGTGAACGGCATCACATCGGTGGGACTGAAGGCGATCATGTTCGACAGCGAGAAGTACAGGTAGTCGAAGAAGGCCGGGCGCCACGGGACGGGCTTGCCGAGATCCTCCTGGGGGAAGCGGAAGTCGCGCGCCTCCGGATCGGCGGGCAGCCTGCGCGAGACCGGCCCGCGTCCGTCGAGCTCCCAGTAGGCGAGGCCGAAGGCGATGATGTCGGTCGCCCAGACCTGGGCTGAGTTGAGCAGCACGTCGGGTCCGTGCGCGCTGCCGCTCAGCAGCTGCCGGAAGATGCCGATCACCTCGACCTGGTTGAAGACCACGAGCACCGCCGTCAGCGAGATCGAGATCCAGCGCGACCATCGGGTCTCGCGGGTGAAGTGGCGGGGGTTGAGGAGGATCAACGGGATCGCCAACATGGTCGCCACCACCGGAAGGATCCAGCGCGGCACCCCGATGAAGCTCGGTGGCAGGAGGGCGTAGATCACCACCGCGACCACGACGGCCGCGAGCGGCGGCCAGCGGTGCTCGGGCTTGTCGATGACCTGCGGAGTGGGTCGGGCGGCTGCCATGCTGCGAGTGTAGGTCCGAGGATCGGTAGCATCGGGGGAGCACGCGCACGGGCTCTTAGCTCAGTCGGTTAGAGCGCCACGTTTACACCGTGGATGTCGGGGGTTCGAATCCCTCAGGGCCCACCCTCCTCGCAGGGCGGGATCGCGCAGCGGTACGGTCGCACCATGCAGATCGATCCGCTCCTGGTGCCGGTGCTCGGGCAGTTGGCTGCTGAGCCGCTCACCGACATCGTGGCGTTCCGGGCCGGCGAGCTCGCCACGGCCCGGCGGATCGAGGGAACCCTCACCTCGCGGGTCCCGGCGTCGGTGCGGGTGCGCGATGCGGTGATTCCGGGCGAGCCGTCGATTCCGATCCGCATCTACACGCCGGACGGCGATCGGGTGCGCGCCGGGCTGCTCTTCGCGCACGGCGGCGGGTGGGCATCCGGATCCATCGAGGCAGCAGACGGGCACTGCGGCGACATGGCCGCAGGCGCCGACATCGTGGTGGTGAGCGTCGACTACCGGCTGATCCCCGAGCATCCGTTCCCCGCTGGGCTCGACGACGTGTCTGCCGCTCTTCGGTGGCTCGCGGCGCACGCCGACGAGCTGGGAGTGGATGCTGCGCGCGTGGCCATCGGCGGAGAGAGCGCCGGTGCCAACCTCGCCGCCGCCGCGGCGATCCAGGCCCGCGACGCCGGCGGGCCGGAGCTGCAGCTGCAGCTGCTCGAGGTGGCGGCGCTCGACCTCACCGACACGATGACCGACTCGCGTCGCGAGTTGCTCGAGCAGATGCCCGAATTCGCCCGCAGCCTCGAGGCGGTGCGCGATGCCTACGTCGCGTCGGGTGCCGACCCGCACGATCCACGGGTCTCGCCTCTGCTCACCCCCGATCTGAGCGGGCTGCCGACCACGCTGTTGCTGGCTGCCGAGGTCGACCCGATCCGTGACGACTCGGCTGCATACGCCGAGCGGCTGACCGCCGCCGGGGTGACCGCGCGCAGCCGGACCTTCGCGGGGATCGTGCACGGCACCGAGACGTTCACCCTGCTGCTGCCGTCTGCGCGCGAGTGGCTGGCGGAATGCGTGGAGGCGCTGAGCGGCGTCTGAGGCGCCCTCGGCCGGCCATTCGCCCTACTCGCCGCGTCGCGCTCGCCGACGCTCCCGCCAACGATCGACCTCCGCGTCGACATCACGCACGGCCGTGACCACCGGCGGACCGCCCAGCAGCTGACGCCGGGCCTCGATCACCCGGCGGTTGAAATCGTCGAGCGTCTCGCGCACCTCCCGCTCCGAGACGATCGCGTCGAGGCGGGCGTCCATGGCGGCATCCTCGGTGCGCAGGGTGAGGGCCGGCGGGCCGAGACCGGTGATGTTCTCGCGCTCGATCTTGCGGCGGATCCACCAATCCGGATCATGAACATCGCCGAGATTCTCGATCGGCTTGCCGGTGCCCGGCAGGTCGTCGAACTCACCGTTGCGCATCGCCTGCTGGATGCGGACCTCGACGTACTGCGCCCGCCTGTCCATGCTGCGCCGGGCGGCCGCGGCATCCGATTCGCGGTCGGAGTCATCTGTGCCGTCGATGTCCCGTTCCACCGGTCGATTTTATCCGGGGCCCTCCTCGGTCGCCGGTATCGTGCAACGGTGGAGAACCGGAGCATTGCGGGCATCGTCGCGCTGCTGCTGGCCTCACTGCTGTGGGGCACGACCGGGACGACCGCGACCTTCCTTCCGCACGACGTCAGCCCGCTCGCCGTCGGCGCGAGCACGATGGGGATCGGCGGCCTGCTGCTCCTCGCAACCGGGCCGCGGCTGTCGCTCTCGGTGCTGCGCGATCCCGTCGGGCGCCGCTGGGCCGCGCTGGGCGCGATCGGCGTGTTCGTCTATCCCCTTGCCTTCTATTCGGCGATGAACCTTGCCGGCGTCGCGGTCGGCAACGTCGTGGCGCTGGGCTCGGGGCCGGTGTTCGCGGCCCTGTACGAGTGGGTGGGGGAGCGGCGCCCCCTGTCGCGGCGTTGGGCGGTGTCGACCGGCCTGGCCGTCGTCGGGATCATCGGGCTGGCAGCGGGACGGCAGGCCGGCTCCGGTGGCGCCCCGCATGGCACGCTCCCCGGAGTCGCTCTGGGGCTGCTCGCCGGCGCGGCGTATGCGCTCTACACCTACGCGTCGTCGCGCGCGATCCAGCTCGGACAGCCGAGCCGCGGCGTGATGGGTGCCATGTTCGGCCTGGGAGCGGTGCTCCTCCTGCCCGTGCTGCTGGCGACCGGTGCGCCCCTGCTGCAGTCCTGGTCGACGGTCGCGATCGCCGGATACCTGGCCATCGGACCGATGTTCGTGGCGTACCTGCTGTTCGGGATCGGACTGCGCACGGTCCGCAGCTCGTCTGCGACGACGATCACGCTGCTCGAGCCGGTCGTCGCGACTCTCTTGGCCGTCCTCGTCGTCGGCGAGCGCCTGCATCCGGTCGGATGGATCGGGTTGGTCATGGTCTTCGCCGGGCTCGCCGTGCTGGTTACGGCCCGTCAACAGCCCAAAACCGGTGACGCGACCTTAGAATCCGGAGCATGACCGACGTTCCTGCGGACCCAGGAGGTGGGGGGCCGGAACCGGTTGCGCCGTCGGATCCTCCGGTCGTGCGCCGGTCGAACTATTCCCCGCCGCCGCCCGGAGCCGAGCCGCCGAGCTTCGACGACGATGCGCTCGCCGAGGCCATGGCGGCCGAGGTCCGGCCGTACACGCAGCCGATCAGCCTGCCGAAGCCTCCGCCGTCGGCATTCGAGGCTGACGCCGCGGCGGCGCCGCAGCCCGTTGCGCCGCAGCCTGTTCCACCGCAGCCGGTCGCTCCCGAGCCCGTTGCCGCGCGGGCTGTTCCGCCGCAGCCGGTCGCACCCCAAGCCGCGCCCGTTCCGACCGAGTCGCCCGTTCCGACCGAATCGCCCGTCGTCGAGTCGCTCGACGTGCCCTCACCGGTGGTCGAGTCGTGGAACGGGATCCCGATGGCCCCTGATGCCCCCGCGGCACCGTCGCCCGGCTTGCCCACGGCGAGTGCCGTTCCCGAGGAGCCGGCTGCCGCCACCCAGGAAGAGCTGTTGCGCTCGCTCGGCGGAGCCTCGACCCTGGAGGCCATCGAACGACTCGAGAACCAACTCCGCCTGATCTCGAGTGGCGAGTCGGGCCCGATCGATCTGACGCAGACGCCCCAGTCGGCGCCCGTCGCCGAGCCGCCCGTCGCCGAGCCGCCCGCCGCCGAGCCCCCTGCACCCGAGCCCGCGGCAGACCATCCAGAGCCGGCCCTCGATCATCCCGCCCCCGGCCACTTCTTCCCAGCGGCCTTCGAGCCGATCGCGCCGCTGACGCCTCCTGTCGACGCATCTGGCGAAACGGCGGCCCCGGATGCCGTCGCCGGGCCGCCGGTCCCCGGGCTCCCCGAGGTCGACGAGAGCCTGATCGATCCGGCCGCCGCCGCGGAACTGAGTGCAAAATCCGGTTCGGAGAGCCCGTGGTGGTCTGGGACAGCCCCGGCCGATGGAGCGTGGGACATCGCCGCCCCCGAGCCGGCGGCCGCTGAGCCGCCGACCCCCGAGCCCCCGGCCGCTGAGCCGCCGACCCCCGAGCCCCCGCTCGCCTCGGCACCTGCCGAGCCGCAGGCCGGTGGGACGCCGGCGATCCCGTTCTCGACCGAACCGCCGGTCGGCCCGGAATCCCCTGACTGGCTGGATGCACCCCCGCCGTCCTTCGAGCCGCCTGAGCTGGTCGAACCGCCCGCCTTCCCCGAAGCGGCCCCGAATGCCGATCGGGCGCCTCTGACTCCGTTCAGCGCAGACGACATGGCCCGGCTGCCCAAGCCGCTGCCGACCGAGCAGCCCAAACTCGAGGATCGCGCCGAGCTGCCGCCTCCGCCGGGCTACGACGACATCCCGATCATGTGGGGTGATGTCGCCGCCGCGCCGCCTCCCGTGGCTCCCGATCTGCTGTTCACGGCAACCCCGGCGCCGCCCCCTGCATCCGAGGCGACCGTGACGCACGCGGCCACCGAGACCTCCGCCCTCGACCACGACGAGGACGACGTGATCGACGAGATCGATCGGGTATCGGGCACGGGCGCCATCCCGGTATCGAGCGCGGGCACCGTCGACCCGCTCTCGCCGCCCTCCGAGCCGATCGCCACGATCCGCCTCGGTCACGACGAGCCCGCTTTGGTCGACAAGAAGGCCCAGCTGCCGTCGGCCGTCGAGATCGAATCGGCCGGCGCCGAGCCGACCGCCCTCGACATGCGCGCAGGGCGCGCAGCCCGGTTGTTCTGGCTCTGGTTCGCCGCCAACTCGTCGGTGCTCAGCCTCGGTCTCGGAGCGGTGCTGCTCGGTACGGGAATGAGCCTGCGGCAGGCGATCGTCGCCACGCTGGCGGGCGTGGCGATCTCGTTCCTGCCCCTGGGGCTCGGCACCCTCGCAGGCAAGTGGAGCGGCCAGCCGACCATGATCGTCTCGCGGGCGACCTTCGGTCACGCCGGAAACATCCTTCCCGCCCTGCTGGCGATCGCAACGCGCGTGCTGTGGGGCGGAGTGCTGCTGTGGCTGCTGGCCACTGCGGTCGCCCAGGTGCTGGTCGGCGCCGGGCTGGACGCCGGCCTCGGCACCACGGTCTGGCAACTGGTCGGCCTCGTGGCCGGGTTCCTGATCGCCACGGTGATCGCCGTGTTCGGCTACGGATTCGTGGCGAAGCTCCAGCTCGTGCTGAGCATCCTCAGCGCGCTGCTCATCGTCGGCGCGGTCGTGCTCACCTCCCAGCACCTGAACTTCACGACCGCGCTGAGCGTGCCCGATGGCTCATGGATCCTGGTGATCTCGGGTGCCGCTCTCGTGTTCAGCGTCGTCGGGCTGGCCTGGGTGCACTCCAGTTCGGATCTGGCGCGCTACCAGCGACCGGCGAGCTACGGCGGATCCTCGATGCTGTGGGCCACCTTCGGCGCCACGTTGCCGCCGTTCGCGTTGATCGCGTGGGGCGCGATGCTCGCGGCGTCCGACCCCCACCTGGCCAAGGGGTTGACCTCGAACCCGCTCGCCGCGATCGCGACGCTGCTGCCGGCCTGGTACCCGGCGCCCCTTCTGGCAGCGGCCGGTCTCGGCCTGCTGTCGGGCGTGGTGGTGACGATGTATTCGGGCGGGTTCGCCCTGCAGGCGCTCGGGGTCCGCGCGCGTCGCAGCTTCGCCACCTTCGTCGGCGCGATCCTGGCGCTCGCGGCCGCAGGCGCACTGATCTTCGTGGTCACCGACTTCGGTTCGCTGCTGCGCGACGTGGTGATCACGGTCGCCGTCCCGGTCGCGGCGTGGGCAGGCATCTTCGCGGCCGAGATGATGATCCGCACGCGGCGCTTCCACGCCGGGTCGCTTCTCGCCCCGGGCGGACTGTATCCGCAGGTGCGTTGGCTCAACTTCTTGGCGCTGATCGTCATCAGCGGAATCGGGCTCGGCCTGGTCACGTCGAGCATCCCGGGCCTCGGGTGGGAGGGCTTCCTGTACGGGCTGCTCGGGATCGGCCCCCACGATCCGCTGGCGGGCAGCGACGCGGGCGTGTTCGTGGCGCTGCTGCTCGGCATCCTGGTTCCGTTGATCGGGGGAGTGCCGGCGATCCGGCGGCAGGAGCGCGCGTCCCTCCCGGGCTGACGTCAACAGCCGTGGCGAAGGCACGCTCCTAGACTGAGGGGATGCCGACCACCCTCGCCGACGCCGACGCCGCGATCTCGGCGCTCTGGCCTCCGGCCGGAGCCGAGGACTGGGATGCCGTGGGCCTGATCGCGGGCGATCCCGAGACCGAGGTGCGCGCCATCCATCTCGCGGTGGACGCCGTGCCCGACACGGTCGACGAGGCGCTCGAGCTCGGCGCCCAACTGCTGCTCACGCACCACCCGCTCTTGCTGCGCGGGGTGACGAGCATCGCAGAAGACCGGTACAAGGGCGTCGTGCTGGGCCGGCTGATCCGCGGGGGTTCGGCGCTGATCGCCGCGCACACCAACGCCGATGTGGTGGCCAGAGGCACGTCGGCCGTCTTGGCCGAGCGGTTGGGCCTGCTCGAGACGAGGCCGCTCGAACCGGGCTCCGACCCGGGCACCGGGCTCGGACGCGTCGGGCGGCTGCCTGCGTCGACCACGCTCGGGGTGCTGGCTCGGCGCATCGCAGACACGCTGCCGGCCACCGCTCAAGGCGTGCGAGTCGCGGGGGAGTACGAGCAGCCGGTCACCACGGTCGCGATCTGCGCGGGCGCAGGCGACTCGTTGCTCGCGAATCCCGAAGTCGTGGCGGCCGATGTCTATCTGACCAGCGATCTGCGCCACCATCCCGCCTCCGAAGCGCGCGAACGCGCCCGCCTCGGCCGTGGTCCCGCGCTCATCGACGTGTCGCACTGGGCGAGCGAATGGCTCTGGTTGGAGGTCGCGGCCGAGCAACTGCGGTCCGCGCTTCCCGGCGTGGCCATCACGGTCAGCGAGCTGCGCACCGACCCGTGGGACTTCGCGATCGTCTGATGGCGCAGCATCCCGACCCCATGAACGTGACGCATCGAACGGAGACCGCATGGCCCTGAAGGCCTCGCCAGAAGATCAGGCCCTGCTGCTCGACCTGCAGGCGCTCGACACCAAGTTGCAGCAACTCGCCCATCGCGCCGCGAACCTGCCGGAGCTCGCCACGATCGCCGGGTTGTCGACGGTGCGCGACGGTCTGCGCACGACAGTCGCCGAGGCCAACGGAGCCTGGGAAGACGCGCAGCTCGAGCTCAAGCGCACCGAGGCCGATGTCGCCGTCGTCGAGGCTCGCGTCGCGCGCGACAAGGAGCGGATGCAGTCCAGCGCGTCCGTGAAAGACGTCGCCGCCTTCGAACAGGAGCTCACCGCCCTCGCCAAGCGGCAGAGCGACCTCGAAGACATCGAGCTGGCCGTCATGGAGACGCTCGACGAGAAGGCCAAGGCGCTGAGCGACGCGCGGGCGCAACTCGACGCCGTCGACGCGAAGATCGCCGAGGCATCTGCTGCTCGTGATCTCGCACTCGGCGACCTCGACGGTGAGAAGGCGACTGCTGCCGCAGATCGTGAGGCGCTGGCCGCGCGGCTGCCGGCAGAGCTGCTGGCGCTGTACGAGAAGCAACGCGCGCGCTACGGCGTCGGCGCCTCGATGCTGCGCGGCGGAGTTTCGAGTGCCAGCGGCGTGGCGCTCAACTCGTCCGACATGACCGTGGTGCGGGCCGCAGCACCGGACGATGTGCTGCTCTGCCCGGATTCGAACGCGATCCTGGTGCGCACGAACGAGTCGGGCCTGTAGTGGCGGTCGCGTTCCGGGCGAACCCGCGCGCCGAAGGGGAGCCGCGCGAACTCGTCGTCGAGGCCGACGGGGGATCCCGCGGCAACCCCGGGATCGCCGCCGGCGGCAGTGTGGTGCTCGACCCGGTCACCGGCGAGGTCCTCGCCGAGCTCGGCGTGTACGTCGGGATCACGACCAACAACGTCGCCGAATACAACGGGATGATCGCGGGCGTGCGCCGCGCGCTCGAGATCGATCCGCAGGCCGTGCTGCATGTGCGCCTCGATTCCAAGCTCGTCGTCGAGCAGATGAGCGGACGATGGAAGATCAAGAACGCGGTGCTCGCCGATCTCGCGGCGGAGGCCCGCAGCATCCTGTCGGGTACGCCGGTGTCGTTCGAATGGATCCCGCGGGCCGAGAATGCGCGCGCCGACCGGTTGGCGAACGAGTCGATGGACAAGCGGGCGTCGTTCGCGCGCTGATCGCCGTCGGCTACGCTGGGCAACGCAAACGGGTCGGCCAGACGGTCGCGTCGCCCTTCTTCGGAGGGGCGCCGAGGAACGTCCGGGCTCCACAGAGCAGGACGGTGGGTAACACCCACCCGGAGCAATCCGCGAGAAAGTGCAACAGAGAGCAGACCGCCTCCAGTCTTCGGACTGGCGGTAAGGGTGA
>Ga0068855_100011948_pt1 | contig 10497 bp, 8 predicted proteins | sample KBSCornC52_FD_66592 | JGI IMG/M metagenome (GOLD analysis project Ga0068855, IMG submission 66592) | Corn rhizosphere microbial communities from Kellogg Biological Station, Michigan, USA - KBS Corn C5-2 | ecosystem: Host-associated > Plants > Roots > Rhizosphere > Soil ... | reverse complement strand
ACCGAGAGAGACGCTTTAGCCAGGCGACCCGCCGGATAAGCTCGTCGATCTCGCACTGGTGCAGTGCAAGTTCATACGCTGTGTGACCGCCGGCATTTTCCACACTGCAGTCTTCGTCCCTCTGCCGCAGCCATACTCGCTGAGCGTTCCGCAGTCGGTCACGCGCCTGACGGTTTGGCATCTTCGCCATCGCCGAGCGGTAGTTGGCGTTCAGCACCCGATCGAGACGATCCCACTCGGTATAGATGCACTCTACCGCATCGCCATTCGACACCGCGTCGTTGGTGCAATGTCGGTACTCGGGACTCGTCACGCGTGACCATTCGGCTTCCGAGAGCTGGAAGCTAGAGTAGTCCGGAAGCTGAACCGCCGCCGACATAGCTAGGAGCAGGATCATGCTCATCGCCGGAAGCTCTCACGGCGCTGGCGCGGGCGCAATCCGGCAAGATGCGCCAGTTACTGCAATGGTCTGCCATTTTCAGCAGTCCGAGGAGTGTCTGCTATCCACCCAAAGCAGACCTTCACGAACGGTCCCTTTCAACCGGAACGATGGAATAGTGGGCACGGAGAAGTTTCAGCGTTCCGCCAACCCGCACAAACACCCACGTCTCATTGAAGAGCCGCTCGACGGGCTTGCCGCTCACGTTCACGGTCACGCGGTTCAGAAAGCCCACGACCACCGCTTCTCCGATCGCGTGTACCTGGAAGTCATAGGTCTCGCGCGCCTGCGGCTGAGGAAAAGAGCTGCTGCGGATCATCCGCATGGTTGCCTCGACGTTCGTAGCCATGCCGGTATCGCTCACTATCACGGCGTCCGGCAGGAACATCGGTTCAAGCGCGGCGGTATCCCGCCGGTCCAAGGCCGCAAAAAAGGCTCTCACGGCTTGGACGGCTTCGCCTTTCAAATCCGGGTCGGCAACCGCAGGAACAGCCGTTCGATCGCGCTGCGACGGGCTGATGTGCGCGCAGCCAGGGACCAGCAAGGCGGCCACCAGGAAGAGGTGGGATCGCTTCGACATTTGGACGAACCTTTGCGATCCTGACGGCTACGCCGTTCCCGAAATGTGGGCAACGTCCGCCTTCCACCCATTCCAGACATTAGCGTCGCGTCTGCTTTCGACCCATTGCGGACATCAGCCAGGCCCACTCTTGACCCGACTCGCTGACCTGAGTCAGGGGCTTTCGAGGCCGCAAGTCGGTAGCGCACCAGCATTTCTCAACGGCCGAGACGCGTTGCTTACGTGTTCGAATTCTTGGGCTGGGAGAAAGAGGATGCACTCCTCCATCAAAACACTTGCGGTGGCCGCGACCGCGACCGCTCTGACAACGGGCGCCTCGGCCCAAACCGCAAGGGATATCCGGGGCGCTACACCTTACATAGAAATCAAGAATGAGGCCGCGCCCAAACTGATTGTGGACCCACCTCTTCCCGAAGGCTTACCCAAGGGACTTGTCTGGATCCAGTACCGAGCGGAGAATGTTCACATCGCACCAGTACTTGGGGAGGGTGCGCTTCAGGCGTCACCACGCGTGGGACATTTGCACATAACCGTCGACGACTTGCCATGGTTATGGGCGGATACGAGCGACAGCAATACCATCGACATTTACGGCTTGCCGCCCGGCCCGCACAAGGTGACGATCGACCTCGTCGATGCCAACCACAATCTTTTCCCCGGACAGCGGAAGGTCGTGAGCTTCGTCATGCCCAATTGGAACGGCCATCACTAACGTTCCGTGCGACGCCAATCGCGAGCCTTCATCGAACACGTGAGCTCGCCCGCCGGCGTTCGTCGCTGAGCCGCGGCTCGTTGGCGCCATCCATTGAGGAAGCAATCATGTCCATTCGGATCGTCTCATTCCTGGCTGCAGCAATCATCGCGACCGAGGGCGCAACCATATGCGCCGCCCAGCCGCGGCCAGCCGGTACGACGCGCACCGATCTCCAGCGGCACGACCTCAGCATCCCGGGGCGCGAGGTGTTCCAGGCGCGCGTCGATTTTGCACCGGGAGCCTCTTTTCCCCGTCACACGCATCCGGGCGAGGAGATCATCTACGTGCTCGAGGGAACGCTCGAATATGAGGTGGCCGGCAAGCCCGTGACGTTGAAGGCGGGCGACGTGCTGTTCGTGCCGTACGGGACGGTCCATGCGGCGCGGAATGTCGGCGAAGGCCCGGCCGCCGAGCTTGCGACCTACGTCCTCGAAAAGGGAAAGCCGCTGACCGTGCTGGTCAAATGAGGGCAGCGAAGCAGCCGCCAGAGCTGAGGCCCACAAACCGCCGCATCGAATCCTTTTCCGATGCGGTGTTCGCGATCGCGGTCACGATCATGGTGCTCGAAATTCGCGTACCGGACAGGCTGGCGTTCGCCGACGATGCCGTCGCTTTCCAGGAGTTCGTGACGCTGCTCGGCATCTATGTGCTGAGCTTCGTCGTGGTCGGCATTTTGTGGGCCAACCATCACTATCTGGTCTTCACTTTGCCGAGCACGGACCGGGCGACGGTCTGGCTCAACAATCATGTGCTCTTCTGGGTCACGATGGTCCCGATCGTGGCCCGCTTTTTCGGCCAGCACCCGACGTCGCCGAGGGCGACCGCGGCCTACGCCTTCGTGGTCATGATGTGCACCGGCGCGCTCACGCTGCTGCGAAGGCATGCGGCACGGGTCAGCGACAATCGGTTCCATCGCGCCCTTCATCACCGGGTGTTCCGGCGGGCGTGGATGGCGATGTCATTGTACGCGGCCGCGATCCCGCTCGCGTTCGTCGACATCAGGATCAGCTGGGCATTGCTGCTGGTCCTGCCCGCCATGTTCTTCCTTCCGGTCACTCGGACGGACGCGATGCTGAGGTCGGCCGAACCGGAGCGGAGCGGGCGCTAGCGGCGCCTGCGACCCATACGGACATTGGCCAAGCGCGGCACCTAAGCGTCTAGCGTCCGCTTTCCACCCAAAGCAGACGTTCGAACACCGCCCAAACCGAGGACCTGGGATTTTCGCGACCTGTCGCTGAAGTGAAGGCGGGTCCCGGCTCAAGGCCGGGATGACGGCGGGGATACTTCGCCGTTCGTCGAAATTCATGACCGCCCGCGCCGCGGGCGTTGCGCCTGCTCAAACAGGCGCTAATCTCTTGGTCGATCCACCTGAATTAATCCGGAGATTTCAAGCTCATGCGTTTTCAGAGCCGCTTCGCCCTGCTCGCCGCCGCGACGATCCTGACACCGCCGGCGATTGCTGCTGCGCCCGCCGGAAAGTCGGTCCCGATCCCGTCGCTGGTCAGCCAGGTGTCGATCCCGCACACCATGTTCAAGCTGGCGAACGGGCTCACGGTCATCGTCCACGAAGACCATAAGGCGCCGGTCGTCGCGGTCAGCGTCTGGTACAATGTCGGGTCGAAGGACGAGCCGGCGAAAAAGACCGGTTTCGCACATCTGTTCGAGCATTTGATGTTCAACGGCTCGGAAAACCTGCCGGGGGACTATTTCACCTACCTCCAGCAGATCGGCGCGACCGATTACAACGGGACGACCTGGTTCGACCGGACCAATTATTTCGAGACGGTTCCGGCGGGTGCGCTCGAGCGTACTTTGTTCATGGAATCGGACCGCATGGGGCATCTCCTCGGAGCGGTCACTCAGGGCGTTCTCGATAACCAGCGCGGGGTCGTCCAGAACGAGAAGAGGCAGGGCGACAGCCGCCCGGGCGGGCTCGTCGAATATGCGGTGCAGGAAGGGCTGTTCCCGCCCGGCCACCCCTATCACCACACGACGATCGGATCGATGGCGGACCTCGACGCGGCGAGCCTCGCCGACGTCAAGCAATGGTTCCGCGACAAATACGGGCCGAACAATGCGGTGCTGGTGATCGCGGGCGACACGACGCCGGCGCAGGCCAGGCCGCTGGTCGAGAAATATTTCGGCGACATCCCCAAGGGGCCGGTCAACCGTCCGGCGATGGCGAGCGTGCCGACCTTGGCCAAAGCCAGGACCGTGGCGATGAAGGACAATGTCGCGACGACGATCATCCAGCATTATTGGGCGGTTCCGGGCCTGCTCAATAGCCAGATGGAAGCGCTGGACATCGGTGCTTCGGTGCTCGGCGGCCTCGCGAGCTCCCGACTCGACAAGATCATGGTGCGCGACGAGAAGATCGCGGTCGGGGTCAACGCCTCGATGGAGCCCTATCATCGGATCGGGGTTTTTTCGGTCCAGGCGCTGGTCAAGCCCGGGGTCGACCCGAAGCTGGTGTCGAAGCGGCTCGACGAAATCATGGCCGATTATATCGCCAAGGGACCGACCGCGGACGAGGTCCAGCGCGCGGTGATGAGCGAGGTGTCGGGCGAGATCCGCGGGCTCGAATCGGTCGGCGGGTTCGGCGGCAAGGCCGTCACGCTCGCCGAGGGCCAGACCTACGCCCACGACAGCAATTTCTACAAAAGGACGCTGGAGAAATATGCGGCGATCACCCCGGCCGCGGTGCGCACGACGATGCAGAAGTGGCTTCGGCGGCCGGCGTTGACGGTGGTGCTCTCGCCGGGCGAGCGCGCTGCCTACAACGAAGCGAAGCCGACCAGTCCGCCCTCTTCCCCGACCGACAAGACCGAAGGCGCGGTCAAGGGCAATCGGCCGATCCCGCCGGTCGGCCAGCTCGCCGCCCTCGAATTTCCGGACATCACCCACACGCAGCTCAAGAACGGCATTCCGCTCGAATATGCGCAGCGCACGGCGGTGCCCACGACCCAGCTCGCGCTGGTGTTCAATGCCGGCGAGGCGGCGGACGCGCCCGATTCGCGCGGCCTCGCGGCGTTCACGATGAACCTGATGGACGAGGGCACGGCCTCGATGAGCTCGCAGGAGCTTGCCGAGGCCCAGGAGCGGCTGGGCGCCAGCGTCGGCACCAGCAACACGTCCGACCGGTCGATGGCGGTGCTGTCCGCGCTGTCGCCCAATCTCGCCCCGTCGCTCGACATTCTCGCCGACGTCGTCAGGAACCCCGCGTTCCAGTCGGCGGAGATCGACCGCATCCGGGCCCAGACACTGACCGGGATCAAGCAATTCCAGCGCGATCCGACGCGGGTCGGGAATCGCCTGCTTCCGACCGTATTGTACGGTCCCGGCCATCCCTATGGCGGGCCGGCGGGCGGCGACCCGGCGGCGATCGGGCGCTTCCAGCGGGCAGACCTCGCCGGCTTCGAGCAGCGCTGGATCCGGCCCGACAACCTCAAGATCTTCGTCGTCTCGAGCCTTCCGCTCGCCCAGGTGAAGGCCTTGCTCGACGACCGGTTCGGCAACTGGACCGCGCCCGCGGTTGCCAAGGGGGTGAAAGCCTTCACCGCTCCGCCGCCGCGCCCGGCCGCGCAGAAGATCCTGCTGGTCAACCGCACCGGGGCGCCGCAGTCGAGCATCATCGGCTTCCAGTTGCTGCCGGTCGACCCGAAGAGCGACGTCGTCCCGCTGTCGGCGGCAAACGACATCCTCGCCGGCAACTTCCTGTCGCGGATCAACATGGACATCCGCGAGGACAAGGGCTGGTCGTACGGGGTCAGCGGACGGCCGCAACTGCTCGAGAAAGCGGTGCCCTACGTCATTTCGGCGCCGGTCCAGGCCGACCGCACCGGGGATTCGCTGGCCGAGCTCAACGCGCAGGTCGGCGACTTCCTTTCGACCAAGGGCGTGACCGACGAGGAGCTGACCCGGACCATCGCGCGCAGCATCAACGAACTTCCGGGACGGTTCGAGGGGTCGGACGACGTGTTGAACGCGATGATGACAATGGACCTCTTGGGCAGGCCGGACGATTATTACGAGAAGCTCGCTCCGGAATATCGCGCCCAGACGCAGGCGAGCCTCAACGATGCGGCGCGCAAAGTGATCGACCCGAAGGGCTTTACCTGGATCGTCGTCGGTGACGCGGCGAAGATCCGGCCGCAGCTCGAGAAGCTCGGGCTTCCGATCGAGGTGGTTGAGGCTCCCTAGCGGGCAAGCTGGAGTCGGCTCGCGCTAATGTCCGCTTTCGACCCATTGCGGACATTAGTTCGTCGAGCCATCTAGTTCGCATGGCGGACGACTGCTGCTCGACCAAGGGAAAGGAACTTGAGGCGCTCGCCAGGCGAGGACAGCAGCGCCGCGTGCTGATCATCGTCCTGCTCATCAACTCGGTGATGTTCGTTGTCGAGTTCGGGGCAGGCGTTCTCGCCGGGTCCACGGCGCTAATGGCGGACGCCTCCGACATGCTCGGGGACGCGCTGGTCTATGGCGTGAGCATCTACGCCATCTCCCGGAGCGACCGATGGAAGGCCGGAGCCGCGACCCTCAAGGGCGTGGTCATCCTGTTTCTCGCACTGGGCATTGTCGTCAACATCATCGTGAAGGTCAGCAGCGGGGTCCCACCGTCGTCTACGCTCATGCTTGTGTTCGGTGGACTTGCATTGATCGCAAACCTCACTTGCCTTGCCCTACTTTGGCGGTTCCGGTCGCATGACGTGAACATGGCGAGCACATTCGAATGTTCCCGTAATGACGTGATCTCGAACGTTGGCGTGCTTGTCGCTGCGGCCTGCGTGGCGGCCTTCGCGTCACCGTGGCCGGACATCCTCATTGGCGCTGTGATGGCCGCGATCATTTTCCGATCGTCGGCGCGTGTCCTGCCGGAAGCCATCACGCAACTCAGAGCTGAACGGGCTTAGGTCCGCTTCCCACCCTTTGCGGACGCTCGGAAGAAGCGAAACGAACGGCCATTCCAACATAGCCAGGTGGCGCCACGTGGTGGCTCTGGCGTCCACTAAGAGATACTAAGCCTTGACCCGTCGGGGGCACACTCAATGTCGGACGTATTTCTGTCCTACAAACGCGAGGATGCTGCGCGTGTGCGCAAGCTGGTCACTGCACTTCGTGAGGCGGGCCTCGATACGTGGTGGGACGAAGACATTCCGCCCTCTGCGCCATGGGAAGCAACGATCGAAAAGGCACTTGCCGACGCGAAAGTCGTGATTGTGTGCTGGTCGCCGACGAGTGTCGCCAGCGAAAATGTGCGCGCGGAAGCGCGCGTGGCACGCGAAGATGGGCGCCTAATCCAAGTCTTCCTAAAGCCGTGTTCGCCGCCGCTGTTCTTCGGTGAGCGGCAAGCGGTTGATCTGAGCAAGTGGCGCGGCAATGCCGATGACCCGCGCATAGGCACGATCGCCGAAACAGCCCGCAAGATCACTGCCGGTGGGCGCGCCGACGCTGACGTGCGTTCTGTCGCCGACGTGCGGCGACGATCGGGAGGAGCACATAGCCTCAGCCGCATCATCATAACAGTCGCAGCGATCGTCCTGATCATCTTCGGGACTGGAATGCTGATCGCCTATCGAGCCGCGATTGCGCGTCCGCCTCCACAAATTGCCGTGCTTCCGTTCGAGGACATGTCACCGGCACACGACAAGGCCTATTTCTCCGAAGGCATTGCCGAGGAAATCCTGAGCACGCTGGCAGCGGAAAAAGGCATCAAGGTGCTCGGCCGCACTTCGGCCAGCCAAATCCAGCGCAACCGGGATCCCAAGGCCATCCGCGAGTCATTGGGCGTCACGCATTTGCTCGAGGGAAGCACCCGATCGGCAGGTAACAACCTGCGTGTCAACGTGCGCCTGATCGACACCTCGGACGGCAGCCAGGTGTGGGAAGAGGAATATCGCGGCGCAGTCTCGGACGTGTTCAGTGTCCAAGATCAGATTGCGACCGCGGTCGTTCGGCGCCTCCGCGGCACCCTCTTCGCCGAAACGGTGAGGTCGGCCAGCCCGACCGCCATCGATGCATACGAAGCCTATCTCGCTGCGCGCGCCCTCATTCGGGAGAACAAGAAGGGACCGATGATTCGGGCATGGCAGATGGCGCGCCAGATCGTCGAAGCGCATCCGGATTATGCGCCCGGGCACGCCATTTATGCCGAAGCGACGCACCTGCTCACCGAAGGCACCTACAGCTACGGCGACATCCCGCCGTCCAAATCACGGCCGATCGTGTTAGCCCAGGCGAGGGAGGCGATCCGGCTCGCGCCCAACAGGGCTGAAGGCTATGCCGCCATCGGCCTCGCGCTTCCCTGGCAGGAGAGCGTAGCGCCGTACAAGAAGGCGATTGCGCTCGACCCCAGCAGGGTTGACGTCCGCGGGCGGCTAGGAATCGCGCTCAACGTTCTTCGCCGAAACGATGAAGCGGCCGAACAGTATCGCCTCTCGGTTGAAACAGACCCGTTGTCGGCCGGGTTGATCAACCGGCACGCTCAGGTGCTGGCAGCCTCGGGCCACGCGGACGAAGCAATGCGCGAAATCGATCTGTTTGTCCGACGTGGCGGGTCACAGGCTCAAGGCTGGCGATTCCGCGCGAACACCTACCGCTATCTCGGCGACGAATCCCGCCACATCGCCGCGCGGCGCCGCGCTTTGCAGCTTGATCCGGGTTTGCCCTATCAACACGAGTGGCTCGTCCAGGCGCTGCATCTGCTTGGGCTCGATGACCAGGCTGCCGCATACCGGCCGCGGGTTTCGTCCTACTTCCAGATGTTCATCGCCGACGATCGTGGCGCGCTCAAAACTCGCGTCGCCACGGACGGGCCGCTGGCTTGGGATACAAATGGGATCGCACCGGCGATATTCTCCTTAGCACGGGCGCGCGACTGGCCGGCGCTGGTGCGCTTCTACGATGTGCGGCCCGCGGATTATCGCGATGTCTGTCTGACCGAGCCGCCGTTCTCGGCGTTCCTGATCATGGCCCTGCAAAGGCAGGGACGCGGGTCCGAGGCGCAACGGCTGCTCAACTGTACCCAGCAGCAGGTCACCCGCCAGCTCGGGATGCGCTTCCGAGCACCCGACGATGCGCCCGGCGAGCTCGAGATAATGCAGGCCTCGCTGCTCGCAATCCACAATGACCGTCGTGCTCTCGACTGGCTCGACAAGGCAGTGAATCGCCGCTGGCTCGGGCAATATTATTCGGCGAACCTCGCCGACTGGCCGCAGTTCGACGCCTTGCGCCCGGACCCGCGCTACGCCGCCATCCAGAGGCGCATCGACACCATCATCGCCCGTGAACGCGCCGAAGTCCTCGCTACAGCTGATTAATGAGCGGCATAACGGATAGACTGCAGCGCTCGCAAATTGGGTGCTGGCGGCGGTGGATGGCAAGTGGCTCGATCTCAGACGGGCTTCGCGAGGAGAGACGCGGCAATCTTTATTTCCGGTCGGCGAGCCCGCGTATTCCATGATTCGTGAGCGTCCGCTTTCCACCTATTGCGGTCATTAGCACCCACTCCCCATCCGGAGCAGTGGCATTAGGCCTGCCTCACGCGTATCGCATTGAACGGGAGGACAGGGCGATGGGCACGTCATCCGGAGTAGGTCGCGCACTAGCTGCTGCGATTGCGTTGCTCTGCTGGATCGGACTGGCGGTGCAGTTCAACGCAATCATGGAGCAGGGCCAATCGGCGGCGGGCGCGCTGTGGATCATGGTCCGCTATTTCACGATCCTGACCAACCTAATCGTGGCGGTGGTGTTTACCGGTCTCGCATTGGGCAATCGCGCCTTTGCCAGCTCATCGTTGTTGGGCGGAACGACGGTGGCAATTATCCTCGTCGGCGTGGTCAATTTCCTGCTGTTGCGAGGATTGCTCGAACTAAGCGGCGGCGCAAAGCTCGCGGACACGATCCTGCATTATGTGACGCCGATTTCCGTCCCAATTTTCTGGCTGCTTCTGGCCCCCAAAGGCGGACTGACCCGCCGCGATCCGCCGCGATGGGCGCTCTATCCTCTCGCATATCTGATCTACGCGCTGGTCCGGGGCTCGGCTGACGGCAAGTTTGCGTACCCTTTCCTGGATTACACCAGGGGAGTGGGTCAGACCGCAGTGACGGTCCTGCTGATCCTGCTCGCGTTTGTCGCAGGCGGTTTTGCGCTGGTCTGGGCAGATGGGGCGCTCGCTCGGCACTCAAAAGAAGGTCTCACTGGTCAGGTCTGACGTCTGCTTTCCACCCAAGGCGGACATTAGGCCCGGCTACTCCGGATGCACCTAGGTAACGCGCACTAGCCTTTGATCATCATCCTCAGAACGCCTTGCAGCCATTCCCATTTTCCGAGTGGCTCAAAAAGCAAATTGAAGAGATTGGCACCTAGGGCCAGCCACGTGGCTGGGTGATTCACGCGGCCGTACCTCTTCGCAGCCCAGTACAGCAAAGCGATGATGATCGCCGTCGTTATATAGGCCGGGTAGGTCACCTGGCCCGGATCGTCCTTTCCGAAGATGAGCGCCCACAGGACCCCTAGTCCACGGCCGAGGGCAGGCATCATGATGATGAAGACGGTCGAGACCAGCCACCAGGCGTGATCGGGAAGCGAACGCCGGTGACGGATCGCCTGGATGACCGCAAAAATGAAGGCCGACATCATGACGAACTCGACCGCCGCGATGCCGTAAAAGAACCACGGTTCGAACGGCCCAAACTCATCGCGCATGCGGGCCGAGAGCTCCGCGTT
>Ga0068855_100011944_pt1 | contig 10500 bp, 10 predicted proteins | sample KBSCornC52_FD_66592 | JGI IMG/M metagenome (GOLD analysis project Ga0068855, IMG submission 66592) | Corn rhizosphere microbial communities from Kellogg Biological Station, Michigan, USA - KBS Corn C5-2 | ecosystem: Host-associated > Plants > Roots > Rhizosphere > Soil ... | reverse complement strand
AGCGTTTGTGAAAGCCTTGCCGATAAACTCCAGCGCCGATCGCAGCAGGCTCAGAATAATGATCCCGACGATCAGGTAAAGGAGTACCCGCATGACCGCGGACTACTTGCCCTTTTTCGTGTTCGCGGGCTGCTTGCCCTTGGCGGCGCCGGGACGCTCAAAGGACGTTTGCACGGTGGTGCCAAGCTGCTCCAGGATCGCCTTGGCGCCTTCCGCATTCGAGCCGTCCGGCTTGAGCTGGAGGTACTTCTGCAGCGCATCGGTGGTGCCGGGAGGAGCGATCATCTTCCCATCCTTGTCCAGCGAAACTTTATTCATCAGAACCAAGGCCTCTTGGTAATACGCGTCGGCGTAATTCGGATCCAGCTCGATGGCCTTCTTGAAGGCGGTCTCGGCCGCATCGTTCTGCTGGGTATTCACGTACACCGCGCCCAGATTGTAGTAGTACTTGCCCGCTTGCGGCGGATCCAGTTGCGCGGCCTTAGTCAGCTCCGCCTGCGCCTGATCCATTTTCTTGCCCTTGGCGAGCGCCAGCGCGTAGTTGTTGTGATAGTTGGGATCTTCATTCTTGAGCTCGACGGCTTTCGCGTACGCGGCGATGCCCTTGTCGATATTGGCCTGTTGATCCGGGCCAGGCTTCGAGTCCGCCAGGCTGATATAGGCTTCCGCGAGCTGCGCCCAGACTACGTGCTGCGTAGCGCTCATCGTGCTGGCCTTCTCGAAATTCTCGATGGCCACCGGATAATTCTTGGCGTTCTTGGCCTCCATGCCGGCGTTAAAAGCATCCTGCAGCGCCTTGTCCTTGGCCATCGCCTCTTCTTGCTCTTTCAACTTCTTTTCGTACGCCGCGCGTTCTTCCTTGGTCATCGCGGCTTCTTTAGCCGGAGCCACACCCGGAGCTGGACCCACGCCGGCGGCGGCCGCGGCGTTTGCTTCGGCGATCTTAGCCAGATCGAAAACGACGGGAGGGTTGTCGCCCTGGCGCGTGCGAACTCCACTGACTCCTGTGACTTCTTTGCCGCCTACCACCACTGTGATGTTGTATACGCCGGTAGGCAGATTGGCGTACAGGAAATGCCCGTCTTTATTGGTCTTGACCTTAAAGCTCTGCTTGATGTCGGTGCGGTCGAGCTTGATTTCGGCGTCCTTCAGTGGCTTGCCATCCGTGCCCTTGACATCCCCCATGATGTTTGAGGTTTGAGCGAATCCGGCGGCGGCGAACAAAACCAGTGGACCGAGTAGGCTGAGTGTTCTGGGTGAGGCGAACATAGGTTGAAAAACCTCCGGCGAAAGTTGGTAAGAGATGCCAAATTCAGCATACTACATGGCGCCGTTCCCGATCAAAAACGGCTCGCTCTTTAACGGCCGTCCAGGAGTAAGGCCTGCCGATGATCCCGGGCGGCTCCCGCCATGTCACCCGTCGCACGGCGCGACCGGGCCCGTGCGAAATAGGCTTGCGGGCCATCCGGTTTTAGCGCGATCACTTCATCCAGATCCGCCAACGCCAGCTTGTGCTGCCCCAATGCCTGATAGGTGGCCGCCCGCTGGAAGTAATTGCCTTGGTTCGGAGCCAGTTCCACCGCCCGGTTCAGATCCTCCAAGGCTCGTTCGGGGCTCCCGGCATGAAAAAGGGCACGGGCTCGCATACTGTACGCCAAAGCGATCCTGGAATCGCGTTTCAGCGCTTCCCCGCAGTCGGCCACTACTCCCGGATAGTCTTCCTGGTCTAGACGAGCCACCGCCCGCTCGACGTAGGCCTCCGCTCCCTCAGGCCGCAGCTGGATCACTTTCGAAAAATCCTGGACTGCCAGGTCCAGGCGGCCTAAACCCGCGTTTGCACGCCCTCGGAACAGGTACGCGTCGGCCAGGTCGCTCCTAAGCGCCAAAGCATGGCTGAACGAAAGCACCGCCTCGGGATAGCGGTTGGCTTTAAGGAATCGTTTCCCCTCTTCGAGGGCTTGCTGGGCCTCCAGCGGATTCACCGAGCTCCGATAGACCCATAGGGCGATAAGTAAAACCAGCAGCCCCGCGCCGACCCAAATGGACACCACTCGGCGCTTCCGGCGTGCGAAGTCTTCCGCCGAAACCGGTACCAGAGGCCGTTGAGTGCCCGTAACGGATTCACCGTCCTGCGGGTCTACTGGGTGAGACATCGTTGACTCTAATGATACTGGCACGAATCGGAGCGAAAAAGTACTATTGGTCCTAGAACAAAACCGGAGGGTCCTGGTACCTGCGTTCTGCCTGTAAGTCCCTATTAAGTATTGACTTAGCGTCGCGAGGATGATAGCCTGAAGCGTACCTGAACGAAAGTCGGAAGGCAGGCCACGGAGCCTGGCAGACAAGATGAAGAACCGACAAGAGATATTACGGAGGAGCCGGAAAATGATCCCGCGGATAGCGATGATCGCGGTGTCAGCATTCCTACTCGGGAGTTCGGCTTGGGCCAGCACCACTAATTGCTCGAACCAAACCAATTCTAACGACGGTTGCATCACCACCAACAGTCAATTTGTCAACGTTTTCAACGTTGGTGATACGCTCAGCTACGACTTCAACAGGAGCGCCAGCCATGGCGACGGCCCGTTTGGGACTGTGTTGTTGACGCAGTACACGGCTGAAACGGTGAGAATCACCGTGACTCTCAACAGCACACTGTTTCCGGGTATCGGGTTTGTGAACGCCTCCGGTAAGGAAGCCCTGGATTTCAACATTGTCGGCAACCCTGCCATCGCGGTCTCATTTTCAAATCCCACCACGGGATTCTCCTTTCCGGGAGAAAAGCTAACCGCTCCACCGTACGGGACTTTCATGTACGGCGTCCATTGCGATGTTTGCGGTAACGGTGGCAGCAATCCGTATACCGGCCAGTTGGTGTTCGATGTAAGTCTGGCCGGGGGCGGGAACCTCTCGATACTCAATTTCAACGCAAATTCCGCAGGCGCCTTCTTCGCTACCGATATCTGGGCCAATGGCGCGACTTTTGACGCTGCCGCGGAAACGCCTGAGCCCGCGACCTTCTGGTTGATGGGTGGCGCCTTAGCCCTGCTGGGCCTCTTTGGCTGGAGCCGAAACAAAGCGCTCGCCTGACCCAACGCTTTCTTTTCTCTGCCTTTAACTCTCCTTCCCATCCAGACCACCGGATGGGATTTTTCCGTTTACTGGCACAACGCTGCATCCTTGCCTGGCCTTGAAGCGTCAAAAGTGATATAGAATAAGGCAAAAGGGTCGTGATAAGGGGACTGTCATTTTTATTGTTCGCGTTGGCCATTTTGGCCAAGACGCCGGAGTGGGATCGCGCCCACGAACTGTACCAGCGCACCGAGTACGCACAATCGCTGGCTGCACTCGACCGGATCTCCAACAAAGGCGCTGACGAGTTCCAACTCATTGGGCAGTGTCACCTGATGCTGGGCGATTACAAGAAAGCCACGGAATCTTTTGAGAAGGCCTTGGCGCTGGCGCCTCGCGACGCCGAAATCCACCGGCTGCTGGGAAACGCCTACGGACGCCGGGCAGAGGTCAGCAGCGTCTTTACGGCTCCGGGATACGCCAGGAAAGCCCATCAGTATTTCGAACAGGCCGTCGCGCTGGATCCCAACAATCGCGAAGCCGTTTCGAATCTCTTTGAGTATTACCTGGAAGCGCCCGGCATCATGGGCGGCGGCATCGATAAGGCCGAGAACCTGGTGACCCGCATTTCCAAGCTGGATCCGCCTGCCGGCTATCACGCGCAAGCGCAGCTCGAACGCAAGCGGGATCGTTTTGAGGCCGCCGAAGAACAGTTGCGTCACGCCGCGGAAATAGCCCCGCGCCAGGCCGGCCGGCTCATCGACCTTGCCCGATTCCTGGCCGATCGCGGACGCGTGAAAGAAAGCGATGAACAGTTCTCAGCAGCCGCCCACATCTCGCCCGACAGTCCCCAGTTGCTTTTCGCGCGCGCCGAGACGTACATCCGGCAGAAGCGCAACCTGAAGGACGCGCGCCAGCTATTGGAGCGCTATATCGCCAGCCAGCTGACTCCTGACGATCCTCCGCGCGAAGAAGCCCGCGCACTTCTTGCCAAGACTGGGCAGTAAATGTTCCACGTTGAGGCCTTGCGCTCTAGCGTTCAGGCCCTTCGCGCCAATAAATTCCGCGCATTCCTGACGGCGCTTGGTCTGGTGATCGGGAATGCCTCGGTGATCCTGGTCGTCACGATTTCCCTTACCAGCCGCGATTACGTGCTGGATCAGATCCAAGCCATCGGATCGAACATGATCTACGCGCAATTCGACGGCGGCAATAATCCTGCCATGGCCGTGGCCGACGCCGACTACCTGCAAGTCGCCGATGTGCAAGCCGTGCGCGATCAACTTGGTTCGCGGATCGTGGCCGCGACAGGCGTGATGAATAACTACGACCGGATGCGCATTGAAGGCCGCGAGGAAGATGTCTCCATCATCGGCGCCGACCAATACTATCCTCAGGTGCGCAACCTGGCTTTGTTGGCGGGACGATTTATTGACGCCGGCGACATCGAGAGCCGCAATCACGCCGCCATGCTCACCGAGCGTCTGGCCAAGCGCCTGTTCGGCGGCCAGAATCAGGCTGTAGGACAAACCGTGAAGCTGCATGGCCTGCAATTCGACATTATCGGCACGTTCAAGGAGCGCACCAGCAGCTTCGGTCAATCGGAGATTACCGGCGAGAACGTGATGATCCCCATCACGCTTCTGAAATACTTCGCGCCGCTGGAACGCATCGATCCGCTGTATGTGCAAGCTCACTCGACCGGCGACGTGGATGCTGTGACGCAGATGGTCCGGACAATTATTGAGGCTCGGCACCGCGCGGGAGCTCGCTACAGGGTCGAGAACCTGTCGGAGATCCTAGGCGCCGCGCGCAATATCGCGGGCGTGATGACGATCGTACTCATCTTAGTCAGCGCGATCGCCCTGATCATCTCCGGCATCGGCATCATGAACATCATGTTGGTGACGGTGACCGAGCGGACGCGCGAAATCGGCCTGCGCATGTCAGTGGGTGCTACGCGCCGCAACGTTCTGGAGCAGTTTCTAGCCGAAGCGGTGCTGATCAGCCTGGGTGGCGGCCTGGCGGGCATCGCGCTGGGTGTCGCGGTTCCGCTGGTTGTGAACCACTACGTAGACGGCGTCTCGATCCCGATTTCGATCACGTCGATTATCGTGGCGCTTTCCGTCTCGCTCCTGGTGGGGCTGGTGTTCGGCCTGCTGCCCGCCAATCGCGCCGCGCGGCTGAACCCGACGGAGGCCCTCCGCTACGAATGAATATTTGGGCAAGTGCATGCGCGCTGTTATTGTGGCGATTCGGGTCTTGCTAGCCGTGGCCATCGCGTATGATGTCCCGATCATCATTCAAATCCTGACTCATTTGGCAACGGGCGGTCTGCGCGGTGTGAATGGCTGGATCGGCCACATCGCGCTGACCGGAAGACCATTCCTGAATGCGACCGTTGCAGAGGAACGCGCCTGGATCACTCAGGCCTACGTGGTCCTTGCGGTGATGTTCGTGGCGCCGCTCGCGCTTTACTTCCTTCAAAGACAGTTGGCGCGTCGCCTCAGCAACTAGCGGTGCGGGAATGAACATTTGCGTTCATTCGCGTTTATTTGCGGCCTTGTCTTGGCAGTTAGGTCCGCGCAGGATCTTTCCGCTCGGGATCAAACCCCATCTCGCCAACGGCCACCGCCGCAATCTTCGCGTCGATCTTACCTTCGCGAGCCAGCGCCGCGAGCGTCGCCTGCACGATCGCCTCCGCCGAAATCTCGAAGTGACGACGCAGATGCTCGCGGCTCTCGCTACGGCCGAATCCGTCCGTTCCCAGCGAGTTCAGCCGGCCCGGCAGCCATTGCGCAAGCTGATCCGGCACAATCTTCATGTAATCAGACGACGCGATGATCGGACCCTGCGAGCCTTCCAGCGCCTTCAACACATACGGCACACGGCGAGGCTCCGCGGGATGCAGCCGGTTCCAGCGTTCCGCTGCCAGCGCCTCACGACGCAGTTCGTTGTAGCTGGTCGCCGACCACACATCGGTAGCAACCTGATACTTCTCAGCCAAAATCCGCTGAGCCTTCAGCGCTTCATTCAACATCGGACCGCTTCCGAACAACTGTGCGATCGCCGGACCCTTTTCAGCGGCTTTGTATTTGTACAGCCCGCGCAGAATGCCGTCGCGGATCCCCGGCCCTTCGGGCATCGGAGGCTGCACGTAGTTCTCGTTGTAAACCGTCAGGTAGTAGAAGCAGTCTTCCATTTCCTGATACATGCGCCGGATGCCGTCCTGAATGATCACGGCCAGCTCATAGGCATACGCCGGATCGTATGTGATACACGTAGGCACGGTGCTGGCATGCACCGGGCTGTGTCCGTCCTGGTGCTGCAGTCCCTCGCCATTCAGCGTGGTGCGGCCGGCTGTGCCGCCTAACAGGAATCCTTTGCCGCGCGAATCGCCGAAGGCCCAGATCAGATCGCCCACGCGCTGGAATCCGAACATCGAATAGTAAATGAAGAACGGGATCATCGGCACGCCATAGTTGGCGTACGCCGTCCCCGCGGCGATGCATGAGGACATCGAGCCCGCCTCGGTGATGCCTTCTTCCAGGATCTGCCCGTCCTTGGCTTCCTTGTAGTACAACAGGACGTTCGAATCCACAGGTTTGTACTTCTGGCCCTGGCTGGCGTAAATCCCGCGCTCGCGGAACAGCGATTCCATTCCAAACGTCCGCGCTTCATCGGGCACGATGGGAACCACCAGCTTGCCGAGCTCCGTCTTGAATAGAGCTTTCAGAATGCTAACGAACGCCGCGGTCGTCGAGGCTTCGCGATCGCGTGATCCGCCGGTTGCGTCATGGAAGACTTCGAGCGGAGGAGCCTTGATCTCGATCGGCTTCACCTCGCGCTTGGGAAGACTGCCGCCCTGCGCTTCCACGCGAGCCCGCAGGTACTTCATTTCGGGAGAATCTTCCGCGGGTTTGAGGAAATCGACGTTGTGGCAGGCCTCATCGCTCAGCGGAAGACTGAACCGGTCTCGAATCTTGATCAGATCGGACTCCGTCAGCTTCTTGGTCTGATGCGCCGTCATGCGGCCCTCGGCGACCTCGCCCAATCCGTAGCCCTTCACCGTCTTGGCAAGAATCACCGTCGGTTTGCCTTCCGTCATCATGGCGCGCCGATAGCCGTTAAACACTTTTACCGGATCCAACCCGCCGCGGCGGAGATTCCAGAGCTCATCGTCGCTCATATGCTCGACAAGCTTGAGCAGTTCCGGATACTTGCCGAAAAATTCCTTGCGCAGAAACGCACCGTCGTTCGCACGGAACGTCTGATATTCGCCGTCCACGCATTCGTGCATCCGCTTGATCAGCAGACCACTGGCATCGCGGGCCAGAAGATCGTCCCATCCCGCGCCCCAGACGATTTTGATCACGTTCCATCCGGCGCCCAGGAACGCGGCTTCCAGCTCCTGAATGATGTGCCCGTTACCGCGCACCGGTCCATCCAGCCGCTGCAGGTTGCAGTTCACGACGAAAATCAGGTTGTCCAGTTTCTCGCGAGCGCCCAGGGTGATCGCGCCCAGCGATTCGGGCTCGTCGCATTCACCGTCGCCCAGGAACGCCCAAACCTTACGGCCGGTGGGAGGGATGATTCCCCGATTCTCCAGATAGCGCATGAAGCGCGCCTGATAGATCGCGGCGATCGGGCCGAGTCCCATCGACACCGTCGGGAACTGCCAGAAGTTCGGCATCAGCCAGGGATGTGGATAAGAAGATAATCCAGGGTGATCCCGCAGCTCGTGGCGGAAGTTTTCCAGGTGCTGCTCGCTCAAGCGGCCTTCCAAAAACGCGCGGCTATACACTCCGGGAGATGCATGCCCCTGGAAGTACACGAAATCGCCCGGCAGCTTGCTCCCATCCGGACCCGGATAGGACCCGCGGAAGAAGTGGTTGTAGCCGACCTCCAGCATGGTCGCCAGCGATGCATAGGTCGCCAGGTGGCCGCCGATATTGGCGTCGTGCTTATTGGCGCGCACCACCATCGCAGTCGCGTTCCAGCGGATCAGGCTCTTGATCTTGCGTTCGATCGCCCGGTCGCCCGGATATGCGACCTCATCTTCGGGCGGAATGGTGTTGACGTAAGGGGTATTCCAGCGCAGCGGGACCTGTACTCCCAGGTTGCTGGCGCGCTCCATCAACCGCTCGATCAAATAACTGGCCCTGTCTGGACCAGCCTCGTCGATCATCTCGTCGAGGGCTTCTACCCACTCACTGGTCTCCTGAGGATTCAGGTCGTCAGGAGCGTCAACTTTAGCTTTCAACATGTGCGATTAATACCAAGGTAGCACCCCTCCCCGGCCCCTCGCGACACGCTGATTGCATGCACCTGCCGTACACTAAAATGATGCGTGCGCTTCAGATTGTTCTCGGTGTGGTGCTGGTCCTCGGCCTGATGGGAACCGTATGGTTCATGATTACCGCGCCGACCAGCGAAATGGCGGCGCCCAAAGCCGCACCCGTCGAAGCAACGCCCCCTCCGGTGCTTTCGAATGTTGCGCCGCCCGAGACCATCATCTTCGAGAATAAGTACGGCAACAGCACCTTCACCCATAAGCTCCACTATGAGCGGGTGAACGGAGACTGCACCGTTTGCCACACCAAGATCTTTCCGCAGTCCCGGGCGCCCATCAATTACGGCAAAGCCCAGCATCGCGCGGCTGAGGCGAACGAGACTGCCTGCGCGTCCTGTCATCGCGTGGGTGGCACCTCATTTGCGGCCGATAGCCACTGCGTGAAGTGCCACGAATCCAAGTAGTCGATCGCCAGGGCTCCCGATTGCACCTTAGCCCATTGTTTTACGTAGTTTACAAACAGTGTTAACAGATCGCCTGTAGTGTGCGACCCTGGGATCGGGTTCATTCGCATGTCACCCAGCCAGGCCAGTTCGGCGGAAAAAAGGGGGAAGGAACCTGCCTCCCCAACCGTCTTACCGAACGAGTTGGGCATGGTTCAGGGCGTGAATCACCAAGAAGTGGTCGAGGCCTGTCAAAGTGGTGACGACGACGCCTTCCGTGTGCTCTTTGAAACGCATAAGGACCGGGTGTATTCCATCGCGTTGCGTTATGCCGGCGATTCGGCCGCGGCGATGGATATCGCGCAGGACACGTTCGTAAAGCTCCTGTCTAGCATCCAGCAGTTTCGCGGCGATTCCAGCTTCGAATCCTGGCTGTACCGCATGGTGGTGAACAGCTGCCTGGATTATCACCGCAGACGGCGGCGATTTTTGCCTCTCATGGACGACGCGTTGGATGTGTTCCGGTCGTCGAAAGAAGGCGCTCTCAGTGAGATGCTGCGTGAAGAGCAAGCCGAGCGCGTGCAAATGGTAGTGGCCCAGTTGCCCGAAGATCAAAGGATCGTAGTGGTGTTGCGTTATACGGAAGGCCGCTCGTATGAAGAGATCGCGGACCTGCTGGGATGCCGCAGAGGCACCGTAGCTTCGCGTTTGAATCGCGCCCACAAGGCGCTGGAGCGGCGGCTCTCGCATCTTCGTTCCGAAAGACAGGGAGCCTTTAAGCAGGCGGATGTAAAGCAGGGAAAGGTTCGGTAGCAATGAAGAAGGATCTGTTTGAGCCGGAATTAGCCCGGCACCTGGGACCGGTCAAAGCGCCGGACCAGCTGTGGGATCGCGTGCAAGGCGCGGCCTCGGCTGGCCGTTCCGTGAGTTCGGTGCGGACCGGGCAAACCGGATGGAATCCGGCGTGGGGCTGGGTATCGGCAGCAGCATTGGTGGCGCTGGCCGCCGGATTGACGGTGTGGCTGAATCGCGAGCCCAGCAGAGAGATGACCAGCGAACAGATCGCGGTCCGCGCCTTGAGCCGTACGCCCGACCAGCTCCAGTTTCGCTCGGCCGATCTGAGCGAGCTTCGCGCGTGGGTCAAGAACGATACCGGCATGGATGTTCCTCTGCCCGTTCGCACAGCTTCCTCGGTTCAGATGGTGGGAGCCTATGTAAGCCGCAAGAAAACCACCACGGCGGAGATTTCCTATCGTGTGGATGGAACGAATGTCGCCCTGGTAGTCTCCAAAATACCGGCCCAAGGCGACGGCCGGCACGCGTTCGTAAAGGGCGGGTCGTATCACGGCGCAAACTTCCAGTCCTGGACCATGCGCGGCCAGATGTATACCATCGCTTCGGCCGACGCCCGGGTGGGATGCTTGCTGTGCCACAGCGCCGGAGCCCCCGGACGGCTATAAACTGAGCACCTTAAGCTTGAAGCAGTCGCAGCGCTATAATGTTACGTGGAGCGATTTCCATGAGCAAAAATCTAAAGTTTGGGCTGATTATCGTCGTGATCCTGGGCACCCTCGGCTGGCTCGCCGCGGGCGGCGTGAAAGAGACTGCCAGCTACTACAAGGAAATCGCAGAACTGGAGAAAATGGGGCCGGCCGGGGTAGATAAGCGCCTGCGCGTGGGCGGCGACGTGGA
>Ga0068855_100011942_pt1 | contig 10501 bp, 13 predicted proteins | sample KBSCornC52_FD_66592 | JGI IMG/M metagenome (GOLD analysis project Ga0068855, IMG submission 66592) | Corn rhizosphere microbial communities from Kellogg Biological Station, Michigan, USA - KBS Corn C5-2 | ecosystem: Host-associated > Plants > Roots > Rhizosphere > Soil ... | reverse complement strand
CAATAATAAACAATGCGCGATTGCTGACACTTTTAAGCGCGGCTTGCCTTGTCAGTTCGTGTGCGTCATCAATACCAAACTTTTCAAACTCAAGCACATGGAGATCAGGACTATTATTTTGAAAATTAAATTGCTTGCACGCAGATGCGACTAAAGAGCTCTTCAAGCTCTGCGGGCCTTCAACATAGTACGCATGATGCTCCATAGGTATAGAATACTCTCCAAAGCGCTAGTAAAAAAGGTGCGGAAAACAATCCGAGGACTTTTTCTGCTTTTTGCTAGCGCTTCGCTATAATGGCTTTTTTGTAGGTGTCTAAATGCTCGAGCGCAATACCGGTGCCGCGGGCTACGCAGTTGAGCGGATCATCGGCAACCTGCGCTTTTACACCGGTGCGGCGCAGCACCAATTCTGGAAAATTTCTTAGCAAGCTGGTGCCGCCGGTCATAGTGATGCCGCGGTCAATAATGTCGGCTGCCAACTCAGGCGGCGTTTCTTGCAGCACATCGCGTATCGCTTTAGTAATCTCGCGCAGCTCTTTGCCGATTGCCTTAACGATATCATTGGTCTTAATTTCAACCGTACGTGGCAAACCCGAAATAAAATCGCGGCCGCGTACTGCTACTACCAACTCCTCTTCCATCGGCACCGCAGAGCCAATGGCGATTTTTACATCTTCAGCGGTTTTATCGCCAATGCCCAGGTTGTAGGTCTTCTTTATATAATCAGCGATAGCGTGGTCGAGTTTGTCGCCCGCAACTTTGACAGAAGTTGAGGCAACGATGCCGCCGAGTGAAATCACCGCGACGTCGCAGGTGCCGCCGCCCAAGTCCACCACCATATTGCCGCGCGCTTCCTGAATGGGGATGCCGGCGCCGATTGCGGCAAGCACCGACTCTTTAACTACGTACGCAGATTTTGCACCCGCACGGATTGCTGCCTCTACCACCGCACGGCGCTCGGTTGATGACACGCCCGTAGGTACCGACACCATCACCTCGGGTTTAAAAAATTGAAATTTACCTAAAGCTTTGCGGATAAAATAACGGAGCATCGCCTGTGTTACGCGATAGTCGGCAATAACACCGTCGCGCATCGGGCGGTAGGCCACGATTTCGCCTGGGGTGCGGCCGATCATCTCTTTTGCATCAAAACCGACCGCTAAAATACGCTTGTCTATTTCTGACACGGCAACTACGGTCGGCTCGTTGAGCACCACTCCCCGCCCCGGCACGAACACAAGCGTGTTGGCGGTTCCAAGATCAATGCCAAGTTTTGGAGTAAAGAAAGCCAAAGCAGAGCTATTGTACCTGACTAGCCTCCTCTAAACAAACTAAGCGCTTGTTCTTTTTATCTGTAAACCAATTTTAGACAAACGGTCTTCGATTTTTTCGTAACCTCTGTCTATATGATAAATATTCCCCACTGTTGAGGTGCCTTTAGCAATAGCTGCCGCCATCAAAAATGCCAGGCCTGCGCGGATGTCAGGACTCTCAAGTTCGGCTGCCACAAACGGCGCAGGACCTTCAATTTTAATTTGCTGCGGATTGAGTAGATCGATTTTGGCGCCCATGCGATTTAAGTCGGCAGTGTACGCAAGTCTGCCGCCCCAAATAGTTTCAAACACGCTCGACGTGCCTTGTGCTTGCGTTAAGTACACCACCATCGGCGGCTGTAAGTCGGTTGCAAAGCCCGGATACTCGTGCGTACGGACCTGCAAGCTTCTGAATTGGGCGCTTTGTGCGTCGCGCAATTTAATACTGGTAGACGTGGTATCAATTTCAGCACCGCTTTCGCGCAACAACTCAATTAACATTTCCAAATGCATGGGATCGCAGTCGGTGATTTCCAGTTCTTTTGCGGCAAGCGCGCCCAGAAGCAAAAAACTCCCTGCTTCGATCCGGTCGGGTATCGTGCGCCACACTTTGCCGCCCGCTTTCAGAAGGCCACTGCCCTCGATGGTCATATTAGGACTGCCAGCGCCGGTAATTTTGGCACCGCACGACACCAAGTAATCGGCGAGCGCGACAATCTCCGGCTCCATCGCTACGTTACGGAGTTTGGTGGTGCCTTCGGCCAAGACCGCCGCCATCATCAAGCTTTCGGTTGCGGTGACGCTCACGAATGTAAAGAAAATTTCTGCGCCGTGGAGTTTGCCATCTTTGGCAACGACACTGTAGCGGTCGTTTTCTTTCGCAATCTCTGCGCCCATCAATCGAAAACCGTCCAAAAAGAAGTTGATCGGTCGCGGTCCGATGATATCGCCACCCGGATGCGGGAATGACACTTTCCCAAAACGTGCTAACAGCGGGCCCGAAAGCACCACCGACGCGCGCAATTTTTTGGACAAATCGTCACTGAGGTCCGTTTTGTGCACATTCGACGTAGCAATGGTGTAGGTGTCGTCTTTTTTCGAAACCTCGGCGCCCAAATCGGTCAAAATTTCGCCCAAAATACCGACGTCTTCAATACCCGGTACGTTGCCGATGGTTACGGAGTCTTCAAACAGCAAAGTTGCGGCCAGCGATTTTAATACCGCGTTTTTGGCGCCGCGCACGGAGATGCTGCCCTGGAGCTCCCGCTTTCCCGCTAACCCTTCAATGATAAATTTCTCAGCCATGCGCAAGTTAGTATACCTCTTTGCGCTTTTTTGCTTCCCACGCGGCTTTGGCTTTTGCCTTTGCTTCCGGCGTATGGTTTTTGGGCTTTATTTCCCACCAAAACTTTTTTGAAAAATCCTTGGCTTGGTCACACACGCTTTTTAAATAGTACAAATCTTTGGTCGGTATCTTTTCCAATGTTTTGCCCATGCGCGGCATCGTCAACTTAGACAATCCGTCGCGCACGCGGCTTGTATTAAGGTGGTCCATGAAGTAACGCAGCAACTCGCCACGTTCGGTAACCTTTTCCTTGCGGAGGATTCCGTTTGGCATATGGGAGCTAATATGATCCATGCCTCTATTTTACACCCCAAGCGGGTGCTTGACGGAATACACAAAAAAGGTTGTTATAGAAGCAATGAAGGATCCGATCGTACAAATAGGCGACTCTTTACTGCGACAGGTTGCCAAGCCAGTCAGCAAAAAGGAGTTTTCTTCGAAAAAAGTTGTGCAGCTCGTCTTAAAAATGAAGCGTGTTTTGGCTAAAGAAAAGTACGGTGTCGCTATTGCCGCGCCGCAGTTGGGCGAATCGCTTCGTCTTTTTGTCATCGCAGGCCGCGCGTTTGAGCCTGACAACGAAGAGAATACGCACGAAGATAAGGTGTTCATCAATCCGGAACTTATGCGCGTCTCTAAAAAAACACGCCCCATGTCTGAAGGATGCCTCTCGGTGCGCGGCACGTACGGCTCAGTCGTGCGCCACGAAAAAGTTAGCATCAAAGCACAAGACGAGCATGGTAAGACGTTTACATACCAAGCATCAGACCTGATTGCGCATATTTTCCAGCACGAAATAGATCACCTCGACGGCATTTTGTACGTCGACAAAGCGGTAAAGCTCACCGAAGACGACAAGGTCGCTAAATTCGAGGACGACCATGACTAAGCCCTTGTTTGCCTTTTTTGGCACGCCAAAGTTTGCAGTTGTTGTGTTAAACGCGCTCGAAAAAAACGGCTTGCTGCCGGCTTTGGTTATTACCGCACCCGATAAAAAGTCCGGCCGCGGCATGGAGTTTAAACCGTCTCCTGCAAAAGAGTGGGCTCAGGAGCGTGGTATTGATGTTGCGACCCCAGAGACACTGAAAGATGAAAATTTTGCCGCAGAGCTTGCCAACACCGAGTGGGACGTATTTGTTGTTGCTGCATACGCCAAACTAATACCCAAAAAGATTTTGGATATTCCTACCCATGGCTCGCTCAACGTACATCCGTCCTTGTTGCCAAAATTTCGTGGCCCCTCGCCTGCCCTTTCGGCCATTTTGGCGGACGAGCGCGCAACCGGCGTCAGCATTATGCAGATGAATGAAAAGATGGATGCGGGTGCAATAGTTGCGCAGGCAAAAATAGAATTGGAAGAAAGCGTGTGGCCGCCGAAAGGCTCGGAATTCGAAGAATTGCTGGCAACCGAAGGTGGCAATTTGCTTGCCGAGTCATTACCTTTCTATATACAAGGAGACATAACGCCAGAGCCGCAGGATGAAAGTAAAGCAACCTTTACGCGCAAGTTTGTGGACGCCGACGCACTGATTGATCTTAGCAAAGATGCGCGCGAAAACTATTTAAAAATTAAAGCGTTCGATAAAGGGCCGCGCGCATACCTGCTTGTTGAGGGCAAGCGCGTTATTGTTAAAGACGCTGAGTTTAAAGACGGCCAACTCGAAATAACCCGCGTTATACCCGAAGGCAAAAAAGAGGTCGGTTACAAGGATTTTTTGCGGACTAAATAGTTTTACGCCAGCCGCGCAAGTATTCTTTAACTCTCACGGCACTGTGTCTGAGCACATGCAGACGTTTTTTATGCGCCCTAGTAAGCTCGTGCGAAAGTTCAGCGACTAGTTTGTCTATTGCTTCGTGCAAACTTGAGCCGAGCGCTTTGGCACGCAAAGAAACGCCGTCGCGGAGCGTACACTCGGCATAATACTGCTTTTCTTCCGTCTTTAGATACGCCAACTCGATGTCCGCGCGCACGCTTTGCTCGCGTTTTCCCAATAGTTTGTCTAATGTTTCGAGCTTTCTCTCTAAGTAACTGCGCACCTCATCGCTTGCATCTACATTGCTCACTTTAAGGTTGTAGTTCATTGCCTTATTATAACCACGCAAAAAGCCGCCGCGTTTGACGCGGCGGCTTTTTGTCTAGCGATCCAAGTCATCAAGATTTTCCTGACCCGCAAAATCGCTGAGTTCATCTGCCGGGCCGCCTTCAAGCTCGTCAGCGTCACTGCGCTGGCGTGCTTGTCCGCCTTTCTGACCAGCTGCCTTTGCCTCTTCCGAAGTAAACTCATGCGCGGTCCCTTTTTGGTGCGCTGCTTTGCCGCCCTTCGATGCTATTTCGCGCTGCTTGTCCTCGTCCATCGACGCGAACCCGCGGTTACTCGTGTTGTTGTTTGCCATAGCTTTCTATTGTTATGGTTATAATCGCCCACCATAACAGTACAGAGCCTCTCATTAAGCAAGGATTAAGAGCTCAAGTGTAAGCTCAACCGTTAGATAACGCTGTCTGCAAAACCATAGCGGATAAAATCTTCTGGTTTTAAAGTAGTATGCGCTTGCATGAGCTCGATCACCTGCTCTTTCGAGATTTTGCCGCGCGATCGTGAAGAAAGTACTTCGGCGTATTGCTCATCCTTCAGCATATCTTCAGCAAGCATCGCCGACATCTCTAGCGCGGTAAGGCGTTTTGTACTTTCAAACACGCGGCCGGCCGGATGCAGGAGCCCGGTCGTGTGTTTGGTAACGTAGCGCTTCTCGCCGGTCAAAAATACCACCATGCCGGAAGAATCGACGTCGCCCGAGCCGATGGTCGTGAGATTTGCGCGCAAAAGACCCGTGAGCGTATCAAAAAAACTCATGGCGCTCCCCGACGGGCCGCCCGCGGAGGTAACGACCATATACACGCGCTCGGCTGAGGCCTGGCAGAGTTTTTTTATCTGATTGATGACGCGTTCGTTCGTCGCGTAGTTGACGCATCCGAAGTATTCGACCATGCGATCAATTGGAAAGAGAGGACGGGCTCCGGCACCTTCAAGAACTTCGCTAACGCTGAAAGGAGATGAGATAAGATGTTTGTCATGATTTTGTTCGCTACTCACGGGAGTTATGATTAGATGAATACTCTTTAACAGTACGCTCACGAAAAAATCATGCAAGCTCAGCCGTATATTACTTTGTTTCTTGGCTGGTATACTTGAGCTATGTTTCAACTGCTGATGCCGGCGGGGTTAGTTGCACTTTCTGAGCGCGCGCTTATTTTGCACGCGCTTCTTTTGATGATGATCGTGGTCGTGCCGCTTTTTATACTTGCCATCGTAATCGCCTGGCGCTACCGTGCGTCAAATACCAAAGCAGCCTATACTCCCGACTGGGAACATTCGCCCATGGAAGAACTTATCTGGTGGGTCATCCCGCTTGAAATTATTTTAGTGCTCGGCGCCCTTACCTGGACTAGCACGCACCAACTTGACCCGTACAAGCCGCTCGACTCTCAAGTAAAGCCCTTGCCGGTCGAAGTCATCGCGCTTAATTGGAAGTGGCTTTTTATTTATCCGACACTCGGCGTGGCAACAGTTAACGAGCTCGATATCCCGGTTAATACGCCCGTGACGTTTGCTATTACTTCCGACGCACCAATGAACTCGTTTTTTATCCCGCGCCTCGGCGGACAAATTTACGCGATGACCGGCATGTCGACCGAAACGCATCTTGAAGCGACCGAAACAGGCACTTTTATGGGCATGTCGGCAAACTACAGCGGCGACGGTTTTGCGGGGATGCAATTTAAAACAAACGCGCTTTCGCAATCCGATTTTAATGCATGGCTCGTCGAGGCTAAGCATTCGCCGCTGATACTCACGCAATCTTCTTACACAATGCTTGCGAGTCCAAGCCAAAACGCGCCCGTCACCATATATGGGAATGTAGCTAAGGGCCTATACAATAGTATTATCAACAAGTTTATGACTTCTGCTTCGACCACCCCTAGCAACAACGACGATATGGCCGGCATGTCTATGTAAAATATGAATCTCTTTGGACGACTCACACTCACTGCCCTCGAACACGGCTTTGTCGAATCTATCGGCGCGGGCGTAGTAGTACTTGGTGCTGTTTGCACGCTCGCACTTCTTTTATACTTTAAAAAATTTGGCTGGCTGTGGCGCGAGTATATTACTTCGCTTGATGCCAAAAAAATCGGCATCATGTATTTGGTGCTTGCGGCCGCGATGGGTCTGCGCGGATTTATCGACGCCTTGATGATGCGTGGCGAACAAGCCACGGCCGTGGGCGGCCCCGGCTTTTTGCCGCCTGACCACTTTGCGCAGATTTTTACCGCGCATGGCGTGATTATGATCTTTTTTGTGGCGATGCCGTTTATGTTCGGACTTCTCAACTTGATGGTGCCGCTCCAAATCGGCGCGCGCGACGTGGCGTTTCCATTTATCAATTCCCTTTCCTACTGGCTCACCGTGATGGGCGCGATGTTGGTGAATCTTTCGTTAGTTGCGGGTTCATTTGCCGCAACTGGCTGGCTTGCGTATCCGCCGCTCTCGGAATTGCAGTACAGCCCAGGCGTCGGCGTCGACTACTACATTTGGGCTTTGCAAATTGCAGGTATCGGCTCCTTACTTGGCGGCATTAATTTTTTGGTAACGATTATAAAAATGCGCGCGCCGGGTATGAAGCTGATGCGTATGCCGATTTTTGTTTGGACTGCGCTTGGTTCGATGAGCCTCGTCGTGTTTGCCTTCCCTGTCCTTACCGTAACGCTCGCGTTGCTTACGCTCGATCGCACTATCGGCACGCACTTTTTCACTACCGACCTGGGCGGCAATGTGATGATGTACGTCAACCTCATTTGGGCGTGGGGTCACCCAGAGGTATACATTTTGATTTTGCCCGCGTTCGGGATCTTTTCAGAACTTGTGCCGGTTTTCTCGCAAAAGCGGTTGTTCGGCTACACCTCGATGGTAATTGCGACACTGCTGATTGTGTTTCTTTCCTTTATGGTGTGGGTGCACCACTTCTTTACGATGGGCGCCGGCGCCGACGTTAACGCGTTCTTTGGCATTATGACCATGGTCATCTCCATTCCTACTGGCGTCAAAATATTCAACTGGCTCTTTACTATGTTTCGCGGCCGCATCGTGTTTAAAACGCCGATGCTGTGGTTTATGGGCTTTCTCTTCTCCTTCACTATTGGCGGCGTCACAGGAGTATTGATGTCCATACCGGGCGCGGACTTTATGCTCCACAACAGCCTCTTTTTGGTCGCGCACTTTCATAACATGATCATCGGCGGCGTGGTGTTCGGATTTTTTGCGGGCGTATCGTACTGGTTCCCCAAAATATTCGGCTTTATGCTGAATGAAAAATTAGGCAAGCTAGTGTTTTGGCTTTGGATCGTCGGTTTTGCAACCGCCTTTCTTCCGTTATATGCGCTTGGCATCATGGGCATGACGCGTCGTTTGGACTATGTTGACCCCGCAAGCGGCTGGCATGCATTGTTAATAGTTGCAGGAATTGGCGCGTGCATTATCGGGCTCGCGATTCTTGCACAGATCTACCAATTTTATGTCAGCATCCGCGACCGCAAACTGCATCCCGCGGGCGATGATCCGTGGAACGGCCGTACGCTCGAATGGGCTGTCTCTTCGCCGCCGCCGGAGTATAATTTTGCGACTATCCCGCACATAAGCGAGCGCGATCCGCTGTGGTACAACCCTGATCTCAAAAAAATAGTACATGAAAAGAGCGCCCCCATCGAAATGCCGGAACATACGGCAATGGGGTTTTGTATTGCAATCGCAGCGTTTCTCTTAGGCTTTGGCATGATTTGGCAGATGTGGTGGCTTGCGCTGCTTGGTCTTGTTGCTGCGGTACTTTTGGTAATCGTCTACTCGTTTATTGACCACGCACATGCATAACTCCAACGCCAACTTAAGCGAAACGAAAGCAGGCTTTGGCATGTGGATCTACATCATGAGCGACTGTGTCCTGTTTGCCGCACTGTTTGCCACATACGCAGTTTTAAACGGCCAGACGTTTGGCAACGCAACGCCTAAAGAGATCGTTGACTTGCCGTACGCGCTGCTTGAAACGCTTGTACTGCTAACTTCAAGTTTTACGTGCGGTCTTGCGCTCATTGCTTCGCAAAAAAATAAAAAAGATTGGATGCTCGGCCTTTTGTTTGCAACATTCTTGCTTGGCGCAACATTCGTAGGACTCGAAGCGCACGAATTTAGCAAATTAATTTCTGAAGGCCACGGTCCGCAGCAAAGTGCGTTTCTCTCTTCGTTCTTTGCACTGGTCGGCACGCACGGCCTCCATGTATCTATCGGCCTTTTGTGGCTTTTGATACTTATGATTTATGTTGCGATAAAAGGCCTTAGTGAGCGCGGGAAAGAAAAACTCTTTTTGTTTAGTCTCTTTTGGCACTTTCTCGACATCGTCTGGATCTGCATCTTTACGTTTGTATATCTCTTTGGCCTCCTATGAGCAACACTAAATCTTATATAACCGGATTTGTACTTTCAATCGGCATCACGCTTGCGGCGTTTTTCCTCTACCAACTCCATGTATACACCCATCACCAGTTCCCGACCCATCCTGAACTTCGCGCAGCGTTTGTGATGCTTGCCGTGCTGCAGATACTTATTCAACTCGTCTGCTTTTTGCACGTCGGCCGCAAACAAAACACGCACTGGAATACGGCGGTGATGGGTTTTGCGCTGTTTGTCGTATGCGTGGTAGTTGGAGGCTCCTTGTGGATCATGACCAACCTCAACACCAATGCGGCTGCAACCAGCACCTACATCAATAACCTTATCAACGTGCAAGAGGAAAACGACTAAATGAAGCTGCGCGCTTATTACGATTTGGCGAAGCCCGGCATCATCTATGGCAACCTTATCTCACTCCTTTCAGGCTATGCGCTTGCGGCGCGAAGTTCCTGGCACCTTGAGCCGCTTTTTTTCTCGGCACTAGGCCTGTCCCTTATTATCGGCGCAGCGTGCGTGCTTAATAATATTTGGGATCGTGACATAGACGCCAAAATGGAGCGTACCAAAAAGCGCGCGATGGCAGTTGGAGAAATTGCAACCACTCATGCACTTATCTATGCAGCCATACTTTTTATAGCGGGTGCGGTAGTGCTTGGTGCATTTGTAACTTACATTGCGCTCGCCGTGGCATTTGTCGGCTTTGTTGTGTACATACCCGTCTATAGCTATCTGAAGCGTTATACGCCGTTTGCGGCGCATGTGGGCGCGATTGCAGGCGCGACACCGATTGTCGTTGGCTACAGCGCTGCGCACTCGCTCGACTTTGCCGCCGCGATACTTTTTATCATCATGTTTGTCTGGCAGATGCCGCACTTTTTTGCAATCTCAATTTATCGCAAAGAAGAATACGCTGCCGCAGGTGTGCCGGTGTGGAGCGTGCGCTATGGCACCAGAAGCGCCATCGTGCATTTAGTTGCATACGTGGCACTCTATGTCTTGGCTATTTTTTCTTTATATCTAAGCGGCTACGCCAATACGTACTATCTTGCGATCATGGGGCCGCTGTCTTTGTGGTGGCTGGTATACGGCCTCAAAGGATTTACTGCGCAAAATGAAAACAAGTGGGCAAAAACTATGTTTGTCTATTCTCTTATTTTGGTTTTGGCGCTCTGCGGCGCTTTAATGCTCCAGAGATGAAGCAGGTACGGCACGATAGTGCCAAGCAAAAGCGCGCCGACTGCGCTGGTACGCACTACCGTGTAGGACGCCGTCGCAAAAATCACGCGACTGAGCCCTACTAAGTTAATCAAAAGCAATGCGCCCATCACGGTGTAAAAGTTGATCAC
>Ga0068855_100011939_pt1 | contig 10502 bp, 10 predicted proteins | sample KBSCornC52_FD_66592 | JGI IMG/M metagenome (GOLD analysis project Ga0068855, IMG submission 66592) | Corn rhizosphere microbial communities from Kellogg Biological Station, Michigan, USA - KBS Corn C5-2 | ecosystem: Host-associated > Plants > Roots > Rhizosphere > Soil ... | reverse complement strand
CCCAGGCTCGGCATCCTTCAGGGGCTGGTCGTGGGCCTTCCTTCCACCAGCGCCTTCGCGCGGGTGTTTCAGTTCGGCATGCGGCTTGGCATGCGCTCCTACACCATCGGCAGCGCCTGGTGGCAGGGCGATTGTGGGCCATATTGGGGCCACAACGCGGTACTGCGGCTCGAGCCGTTCATCGCGCATTGCGCGCTTCCGGTTCTGTCCAGGCACGGAACGGAGGATCGCCATATCCTCAGTCACGATCAGATCGAAGCGGCGTTGATGCGCGCCGCCGGCTACGACGTACGGGTGCTGCCGCAGGAAGATCTGGGCTGGGAGGAGAACCCTCCTACCTTGATCGAGTTCATCCGCCGCGACCTGCGTTGGTGCCAGGGCAACATGCAGTATTGGCGTTTTCTGTTCCTTCCGGGTCTGAGGCCGGTCAGCCGCTACCAGCTGGCACTGGCGATCCTGATGTTCATCGGCTCGCCGGCCTGGACCGGGCTGCTGGTGATGGGCACGCTGGCCGTCGCATTCTCCGATACGCCGGGAAGCTTCATTCGTCCTGACGCTGGCATGGCGTTGTTCGTTTGCGTCCTGGTGATGTGGTTGTCGCCGAAGATCGCGAGCGCCATCGACATCTTGCTGCACCCGGAGCTTCGCCGCGGGTTCGGCGGAGCCGGACTTTTCATCCTCAATTATGTTATCGAAGCGGTGTATTCGATCCTGCTTTGTCCGATCTTGTGGGTAGGCCACACGATCTTCCTCACCGGCCTGTTATTTGGCCGCGAAATCGGCTGGATCGGGCAGACCCGCGATGATCATGCGGTACCCCTCACGCTGGCATTGCACAATTTGTGGCCGCACACACTGATGGGGTGCGCCACGCTCGGCCTTCTGGCGATCACACAGCCGTCGGCGATCCCCTATGCGCTGTTTCTCGCCGGTGGTCCGGCCTTGGCGGTCCCGTTTGCCATGATGACCGCGTGGCCTCCGATCGGAGGTTTTGCCGCCCGGATAGGTATTGGCCGGCTGCCGGAGGAGACGGTCAGGCCGGCGGTGCTGCTCGCCCTGGGGCTGCCTGCGATCGAGATGGCGACGCCATTCCCGCGGCCAAGTTCGGTTTGAGGCGGTGTTCGAAGGCCTCAGAACCGCGCGCAGCATTGTTCGATCGCTTGGTATTTATTACGGCGACAGGTTGCGCACTGCGGCAATGGATCGGCTCTATGGCGGCCTTGTGGGACGCGGGGACCTGGTGTTCGATATCGGCGCTCATGTCGGCGACCGCGTGGCCTCGTTCCGTCGCCTGGGTGCCCGGGTGGTCGCGGTCGAGCCGCAACCGGCCATGGTCAAGGTGCTCAAACTGCTTTATGGGCGCGCCGCCGATGTCGCGATCGAAGCGGTGGCCGTTGGCCGCAGCATCGGCACGACGAGCATGATGATCAATGCCGATAACCCTACGGTTTCGACGGCGTCGCGTGCGCTCGTGAACGCCGCCCGCGGTGCGCCCGGCTGGGAAGCGCAGCGCTGGACCAGGTCGATACAGGTTCCGGTAACGACATTGGATGCGCTGGTCGACAAGTACGGCGCACCGGCCTTCATCAAGGTCGACGTCGAGGGTTTCGAGGAAGAGGCGCTGCAGGGACTGGCCCATGCGGTTAAGGCGCTGTCATTCGAGTTTACGACCATTCAGCGCGACGTTGCGCTTGCCTGTATCGAACGTTGCATCACGCTCGGATACGCGCGGTTCAACGCCGCGCTCGGCGAAAGCCAGACTTTTGTGAATGCCGATTGGGTCGGCGGCAAAGAGATCGCGCGTTGGCTGACCGGGCTGCCGCACGCGGCCAATTCCGGGGATATCTATGCCGCTGTCGGCTGATCACCGGCGCCCGCCGCGACGCCTGCTCGTGGCGATCGCCGCTCTGATAGCGGCGGGTTACGGCCTAACGCTCGCGGTGTTCTACCCCGGCATCATGACTTACGACGCAAAATTCATCTACGAGGACATCGCCAAGGGTGTGCTCGGTGATTGGCAGTCGCCGGTCATGACCGCGCTATGGGGCATGATCGACCCAATCGCGCCCGGGCCCGGCAGCATGTTCCTGCTGATGGCGACCTCTTACTGGCTCGGCTTTGGCTTGCTGGCTTTCGCGATGGCGAACCGCTCGAGCCGGTTGGCGCTCTTGCTTCCGCTGTTGGCGCTGACGCCGCCGGCCTTCGTCTTTGTCGGAATCATCTGGCGCGATATGCTGTTTGCGACCACCTGGCTGCTGGCCGCCGTGATCGTGTTCGCTGCCGCCGAAGGCGCCGCGCGATTTCGCATGCTGGTAAAAGTGTTGGCGCTCGTGCTCTGTGCATTGGGCGTTTTGCTGCGTCCGAATGCGCTGATCGCAGCCCCCATCCTTGCCGCTTACATCGGTTGGCCGACGCAGACGTCCTGGAAGCGTACTGCGATCCTGCTCGTCCCGGCGATGGCGGGATTTTTCGCGCTGGTGCAAGGGGTATATTACGGCGCACTCGGCGCGACGCGGCAGCATCCCTTGCAGTCGGTCATGATATTCGACCTCGGCGGCATCAGCCACTTCACCAAGGAGAACCAGTTTCCCGTCAGCTGGAGCGAGCCAGAAAGCTCGCTGCTCCTGAACTCCTGCTATCAACCGACTCAGTGGGACATCTATTGGCGGCTGGAGCCCTGTGATTTCGTGATGCGCAAGGTCGAGCGCGAGGAGAAGCTGTTCGGCACGCCTGTTATCACCTTAGCCTGGACACGCGCAGTCATGCGTCATCCGTTAGCCTATCTCCGGCATCGCTCGGCTTTCATGTGGAACTTCCTCGGCGGCGACAACTTGACGATGTGGCTGGCCGACGTCGAGCATCCCGCGGCGACCGTCTTTCCGGACCGCCCGGCTTTCGCAGCGTTGGTCTGGCTGCACGACAGGCTCAAGCCGTCGCCGCTGTTCCGGACGGGTTCGTGGCTGCTGGTGTGTATTGTCGTGTGCGGGTTCGCCTGGCGGCGACGGGAGACGTGTGAAGGCGCTTTTGCGCTCGGGGTTTGCGGATCAGCGGCCGTCTACGTGCTCAGCTTCTTTGCCGTCGGCGTCGCGTCGGATTTCCGGTACGGCTATTGGGCGGTCCTTGCCGGCATTTCGGGTGGGGCCGTCGCCGCGCTCGGCCCGCCGAAGGTTCGCGTGTCATGAGTTGGACCTCAGGGTGCCGCGGTCCAGCTCTTGTAGTCGGCTTCCGAAACGGTGGGCAGTTTCTTCAGGAACGCGACGATCTGCCAGATCTCCTCGTCCTTGGCGCCAGCCAGCGCAAAGCTCGGCATGCCCGTCATGTTGATGCCGTTCTTGACTATCCAGAACAATTGCGCCGGGGAGCGTTGGTCGACGATCTTCTTCAGGTCCGGAGGATCGGGATGCAGTCCTTCCGAGAGTTTGAGCCAGCTGACGCCCGGCCCACCATGACAAGTGGTGCAGCCATGCGCAGCGAACGCCTTGGCGCCGGCCTGCACGCTGGCAGGGTCGTTGATGGAGGCCGGAGGCTGGTCAAGCGCGTAGCGATTGATCGACGCATTGCGCACCTGGGTCAGCGCCCAGGTGACGACAGTCGGGTCTTCGGCGGTCGCCGCGACGCTATAAAAGCCGCCGAAAAAGAATGTTGCCGCGCCGATGCCGACAACTATCGCCAGCGCGCCGATCACCGCAAGAATACGCATGGAAGTCTCCAATGCTCTTGTCCGCACAGTCAGTATAAGGCTAAAAACAAACTTTGGCCAACGGCGCAGGTTCCCGGTTCAAGCCCTTTATCCCGCAACAGGTCCGCGTGATGCCGGCGCGCGTCATGTCCCGCCGTGACAAGGTAGCGCTTTGCCTCGCTGCCATTCTTCATTTGGCGGCGTTGATCGTCATGGCCGCGACCGAGGCCGATTGGGTCGCGAGCGCCGCTTTTCTGCTCAGCTGGGCGCTCCTGAATTTCTTCTGGCTCGCGCTGGTCCGCCGGCCGATAGTGGCGGCCCTCCTGTCGTTCGAACTCGTCGTCGCGCTGATACTGCTGTCGCGATTCAAGTTCGACAAGCTTTGGATGACCGTCGATTTCGTCGACGTGATGATTATCGACCGGGATACATCGGCCTTTCTGCTCACGGTCCTTCCTGCGCTGCGTGGATGGCTCGCGCTCACTGCTGCGGCAACGGCCGCGCTGTTGATCGTAGCCTGGCGGCTCGAGCCGAACCGCGTGTGTGTGCGCAGCAGCCTCGTCGGCGGTGCCTTGTGCATGGCCGCCCTCGTTGTGCTGTCACTGTCGTTTCCGACCGATCTGCAAGAAGATTTCATCAGCCAGAACTATCTTTCGAAATTCGCGCGCACCGGCATTGAGGCAGTCCATGAACTCGCCACCCACGGCTATCTGGAATCCGACGCCAGGGTAGCCGGAAGTCCAAGTGTGGCACCGGCTATAGCCTGTCATCCGGCGCGCAAGCTCCCGAACATTATCCTGTTGCACGATGAATCCAGCTTCGACATTACGGTCGCGCCAGACATAAAGGTGCCATCAGGCTATCAGCGCCATTTCCAGTCGCTGGACGGTAAGGCGCGCAAGCTCGTCGTGGAGGGCATCGGTGGACCAAGCTGGTTTACCGAGTATAATGTGCTCACCGGCCTTTCGGCCCGTTCCTACGGGCGTTTCGCGACGTCCGTCACCCGGATCGCCGCGGGACACCTCAATCGAGGCCTGCCGCTGTCATTGAGCCACTGTGGCTACAAGACCTTCAGCCTCTATCCGTTCTACGGTGCTTTTTTCGGTTCGCGTGCTTTCCAGACCTCGGTCGGAATCGCGCATTATCTGGATATGGTCGACCTCGGCACCCATAACTTCGAGGCCGACCGTTTCTATTTCGATCAGGCCGTCAGGATTATAGAGCGCGAGCGCGGCAACGGGCCGCTCTTCCTTTACGTCTACAATGTAGCCAATCATTTTCCCTGGGACACCCGACTGCATCCCGAACTCACGCCGGAATGGCGCGATCTCGGCAATGCGCCTGATGTCGAGGAATATATACGTCGCCAGGGGATGACGGCGCGGGACTACAGGGCGATGCTGGTGCGGCTCGCGCGGGAATTTCCGGCCGAATCCTTCCTGATCGTGCGCTATGGCGATCATCAGCCGCAGTTCGGTCCTCGAATTATCGACCCCTTGCTGGACAAGGCCGCGCTTGCGCGCCACCTGGCGGCATTGGATCCGCGCTATCTGACTACTTACTATGCAATCGATGTGGTGAACTTCACGCCGGCCGATCTGTCCTCGGCGCTCGACACGCTCGACGCAGCGTACCTGCCGCTGGTGATGCAGGAAGCAGCCGGCGTGCCGCTCGATCCCGGCTTTTCCGAACAGAAAGAGATCCTGCAGCGCTGCCATGGTCAGTTCTACCGTTGCGCCGACGGCGCGGAGGCCCGGCGTTTCAACCGGTTGCTGATCGACGCGGGTTTGGTGAAGGGATTATAGACCGTGAAACTCGTCATCTTTGATTTCGACGGCACGCTTGTGGACAGCCGCAAACTGATTACCGAATCCAACCGCGTCGTTTTCGGTCAATTCGGACTTTCCCTGCCGTCCGAAGACGAAAGTTTTTCGCTGGTCGGAATGTCCCTGGAACGTGTTCTCCTGCAATTGGCCGGACCGGACGCGCCTGTCGAAAAGATGGTTGCTGCTTACCGAGAGGTCCTACCGCTGCTTCGTGCCGACGCTGCCTATGCGGAAGTACCGTTCGACGGTGCGAACGAGTTGCTGGCTACGCTGGCCGAACGCAGGGATGTGCATCTCGGGATCGCGACCGGGCACGCTTCCCATGCCATTGTGCCGGCGCTGGAGCAGTTCGGATGGCAGGCGCATTTTTGCACGGTCCAGACCTCCGACAAAGCGCCGTCCAAGCCACATCCGGGAATGATAATTCAGGCGCTGAGCGAGGCCGGTGTAAAAGCCGAAGATGCAGTTATGATTGGCGACACGGCATTCGACATTGAAATGGCACGCGCCGCCGATGTCCGCGCAGTGGCGGTATCGTGGGGCTACCATCGCCCCGACCGTCTTCGCGACGCAGGGGCGTGGCGTGTCGTAGAAGGTATGAACGAACTGCGCGACTGCATCTTTGAGGCAATTTCATTGGCGTAGCGGAAACTGTGACTCCCGTAAGCATGAGTGGGCGGATTGGGTGTTCCAAGCGCTTTAGGCGCCGCTTATGCAGAATTTCGGCGGCCGGCACGTAAATTTTAGAGCCTAGACCGCCGCTTCTCTATTTGGAGCGCGAACGACTGCTTCTGGCGCAAAGCGGTCGGTTGCGGCAGTTAGAGTTCGTAACCGTCGGAGTGGCACTGCCGTGTCTCCCGATGGCTCAGCTTTGTTTCTTTATTGCATCGGACAGGCAGACGGATGAAAGCCTCGGTCCTTGGCACTCTTCTAAAGGCCACCATTGCGGTGCTTAGAGGGCTCAAGGCGATCTGGCTACAACAGGTCGACGTGACAAGGAATTTCGCCGCCGTGACGTTAAGGATGGTCACCTTCGGCTGCTTGCATTCCAACTCTGATTAACGGTTCCAGCCATCAGTGATGCTCAATGGAAATCTGCATTGTCTGTCCGAGTTCAAACGCCTCATCTTATCGCGCACCCGGGCGGCCGAACGTGGACAATCTGCGAAAGCGCGGCGTTAGTCGGAACCCACGCTCAAGCCGTCGTCTTGTATCGGCCTTGGGCCTTGGTATGCTCCGGCGAGGATCGTCGTATCCCGGGACCCGGATGCACATGAACGGCTTTGGCGGTTAGCGGCTCGCCGCATTCCGAGCAGACCATGACGGGATCGAACATCTTCTGGCAGTTCTTGTGCTCGTGCAGCAGCGGCCGTCCGCGCGAATCGACCATGTGGATGTTGCCCCAGTGCACGATCGACATGATGATCGGATAGAGGTCGAGGCCCTTCTGCGTCAGGATATATTCGTAGCGTTTGGGCGCATCCTGATAGGGGATTTTGCGAAGTACGCCAAAACGGACGAGCTTTTTCAGCCGGTCGGCGAGCAGGTGCCGGGTTATCCCGAGCGACGACTGAAACCCGTCAAACCTGCGGATCCGAAGAAAACACTCGCGCAGGATGAGCAGGCTCCAGCGGTCACCAATGACAGCCACGGTGCGCGCCAGCGAGCACGGCTCCTCTTCTAGGGCATCCCATTTCATCAATGTCTCCAGCAAATCTACGGCGGCAAACAAATAAATTCTAAATTAGAACTCGCGCCATTTCAATGGGATATCGCACTACCGGCCGATTATCTGGGATTGAATGATAAACATCATATTGACAGTTCTAAAATAGAACTTTATCGGTGGCGGCAAGGTCAACCGGGCGGCGAGCAATCTTCGCCCATCGAAGGGAAGGGCGTTCCATGGCTGCTCCGCTCAAGGTCGAGTTTCACTTCGATTTCGGCAGTCCCAACGCCTATCTCGCCGAACTGGCGCTGCCGGCGATCGAGCAGCGTACGGGCGTCAAGTTCGACTACGTCCCGGTGTTGCTCGGCGGCGTCTACAAGGCGACCGGCAACATGTCGCCCGCCGAGTCGCTGCGCGGGATCAAGAACAAGCCTGAATACAATGCGCTCGAGACCGAGCGTTTTCTGCGCCGTCACAACATCACGAAGTTCAAGTCGAACCCGTTCTTTCCGGTGAACACGCTTGCGCTGATGCGCGGCGTCGTCGCAGCCGAGTTCGAGGGACTGTTTGAACCCTATTTCCGCGCCGCCTATCACCACATGTGGGTCGAGCCCAAGAAGATGGACGATCCCCAGGTGTTTCGCGAAGCGTTCCTGGGTTCCGGGCTCGACATCGATCGCATCGTCGCCCGTGCCCAGCAGGACGACGTCAAGAAGAAACTGATCGAGAACACCAATAACGCGGTGGCGCGGGGCACGTTCGGCTCGCCGACCTTCTTCGTCGGCGACGAAATCTATTTCGGCAAGGACAGCCTGCGCGAGGTCGAGGAAGAAATCCTGGCGCAGTTGGGCACGTCGCAACGCAAGACCGCCTGAACGCGGAGCGAGCAGAGCCCGAAAAGGGCCTTGCAACGGGAGACGTGATTGATGAGTTGGCAGCAGGCTGCAGCGGAGATCTTGAAGACCTTGCCGCACCGCATCCACGAGGTGACGGACGCCCACGTCGTTGCTTCACCCGACCGGATGGCGCTGATCGATGACAACACGACGCTAACCTATCGCGAACTCGATCGTGCGGTTGGCAGTGCCGTGGATGCGTTGCGGGCGCTCGGTATCCGCGCCGGCGATCGCGTGATGATCGTCAGCGAAAATTCGATCCCGCTCGCCTGTCTGCTGTTCGCCGCAAGCCGACTCGATGCTTGGGCGATTGTTGCCAATCCCCGACTTTCGCCGCGCGAACTCGATCAGATCAGGGACCACAGCGGCGCCCGGCGCATGCTCTTTACGGCTGGCGTCTCGGAAGAAGCGGCCGCGCACGCCGCGCGCTACGATGCGCCGGTGCAGGACGTCGGGGCCCTGCGCGGCCTTGGCGTTTCCGGGCTGAACCAGGCGACGCAGCCCGAGCCGGTGGAGGCCGACGGTGCGCGCCAGGTGGCGGTCCTGATCTATACCTCCGGCACGACCGGTACGCCAAAGGGCGTGATGCTGACGCACCGGAACCTGCTGTTCTCGGCCAGGACTTCGGCGAACCTGCGGAATATGACGGCGGATGACGTGCAGTATTGCGTACTGCCGATTTCGCATATCGTTGGCATCTCGCTGCTGACGATGACGTTGATGGTCGGTGGGGTCACCCGGCTGGTCAGCAAGTATAGTCCGGCCGGGCTTACCAAGGCGTTGGCCGAGGAGGGCATCACGGTCCTGAACGGCGTGCCTGCCACCTATCAGCGCCTGTTGGAATACAAACAAGTGGCGGGATTGCCGAAACTTGAGCGTGGCGCGCTGCGGCTGATGAGCGTCGCGGGGGCGCCACTTGATCTCGAGCTGAAGGCGCGGGTGGAGAAGGAACTCGGACTTCCCTTGTTCAACGCATTTGGCATCACCGAATGTTCGCCGGGGATTTCCGGCGTTCGGCCGGATTCGCCGCGTAACGATAATTCGGTCGGCGCACTGCTGCCTGGAATCGAAGCCAGAATCGTGGGCACAGACGGCGCCGTGATGACGAACGGCGAGATCGGTGAATTGCATGTCCGCGGGCCGAATGTAATGCGCGGCTATTACCGCGCGGCCGATCTCACGGCGAAAGCGATCGATTCCGACGGCTGGTTCAACACCGGCGACCTCGCGCGCCTCGAAGGCGATGCGCTGTTCATTGTGGGCCGTACCAAGGAGATGATCATCCGTTCCGGCTTCAACGTCTATCCGGCTGAGGTCGAGGCGGTGCTGAGCACCCATTCCGACGTTGTGCAGTGCGCCGTGGTCGGACGGTCGGTCCAGGGCAATGAAGAGATCGTGGCTTTCGTACAGCTGCTGAATGGTTCCCCGGCAACCGCGCAGGACCTGATGGCCCACGTCGCGCCGCAGCTGACCTCCTACAAGAGGCCGTCCGAGGTCATCCTGATGGAGGCGCTGCCCGCCACGTCGACCGGAAAACTCCTGAAGCACAAATTGGCGGAGTCGCTGCGCAAATGAAGCGGGCGAGATCGCATCACCCTTAGCAACTGCGGAGAAGACCCTTGCAGAAGAGAAACAAAACGGTGGCAGTGATCGGCGCCGGCGACTTCATCGGCGGCGAGATTGCCAAGAAGTTCGCCTCCGAAGGCTTCACCATCTTCGCCGGCCGCCGTAACGGCGACAAGCTCGCGCCGCTGGTCAAGGAAATCGAGGCCATGGGCGGCGAGATCCATGCTCGTTCGCTCGACGCGCGTAAGGAAGAGGAGATCGTCTCCTTTCTCAACGATGCCGACAAGCATGCACCGATGGAGGTCTGCATCTTCAACATCGGCGCCAACGTCAATTATCCAATCCTCGACACCACCGAGCGCGTGTTTCGAAAGGTCTGGGAGATGGCGTGCTATTCCGGCTTCCTGGCGGGTCGCGAGGCGGCGCGGCTGATGCTGCCGCGCGGGGACGGCAACATCTTCTTCACCGGCGCCACCGCGTCGCTCCGCGGCGGCTCCGGTTATGCTGCGTTCGCCGCCGCAAAATTCGGCCTGCGCGCCGTAGCACAGGCGATGGCGCGCGAACTGGGCCCGAAAAACATACACGTCGCACATCTAATCATCGATTCCGGCGTCGATACCGAATGGGTTCGCCAGCGCCGCATCGAGGCGCTGGGGCCGAACGCGCTCGACAATCCGGACCTGCTGATGCCGCCGTCGTCGGTCGCGACATCCTACTGGCAGCTCTACCAGCAGCCGAAAAGCGCATGGACGTTCGAACTGGAAATCCGCCCCTTCGGCGAAAAGTGGTAGGGAGCATCTGCGATGGAGCTCGCGCTTTCGCCTGAAGATGCCGCCTTCCGCGACGAGGTCCGTGCCTTCATCGCG
>Ga0068855_100011938_pt1 | contig 10503 bp, 5 predicted proteins | sample KBSCornC52_FD_66592 | JGI IMG/M metagenome (GOLD analysis project Ga0068855, IMG submission 66592) | Corn rhizosphere microbial communities from Kellogg Biological Station, Michigan, USA - KBS Corn C5-2 | ecosystem: Host-associated > Plants > Roots > Rhizosphere > Soil ... | reverse complement strand
TACGGTTTGGCGAAGCGCGTCAGGCGGAACAGCGCCCAGGTCGACGGCGGCGCCTCCTTGGCTTCCGGGCAGATGGCGCAGGTCTCCTGCCCTTGCGGAATCGGCGCCTTGCATTGCGGACAAACGTCCAGCTCTTCCTCAGCCGCCGCCTGGCCGGAGGCCTGGGCGTCGCGCTGCTGGTCGAATTGATTAATCAGCCGCAGCGCCTGCGGGTTTTGCGCCAGCGTGTAGCGCCAGTAGGCCAGCCGCGATTGTCCGTCCTGCAATTCAAGGCTGCCGACCCCGGCATGGTCTTGATGCTTCAGCGTCAGGCCGGCGTAGTACTCCCAACTGGTCCAATCCTGGCCGTCGCTGTTTTTAGCAAGCAGCCGGCGGTCGGTCGCGACGATCAGGCCACGGCTGAATTTCAGGGCGGTATCGAGGTCGAGCTCGAGCCAGGTGACGATTTTTTCTTCAGGCGCCAGCTGGGCTTGCGCTTCCGCGCGCCACGGCGCGGGCAAATTGGAGGAGCTTGGGATGAGGGATTCTCTATTCATCTGAACGGCATGTTTGTCCTGTGCGGACAGTGAGGTATGGTTTTGCTGGCAACTTTTTGCCGACAATCTATGCCGCGCATATTATATCGCAAGGGTTTGCCACCCCGACAACGCGCGGAGCCCCTCCTGCGATGACAAACAAACCTCCGGTTTGGCTGCCGACCCTGACGATTTCCTGATTTTTTTGCATGCAAGACCGCAAACAGTCTGAGACAATATCGTTACATATTGTGTATACCGGCAACTTATGGGAAGGGGCTTGGACAAATATGGAACGAAGAACAAGAAAATCCGGCAAAAACACGCGCAGGCCGATGGTAGCGCTCGCATTTTGTTGATGTGAAGTAAACCAATCGGCGCTTAATGCGTTATTTACGCTGAGTCATGCCTGAATTACGCTTGAATCATGCCTGGATCGACAGAACGCACAACGCTTAGCGGCACAACTGCCTACTCATGAAAAATATAGAATTTCTCCGTATCCTTCCGTTGCACGGCCCCAATATCTGGACCTATCGCCCTGCGCTGGAGGTCTGGATCGACATCGGAGAACTGGAAGACTTTCCGTCGAACATCATTCCCGGCTTCAATGAACGCCTGACCGGCTGGCTGCCTTCGCTGGTCGAACACCGCTGCAGCTACGGCGAACGCGGCGGTTTCCTGCAGCGCCTGAAAGAAGGCACCTGGCCCGGCCACATCATGGAACACGTCACGCTTGAGCTGCAAAACCTGGCCGGCCTGCCCGGCGGTTTCGGCAAGGCGCGTGAGACATCGACACGCGGCGTCTATAAAGTCGTCGTCCGCGCCCGCCACGAACAAGTCACCCGCGCCGCCCTGTACGCCGGTCGCGACCTGGTCATGGCCGCGATCGAAGACAAGCCTTTCGACGTCGACGCGACCATCGAAAAGCTGCGCGACATGGTCGATTCGCTGTGCCTCGGCCCCAGCACCGCCTGCATCGTGGACGCCGCCGACGAGCGCCGCATCCCGTCGATCCGCCTGTCGGAAGGCAATCTTGTCCAACTTGGCCACGGCTGCAAGCAGCGCCGCATCTGGACCGCAGAAACCGACCAGACCAGCGCCATCGCCGAAAGCATCTCGCGCGACAAGGACCTGACCAAGACATTGCTGCAATCCTGCGGCGTCGCCATTCCCGAAGGCCGCATCGTCGACAGCCCGGCCGATGCCTGGGAAGCCGCCGAAGACATCGGCCTGCCGGTGGTCGTCAAGCCGTCCGACGCCAACCACGGCCGCGGCGTCTTCATCGACCTGAACACGCAAGCTGAAGTCGAAACCGCCTATAAAGCGGCGCTCGAAGAAGGCAGCAGCGTGCTGGTCGAACGCTTCATCCGCGGCAACGAACATCGCCTGCTGATCGTCGGCGGCAAGCTGGCCGCCGCCGCCCGCGGCGAACCGATCTTCGTCGTCGGCGACGGCGTCTCGACCATCTCGCAACTGATTGACGTGGTCAACATGGACCCGCGTCGCGGCGATCTGGAAGAACATCCGCTGAATCCGGTCATCCTCGACCGCGAGCCGGCTGCGCGTCTTGAACTGGAACGCCAGGGCCTGACTGCGGACTCCGTACCGCCAAACGGCAAGAAGGTCTTGTTGCTCCGCAATGGCAACGTTGCCATTGACGTCACCGATCAGGTTCACCCCAGTGTTGCTGCAACAGCAGCACTGGCGGCGCGCGTGGTGGGCCTCGACATCGCCGGCGTCGACCTGGTAGCGGAAGATATCTCCCGCCCGCTCGCCGAACAACGCGCGGCCATCGTCGAAGTCAACGCCGGCCCCGGCCTGCTGATGCACCTGAAACCATCCGAAGGCACACCGCGTCCGGTCGGCCAGGCCATCGTCGAGCACCTGTTCAAGCCGGAAGACACTGGCCGCATCCCTATCGTCGGCATCACCGGCACCCACGGCAAGACCACCATCGCCCGCTTGGTCGCACGCATCATCGACCTCAGCGGCAAGCATGTCGGCCTGGCGTGCGGCGACGGCCTGTACCTCGGCCAGCGTCTTGTCGAAAAAGGCAATCGCGCCAACTGGGGCGCCGCGCACCGTGTGTTGCTCAACCGCGCCGTCGAAGCCGCCGTGTTTGAAAACGGCAGCGTCTCGATCCTCTCCGAAGGCCTCGCCTACGACCGTTGCCAGGTCGGCGTGGTCACCAACATCGATCCGGCCGACAGCCTGCCCGAGTACTACATCGACAATGCCGAGCAACTGGCCACCAAGGTCAAGCGCACCCAGGTCGACGTCGTGCTGCCGGACGGCGTCGCCGTACTCAATGCAGAAGACCCACTCGTTGCCGACATGGCCGGCCTGTGCGACGGCGAAGTGATTTTCTTCGCGGTCGACAGCCAGGCGCCGGTCATGACCGAACACCTGAAGCAAGGCAAGCGCGGCGTCTTCGTGCGCAACGGCGATGTGATCCAGGCCACCGGCGACAAGGAAGTACGCGTCAGCACCGTGACCGCGATCCCGATCACGGGCGGCGGCGCCGTCGGCTTCCAGATCGAGAACGTCCTGGCCGCGGTCGCCGCGACCTGGGCCCTGGGCATCACAGCCGATCTGATCCGCGCAGGCATCGAACTATTTGGTACTGAGCAAGCGGAAGAGCAAGGCAAGAAGCGTAAAGCGCAAACGGTCTGAAACGCTGCTTTTAAAGCAGACCGTTTCAAGCAGCCCAAAGCAAGGCCGGACTCCGGTCAAGAAACTTAAAACAGACACATTCAGGAAGACTTGTTGATGGACGTTTCACGTATTCGCGTACTGCGCGGCCCTAACCTCTGGAGCAGGCATACTGCGATCGAAGCCATCGTCTCGTGCCCCGAGATCGAGCGCGCCATCGAAGGCATGCCCGGTTTTGAAGTGCGCCTGCGCGCGCGCTTCCCGCACATCGGTTTCCTGCAGCCGGCCGGCGAAGTCAAGGCCGTCTCCATGGCGCACGCGCTGCAAGCCGCCGCACTGGGCCTGCAATCGCAAGCCGGTTGCCCGGTGACTTTCAGCCGCACCGTGCCGACCGTCGAAGCCGGCGTATACCAGGTCATTGTGGAATACAGCGAGGAAGCCGTCGGCCGCCTCGCCTTCGAACTGGCGCAGGAACTGTGCAACGCCGCTCTCGACGACAAGCCGTTCGACCTGGCCGATGCCCTGGCGCGCCTGCGTGAACTGGACGAAGACGTCCGCCTCGGTCCCAGCACCGGTTCCATCGTCGCCGCTGCGGTCAAACGCGGCATCCCATTCCGTCGCCTGACCGACGGCAGCATGGTGCAATTCGGCTGGGGCAGCCGCCAGAAACGCATCCAGGCAGCCGAGACCAGCAACACCAGCGCCATCGCCGAATCGATCGCGCAGGACAAGGAACTGACCAAGATGCTGCTCAACGCCGCCGGCGTGCCGGTGCCGAACGGGCGCGTGGTGGAAACCGTCGAGGATGCCTGGGCCGCAGCGCAGGAAATCGCCGCGCCAGTGGTCATCAAGCCCCGCGACGGCAATCAGGGTAAAGGCGTCGCCGTCAACATCAGCAGCCACGAGCAAATCGTCGCGGCCTTCAACGCGGCAGTCAAGATCAGCGATGAAATCATCGTCGAACGCTACCTGCCCGGCCACGATTACCGCCTGCTGGTGATCGGCAAGACCCTGGTCGCCGCCGCCCGTCGAGATCCGCCGCAAGTCATCGGCGACGGCGTGCACACCATCCGCCAACTGGTCGACACGGTCAACAGCGATCCTCTGCGCGGCGACGGTCACGCCACCTCGCTGACCAAGATCCGTTTCGACGACATCGCGCTGGCGACCCTGTCCAAGCAGAATTTCGATGCCGAGTCGATCCCGCCGCAAGGCGCGCGCATCGTCCTGCGCAACAACGCCAACCTGTCCACCGGCGGCACTGCCACTGACGTCACCGATGACGTCCATCCGGAACTGGCTGCGCGCGCAGTCGCGGCAGCGCAGATGGTCGGCCTCGACATCTGCGGCGTCGACATTGTCTGCAACACCGTGCACGCGCCGCTGGAAGAACAGGAAGGCGGCATCGTCGAAGTCAACGCCGCCCCCGGCCTGCGCATGCATCTCACCCCTTCTTACGGCAAGGGCCGCGCGGTCGGCGACGCCATCATCTCGACCATGTTCGCCGATGGCGACGACGCGCGCATCCCGCTCGTCGCAGTGGCCGGCACCAACGGCAAAACCACCACCGTGCGCCTGATCACGCACCTGCTGGCGCAAAAGGGCTTGCGCGTCGGCATGACCAACACCGACGGCGTCTACATCGACAATCAACGCACCGACACCGGCGACTGCAGCGGTCCGCGCAGCGCCCGCAACGTGCTGTTCCACCCCGACGTCGACGCTGCCGTGCTGGAAACCGCACGTGGCGGCGTGCTGCGCGAAGGCCTCGGCTTCGACCGCTGCAACGTTGCCGTCGTGACCAACATCGGCATGGGCGACCATCTCGGCCTCAGCTACATCAGCACAGTCGAAGACCTGGCCGTGGTCAAGCGCGTGATCGTTGAAAACGTCGCGCCAACCGGCTACGCAGTGCTCAACGCCGCCGACACCATGGTGTCGAGCATGGCGCCGTCCTGCCCCGGTGCAGTGATCTTCTTTGCACTGGACCCAACCCATCCGATCATGGCGACGCATCGCGCCCAAGGCCATCGCGTGGTCTATCGCGACGGCGACGACATCGTGGCGGCGCAAGGCGATCAGGAAATTCGCCTGGCGCTCAAGGACATGCCGCTGACCCGTAATGGCGGCATCGGCTTCCAGGTGGAAAACACCATGGCCTCAGTCGGTGCGGTATGGGCCCTGAGTCTTGACTGGGACATCGTACGCGCAGGTTTGCGCACTTTCATCAGCGATGTTGGCACCGCGCCGGGACGCTTCAACCTGTTCGACTATCGCGGCGCCACCGTGATCGCCGACTACGGCCATAATCCGGACGCCATCAACGCGTTGGTCAAGGCAGTCGAAAGCATGCCCGCCAAACGTCGCTCGGTAGTGATCAGCGGCGCCGGCGATCGCCGCGACATCGACATCCGCCAGCAAACCGAAATCCTCGGCGATGCCTTTGACGAAGTCGTGCTGTACCAGGATCAATGCCAGCGCGGACGCGCCGACGGCGAAGTACTGGCGCTGCTGCGCCAGGGCCTGGCCAATGCACGCCGCACGACTGTGACGAAGGAAGTCTTTGGTGAATTCCTGGCTATCGATACGGCGCTGGCCACACTCAAGGAAGGCGACCTGTGCCTGATCCTGATCGACCAGATCGAAGAAGCGCTGGCGCATATCGGCAAGCGTGTTGCTGAAGGCTGAATCAGCCCTTGTAGCTTGCAGTAACCGGTAATAAAAAAATCGCGTATGAAGTCTGACTTCATACGCGATTTTTTATAAGGCGACGATATTGAATACCTCCGCCAATCCGGCTTGATCGACTCAATCGTCGTCGTTCGGGTCCAGTTCGGGGAACAGGATTTCGGTGAAACCGAAGCGCGTGAAATCCTTGATCCGCATCGGATACAGCACACCGATCAGGTGATCGCACTCATGCTGCACCACGCGCGCATGGAAACCATCGACGGTGCGATCAATGCGATTGCCCTTCTCGTCCACGCCTTCGTAGCGCAAGCGACTCCAGCGCGGCACCACGCCGCGCAGACCAGGCACCGACAAACAGCCTTCCCAACCTTCATCCTGCTCGTCGCCCAGCGGCGTCAGGGTCGGATTGATCAGCACTGTTTCAGGCACTTCGGGCGCGTCGGGATAGCGCTGGTTCTTCTTGAAACCGAAAATCACCAGCTGCAGGTTGACGCCGATTTGCGGCGCCGCCAGGCCTGCGCCGTTGACCGCGCGCATGGTCTCGAACATGTCGGCGATCAACACGTCCATTTCCGGCGTGCCGAATTGCTGCACCGGCTCGGCCTGCCGCAGCAGGCGCGGATCGCCCATTTTCAGAATGTCGCGAATAGCCATGTTGCCTTGTCCTGCTTTGCTTCAGGAGTTGATGTCGAGCTGCTTCAGGTATTCGGTGAACGCTGCGCCGGTCTCCGGATGCTTCATGCCCATCGCTACCGTGGCCTTGAGATAACCGAGCTTGGAACCGCAATCATAGCGCTGGCCTTCGTAGCGATACGCCAGCACAGTCTGCGCATGCATCAGTGCAGCGATACCGTCGGTCAATTGAATCTCGCCGCCGGCGCCCTTGCCGATGGTTTCGAGGTACTCGAAAATACGATTGTTGAGCACGTAGCGGCCGACCACCGCCAGCGTAGACGGCGCGACATCCGGTGCCGGCTTTTCGACGATGCCGTTGACGCGTTCCAGATTGGCCTGGTAGGCAGTAGCGCTGACAATGCCATATTGCTTGGTGTCGCTGCGCGGTACGTCCTGCACGGCCAACAGACTCAGGCCTTCGCGCTCGTAGACTTCGGTCATCTGCGCCATGACCGGCTTCTGGCCCGGACCGACGTCCATGAAATCGTCCGCCAGCAGCACGGCGAAAGGCTCGTCGCCGACTACCGGACGTGCGCAGAGAACCGCGTGCCCCAGGCCGAGCGGCGCAGATTGACGGATAAAGATGCAGGTGACGTTCTTGGGAATCACGTTCCGGACGATGTCCAGCAATTGCTGCTTGCCGGCGGCTTCCAGTTCGGCTTCGAGTTCGTAAGCCTTGTCGAAATGATCTTCGATGGCGCGCTTGTTGCGGCCGGTGATGAACACCATCTCGGTAATGCCTGCCGCGACCGCCTCTTCCACCGCGTAGTGGATCAGCGGCTTGTCGACGATGGGCAGCATTTCCTTCGGCTGTGCTTTGGTCGCAGGCAGGAAACGGCTGCCCAGGCCGGCGACAGGAAATACGGCTTTCTTGATTCTCTTGCTCATTGCAACTCCCGATAACATATTGAGTGTATTCACATGGCGCCGGACGCCTGAGCCATGATGCATGGCGTCATTATGGTCCAGTATCGCCGATTATTCTGCGGATGGCGCTTCCGGGCTGTCTTCAGGGCCGGTTTTGATCAGCAACTGCAGGCCGTCCTCGTCGAGGATGGAGATACCCAGCTCTTCGGCCTTGGTCAGTTTGCTGCCGGCATCGGCTCCGGCCACCACGTAAGCGGTCTTTTTCGACACCGAACCGCTGACCTTGCCGCCGGCCGCTTCGATCATCTGCGCCGCTTCGTCGCGCGTCAACGTCGGCAAGGTGCCGGTCAGCACGAACGTCTTGCCGGCCAGCGTCTTGGCCTGGATCTCGATGCCCGCGCCTTCGCTCCAATGAATGCCGGCTGCGCGCAACTGATTCACCAGCTCGACGTTCAGACCATCGGAGAAAAAACCGACGATGGAACGCGCCACCACCGGACCGACGTCGGCCACTTCCAGCAGTTGTTCTTCATTTGCCGCCAGCACCGCATCCATATTGCCGAAGTGGCGCGCCAGTTCCTTGGCGGTGGCTTCACCGACGTGACGAATGCCGAGGCTGTAGATGAAACGCGCCAGCGTGGTCGACTTGGATTTTTCCAATGCATCGAGCACGTTCTGCGCCGACTTCTCGGCCATGCGGTCGAGTTCGGCCAGCGACGTCAGGCCAAGCTTGTATAAATCGGCTGCAGTGGTGATGACATTTTTGTCGACCAGTTGTTCGATCAGTTGATCGCCCAGACCTTCGACATCCATCGCGCGGCGCGAGGCGAAATGCTGCAGGCCGCCCTTGCGCTGCGCGGAGCATTTGACCCAGCCGCCCGAGCAGCGCGCAATCGCCTCGTCCTCAAGACGGATGATCTCGGAGCCGCACACCGGACACGTCTTCGGCATGTCGAACGGTCTGGCATCGGCCGGCCGCGCCTCAGGTACGTAGGCGACCACTTCCGGAATCACGTCGCCGGCGCGGCGCACGATCACGGTGTCGCCGATCTGGATATCCTTGCGGCGTACTTCATCTTCGTTGTGCAGCGTCGCGTTGGTGACGGTCACGCCGCCGACGAACACCGGCGCCAGCCGCGCCACCGGCGTGATGGCGCCGGTGCGGCCGACCTGCACTTCGATGCCTTGCACCACGGTCAGCGCTTCCTGTGCCGGGAATTTATGCGCCAGCGCAAAACGCGGCGCGCGCGACACGAAACCAAGCTTCTGCTGCTGGTCAAGACGGTCCACCTTGTAGACCACGCCATCAATCTCATAAGGCAGTTCGGCGCGCTTGGCGCCGATGCCGTTGTAGAACTTCAGCAAGCCTTCAGCGCCCTGCACCACTGCGCGTTCCTTGCAAACCGGCAGGCCCAGTTCTGAATACCAGTCGAGCAAGGCGGAATGCGATGCCGGCATGGGGACGCCTTCCAGCACGCCGATGCCGTAGGCAAAAAAGCGCAAGGTGCGCTGCGCGGTGATCTTCGAATCAAGCTGGCGCAGGCTGCCGGCCGCGGCATTGCGCGGGTTGGCGAATTCCTTCTGGCCGGCGTCGCGCTGGCGCTGGTTGAGCCGGGCAAAATCGTTCTTGTACATCAGCACTTCGCCACGTACTTCCAGCACTTGCGGCGCCTTGTCGCCATGCAGGCGCAAGGGAATAGCGCGCACGGTGCGGATGTTGGCCGTGACATTTTCACCGGTGGTGCCGTCGCCGCGCGTGGCGGCGCCGACCAGCACGCCGTCTTCATAACGCAAGCTGATGGCAAGACCGTCGAACTTCAGTTCGGTGGCGTAGGCAATGTCGGTCTCGGAAGACAGGCCGTCCTTGACGCGTTTGTCGAAGGCGACGATGTCTTCGTCGTCGAAGCCGTTGCCCAGCGACAGCATCGGGATCGCGTGACGCACCTGCTCGAATTGCGGCAGCGGCGCGCCGCCGACCCGTTGGGTGGGCGAGTCGCTGGTGGCCAGTTCGGGATGTTCCAGCTCCAACGCCTGCAGCTCATGAAACAGCTTGTCGTATTCGGCGTCGGGAATGCTGGGATTGTCGAGGACGTAGTAGGCGTGGTTGTGACGGTCCAACGCCGCCTTGAGCCAGGCCGCCCGCGCACGCCAGTCGCCTGGTGCTGCGGGTGCTGAATGTGAATCTGGGTGCATGGTAGGAGCGCTCAAGAAGTAGCGCGCAAGCTTAACTGAAGAGGCGCATCGCGCGCTTGGAGCCGGCCGGGATTTCTGCCGATTCCATGGCGCTGTAGAACGCGCCGACCTGCTCGGCGATATCGCTCAGCGCGGCATCCGACAGCAACTGGTCACTGTCGTCGACCACGGTGCCGCCCAGCCGCATGGCCAGCGAGCGTGCGCAGGCGATCATGGCGCCGTAGCCGTCACGGGCCGGGCCGACGCGCGGCACGTCCAGCAACAGCGTGAGGCGATCCGTGGTTTCGGCGGCGCCGGTGACGTTGGTCGACATCGAGAACAGCACTTCGCCTTCGCCGTCCTGCATCACCAGATGGCCGTCGGTGCGGCGATCGAAGCCCTGGCGGGTCAAGGCTGCGAGCAAGGTGGTGACGTTCCACGGCGCGCCATTGGAACGCACGTTGACGCCCAGCTGGACGTCGTGATCCATGACGAATTGGTGCAGCGCCTGCGCCGTTTTCATCACATCGATCATGTCGGGGATTTCCGGCTCGGCGCCGATCGCGTCGGTGAATTCACGCAGGCGCACGATCAGTTCGGAATATTCAAGTTCGTTGAGTCCGTTATTGCGATTGGCCAGTTGCACGCCGGCCAGCAAGGCGTTGTAGGAACTGCCGTGACCGATCGGCTCCCATTCGCCTTCCGTGGTGCGACCGACGAAATTCACGGTCTTGTTGCCGACATGGCGCAGGTTCTGCACGCCAGGCAACAGCTTCTCACCACGCACGGCAACTTCCAGCGCAATCGGGATGATGCGGTCCACCAGCTCATCGACCGGCAATTCGCGCTGAGGCGCTGCCAGCGTTTGCGCCGCTTGCTCACCGGCAAACATCTCGGTGTCGTTGAGCGTGGCTTCGACGTGGCTCAG
>Ga0068855_100011933_pt1 | contig 10505 bp, 7 predicted proteins | sample KBSCornC52_FD_66592 | JGI IMG/M metagenome (GOLD analysis project Ga0068855, IMG submission 66592) | Corn rhizosphere microbial communities from Kellogg Biological Station, Michigan, USA - KBS Corn C5-2 | ecosystem: Host-associated > Plants > Roots > Rhizosphere > Soil ... | reverse complement strand
CCGGGCCTAACGTCCGCGCTTTTGTCGATTTCACGAGAATCCAGATGAACTTCTTCTCCATCGCGACGAAGCCGCGCCATCCCGCCTTCGCCGTCACGCTGGTCGCGGCCGCCACCCTGGCTGCATGCGGCGGCGACAAGAGCTCGGGCAACAGCGGCCCGGCCGTGGGCACCACCGTCGACGTCACGATGATGGAGACGACCGACCTGCACCAGAACGTCCTGAGCTACGACTACTACAAGCTCGCCGAGGACAAGTCGGTCGGCATCGAGCGCACGTCCGCGCTGGTCAAGCAGGTGCGCGCCGCCAATGCCAACACGATGTTGTTCGACGCCGGCGACATCATCCAGGGCACGGTCCTCGGCGACTACCAGGCGCTCGTCAGCAAGGTGCCCTGCACCGACAAGCTGGCCATCTTCAAGGCGATGGACGCGATCGGCTACGACGCCGGCACCATCGGCAACCACGAATTCAACTACGGCCTGAAGTACCTGGCCCAGGTCACCGGCCGCCAGTTCAACACGCCCAACCTCGACCCGGTGGCCGCGCAGCCCAAGTGCACCGGCCCGGCCTACCCGCAGGTGCTGGCCAACGTGGTGAGCACCACCGACGCCAAGCCGATCTTCGATCCGTACGTGATCCTGACCCGGACCTTCAGCGCCACCACGCCGGACGGCAAGACGGTGCAGGTGCCCGTCAAGGTGGGCGTCATCGGCTTCACGCCGCCGCTGATCATGGCCTGGGACAAGGGCAACCTCGAAGGCAACGTCACCACGACGGGCCTGAAGGAGACCGCGGAAAAATACATCCCCGAGATGAAGGCCAAGGGCGCCGACGTCATCGTCGCCGTCACCCACGGCGGCCCGGACGGCGCCGCGTACGCCGCGACGATGGAGAACGGCGCGCTGTACCTCGCGCAGGTGCCGGGCGTGGACGTGCTGATGATGGGCCACCAGCACCAGGTGTTCCCCAACGCGAACAGCAACGTCGCAGCGTTCAACATCGCCGGCGTCGACAAGAAGAACGGCCTGGTCGCCGGCGTGCCGGCCGTGATGGCCAACTTCTGGGGCAAGAACCTGGGCGTGGTCAAGCTCAAGCTGACCTACGGCAGCACGGGCTGGAGCGTCGACAGGACGGCCACGACCACGGCGTCGATCTCGACGCAGAACGCCGACAAGACCTACGTGGCCGCCGACCCGGCCATCGCCCCGCTGGTGCAGACGGAGCACGCCGGCACCATCGCCTACGTCAAGACCCCGATCGGCAGCAGCGACTACCGCATGACGACCTACTTCGCGGACGTGGGCGACACCACCGCGATCCAGGTCGTGAACCAGGCGCAGGCGCAGTACGTCAAGGACTACGTCGCGGCCAACCTGCCGCAGTACAAGAACGTGCCGGTGCTGTCCGTCAGCGCGCCGTTCAAGAGCGGCTTCGGGGGCGCCACCGACTACACCGACGTCGCCAGCGGCAACCTCGCGATCTTCAACGCGGCCGACCTGTACCTGTACGCCAACACGATCCAGGCGGTGCTCGTCACGGGCGCCGACCTCAAGGCGTGGCTCGAGAAGGCCGCCACGCGCTTCAACCAGATCGACCCGACGCTCACGACGGCGCAGTCGCTGGTGAGCACGTTCCCCGGCTACAACTTCGACGTGCTGGACGGCGACGGCTCCATGAAGTACGAGATCGACGTGACGCAGCCGGTGGGCAGCCGCATCCGGAACCTGACGTACAACGGCACGGCGGTCGACCCGGCGGCGCAGTTCATCGTCGCCACCAACAACTACCGCGCCAGCGGCGGCGGCGGCTTCCCGGGCCTGGACGGCAGCAAGACGATCTACCAGAGCCCCGATGCCAACCGCGACGTGCTGATCGCCTACGTCAAGAAGGCCGCGACGCTCGCCAAGGCCACCAACGGCAGCGACCGCTCGTGGCACTTCACGCGCGTGACGACCGCGGGCCCGGTGCAGTTCAGCTCGGCGCCCAACCTGGCCGCCCTGGCCGCGGCCGACGGCGTGCCCGGCGTGACGCAGGTGCTGGCCGACGACGGCGCGGGCCTGGGCCTCGCGCGCTACCAGATCGACCTGGGCGTCCAGTGAAGCGCGCGCTCGCCGGCCTGGCGCTGGCGGCCACCCTCGCCGTGGCGGCGGCCGCGACGCGGCCCTTCTGGAGCGCGCCCGACGCTGCGCAGGCCCAGGCCTGGCTGCGCGCGGCCGCCGACCGCCGCGACGCGTCCGCCGAGGCCGCGCTCGCGCGCTGGACGGCCCGTGGCAGCGCGCCGGCGCGCCACGCGTTCGCGACGCTGCTGTCGCATCGCGCCGGCATCGCGTCGCGCCAACGTCTCGAGCAGGTGCTGGCCGGCGGCGCCGACGCCGGCGACGCCGCGGACGCGACGCAGCTGGCCGAGCTGCTCGCGCGCCCGGACGCGGATGCACCTGGCAGCGCGGACGCCGGCGCGCGCGCGACACGCGACGCGCGCGTCGCGCGCCTGCTCGCCCAGGGCCACGCCGGCCACGTGCCGGCCGCCGCGCGCCTGCTGGCGCGACGCGTGCTCGATGCGTCCCGTGGCACCCCCGATGCCACCCAAGCCGCCTCGCTCATGGCGCAGGCCGCGGCGGGCAGCGATGTCCCCGCGATGTTCCTGTACGCCAACATGCTGCGCGCCGGCCAGGGGGTGGCACGCGACGACGCGCAGGCCCTGGCGCTGTACCAGGCCGCCGCCGATGCCGACTACGCCCCCGCCATCCAGGCGCTCGCGATCGCCTGGCGACATGGCGAGCTGGGCCTGCAGGCCGACGCTGCGCAGTCGCGGCTTATGGATCACGAGGCCGCCGAGGCGCTGGCGCACGCAACCCGCTGAAGACGAAAAAAAGCCCGCGGGCCATGCGGCCGCGGGCTCCTGGTCGAGGCGGCCCGGGGCGGGCCGCCATCACCTCAGCGTTGCGCGTTGATGTCGTTGTGGCTCCAACCACCCGTGTATGCCAGCTCTTGGACATGGTTGTCGGGCGAGACGTAGAACAGCCACACCACGTTGCCCTTGCTGCGATAGTTCGACGCCAGGGACGAGCCCGGCGCGGCCGCCGTGCCGCCTGCCTTGGCGGTGATGTCGCCGCCACTGTGCCAGCCGCTGCCCCAGGCCAGCTCGCGCACGTGCCAGTCGTAGCTGAAATAGTAGATCCGCGGGTTGCCGTTGCTGAGCTCCGAGGTCAGCGCCGACCCCGCGACCGCGGGCGTGTTGCCCGCCGCGTTCGTGATGTCGGTGGCGTGCCAGCCGGAGCCCCAGGCCAGCTCCTGGACATGGCCATCGGCCGTGAAGTACCAGACGCGCGGGTTGCCGCCCAGCGGCGAACCGGTCATCGCGGAGCCGCTCACGGCCGCCAGGCCCCCCGCGGCGTTCGTCACGTCCAGGAAGTGCCAACCGCTGGTGCCGAACTCGAGCTCGTTGACATGCCCGTTGGCGTCGAGGAAGTAGACGCGAGGCTCGCTGATGCCCGAGGAGCCGTTCAGGAACGAGGTCATGGCCGAGCCCGATGCGGGCAGCGGTGCGCCGCTGCTGGCCGTGACGTCCGCCGTCGACGCCGTGCCGCCGGCCGCCGAGACCGCGATCTCCTGGATGTGCCCCGTCGCGGCGGTGATGTAGTAGATCCGCGAGGATCCGTCCGCCATGAGCAGCACGTTCAGGCTCGAGTTGGCCGCGGCCGGCGGCGCGCCGACCGCCTGGGCCGTCAGGTCGCGATCCTGCCAAGTGGAGGGCTTGAGCGTCTGGTGGACGTGGCCGTCGGCGCCGAGGTAGTAGGCGATGGTGGGCGAGATCTTGTTCGAGCTCATCGCCGTGCCGATCGGCGCGGCGACGCTGTTCGTGGCGGCGAAGATGTCCTCGGCGCTCCACGAGTTGCTCCAGCTCAGCTGGTGCTCGTGGCCATCGGCGCTGAACGAGAACACCTCGGGGTTCTGCCATCCGTCGAGGCTGGACACCAGCTTGGTGCTGGTCGTGGCCACGATGGGAACCGGTGCGGCGAGCGCGGCGTCGGCCAGGACGGCCAGCGACAGGATCGCGGCCGTGGCGACGACTCGACGCTTCGCCCGCGAGCGGGTCGATGCATTGGTGAGGTTCATGATTTCTCCCTTGATTCTTGGAAACGTGCGCGGCGCGAGGACGGGCCCCGCGGGGGGAGCCGTCCATGGAATCGAGGGCGAATCGCGCCGTGTAACTGCTCGCCCGGGCGGCAGTCTATCCGCAATCGGCGCGCTAACCGGAGAGTCAGCTTCGGCGCGGCGTACCTGCGTGGCCTGCCGCCGCGGCGATCGCTTCGTCGATCGCGTCCAGCACCGAACCGGCCTCGAACGGCTTGGAGATCGATCGGAACACGCCCTCGCTGGCGGACGCGGCGCCGCCGCCGTTCGCGCTCAGCGCGATGATGGGAATGCCCGCCGTCGACGGGTCGGCACGCAGCAGCGCGCGTGCCTCGCGGCCCGTCATCTCCGGCATGTTGTTGTCCATGACGATGACGGTGGGCAGGTGGCGCCGCGCGAGTTCGACGCCGATGCGGCCGTTGGTGGCCGTCAGCACCCGCGTGCCGGCACGTGACGCGAGCAGGTCCTCGACCAGGCGCAGGCTCGGCAGGTCATCGTCGACGCACAGCACCGTCACCGCCGGCGCGTCCGCCTCCACCGAGGGCGAGGCCGAGGCCGGTCGCGCGACCGCCTCGATGTGCGCCGGCAGGTCCCCGGCCGCCGGCAGCTCGACCCAGAAGGTGCTGCCCACGCCCGGGATGCTGTCCACGCCGATGCGCCCGCCCATCAGTTCGACGAGCCCCTTGGTGACCACCAGGCCGATGCCGCTGCCCTGCGTGGCGCCCGCCTCGCGGCCCAGCCGGTTGAACGGCTGGTACAGCGCGGCCACCTGCTCGGGCGTCATGCCGGGGCCGTGGTCGACCACCGAGAGCCGCACCATGTCGCCCAGCGGCTGGCAGGCGATGTCGACGACGGTCTGGTCGGGGCTGTACTTCACGGCGTTCGACAGCAGGTTGATGAGCACCTGCTTCAGCCGCGTGCGATCGCCCAGCACGCCGGGCGAATCCCCGGCGGCGCCGCGCAGCACGATCCCGCGCGGCGCCGCGATCGGCAGGATCAGCGACAGGCAGTCGGCGAGCACGGCGCCGAGCGCCAGCGGCTCGATGGTCATCGCCGTCTTGCCGGCCTCGATGGCGGCCAGGTCCAGCAGCTCGTTGATGAGATCGAGCAGGTGGCGGCCGGCGTCGGCGATGTGCCCGCCGTAGGTGGCCTGCTGCGTGGCGCTGAGTGCGCGCGACGGGTCCAGCGTGAGCAGCTGCGCGAATCCGAGGATCGCGTTCAGCGGCGTGCGCAGCTCGTGGCTGACGGTCGACAGGAAGCGGCTCTTGGCGGTCGACGCCTGCTGCGCCTGCGCGGTGGCCTGCGCGAGCTCGCGATTGGACACCATCAGTTCGGCCGTGCGCTGGCGCACGCGCTCCTCGAGCTCCTCGGCGTGCCGCGCGAGGCGCTCCTCGTTGCGCACGCGCTGCGTGACGTCGATGGGGCACACGAAGCGCGTGCGGCGCCCCATGAAGGTCATCTCGTGCGACGTGATCTCCACGAGGATGACTTCGCCGCGCTTGGTGCGGTGGCGCCAGATGCCCGAGCTGAAGACGCTGGGCGGCGTGTCGCGCACGGAGTCCTGGACGGCCCGCGCGTCCTCCGGCGGCCGGATGTCCAGGATGGACATGGCCAGGAACTCCTCGCGCGACCAGCCGTAGCGGGCGCAGGCCACCTCGTTGACGTCCAGGAAGCGCAGCGTCTCCAGGTCGTAGACCCACAGCGGCAGCGGGCTGGACTCGAACAGCTGGCGATAGCGCAGCTCGCCGGCGCTGTCGGGCCGGGCACGTTCCTCCCCGCGCGGCGCGGGGGCCGCGGAAGGGTCGGGCGTCGGTGCGCGGGGGCCGTCCTGCATCAATTCTCCGGAACCATCGTTGGGGACGTTTCCGGAGCATACCGCCAGATGTATGGAGGCGGCGCGCGACGGCCTCCCCCGGGAGGGGGATCGACGGACGGCCCGGCGCCACCTGCCACCGGCTGCGCATGGACAGGCGCGGCCGGTACGCTGCAGTCGAGCGGACGGCCGCCAGCCGGCCCTACCGCAGCTGACGCTCCACGTAGACGATGTTGGTGATCTGCCCGTCATCGACCTGGTAGACGGTGATCTCCTCGGACATCCTGCCGCCCGCCAGGCCCGTGACCAGGTCGTGCGAGACGACCTTGTCGGCGACCGCGGTCAGGTCGAGGATCTTCACGCTGAGGTCGGGGTTCTCGCTGAAGTTGCGCTCGTACTTGGCGCGATTGGACTCGCGGCCCTCCGAACTGAGCGTCGCGGGAAAACCGTACTTGCGCACGCCCGGCGCGTACAGCGCGAGCAGCGCGTCGACGTCGTGGTGGTTGGCGGCGGCGGCGTAGGCGCGCACCACGTCCTCGGGCGACGACGGCGCGGCCTGGGCGGCGGCGGCCGCCAGCGCGAGCAAGCCGAAGGCGGCGACGGGCAGGCAGCGGGGAAGGGTCATGACGTGGGCTCCGGCGCGGTGTCCGCGAGGGACGGGAGCGCAGGTTCGGCGAACCCGGTCAAGCGCGCGTTTCGGCCGTGTATCGATTCATCTCGTCGCGCTCGTGAAATCCAGGAGCGCGCGCAGGACGGCGTCGCTGTCGCCGCACCACCAGAAATGGTCGATGCCCTCGAGCGGCTGCCAGGTCGCACCGGGAATCGCTCCGGCCAGGTGCCGCCCGGCCTCGAAGCGGACGGCGCGGTCGCCGCGGCGGTGCATCACGAGCGCCGGCACGCGCAGGCGCCCGAGTTCGGCGCGCAGGTCGGCGTCGCGCAGGCCGGCGAGGATCGCCTCGAGGCCGCCCGGCGAGACGGCGTGGCGCACGAGGCGGGCCCACCAGGCACGCAGCGCCGGATCGTCCTGCGCGCCCGGCGCGAAGGTGTCCAGGCCCACCGGGCCACCCCAGCCGGCGACCAGGCGCTTGAGCCAGGTGTCGTAGGCGGCCGCGGGCAGGGCCCACGGGTAGTCCGGCGCCGCCGCGCCGCGGGCCAGCGAGCCGAACAGGCACAGGCCGCCGACGCGCTCCGGGCGATCGAGCGCCAGCCGCATGGCGCCGAGCCCGCCCTCGGAGGAACCGAACAGCCAGGCGCTGCGCACGCCCGCGTCGTCGAGGATCGCCTCGACGTCCTGGGCCAGCGCGGCGGGCGTGCCGCGGGCGCGCAGGCGCTCGGACAGGCCGATGCCACGCCGGTCGAACAGGATGACCCGGAAGCGCTGCGCCAGCGCCTCCACGAACGCGCGCAGCGGTGGATGCTCCAGCGCGAGTTCGATGTGGCACACGAAGCCGGGGCTGACGACGAGCGTGCGCTCGCCCGATCCGAGCGCCGTCCAGGCGATGGCCCCGGCGGCGCTGTCGGCAAAGCGCACGGCGGGCCGCTCGACACGGCGCGACTGGAGCCGCCGCAAGTCCTCGGTCAACTGCAGCCAGGCCGCCTCGGTGCGCTGGCCGGGCGGGATGCCGAATTCCTCGCGCAGCGTCTGCGCGCAACGCGCGTAGGCGGCCTCCACGCCCGCGGCATGCCCCTGCGCCGCGTGCAGCTGCATCAGCAGCACCCAGCTCGGCTCGCGGTACGGATCCAGCGCCAGCAGGTGCTCGACGTGCTCCAGCGCGTCGGCGAACTGCCCGCGCCGCGCCAGCGCGTCGACCACGCGTTCGAGCAGGCGCGCCACGAGGTGCTCGTGCTCCAGCGACGCCGACGTCAGCCAGTCGTCGAACTCGCCCGAACCGAAGGCGATGCCCTCCAGCAGCGGACGTCGCGCGCCGGCGAGCCAGTGGCGCGCCTCGGCCAGCACGGGATCCGCCAGCGCCTCGGCCGCCACCGCGCGCCGCGCGAAGCGCGCGAACCGCAGCACGTCCGTCTCGACCGCGCCGGGCCGCAGCGACAGCGACCGCGCGTCGGCGGCGAACAGCGCGCAACCGGTCGCCTGCTCGAGGGTGTACGCGAGCCGGCGCAGGCGCGTGCGGCCCTGGCCGGCGTCGGCCTGCGGCCACAGCAGCGCAGCCAGGTGCCCGCGCGGCACGGCGCCCGGATGGAACGCGAGGTAGGCCAGCAGCGCGGCGCCCCGCTTGAGGGGCAGCGGCAGTTCGCGCCCGCGCGCCACGGCCGAGGGGACGCCGAGCAGTTGCAGGTCCAGCACGGGGGTGTCGCCGGCGTCGGGGCGGGGTCTCGCGGCCATGGTCGTGTTTATAGTCGCCTGCGCGGCCGCCGCACAGGGACGCCCAAGGGACGCCCCGCGCCTATCGTGGCGCTCCCGACCGCCCAAGGAGTCCCCCATGCGCGCACTGCTCTGCGTCCTCTACGGCCTGGCCGCCTACCTGGCGTTCTCGGCCACCCTGCTCTGGTTCATCGGCTTTTGCGGCAACCTGCTGGTGGCCAAGTCCGTCGACGCCGGCGGCGCCGGCGCGGCCTGGCCGGCGGCGCTGGTCGCCGACGCGCTGCTCATCCTGCTGTTCGGCGTGCAGCACAGCGTGATGGCGCGCCGCGGCTTCAAGCAGTGGTGGACACGCCTCGTGCCGGAGATCGTCGAACGCAGCACCTACGTCGTCGCCAGCAGCCTCGTGCTGGCCGCCCTGATGGCGTTCTGGCAGCCGATCGCCGCCCCCGTGGCGTGGCGCGTCGATGGCCCGGGCGCCGCGCTGCTGTGGGCCGGGTTCGGCATCGGCTGGGCGATCGTCGCCACCAGCACGTTCCTGCTCGACCACTTCGAGCTGTTCGGCCTGCGCCAGGCCTTCTCGGCATTGCTCGGCCGCCCCGAGCCGACTGCTGAATTCCGCACGCCGCTTTTCTACCGCCACGTGCGCCATCCGCTGTACCTGGGGTTCCTGGTCACGTTCTGGTCGGTGCCCGTGATGACGGCCGGGCACCTGCTGTTGTCCACGGGCATGAGCGCCTACATCCTGGTGGGCATCGCGTTCGAGGAGCGCGACCTGGTGCGGCAGTTCGGCGAGCGCTACCACGCCTATCGACGGCAGGTGGGCATGCTGCTGCCGCGCCTGGGCGGCGCCGGCCGCGGCCGCCGCGAGGGCCCCTCCGGCAACGGGCTGCGCTGAAGCCGCCAGGCGGCAAAGCCGACTGAATCGACGCGACCGTGAACTACTGGCGGTCCTGGCCCGGGCGAACCCGCGGGGGTATCTCCCGCGGACGCCGGCACGGGAACAATGGCGGCCACCGTTTCCACCCGCCTGCCCCATGCGCCTCCGATCCCTGCTGCTGCCCCTGTTCCTCGCCGCCTGCAGCCATAAGCCCGTGGCCGCCGACTGGACGCCCGCCCGGTGGGGGATGATGCCCTCGGAAGTGATGAACGCCGTGCACGACGCCGCCCCCGAGAGCGGCGGCCGGCTCGTCACCGGCGCCACCGCCCGGGTGCGCCTGGACGCCGCCGCCGTGGCCGGCACGACGCTGCCCGCGGACTTCTACTTCCTCGACGATCGCCTCGTGCAGGTGATGTTCAGCGACTCGCAGTACCACGACAACGCGGACAGCCGCAAGACGCTGGAACATCTGGCCGCCCAGCTGCGCAAGCAGTACGGCCCCGAGACGCTCGGCCAGGCCATGGACCCGGCCGCGGGTCTCTCGCACGAAGCGACCTGGGCGGCCGGCGACACGGAAATCATCCTGTCGGCGAGCCCGGTGTCGGCCACGACGTCGATGGTGACCGTGATCTATCGGCGCAAGGCGGCCTGACCGGATCGGGGCGCCGCGGCGGACCCGTCGCGGTCCCGCTGTTGCGCCGCGCCGTGCGAAGGTGCCGCCGCGCCAGGCGCGACACCGCCCGCTGCCGCGCAGCAATACCAGTACAAATCACCGGGCCAGCCGCCCGGCGTGCGCACCACGCGTGACTCTCACCACGACAGCGCGCATCGAACATGGCGTCCTGCATTTAAGACGCCGCTGCGCCGCAAGTAACTGGTATTGTTACTGGTAGTTTACTGGTTTGTTCCGATGCGACCGGCGCGCAGCGGCTTGAATACTCCCCCCGGCATTCGCGGCGCCGGCCCCCGTTCCCGCACGGGCGACGCCTCGATCGCGCCATGTCGACCCTTCAAGGAGATCAGGCCATGAGCGAGAACGACGTTTCGAGGCGCAGGAAGCTGCAGTGGGTCCGGATGTTGTCGGCGGCCGCCACGGTGGCCGGCGGTGCCACCGCGGCGCCCGCGCTGGCGTCGGCGCCGGCGTGCCAGCCCTGGGCTGCCGGCACGGTCTACACCGCCGGCGACACCGCCACCGAGAACGGCAAGTCCTACCAGGCCAACTGGTGGACGCAGGGCGACGACCCGGCCACCCACAACGGCGGGGCCGGCAGCGGCCAACCCTGGAGGGTGGTGACCAGTTGCGGGCAGACACCACCACCACCGCCACCGCCACCGCCACCGCCACCGCCACCGCCGCC
>Ga0068855_100011931_pt1 | contig 10505 bp, 5 predicted proteins | sample KBSCornC52_FD_66592 | JGI IMG/M metagenome (GOLD analysis project Ga0068855, IMG submission 66592) | Corn rhizosphere microbial communities from Kellogg Biological Station, Michigan, USA - KBS Corn C5-2 | ecosystem: Host-associated > Plants > Roots > Rhizosphere > Soil ... | reverse complement strand
TATCTTTGGAAACCGGGTATCTGGGTACGGTGAGCAACCACCTGTACGGAATGCGCGATCGCAACTGGGCGATACCATTCGGCTACATTGGCAACGGTGCTGTGACTTCGATCGCGTCTCGAACTCCTTACCCCAATTTTGGGACGATCCAGGATATCCACGACCTGGGCTTCGGAAATTACAACTCATTCGCTTTCAAAATGACCAAGCGATATAGCAATGGACTGAGCGTGATTGGGTCCTACACCTATTCCAAATCGCTTGACGATACAAGCAGCATCCGCAACGCGGGATCGCAATTGTTCCCGCAAAACGAACTGTGCATCGAATGTGAATACGGACCTTCCGATTTTGACGTTCGTCATCGGCTTGTCGCGTCGGTCAATTTCGACATCCCAATTGGCGCCGGCAAGTTGTGGGCGCCGCCGAAGGCACTTGACTGGATCTTAGGTGGATGGGAGTTCGACACCATCGCTACCTTCCAGACCGGTCGCCCCTTTTCCATGAATTTGTCGACGAATAACTCCAATACCGACCTCAGTCCTTATGACCGGCCCAACCGAATTGCCGGCGTACCACTGTACCCGGCCAAACGTACGATCAACCAGTGGTTCAATCCGGCTGCCTATGCTGTACCAGCCTTCGGCTTCCTAGGAAACGAAAGCCGTAACATGTTCTACGGACCGGGAATCGAAAACTTTGATTCCGGCTTGCATAAGGCATTCCAAATGCCCTACAGCGAACATCATCAATTGCAGATTCGGTTTGAGACGTTTAACACTCTGAATCACGTTAATCTCGGTTTGCCTGCAACATCGATTCAGACACCGTCGACCTTCGGCAGAATCACAAGCCAGCAAGGCAACGCGCGCCAATTACAATTGGCCGCTAAGTACGTATTTTAGCGGTGAGGCCGCCCAATAGGTTGCTCAGGAACTCATTGGCAATCTTCGCGGCGGTCAATCCTTGGTCCAGCGTCCCGCGCTAGCTTGCAGGAGATTTCCAAATGGACATTGGTCAATGCGACCGCGCTCAGCTCAGGGAACAGGGCGCGACGGCTCGCAGGGACGGATCCAGCGCGCACGCGGGCGACATACGTGAGCTGCTGAGGCTGATCAACGTATTGGCGACGGCTTGGAGGAAGGGCTCTGGGTGGGCGGTCGGGGCGGAGTTGGTCGGTAGCAACCAACCATTACGGGATCGAAGCCCCTGTTACCGGGCGTGTAGCTCCCAATGACGACCTCTTGCCCCAGGTCAATCGCATTTTGCGCCATGCTCCCGAGCGCTTTTCCTCAGCCTCGCAGGGGCAGTTAGACATTTAGCGACCCCCCCTCGCCGCCTAGTTGCCGTACAGCCGCGTTCCCGGTTGCGTGAGTGTGCAGGTTCGCCGCCCACTACACCGTGTCCGGTTACGCCTCCCGCCCTCGGCCTGGCCCCGTTGCCCGGCTTCCATCTGCGCCGGGTGGGGCCGATATCGAGCATTGCGCAGAGCCAGCATCGGCCATTTCATCCCGGCCTCGCTGCTGAAGTAGTAATCCAACGAGGATTCGATGTCTGCCTCGACATAGCGCCGATAGAGGTGCCTCACGATCTCGCAGCTGAAATCCGGATACAACGAGTAGATCGCCTCATCCACGGGCCCCGAAGTTCAGGTCCGCGCTCACCGGCTGCGGCCTTCGGAAGCAAGGCAGGAGGTGGCGCTTTTGCGAGCGTTGCTGCGCCAATGCAGAGAAGTACATGAACTAATCACACGGGCATAGCATGTCTCCTCCCGCAACCTCAAAGTTCGCAGCGGGAGTAGGGCCGCATGATTTTCAGAGAGTGCGGGTGTGGAGGTCTCGAATCAGGGCCCGTGCGGCTTCAGCCACGTCGTGGAGAACATAGGTCGTATCAATGGGCTGAAGCGTACTCTCCGGGAAGCGGAAGGTGATCGCAAAAATCACAAGCGCCGCGATGACCCAAGCTCGTTTTCGCTGCAGGAACGAGTCGCAGGCCGCCAGGATCGCGGCACCCAGATCTGGGCTAAAGATTCGCCAGCCTTTTGGGAATGGGGCGACTTGTGGCAGATAGTCTTCAGAGATTGCGAGCCAGAGAACGAGAAAACAGAGATTCAGGTTTGCAATCCACCTTCCCCAGTCCCAACCGATAAGGAAGGCGGGCGACACACAGAGGAACAGAAATGCATACATCTGAGACCAGCACTGGAGGTTTCGGATCCGCTCGCCGACGTTTGCGTCTAGATCCAACGCGACGGTAGTGAGACAGTAGAGCATGAGTCCGAGGATGGGCACGAGCCAGAACCATGCCAGCCCAGAAATGAGTACGTGGAATGGCATCCTCAGCGCATCGAAGATGCTGAACGAAAGTGTGCTCACTCCTCCTTCTACGGCTCCGCCGGCGGTGATCATCGCCCGGTCAGCCGGGTTGAGGTTCTGCCAGATTGCCTGGGCAAGCTTGGCGCTTCCGCGAAACCAGCACTCAACCAAGAATGTTGCTGCGATGGCGACGGAATAAGCGGCACCCACGTACCTGCAGATTATTGGCGTTCGGGTTGGATTGCGCAACGAGAGATACGGGACGATGGCGAGCAGCAGGATGAGGTTCGCCGGTGCGGCGAGGAAAAGAAACCCTTCGTGCACGAGGCAAAGAACTGGCCCGGCGACCAAAATGAGAGCAATGAGGATGACTGCCCCTAATCTCCGGATCGACGGGCTTCCCCACGAGCGCAGAAGAGAAAAACCGAGCGAAGTGACAGCGAGGAAGCTTAGAAAGAGCGCTTCTTTGCGATAGAAAAACTGATTTGTAATACCCCATGCGAACAGGCCGCCGGGAACGATGAGGACAAGGATGAGATTGCGGATCCGGTTTCTTTTGCGCAGAACGGCGAGCGACGTGAGTGCAAAAACTGCGATGCAGAAGTTCGCGAAAACGAGCCGGTTGGTGATGGGAAGCTGGGACCCCTGCCCGGATAGATGGTGGATGATGGCCCCGAGGAGACCTCGCCTGACAAAGCCGGCACGGTAGTCGATGAGCAGGTCAAAAAATCCCCACGGCAGCCAGGCCAATTGCGCAAGTGAACCTAAGGTTACGAGATAAATGCGGTAAACAGGGGTGGCGATGAGCCCCGCGGATACTGCCAGGGCACCTAATAACCCGATCCGACGGAAGGCCATCATTGGTACGCACAGCATAACAGCGGCGAGCCCAAGGCAACTGGGCTGCCGCGATCAACTCTGAGCAAATGCTAGAGGGCAAGAGTGACTCCCAGCGCAAGCGCCTATTAAGAAACCAACTCCTGCTCATCTGACTTAGCAATTTCTTGCAATTGACTACTCGGTCAGCACATACTCGCCAGCGAAAGTTGGTACGACCGCTTTACCTCGGGGAGAGTTGGTCGGTGATCTCCTTCGGGTAGAGATCAATACACGCACCGACTCTTCCGACTATCACCGGTCGCTTTCCGCAAGACTACTGTCGACTATCGAGAACAGAGATGTGATTCTTGTATTACTCATCTGTTGCTAACTGCCGAGCATGCCTGTGACCAGCGGACCGGCCCGAGGGACACAGGGTTACTGAACCTTACTCGATGTTCAGCGCCGATAGACCCTGAAGGTTCGCAAGTCCCAGAACACAGACACGCCAACCCTCTCAAACCCGCCCAATCGCCAGAGTAGGAACAAAATTGCGCACACCCGATGATAGGAGCATGACGAACACCGCGTCCTAAGTTATTGGTGCGAAAGGGGGGACTTGAACCCCCACGGATTTCTCCGCCAGATCCTAAGTCTGGTGCGTCTGCCAATTCCGCCACTTTCGCATACCTGTGTTCATCATAACGCTCCAGCAAAATGCGCCGGGTCAATTTTCTCTGCCTCCACTCGCCTTCCTCCGATGTACGTCTGCCGTAGATGCCCATCGGGCCCGAACAGATTGAAGTTTGCCGGCTGGCCTGCCGCGACCGAGCATAGGCCGTCCAGTCCGAGCATCTGGGCAGGATTGTGCGTGGCTAGCCGCACCGCCGTCGCCAGCGTTACCCCCGTATACCTCCGCAGCCGCGCCACCGCCGCATCCATGGTGAGCACCGAGCCGGCCAACGTCTCCACTCCCCGAGTAAGGTCCGAGTTCAGCAGGCAACGATTGCCTTCCACTGTGACTTCCAGCTCGCCAAGCCGGTAATTTCCATCCGGCATTCCCGTAGCCGAAATTCCATCCGTCACCAGGATCGCGCGGTGTTCTCCCTTTGCCGCGAGCCACATGCGTACGAACTCCGGCGCCACGTGGATCCCGTCGCAGATCAGCTCGGCATACAGCTCGTCGGAGTCGAGCGCGACCCCTGCTATCCCGGGCTCGCGGTGGTCTAGCTTGCGCATTGCGTTGAAGGTGTGTGTGCAGCTTACAGCTCCGGCAACAATCGCCGCACGCGCCTGCGTCGCCGTGGCGTCCGAGTGCCCAATGCTGACCTGCACCCCTTCCGCGGACGCATACTCGATCAGTTCGAGTGCCTCGTCCAGCTCCGGCGCAACGGTCATCAGCCGGATGTGTCCGCGCGCGGCCTGTTGCAGCTTCTGAAAGATGCTTACCTTGGCGGGCTGCAGATCGCCCACGGCATGCACGCCCCGTTTCGCGTGCGAGAGGAACGGGCCTTCCAAGTGAATCCCGACCGCTCGCGCGATTGGCTGCTCGCTGTTCTGCTGCTCTATTGCGTTCGCCAAGCCTTCCAGCGCTCTCAGTAGCATGTCCATCGGAGCGGTAACCGTCGTTGGCAGATAATGGGCCACGCCGTGGCGGGCCAGGAAGACACCGATCTTTTGAAGAGCCTCCGGAGTGGCTTCCATTACGTCGTGTCCCGCCGCGCCATGCACGTGGATATCGAAGAAGGCCGGCGTCAGCGTGCCGTCGTCCATTCCGTGCTGGTCCGGTTCAATGGCAAAGATCGTGCCCCCGCTGTCGACAATGACGCGGGGATGCTCAATCGCTCCATGACCTGTAAGCAATCGTTGTGCTGTGATGGATGTCATCGGGTGCTCATAGGCATCGGTTGCGTACTTGGCGTCATGGCGGTTGTCGCCGACACTGGAATTCCAAGCTCCGCCGCCGGAGGCAGTGTCTTCGAGTCACTCCATTGCCGCATCACGCTATGAACTCTGTCGGCGCGCTGCAGCCAAATCTGTGTCGCGTAGTCGTACTGTTCCAGATTGTTCCGCAGCCAATACGGTCGATTGGAGCGCAGCCATGCCGACTCGTACAGGTCGCGCAGCAGCGTGTAACTGTTGCGAAGGTCCTGGAGACGTCCGTTGACTCCGTATATATCTCCAAGATCGTGCGTGACGCCCGCTCGCACCTTCTTGTCCGTGCTTGTTGCATCCGTGAGCGCTTTGGCATAGTCATTCGCGATCTCATCTGCAAGCTGGAACTTCAGCCCGATGAAGTCCATCCGCCGCGCGCCCAGTTCCATCGCGTCCACGGCATCCGGCTCGCGCAGCCCGCTTGTTGCCGCTCCATAGCGGGCAGCGTCGTACAGGGTTGTTCCCTCCGGCAGAGTCGGTGGCAGTCCCGCCGGATTGGGCCCGGCATTGGTTCGCGCGTGCGCAATCAGTGTCAGCGCGGCCTCGGCATGCATGCGAAGCTCATGGTTGAACGGCCGCATCTGTGCGGCGATCTTCTGGCCGTCTTTGGACCACGGATCCACCCAGAATAGATTGTTCGTCGCATCCCCTACCTTCGCTTGTTGGCGCAGTAGATCGTGCGCAAGCATCAGCTCTTTCTGTCCCTGGTCCAATGCGCCGCTCTCATCTCCATGGAACACCTCTCCATAGCTGTTCTGGAACGCGTCGATGGACGACTCGCCCGGCTGCCACGCGGCCGCCGCACCAAACAGAATGCCGTACCAGTCCTGATTGATCAGCCCCTCGCCATCGTCATTCCATATCGTGTTCAGCTGCCCGGTCGATCCCATGCGCTGGCCGTCTCGCGTGAACTGCTGAATATTCGGCAGGCCATAGCTGTAATCGGGGTAGACCACCCGGAAATTGTGGACGCTCGGCGAAACCCAGGTCTCGAAGCCCGCATTGGTAAACGGCGTGAGGAATCGGCTAAAGCCGCGAGGATCCGGGTTGTAACCCCATGCGACCGCGATGGTTGATTTCTTGAAGCTTTCTGGAAGCGCCTTCAGGAGGTCAGGTGCATCCTGCGCAATGTCCCCCCAGAAAAGCAGGCGGCGATTCAGGGGCGAGAGCGCCTGCACTATTTGCTGCATGAAATCCAAATACACCGCCGCGAGCCCTCGTGTATCCACATCCGCCTTCGTCTGTCCCAGCCCCAGCTCCACCGTCTCATCCGCTCCGATATGCAGAAACGGCCCCGGGTAAAGGGCGGCGAGTTCTCCAAACTGCTGCTTGATCAGCGCAACTGCTCCAGCCTGTCCGGGCGCCAGCACGGCGCCGTGCGGCGTCTCTGCGAGGGCCTGATACTGCTCCCACAGCAGAGCATTGTGCAGATGTCCGAAGGCCTCCTGCTCCGGCACGATGGTGATGTGGTATTGCCGCGCGTAGGCCACCAGTTCGGCTGCTTCTGCGTGGGTGATTGCACCTCCCGGCGGCGCGATCAGCGGATTCGAGGTGTAGGCGGCCGTGTGTTCGAAATACGGCGAGTACAGATTGATCTTGTACGCCGCCAACGTTCGCAAGAACTTCTTTTGAAATTCCAGCGTCGGCACCGGACCGCGTGATAGGTCATCGTCCAGCCCGCGATACTTCATCGCCGGCCAGTCCCGGATCTTCGCCTGGTGCAGCATGGCTGTCTTCCCGTAGCCGCTAATGAGTTGCTTGGCCGTTTGCAGCCCGTAGAAGATGCCGGAATCGCTCGCCGCAGTCAGCGCGATCCCCTTGCCATCGGGAATGATGGAGTACCCCTCTGCCTTCATCTCCTCGGGCATCTGCTTCGCGGATGGATCGGCCTGCAATCCGGCGGGAAGGGAATCGGTGTAGATCGAGTTTGCCAGCGGCGTTCCATACCGCGCTACCAAGATATTGACCGGCGAGGTGGTGTTCACCGCCACTCCCACGGAGGCGAGCCAGTCCTTGAAGTCGTTCACTGCGAAGGAATCCTCCGGCGAACAGGGATTCGTGCAGGTCACTTGAATGCCCTGGCTGATCGGCTGCAGGGCACCCGCTGCAACCTCGCGCGGGATTGGAATCAGCTTCAGACCCGCCATCTGGGCGGGGACGCTGACGGAAACGAAAAGGCCCGCGAAGCACGCAACCAGGCAGGACTGCAAGATCGACATGCACATACGGTAAACCAGCATGGCCGGGCAGCCAACCCGGCAGCCTATTCGCCGTTACTAACGCGTTCGTGAATGGATGGTTAATTCCCGCATTTCAAGGCGGTTCCGGGCTCCGAATTTGCCGGGTATTCACAATCAGCTGGGATCATCGACCCAACGGATGAGCTGAGAGATGGGATCAACGCACTCTGGCGCAACGCTAGTGTGCATGCTCTCTCTCCGCGATTCCAGATAGACGAACTCTCAAGAGGTGCCATGACGAAGCAACTGAAAGCGGCGATTGCATTGATACTTGTGTTCGGTACGGTGTCGTTGCATGCACAGGCTGGGGACTCGGCTTCCGCGCAGACCAGAACCAAAAAGACGCGGGCTGTTAAGCCGAAGAAGGAAACCGAGGAGCAGAAAGAGATCCGTGAGCTGGAAGAGAAGCTGGCAGCCCAGCAGGCGCAGATCGATTCCTTGACCCAGCAGAGTTCGAGCAAGGATGCCGCAGTCTCCCACGCGCAGTCCACCGCTGCCGCCGCGCAGACGCAGGCTACGGAGGCGCAGAGCCAGGCGCAGGCCGCGGCTGCCGCAGCCCAGTCTCAGGCAGAGCAGGTAAACAACCTGAAGAGCACCGTCACCGACCTGCAGACCAATAATGCGGGCCTGGCCCAGACCGTAAGCACCACCAAGAGCGAGCTTAGCGAAGCGATTAACTCGCCGTCCGCAATCCACTACAAGGGAGTCACCATTACCCCGGTCGCCTTCTTCGCCTTTGAAAATGTGTGGCGGCAGCGGGCGGTCAACTCCGACGTTAATACGCCGTTCAACTCGATCCCGCTGCCCAGTGCCAACCAGGGCCACGTCAGCGAGCTGAACTTCTCCGGCCGTCAGAGCCGCCTCGGTCTGCTGGTGGAGGGCGACGGTGGTCCCTTCAAGCTGGCCGGTTACTTCGAGGGCGACTTCCTCAGCTCCGGCACGACCTCAAACGGAAACCAGAGCAACAGCTACACCTTGCGCCAGCGCCAGTTCTGGGCACAGGCAGCGCTGAAGAGCGGCTTTACCGTGACCGGCGGCCAGATGTGGTCGCTGGTGACGGAAACCGGTCTCAGCACGAACAACCGGTCGGAGAAGCTGCCAAACTCAATTGATGCGCAGTACACCGTAGGCTTTTCCTGGGCGCGGCAGCCGGCCATCCGGTTCCAGCAAACCTTTGGCGAGGTGAAGAAGGGGGGCATGTTCACCGCGGCGATGTCGCTGGAGAATGCGCAGATCACGAACTTTACTGCGGCCTCTTTGGTCAGCGCTGCGGTGCCGACGAACTTCTTCTTCGCGGGCGCAGGCCAGAACGGCGGACTCTACAACGCATACAACGGCACCTATGCCAATAACGTGGCCCCCGACGTTGTCGTGAAGGGCACGCTGGATTACCCGCACGCGCACTTTGAGCTCGGCGGCATCGCTCGATTCATGCGCGCATATTACTTTCCCATCCTCACTTCAAGCGGGAGCGCTACTGCACCGGCCTATACGTACTCGGCCAAATACTCCAGCGACACCAAGGCCGCCGGGGGCGTGTTTGGCAGTGCGCGGGTCTCGCCCAGCAAATTCGCCGACATCGCTGTGAGCGCGATGGCGGGGCAGGGTGTCGGACGCTACGGCTCAGCGCAACTTGCCGACGCAACCCTTCGTCCTGACGGGACGCTGGAGCCGATTCGCAACTATCACGGTCTTTTCAGCCTGGAGACGCACCCTGCACCGAAGCTCGACGTTTACGCCTACTACGGCGGCGAGTACGCGCAGCGGACGCAGTACGTGACCCCGCAGGGCGACCTGATGGGCTATGGAGCACGCAACCTGAACGATGCCGGCTGTTACAACCTGCCCAGCAATCCGGGCTCAGCGACGGGCGGTTCGCCGTCGGCTGCCGGATGTTCGTCGCCGACGCGCTACATTCAGGAGGTTCTGGCCGGATTTACCTACCGCTTCGTGAACAGCCCGAAGATCGGCCGGCTACAGTACGCGGTCAACTGGCAGATGATCCAGCGCAACCTGTGGTCCGGCGTCGGCAGCGCTACCACTCCGACCGGTCCGCGCGGTGTGGACAACATGATCTTCACCGGACTGCGTTACTACATCCCCTAAGCTGGGCCGGGGGGGGTACCCCCCTGTACTTTGGTCCTAAAGTATTCCGGAAAAAGCGCTTAGGCCTGGGGTGCCTGCGCAGGTCAGAATCAATAAGGAACGCCCGGCCATGGCCGGGCGTTCTGTTTTTGTTTCTTAAATTAAGTATATCAAGCCGGATAAAACTCCCGTCACATGTATTTGAGCGGAGTCATCTGTCTCGTTCGCTTGTGCTTAGGTTCGTTTTGCACAGCGGGAGGGGCTTGACAACATTTCTCAAGGCTCGCGAAGTGCCCACGCGATCAAGGTCTCGCCATGGAGACCGTTTGTCAGGTTGAATGCGTCGTCGCTTTGGGCAATGGCGGCCGGCAGGGTGGGATCGAGTTCGCAGGCGGCGATCTGGCTGGGAGTGGCCTGGGTGTAGCAGAGCTCGCAATGGGCCAGGTGGCCTTCCTCAGTGCGAGCGGGTGGGCCAAACGTGCGGCAGAGGATGGGGCGGTGCTGATAGAGGTCGCATGTGCCCGAGTCAGGGTCCAGGATGGGGCAGGGCTCGTCGTTGCCGAAGTCTTCGAAGGATTCGGCAGCTTCTTCATCTTCGGTGAGGATGCCGGTGGTGGGATCGCCGGGGAAGGTGGGGGCTAGACGGGAGAGGGATTCGGCGACTCGGGTGCGGAGGCGAGTGGCTCGAGTGGCGTCAGACGCGGTGAGGAGTTGGAGGCCAGTGCGGAGGCGCGCGGCATCCTGGTGGGAGATGGCAAAGACTCCGTGGCAGCACTGGGTACACCCAGGCCGGCATGCGAGGTGCGGGCCGCTGCGGAGTGTGGCGGAGGCGAGGGCAGCATCGACGATGTGTTTCAGGTCCATTAACGCTGGTCTGCGCGTACCTCGTTTCTTACCAAGAGAAGGCTAGAGCTAATACACCACAATGGAAGAGATTCGGTTGTTCCAAGTGTGCCCGCCGCGGAACGGCACGTTTCGAAGGTCGGCGACTCCGCGGTCAATTTGGGTGCTTCCGCCGGTGAAGTTGCGATCATTGAAGACACGGACGCGTGCACCACCGAAGGTTTGAATCGAGGAGATGTTATCGCCGAAGTCACCGGGAAGAGCGGGA